>Ga0070730_10003944_pt1 | contig 13168 bp, 19 predicted proteins | sample Coa_R1_3_FD_66447 | JGI IMG/M metagenome (GOLD analysis project Ga0070730, IMG submission 66447) | Surface soil microbial communities from Centralia Pennsylvania, which are recovering from an underground coalmine fire - Coalmine... | ecosystem: Environmental > Terrestrial > Soil > Unclassified ...
GCCGACCTGGTCGAGCTCGTCGAGCGAGACGGAATCGAGGAGCCGCGCAGCGCGCTCGGCCACTACGTCGTTCGCCACTGGGAGCACGTCTCCCTCGTCGGCGGCGAGTCGCTCGTCTACTGGCTGAAGAAGCTCGTCTTCCGCGGCGCGTGGCTCGACCACCGTGTGAAAGAAGGCAAGCTCGAGATCGGCTGGGACGACGAGAACAGCGAGTTCTCGTACCACGACCCGCACGGCGGGCGCGCGCTGCTCGAGCTGCTGCCGACGCCGAGCTGGCACGAGCTCCAGTACCGGCGGTGACCGTTCCGCGCTGGTACGCCGTCGCCGGCCCGGCGTACCTCGCGGCTCTGCTCGCGGTCGACACGCAGGCGTCGTATGCAGAGCAGATCGGCCTCGGCGTTCTCACCGCGGTCGTCCTGCTCGCCGCATTGCGGCCGCTCGCTCCGCTTGCGCGCGCGCAGGCGCTCGGCGTCGTCCTCTTCGCGACGGTCGGCGAAGTCACCGGCTCGCTCGTCTGGGGCGTCTACCACTACCGCCTGCACAACCTGCCGGCGTTCATCCCGCCCGCCCATGGGCTCGTCTATCTCAGCGGGCTCGCGCTCGCGCAGGTCGCGCGCACGCGTGCTGTCGTCGCCGCCGCTGCCGTCGGCTCGATCGGCTGGGGCATCGCGGGCCTGACAGTGCTTCCGCGCCTCGACGTCGCCGGCGCGATCGGCGTCCCGTTGCTCTGCGTGTTCCTCTGGCGCTCGCGTGCGCGCGCAACGTACGCCGGCGTGTTCCTCGTCGTCGCCGCGCTCGAGCTGTACGGCACGTCGATCGGAACCTGGCGCTGGGCGCGCACGCTGCCCGGCCTCGGCATCGCCGACGGCAACCCGCCGAGCGGCGTCGCGAGCGGCTACGTCTGGTTCGACGTCATGGCTCTGCTCATCGCTCCGCTGCTCGTCTACGTCGCCGGAATGCTGAAGCCGAACCGCGATACGCGGTCCTCAGGCGACTTGTACAGCTCGAAGCGCCGGATCGAGCCGATCGGGATCAAGAGCGCGTCGGGATCGTCGTCGCGCGGGCTCTGAACGTAGACGGTGATCATCCCGAAGCCCGGCTCGGGATCGATCCGCGCCACGATGAAGTGGGACGTGTCGACGAGCTCGACCTCGACGACCGGGGTCTTGACGCCGGCCGCCTCGCCGAAAGCCTCGATCGCCCGGTGGAGCCGCTCGACGAACGCCTCGTGCGGCCCTTCCACCAGGGGTGTCCAGAGCTCCGGCACCCGACGAGCGTACAGTGAGGCCGTGCACCTGAAGGCGATCCTCTGCGTCCCGATCGGACATCACTGGGAGACCGACACGGATTCGGCCGGGACCGAGCCGATCCTGCGCTGCACGCGCTGCGGCCGGCACCGCAACATGGGCAACGAGATGCGCGACATGACCCCGTGGACCGGCCGCGGCCGCAGCCCGACCGGGCGCATGTCCGGCGGCGTCGGCCGCGACGGCCGACCGTACTAGCCCTCGCGCTCGATCCCGTCCGCGAGCGAGACCCAGGCGTGCCGCCGCTCTTCGTAGATCGAGCGGACCGGCGGCGGGAACGACGGATCCGCGAACGCGCCGACCGGGATCGCGACGGCGTCCACCATGAACGGCGACGTGAAGAAGACCGTTGCGCCAGTCGGGACAGAAAGCGCCATCAGTCACCGGTCGGCACGACGCCGGCGGGCTCGACCATGAGCACGATGGTGCGCCCGATCGCGCGTGGCCGGTGCATGACGTTGCGCGCGATCGTGATCGCCTGCTGCGGATCGAGGACGGCGGTCTCGGTGCCTTCGATGTCGATCTCGAGCCGGCCGTCGAGCACGAGGAAGAACTCGTCCTCGTTCTCGTGCTTGTGCCAGTGGAAGTCGCCCTCGAGCACGCCGAGCCGCACGACGGAGTCGTTCACCGTCGTCAGCGTCTGGTTGAACCAGGGCTCGTTCTCGGCCGCGAATGCACCGACGTCGAAGGGCCGCATCTGGCCGAACTTGTCGTCGAGATGGATGTCGTAGCTCATGTGGGAAGCGTACGCGTAGGGTCCCGGCATGGGTCGTTCACTCCTCGCACGTATTCACAATCCGCGCGACCAGCCGTGTCCTTGTGATCCCGACTGCTGGTGCCGCCGCACCGCGCTCGGCCGAGCCTTGAAATGGTGGTTCCCGGCTCGGCTCTTCGGCATCGAGCACAAAGGCCCCTGGAACCGGAGGCGCTAGCCGAGGAACTCGTCGCGGACGCTGCCGAGCCGCGTGCCGCCGTGTTTCGGCAGGCGGTCACGGCCGATGACGTCGACCTCGAAGCCCGGATAGATCGCGTAGAAGCGCCGCTCGCGCCATTGCTTGACGTTGCTCGCGCTCTTCATCGCGCGGTCGAACGGGTAGTGCGGCATGCGCGTGCGATCGTCACGGACATTGCGTCCGTCGAGGTGCCTGATCACGACGGGAAAGCCCTCGATCTTCTCGATCCGCCGCTCCACCGAGCGAACCGTCGCCACCGAGCGATCCTAGAACAGCTTCGAGTCCTCAGGTGTGCCGAGATGCTCGCGGCCGAGCTTCGTGATCGTGCGGCCGCGCGGCGTGCGCTGGATGAAGCCGAGCTGCAACAGATACGGCTCGTAGACGTCCTCGATCGTGTCGGGCTCCTCGCCGAGCGAAACAGCGAGCGTGGACAGGCCGACCGGCCCGCCGTCGAACTTCACGACGATCGTGCGCAGGAGCTCACGCGACTCGCGGTCGAGCCCGAGGGCGTCCACCTCGAGGAGCTCGAGCGCCTCGCGCGCGATGTCGTTCGTGATCGAACCCTGATGGCGCACCTGCGCGACGTCGCGCACGCGCCGGAGGATGCGGTTCGCCACGCGCGGCGTCCCGCGCGAGCGGCAGGCGATCTCCTCGGCCGCGTCGTCTGCTACCTCGACACCGAGGATGCGGGCCGAGCGGCGGACAATCGACGCGAGCTCGACCGGCTCGTAGTAGTCGAGCCGGAACGTCATGCCGAAGCGCTCGCGCAGCGGAGTCGTCAGCAGACCCGTGCGCGTCGTCGCGCCGATGAGCGTGAAGGGAGGCAGGTCGAGCGTCAGCGTGCGCGCAGCCGGGCCCTGGCCGACGACGATGTCGAGACGGAAGTCTTCCAGCGCCGGATAGAGGATCTCCTCGATCGAGCGGTTCAGGCGGTGGATCTCGTCGACGAAGAGCACGTCTCGCGGCTCGAGCGCGGTGAGGATCGCGGCGATGTCGCCCTTGCGCTCGAGGGCGGGGCCGGCGACCGTGCGGATGCCGACTCCGAGCTCCTCGTGGACGATGTACGCGAGGCTCGTCTTGCCGAGCCCCGGCGGGCCGGCGAGCAGGAGATGGTCGAGGGCGTCGCCGCGTCCCTGCGCCGCGGCGAGCGCGATCGACAACTGCTCCTTCACGCGCTCCTGCCCGACGAACTCGTCGAGCCGGCGCGGACGGAGCGTCTGCTCGATCTCGACCTCTTCCTCCTCGATCACCGGTGCGAGGAACGCGCTCATGCTGCTCTCTTCAACGCGGCGCGGACGCGCTCCTCTGCGGGCGCGTCGGGATCGGTGTCGGCGAGCGCGCGTTCCGCGTCGACGACCGTGTAGCCGAGCTCGACGAGCGCGTCGCGTGCGACGAGATGCGAGGCGGACGCGGGAGTCGTGACCTCCGGTGCGCCGGCGCCGAGCTTCTCCTTCAGCTCGAGCACGATGCGCTCCGCCGTCTTCTTGCCGATGCCGGGGATGGCCGTGAAGCGCGCGATGTCCTCGAGCACGATCGCGCGGCGCAGCTCGCCGGCGGGCGAGCCCGAGACGATCGCGAGCGCGACCTTCGGGCCGACGCCGTTCACAGTCAGGAGCTGCACGAAGAGCCCGCGCTCCTCGCGGTCGGCGAAGCCGTACAGCTGCAGCATGTCCTCGCGCACGTGGAGGTACGTCTCGACGACGACCTCCTCCGCCCCGTTTGCCTTGCGCACGGCGCTCGGCGTCGCGGCGACGAGGTAGCCGACGCCGTTCACGTCGAGGACGAGGCCCTCGGGCGTCGATGCGACCGCCTTTCCGCGCAGACGCGAGATCACATCAACCCGCCAACTTCAGAAGCGGCGGCGCGAGTGCATGACAGATCGCAACGGCGAGCGCGTCGGCGGCGTGATTCGGCCTCGGCAGCTCCTGCAGGCCGAGGATCGCCTTCACCATCCGCTGCACCTGCGACTTCTCGGCGCGCCCGTAGCCGCACACCGCCTGCTTCACACGCGCGGGCGCGTACTCGGCGCACGGAACGCCCGCGATGGCGGCCGCGACGAGCACGGCGCCGCGCGCCTGCCCGACGGAGAGCGCGGTGCGGGCGTCGACGCCGACGAACGACTCCTCGAGCGCGACCGCATCCGGCGCGTGCTCGGCGATGAGACCCGCCACGCCCTCGAAGATCGTCTTCAACCGGAGCTCCGGCCGCTCGCCGGCGGGCGTCGACCACCAGCCGTGCCCCATAGCCCTGAGGCGCCCGCCGCTTTCGTGGACGATCCCGTACCCGCACGCAGCCGTTCCTGGGTCGATTCCGACGACCTTCACGACAGGAGGTTAGGCGTGAGGTCGGACGACTCCTGCTTAGCCGGCCACTGCCTCCAGCACCCGCTCGGGGATGTCGAAGTTCGAGTAGACGTCCTGGACGTCGTCGTTCTCCTCGAGCTCGTCGATGAGCCGGAGGATCTTCTTCGCGTCGGCCTCGTCGGCCACCTCGACGGTCGTCTTCGGGATCATCGTCAGCTCGGCCGAATCGACCGTGAAGCCGGCCGACTCCACCGCCTGGCGCACGGCGGCCAACGACTCCGGACCGCACGTGACCTGGAACGTCGATCCGTCGCGCGCGACGTCCTCCGCCCCGCCTTCGGCGGCGGCGAGCGTCAGCTCGTCTTCATCCGCACCGTCGGCTTCCACCACGACGAGCCCCTGCCGCTCGAACTGCCACGCAACCGCGCCTGAGCCGCCGAGGTTGCCGTCGTTCCGCGTGAACACATGGCGCACCTCGCCGGCGGTGCGGTTGCGGTTGTCGGTCAGCGCCTCGACGATGATCGCCACGCCGCTCGGCCCGTAGCCCTCGTACACGACGCTCTCGAACGCGCTCGCGTCCGCGTCGGCGCCCGAGCCCTTCGCGATCGCACGGTCGATCGTGTCCTTCGGCATCGAGTACGAACGCGCCTTCTCGATGGCGTTCTGCAGCGCGAGGTTCGCGCCGGGGTCGGGGCCGCCGTCCTTCGCGGCGACGATCAGCGCACGCGTCAGCTTCGTGAAGAGCTGGCCGCGCTTCGCATCGGCGGCGCCCTTCTTGTGCTTGATCGTCGACCACTTGCTATGCCCGGACACGCGTCGCCTCCTCCACCTGCGCGAGGAACAGCTCGTGGATGCGCGTGTCGTCGGTCAGCTCGGGGTGGAACGCAGCGACGAGGATGCGCCCCTGCCGCGCAAGCACGGGATGCCCGTCGAGCTCCGCGAGCACCTCGACGTCGGGGCCCGCCTCCTCGATCCACGGCGCGCGGATGAACACGGCGCGCACGGGCTCGTCGCCGTGGCCGATGTCGAGGTCGGCCTCGAAGCTCCGCACCTGCCGCCCGAACGCGTTCCGCTGCACGCGGATGTCGGCGAGGCCGAGGTGATCGCGGTCGAGGAGGATCATCCCGGCGCACGTGCCGAAGATCGGTGCGTCGAAGCTGCGGAGCGCTTCGTCGATGCCGTACAAGCGCATGAGGCGGGTGATCGCCGTCGACTCGCCGCCCGGGATGATCAGCCCGTCGAGGCCGGCGAGCTGTTCCGGCAGACGCACCTCGACCGGCTCTGCGCCGAGACGCCTCAGAACCGCTGCGTGCTCACGGAAGTTCCCCTGCAGTGCGAGCACGCCGATGCGAAGCGGCTTGTCCACGCCGCCATTGTAGGTTCGGCTACGTGCTGCGCCGGCGAGCTGCGAGACCCAGCAGGACGAGCCAGAAGCCGAGACACGCGAATGCGACCGAGGGCGACCAGCCGCTGATCGACGGCACCGAGAACCCGAGCGGCCCGGTGCTCGTCTGCCCGAAGAGGTAGTGGATCGTCGCGCCGAGGAAGCCAAGCGCGCCCAAGACGGCCCAGGTCGAGCGCTTCGTCGCGTAGGCGACGAAGACGTAGACGAGCGCCGCGGCGGAGATGAGCGCCCAGTCGGTGTCGCTCGAGTGCCACCAGTGCAGGAGCGAGCCGCCGATCAGCGCACCCGCGGCGAGATGGAACCAGAACGCGCTCGGCTTGTCGCTCGCGCTGCCGGCGAGGAGATACGAGAGGCCGACGAGCAGCGTGACGACTGCCGTCCAGTTGCCTCCGTTCGAGACGAGGTCGGTGACGAAGAGCCACCAGACGACGACGGTGATCGCCGAGATGAACGGGAAGTTGAACCGCCTTCGATCGTCCCACGCGACGACGAGCACGAGCAGCAAGAGCGAGAGTCGCGCGACCGAGAAACCGGCGAACGGCGAGCCGCTCGTGCCGTGCAGCCAGCCGAACCACGTCCACAGCGCGGCGATGAACGCAGCCCACGCGATCACGGACGCGAACGCGAAGATGCCGGCCGCGATCCAGCGGCCGCGCGCCTTGAAGGCCTTCGCTATCGCGTAGAGCACGACGAGGATCAATGCCGCCCAGCCGGCGTATGCGGCGCTTCCGTACTGGCTCGACAGATAGCCGAGCGCGGCGAGCGCGCCGCCGAGGACCGTGAGCCCACCCGCGTAGAGCAGGAACGACGAGCTGGTCCAGGCCGGCTTGCTCACGTCACCGGAGATCATCTGCCCCGGCCCGGACGGACACGGCCTGGTGTCTGACCCCGCCTTACCAACCGCGCGTCTCGAGCAGCTCGCTCGGATCGAGCGTCTGCGTCGAGATGCCGACCATCGGCTCGCCGAGGCCGGCGGACACCCGCGCGAGGATCTCGGCGTCCTTGAAGTGCGTCGTCGCCTCGACGATCGCCTTCGCGCGGCGCTCCGGATCGCCGGACTTGAAGATCCCCGAGCCGACGAAGACACCGTCGGCGCCGAGCTGCATGCACAGCGCCGCGTCTGCGGGCGTCGCGATGCCGCCGGCGGTGAACGTCACGACGGGCAGCCGGCCGTGCTCGGCGACCCAGCGCACGAGCTCGTACGGCGCCTGCAGCTTCTTCGCCTCCGAATAGAGCTCCTCCTCGGCGAGCGAGGTGAGCTTGCGGATGTGCCCGAACACGGCGCGCATGTGCGTCACCGCGTTGACGATGTCGCCCGTTCCCGCCTCGCCCTTCGTGCGGATCATGGCCGCGCCCTCCGAGAGCCGCCGCAGCGCCTCGCCGAGATTCGTCGCGCCGCAGACGAACGGCACCGTGAACTTCCATTTGTCGACGTGATGCTCGAGGTCGGCGGGCGTCAGCACCTCCGACTCGTCGATGTAGTCGATCTCGAGCGCTTCGAGGATCTGCGCCTCGGCGAAATGACCGATCCGGCACTTCGCCATCACCGGGATGGTCACGGCCTCCTGGATCTCGCGGATCATCTCGGGGTCGGACATGCGCGCGACGCCGCCGTCGCGGCGGATGTCGGCGGGCACGCGCTCGAGCGCCATCACGGCGACCGCGCCCGACGCCTCGGCGATCTTCGCCTGCTCGGCGTCGACGACGTCCATGATCACGCCGCCCTTGAGCATCTCGGCGAGACCGCTCTTCACGCGCATCGTCCCGTACTCGGCCATGGCGAAAAGTCTATCTACCGCTTGAGGCAGCCGAGCGTGTCGCTCTGCAGCGTCGACGACGGCGTCACCGTCCAGACGATGACCGCGTTGCCCTGGGACGACATGACGTCCCGGATGTGCGGCCGCAGGTTCTTCGGCGCATGGCGCGTGTAGGCCTGCTCGGTCGCCGCCGCGCCGCCGGCGTCGGCGGCGAACGCGATGACGACGGTGTTGCCACCGCCGGGCGCATCCGCACGCAGGCCGCCGTGCACCGCGAAGGCGGCGATGAAGCCGATCTTGCTCGGATTCATCGTCACGGACGTGAAGCCCTTTTGCCCCAGGCACGTCGCGGTGGGGCCGGCCGTGTAGGCGCTCTTGCCCGAGCCGCCGCAGCCGGCGACGACGAGCACGAAGAGCCCTATGAGCACGAGCAGACGACGCACGCGGCGACTGTAGCCGTGCCAGCTGACGTAGCGATGCGAGAATCGACGCGTGGAGCCCTGGTCCCGGGATCTCGCCGGCCGCCTCGACGAGCACGCCTTCGAGAGCGCGGCGCTTCAGGGCAACCCGCTCGGCGATCCTCACGTGCGCCCGCTCTGGGCCTACGTGCCGCCGGGCGGCGAGCGCACGCGGCTCCCGTCCATCTATCTCATCCAGGGCATGACCGGCCAGCTCGACATGTGGCGGAACCGCTCGGCGTTCCGACCCACCGTGATCGAGCTCGTCGACCGGCTGTTTGCGGAGGAGGGCTGTCCGCCCGCAATCGTCGTCTTCGTCGACGCCTGGACGTCGTACGGGGGCTCTCAGTTCATCGACTCGACGGGAACGGGCAACTACCACACGTATCTCTGCGACGAGATCGTCCCGTTCGTGGACGCGAACTACACGACACTCGCCGACGCCGCACACCGGGGCATCAGTGGCAAATCGAGCGGCGGCTACGGCGCGATGGTGACGCCGATGCTTCGCCCCGACCTCTTCGGCGGCTTCGCGACGCACGCGGGCGACGCGCTCTTCGAGAACTGCTATCTCCCCGAGTTCCGCGACACGGCGCGCGCGTTGCGCGACCACTACGACTCCTCGTTCGAGAAGTACTGGGAGGAATTCCGCTCGCGTCCCGCGTTCTCGAAGCGTCACGACTACGCCGTCGTCAACACCTACGCGATGGCGGAGTGCTATTCACCCGGCGAGCTCCCATTCGACATCGAGACGGGCCGGCTCGTCCCCGAGGTGTGGGAGCGCTGGCTCGCATGGGACCCGGTGCGCATGGTCGACCGGCACGCCGATGCGCTACGGAGCCAGCGCGCGATCTACATCGACGCCGGCAAGAGCGACGAGTACTTCCTCGACCTCGGTGCGGAGGCGTTCCGGCAGGCACTCGCACAGATCGGCATCACCGATGTCTTCTTCGAGCTGTTCGACGCGACCCACATGTCGATCGAGTACCGCTACCCCCTCGCTCTGCGGTATCTCGCCGAGCGGTTGTCGTAGGCTGCGTGCCGCGGCACCGGAAAGTCGCCGCGCGCGATGCTCCCCTCCACCTGCGCGAGCACCTGGCCCCGGTACTGGGCCGTCGTGCGCCAGCGATGCCGCTCGTGATGCGCTCCGTACGTCACCGCCTCGATCGTCCAGGTGTTCGCGCGCAACGCCCGCAGCAGGGCTGACGGCAGCTTGCGCAGCGGCCGCATGGCCGGCCGCTCGAAGCGAAACGCGTAGATCTCCCAGTCCCGCCCGTCGGGGCCGGTCGTGCGCGCGGCGGGCCGGAAGACGCTCACCACTACATTGTCGCGTCGTGAACGGTCTCGAGGGGAAGCGGGTCGTCGTCACCGGCGGATCGAGCGGGATCGGTGCCGCGACCGTGGCGCGGTTCCGCGCAGAGGGCGCGGAGGTGATCAGCATCGCGCTCGACGGCGAGATCGAGTGCGACGTCGCCGACGCGACACAGGTCGAGCGCGCGTTCGAGCAGATCGGAGCAATCGACGTGCTCGTCGCGAACGCGGGCATCTCGATCCGCAAGCCGTTCCTCGAGATCACGGAAGACGGCTGGCGGCGCGTCCTCGACGTCAATCTCACGGGCGTGTTCCTCTGCGCGCAGCAGGCGGCGCGGAGGATGGATGACGGCGTCATCCTCATGACCGCGTCGACGAACGGGCTCTCCGGGCATCCGTTCTACGCCGACTACAACGCGTCGAAGGCCGGCGTGATCTTGCTCGCGAAGACGATGGCGCGCGAGCTCGCGCCGAAGATCCGCGTCAACGCAGTTTGTCCCGGCTATGTCTTGACTCCGATGCAGCGCGCGGAGTACACGGACGAGATGCTCGCCGACGTCAACGCCGGAATCCCGCTCGGCCGCCATGCGGAGCCCGAGGAGATCGCCGCGCTCTTCGCCTTCCTCGCGAGCGACGACGCCCGCTACATCACCGGTACCGTGCTCGCGATCGACGGCGGCGAGACTGCATGATGCTTAGGCGGTCTTGAGGCCGACGGGACAGGCGACGCCGGTGCCTCCGAGCCCGCAATAGCCGTTCGGAACTTTCGCGAGGTACTGCTGGTGGTAGTCCTCGGCGTAGTAGAACGGGCCGACCGCGGCGAGCTCGGTCGTGATTCCGTCGTACCCGGCGCCCTTGAGCTCCTGCTCATACGTCGCCCGCGACGCCTCCGCGGCCTCGCGCTGCGCGTCGCTCGTCCAGTAGATCGCCGACCGGTACTGCGTGCCTTGGTCGTTGCCCTGGCGCATTCCCTGCGTCGGGTCGTGGCCCTCCCAGAAGAGCTTCAGCAGCTCCTCGTAGCTCGTCTGCCGCGGATCGAAGACGACGAGCACGGCCTCGGTGTGACCGGTGCGTCCCGAGCAGACTTCCTCGTACGTCGGGTTCGGCGTGAAGCCGCCGGCGTAACCGACGGCGGTCGTGTACACGCCAGATGCGCGCCAGAAGATCCGCTCCGCGCCCCAGAAGCAGCCGAGGCCGAAGACAGCGCGCTCGAGGCCGTCCGGGAACGGCGGCGCGATGGGAGTGCCGAGAACCTCGTGCTTGTCAGGCAGCGGCATCGGCTCGTCGCGGCCGGGCAGCGCGTCGGCTGCGGTGACCATTTGGGTGGGTTTCGTAAAGAGGAACACGTTTACAGGGTACGGATGGTTTGCTTTCTGCGTCGAGCGCGCATGGCCCTGATGGGTACTACCAAGGGGGTCATCGTGAGCACACGCATCGCCAGCATCGCAGCAGCCTGCCTCGTCGCGACCGCAGTCATCGCTTCCGGGGCAGGCGCAGTGCAGAGATCAGCCCCGTTCCTCGCCGGGATCAACGACGAGGCATTCACGCTGTACGGCGATCCGGCGACTGCGTTCGACACGCTGCAGACGCTGCACGCTCAAGTGCTGCGCGTGAACCTGTACTGGGGCGGCAACAAGTTCGCCGTCGCGAACAAGAAGCCCGCGAAGGCAGCCGATCCGGGCGACTCGGCGTACAACTGGTCGCTGTACGACCGCCTCGACCGGTATGCGGCGAACTCAGGCGTCAAGCTTCTCCTGTCGATCGTCGGTACGCCGTCGTGGGCGAACCGCAACGCCGGCAAGAACCGTGCGCCTGCGAGCTTCGCGACGTTGCAGACGTTCGCGGAGGCGGCCGCCAAGCGATACAGCGGGACGTACATCCCACCGGCGTCCCAGCAGGATCCCACGCTCGCCGGCCCGACCGAACCGCTGCCGGCGATCAAGATGTGGACGGCGTGGAACGAACCGAACAACCCGGTGTTCCTCGTCCCGCAGTACAAGAAGGTCCACGGGAAGTGGATCGTCTACAGCGCGTACAACTATGCGCGCATCTGCAACGCGGTCTACGCCGGCATCCACACGGTCCCGGGCGAGAAGGTCGCGTGCGGCGTGACCGATCCGAAGGGCAACGACTTCGCCGGTTCGAGCCGCGCATCTGTCGACCCGCTCTCGTTCCTCATCGCGGCGCACGGATACGGGATGAAGAAGTTCGACGTCTACGCGCACAACCCGTATGCGTCGGCCGGCAGCGAACCGCCGCGCTTCGTGCCCAACGGGAAGTTCAAGCGCCGGACGCAGCTCGGCAATATCGGGCAGCTGCTGTCGCTCATCAGCAAGTACTACGGGCCGAAGCACCTGTGGATCACCGAGTACGGCTACCAGACGAACCCGCCCGACCACACGCTCATGGGGACGAGCTGGTCGAACCAGGCGCGCTACCTGAAGCAGGCCTATGCGATCGCGCGCGCGAACCCGCGCATCGACATGCTGCTCTGGTTCCTCGTGCGCGACCAGCCGAACATCAGCGGCTGGCAGTCGGGGCTCGAGACGATCACCGGCGTGCACAAGCCGGCGTGGAACGCGTTCGCCGAGCTACAGCACTGAGCGACAAGCCACGGAGGCCGCGCCCTCGCGGCGCGGCCTCCCCTATCCCTGCCGTTCGGCGTCGCTGTCCTGGCTTTGCGAGTGGGCCCGCTTGGACTCGAACCAAGGACCAACGGATTATGAGTCCGCTGCTCTAACCAGCTGAGCTACGGGCCCGCGCGTTTATTCAAGCCACATATAGGCCAGAAGGTAGCTCGAAATCGGGGTGTGCGTACCAGACGACGTACGGTATGCTCGCTCGACGAGGAAGGAGGCCATGGTTGGCATCTTTGCAGGCCCGGCACGTGCGTAGCTGCAAGCTCGGCCGTCCCTGGACGACGTTCGCTCAGGCGACGAAGCAGAAGGGCTGCACCTGCACGCCGCTCTACCACGTCGTCCTTCGCCACGAGGGCCGGTTTGTCCGCGAGCCGGTCGGCCACAACCGCAAGGAGGCCGAGCGAGCGCTCGATGCTCGCCGTGGCGATCTCGCCCGTCGCGCCTTTCGCGTCGTCGAGGACATTCGCTTCGACGAGTGGGCGGACCGGTGGATCGCAGGGCACACGGGCAAGGCGAACACGCGCCGGGTCTACGAGGACACGTTGGTCTACGCGAAGCACACGTTCGGCTCGGCGAAGGTGCGCGATCTCGACGCCGGGGACGTCCGCCGCTTCCTCGACGACGTCCGCGCGGCGACGCTCGCTCGACGCAGCCGCAGGCTCAAAGCGGGCGATCCGCCTCCGGCGCCCGCGTCGCCGGCGTCGCTTGCGAAGCATCTACGCCAACTCGGCGCTTGCCTGCAGGCGGCGGTCGCGGAGGGGTACGCCACTGAGAACGCGGTTCGGCGCTTGCACAAGACTGCGCGGCCGAAGGTGGCGAGGAGCCGGCCCGCCTACTACACCGACGCCGAGCTGGCGCGGTTGTGGCCGGAGCTCGCCAAGCGACCGCTGATGCTCCACCTCTGCAAGACGGCGGTTGGAACGGGGCTGCGGATCGGCGAGCTGGCTGCGCTCCGCTGGTCCGATGTCGATCTGCTCGAACGCGAGGTGCATGTCGCGCGGACGTACGTCGACGGCTTCGGCGAGCAGACGACGA
>Ga0070730_10003945_pt1 | contig 13168 bp, 11 predicted proteins | sample Coa_R1_3_FD_66447 | JGI IMG/M metagenome (GOLD analysis project Ga0070730, IMG submission 66447) | Surface soil microbial communities from Centralia Pennsylvania, which are recovering from an underground coalmine fire - Coalmine... | ecosystem: Environmental > Terrestrial > Soil > Unclassified ...
GCAAAGGGGCCAATGTTATTGAATATGGTTCAACATTCGTGACTAAGAGGTTCTTTGGCAATAAAAATCAAACCTCACCACGTCAAAAGCTGGCGCTCGCTCCAAGATATTCAGGCTTTAGGCGTTAGAAAGTTTTCATGCGATTGCCCTGAGCATCGTGAGCAGGCGGTAGTGGGTCATTTTGAATTTCCACAGTGTTCACATCCAAAGGCACAGGGGCTAAAGCCTAAATATTTTCAATGCTTTCGGCACGAGTGAACTTCCTTCGGCTCGCGAGCTCACCTCAAGGACAAGCTGTGCCCTGTTACATGTCTTCAGGCAAAATGACCCACTGCCGAGCATGCGGTATCGTGAGCAGGCGGTTGACCCGGTATAATCTACTTCACATTCCTTAGTTGATACATCATTAGATAGGAGAATATCTATGATCAAGAGCCTCCGTGCGTCTCTGGTTCGTCTTTTGCCCGCCTTGGTCGCCTTAGGTGTATGCCATGCCCAGACGCCAGTGCAAGCTCCCGCCAAAGCCGCAGGGCGCTCTTTGATGTGGAAAGCTACCTCATCCACCAACACTGTGTATCTGCTCGGATCCATCCATGTCGGCGACAACAGCATGTATCCCCTGCCGCCGAACGTGGAGGCAGCCTTTGCCGCTTCCAAGGTGCTGGCCGTGGAGATCAACATCAAGAGCGTTGATCAGTCCAAGATATTCAAGCTGGTGCAGGACTATGGCATGTATGCGGGAGATGAAACACTCGCCACGCACATTTCAAAAGAAACCTCTGCTGCTCTTGACGACTTTTGCTCCAAGAACAATGTGCCCCGCATGGTCTTGGATAAGATGAAACCCTGGGTGGCAGCCATCACCGTAATCACATTCGGATTCAAAGCGGCCGGGGAAGACCCAAGTTTAGGGATTGACATGCACTTTCTTAACGAGGTCAAAGAACCGCAGCGTATCGAGGAGCTGGAGACCGCAGACTTTCAGATGTCCATTTTGTCCTCTGCCACCGAGCAAGAGCAACTGGAGATGCTGAACGCGTCGTTGAAGCAGGCCGACAAAGCCAAGGGGATGATCCAGAAGCTGGAGCAAGCCTATGTCGCCGGCGACGCTGAATCCCTGGAGAAACTGGTGCGGGAAGAGGAAAGCGGACCTAAGTCACTCATGAAGAAGCTTCTGGACGACCGCAACGTCACCATGACCCAGCGTGTGGAGCAATACCTCAAGGGTAAGGACCCTTCTTTTGTCGTCGTGGGCGCTGGCCACATCATTGGCGAGAAGGGCATCGTCAAACTACTCCAGGACAAGGGCTACCATGTTGAACGGGTGACCACTGACCAAAAATAGCTGCCCCGGCATCAGTTCAAAGAGTTAAGTGTTCCACGGCAGTCGTATCAGGACTCCCGGAGTTCCTGGACGATTGCGGGCTCTCGCCTGTGGAAATCTTGGTGCGATAAATTCCTTCAATAAGCCTGATAATGTCTTTTAATTGGTCGAGGGCGAAGGCCCGCGATATTCTAAAGAGTAATCCCAAGCCGTTAGCTTTTCACCTTCGACCTGAATCAAAACACCATCCTGAGGAGAGATATGTCAAACGAACTTCGTAATTTCCTGGCGCTCTCGTACGACGAATTGGAGCAGATGAACCTCAAGGCCAAGGAGCAGCGCCACAATCGCGTTGCTGCCCACAAGATCCAGGAAGAACGGATCAAATACCTGACGGATGAGAAGCGTATCAAGGCCGTAACCGTGCTGTTCAGCGACCTGGAAGGCCGACTGCACATGCTGGACTACGACAAAAAATTCCTCATCAAGAGCTGGGACAATCTCACTTTTGACGGCTCCTCGATTCGCGGCTTCACCGCCCAGCGCGAGAGCGATCTGCGCCTGGGAATCGATTGGGGCGCTTTCTACTGGGCGCCCGCCGATGTGTTCGGCGCCGGCAAGGTGCTGGTATTCGGCGAGGTGATCGACAAGGGCGGCACACCCTACAGTGCCGACATCCGCGCCATGCTCAAGCTGTTTGCCGAAGAGCTGCACGAAAAGGAAGGGTACACCCTGAACGCGGCCAACGAGATTGAAGGTTTTCTCTTTAAAGGCGCGGACGCGGAGCGTCGCTACCACGAAACCGGCAAGTTCGAATACGTCAACACCGGCGGCTACTATCATTCGCTACCCAGTGATCCGCTCCGGACATTCATCGACACTACCGCCGAAGTGCAGCGCTCCATGGGCTTCCAGAATGAAAAAGACCATCCCGAAGTCGCGCCCTCGCAGTTTGAAATCAACTATAGCTACGGTGAAGTGGTGGCCGCGGCCGACCAAATCCAGCTTTATAAGCTGATCTGCCGCCAGGTCGCAACCAGGATGGGCCTCACCGCCTCGTTCCTTCCCAAGCCGGTGGTAGGTGTGAACGGGAACGGCATGCATACCAATGTGTCCATCAGCAAAGGCGGCAAGAACCTCTTCTGGGACCCGAAGGGTGAAGAGAAACTCAGCCAATGTGGCTGGGCGTTTATTGATCGCATTCTCACCCATGCCAACGACATCTGCATCATGTTGAATGCCAGCGTCAACGCCTACCGCCGTCTTGATCCGCACTTTGAGGCCCCCAATCAGATCAAAGCCTCGCCCACCGATCGTGGCTCCATGGTGCGTATCCCCATCGGCAACGAAAAGAGCATGCGGGTTGAAGTCCGCTCGGTCGCTCCGGACGCAAATCCTTACATGGTGATGTACTCGATCTTCAAGGCCGGCGTTGAAGGCTCTACCGCGAAGATCAAGAACCTCCGCCAGGCGGAACGCTACTTGCCAGACAACATCTACACCGCGCTGGAGCACTTCAAGGATGCCGAGTGGACAACCAAACTTCTAGGCGCGGACGTAAAAACCCGTTACTCGGATTTGAAGCAAGCCTCGGCCGACCGCTGCCCGCGTCTCCTCGGCACCTTCGTCAAAGCCCCGGAGGTGCAATATCACCACGACGTTTACAACCAGTTCCTTTGGAATTTGTTCTAGCCAATCGTATACACAAAATATCCTGGGGAGACATGGCGTGGCTATGTCTCCCAAAGTATTTATGCTTCCTGACGGCGGGTTAAAGCTACTCATTGCCGAATATGAGGATTCCATCGCTATCGCGATGAACGTCTGCCTAAAGGCCCGCGATTCGCAAGCAAATCGCTAGACGCTGATACTCGATCGTGGGTCACTTTCGGCGAAAATGACCCACTACGCGATTTCGAAGCTCTTGATATCATGGGAATCGATGAATCCAAGCACTGATGAACCTGGAAACTGTGAACCAATGACTCGAAAGCTCATTCCCCTTGTAATCTTGATGACCTTGTTGGTCTCCTCTTGCCATAAAGATCATCAGGCCGGCAAGGTCGTCGCTACACCGCCGCCGAGTACCAGCAGCACTTCGACTCCAACACCGACTCCTACTCCTATGCCAACTCCGATTCCACCGCAGCCAAGCTCAAACAATGCCCCGACGCAAGTCACCGGAGCGCCAATTAAAACTACTTCCGGTCTCCAATGCTGGGACCTGGTCACCGGCACCGGCGATGCCGCCGTTTCCGGCAAAATCGTCAAGGTACACTACACCGGCTGGCTCACGAACGGGACAAAGTTTGATAGCTCCGTGGACCGCCATACACCCTTTGAATTCCCGCTGGGTGCCCATCGGGTCATCAAGGGTTGGGACGAAGGAGTTGAGGGAATGAAGGTTGGCGGCAAACGGCAACTGCGCATTCCACCGGACTTGGGCTATGGCGCCCGGGGAGCGGGTGGTGGTCGAATCCCGCCCGATGCGACGCTGATCTTTGACGTGGAGTTGTTGGAAGTCAAATAACTTCCGTGAACAGGAACCAAGATCATTTCAGTCTGGGCCGGAACATCCTTGCGGGCTTTTTCGTGGTGGCCGGGAGTTTGCATTTCCTATTTCCTGCTCCGTATTGGCAAATGATGCCGCCATTCTTGCCCTGGCCACGCACGTTGGTCTCGATCAGCGGCGCGGCAGAAATTGCGGGCGGCGTGGGATTGCTCTGGCGGAGCTGTCGTCGCGCCGCTGCCTACGGACTGGTTCTGCTGTTGATCACAGTGTTCCCCGCCAATATCTACATGGCGGTCGCCCATGTGCCATTCTCCGGCTTGTTGGGCCAATCGTGGTTCCAGTGGCTCCGCCTGCCGTTGCAGATTCCGCTGATACTGTGGGCGTGGCGATATACGCGAACCAATGGCAAGCAGCAACTGGCAATTAGCAAATAGCATCCGGCCAAAAACACTCGACCAAAATCGAGCGGTCACCATGCAGCTTTGGCAACAGTAAACCTGTTTGGCCAATTGCTAATCAGGGATAGGCAAATCAAGAATGATCTGGACGCTTAGGATTGAGATGGTGTTCCCAAGCAGTGCGAGGCTTACCGGGGCTATTGCAATTTTGCGGCGCTTACCGATGCGCCCCAGCTAGGGTTTCTGCGCAGCCTTCCTCATCACGTCCTGCGGAACCACGACACTCACCACGACGTGGTTGCCATTTTGGCTTACTTCGATGCTGTTCATCACGGCGGTGACGTCCGGGTCACTCTGCCGTTGGCCTCCGGCCATTTTGCCCATCGCCAGGAGTCCGTTTACGGCCTGAAAAGTGTTGGTGGCATCGGCCTGGTTCTCGGCGATGAGTTCGCCGCGGAAGCGTACTGAACCCGTGTAGCGGACGGAGACAATGATGATGCTGTTTTTCAGGAAGCTAAGATTCAGGGTGCTGGGCGCCGAGGCAGGGACCGCGAAACTCGGGACGCGAACAATGGCCCACATCGCGCTCGCGAAAGGTACGTCGCTGTAGTAACTCTGGAAAAGGTAGGGAGCAGAACCAGAGCCAGCGGATTTATCAATGATGGCGTGCATCGGCTCCACGCCGGGGCTTACCGTGATCGCCACCATTTTCGAGTCGAGTACACAGAAGCGCCAAGTCTGGCCTTTTTGGGGCATGGAAACGATGGTCTTGCCGCCATAGGCTTCCGTTTGCACACCCTCTTGCTTTTGCACGTAGCGTGAAAGGCGCTGCTGGTCGAAGGTGCCGGTGACAATGATCGCCACGTCTCCGCCCGGGCCGCCATCAACGTTTGCCGAGACGGAGATGTTATCGAGGTCGCGGTCTACGCGAAGCCCGGTTTCGTCCACAAACCGCTGATATTGAGGGTCTGCGGTGAAGGGGCTGGTGTCCATGTTCATGAAATGCATCGGCGCAAAATTGACGTATGCCATGACGTTGCCGTCGGGAAGGAGATTGATGGAGCGGCCGGGCCGCATGGCAACGGTATAAGAGACGGCAGCCGCGGCGGCAACAAGGGACAATACGATGCCTCCGATCAGGAGGACTTTTTTTGCGCGGCTCATGGTGGAGACAGTATTGAGAAAGTAGGGCGCCATTGAGGCTGACTGCGAGAGGCCGCTCACATAGGTGGGTGACAATGGTTTCGAACATGTTGGACATGTGGTGCCTGTGCTGTTAACTATGACGCCGCAGGTGGAACAGAAGAACATCAGAATATCCTTTTTTTCATGATGACCTATGTGCGACAAAATACAGCTAGCGGTGCGCCCAAACCATCTGCTGTTGCATTGTTTAGCTTTTAACTACGCTCAATCTTATCAAGCCCTTCGCCGTTCCATCTTGGATAAATTCAACTGTTCAATTACCGTAGTAATTAAAATTGTTGCAATCTCGTCCCTCTAATGAATAGATATTACTCAAAGGCAGCAGCACTGCAATCTTGAATCCAGCAATTGCCAATTGCTGTCTTGTATTATTATGACGATATTCAAGAAACCCCATGACTCGAAAACTCATACTGCTTCTTAACGTATTGGTGCTCGCGGCTGCTTCCTGCTCCAAATCCGGTTCCTCTGGTCCGCCCGAAGTGTCGGGGACGCCGCAGAAGAGCGCGTCGGGCCTCCAATATTGGGATGTCGTGACCGGTACCGGCCAAACTGCTGTCCCTGGCAAGATGGTGCAAGTGCATTACACCGGATGGCTCACCGACGGCAAGAAATTTGATAGCTCAGTGGACCACGGCAAGCCCTTTCAATTCATCCTGGGTATCGGACAGGTAATCCGGGGCTGGGATGAAGGCGTAGCTGGAATGAAGGTCGGTGGCAAGCGCCGCTTGCGCGTCCCGCCGGAATTGGGCTATGGCGCCCGTGGCGCAGGGAGCGATATCCCTCCAAACGCAACGTTGATCTTCGACGTGGAATTGCTTCACGTCATCTCAATGCCGGAGCAATAAGGAGAGTTGGCTGGCCAAGATTTTCTCGATGATCTCGACCACCCCGGGCCCGCATTCCTGGAGGGAGACCAGGTCGGCAGCTTGTTTCAATGGCGGAAGAGCGTTCGCGACCACCGTATAGAGTCCGCACATACCCAGAAAAGCCTCGTCGTTTTCGGCGTCGCCGATGCCAACCACTCGGTCAGCCGGTATTCCCAGCTCCTGCAAAGCCGACTGGAGACCTGTTCCTTTGTTTGTCTCCGACGGAAGGGCCATAATCGAGGTCCGGTTAAAAATGATTTGCAGATCAATCCCCATTTCGTTGATCGTGCTTTGCAGCTTTTCATATTGGGGCCGTAGGGTGGCGACGATAGAGTGACCCACCGAGAGTGGCTGAACTCCACGCTGGCGAAGAGTTTCTATAAAGCTCCGGGGAGGGGAGCCGGCGAGGCACACCAGCCGCCGGGTGGAGGGAAGGTAGAGCACGGCCCCATTTTCAGCGACCACCGCATTAAAAATGCTGAGGTCAGGACAAACGCTGAATAAGTCATCGAGTTCGCGTCCGGTGACAAGGATCACCTTCTTTCCGGAGGCTTTGAATCGAAGCAAGGCTTCCCAGGTTTGCGGGTCGACTCGCCCTTCACAAGCGAGAGTCTCATCGTAGTCAGATGCCACAGCAAGGATATCGATCATACGGGTCATGTCACCATCTGCGCTCTATGCGACATTGGAAATCTGCTTCTTGGCCAGATTTGCAGTACTCTCCGCTCCTTCAGGACGTACCTCGCACAACTCCGCGATCAGGTTACCTGCCCAGCGATAGATGTTCTGTTCTTTTACGATCCGTCGCATGCGCTGCATCCGTTCGCGCCGCTCTTTCGGCTCCATTTCCAGGGAAAAACGTATCGCCTCCGACATCTCCTCGATGTCATAGGGATTCACGACCAGGGCGTCGCGCAGTTCGCGGCAGGCACCGGTAAATCGGCTTAAAGTAAGCACGCCGTCTTCATCGTGGCGGCAGGCTACGAACTCTTTGGCCACCAGATTCATGCCGTCATGCAACGAAGTCACCAGGCACAGGTCCGCAGCACGATAGTATCGACTGATTTCGTCGTGACTATGATGTCTTTTGAGAAAAACGATCGGCTTCCAGCTATCGGTTTGGAAGCGCCAATTGATCCGTTCCGCCTCAGTCTCCACTTCACTCAAGAAGTCATGGTATCGCCGGATATGGGTGCGGCTCGGCGCGCCGATCTGAACGAAAGTGAACTTGTTCCGGTATCGGGGATAGCGATCAAGGAATCTCTCAATCCCCAGAAAACGTTCGAGTATCCCCTTGGTGTAATCAACCCGGTCGACTCCTATGCCCATGTAAATCGCCTCGACACCAAGCTCTTTGAACAGCGCGTCTCGTTCCATGCTTGCAGAGTGCGCGACGCTTGCCGACCGTGAATCCGGCGATCGTGTTGGCTGCTCCGCAGGAGCCACACTGATCGGAAATGGCCTTACCACGGTCAGGTGCCCCTCGCGGTTCACGGCAAAGCGCTCCCATTCGACTCGGGACTCCAGGGCGCGGTTTACAGTTTCCAGGAAATTATCGCAATGCGACTGAATGTGAAACCCAATCAAGTCTGCGCCCAGCAATCCTTCCAGCAACTCACGCTGCCATGGGCAGATGCCGAAGGCCTCCGGGTTGGGCCATGGAATGTGCCAGAAGATGGCGACCCTGACGTCGGGCCGCTTGCGTTTGATCAATTGGGGCAGCAAGGCAAAGTGATAATCCTGAATCAGCAACACCGGCTGTTTTGTATCCGCCATCTCTTCCAGAACGGCATCGGCAAATCTTTGGTTGACCTCCAGGTAATGTTGCCAGTCCGTCGCCCGAAACAGAGGCCGGGTGTGGGCTATATGACAGAGTGGCCACAGGCCTTCGTTGGAAAAGCCGTAGTAGTATCCTTCTTCCTCTTCTTTGCTGAGCCAGACCCTCCGCAAGGTATATTTTGGGTCGTTGGGAGGAACGCGTAGCCGGTCGTGTTTATCCACGGCCTCGCGGTCGGCGTCGCCGCTTCCGTGTGCGACCCAGGTCCCGTCGCAGGCGCGCAAAATGGGCGCCAGGGCGGTGACCAATCCGCTGGCTGGAATCAGCACCCGCAATGACTTGCCTTCTTTGGTGTGCATATAAGGTTCGCGGTTGGAGACTACAAACAGCCGATTCGAATTGAGTTTGCTGCGCACATGAACAGAAAGTCTTTCAGGCGTCCAGGTAGACTCGCCTGCTTCCCGCAAGCGGGCTTCGTTTTCCGCCGACTCCCGCGCTGCAGCCAGGTTCTCTACCAGCGTGGTCACCTCATGCCGCAGCGGCATAAATAAATCGTGGTCAGCGAAACTGGGACGGACTGGCGCCCTGCCCATTCGCTGCGCTCGCATCCACTGCACGGTCCTGGCGATGGGCCCCACGACGCTCCAGCGAATGACCAGCAGAGCGGTTAGAGCAATCAACATTGTCTCCACCAAAATGCGGACGAAGGCATGCACCCAGAAGTTCCGGCTCTGCACGTTGATGTAATGGGCATCGTGCACGAGAACCAGCGTGCCTGTAGCATTTCCATTCATGTGCAAGGGCAGGTTCTCAATTTGTACGTAGTTCGGGCCGATCCACGAGAACTCGCCCTGGCTTTGATTCGGGACCGCACCATGATTGGGTGCAAAGGCCGCGCCGGGAAAACGCAAAGCCAGACCGGAGGTGATCGCCAGAGGAGCGTCGTGCTGGTCGTAGACAGCGATGCCGGCCAGGTGCTCCCGATTTCCAAACCGCTCTACGATGCGCTGAAGGGATTTGGGAGATCCCTTTTCCAGCAAAGGTTCAACGCTTTCCTGGAGGCTTTCCGCCAGGATCTGGGCCCTCTTCTCCAGGTCCAGTTGCAGCGCGCGCTTTTCACTTCTGAACTGGAGGTACGAGAAAAGAAGTGACGCCAGGGCCAGGACGCCGACCAGCGAAAGAATAATACGAAAGCTGAGACGCATGATTCCTCTGTCTTATCTCCGTGTGCCGCTCACGGCTACGGCTCTGCATGCCATCCGTACTCTTCTGCCAGGAATGCGGGATTCAATAACTTCGGCTTCGGAAAAAAACATCTAAAATACAGCGGGGTCAAGATGAGTCTCTTGACGAGTTGGCGCTAAATCAGGTGGTTTCTAAGATGCTGCCGGATCGGCGCCGGGTTGCCGGAAAATAGCAATTGGCATTTGGCCAAACCGGGAAAGGGTTACCACATAGCGTTTCTTAAAATCTTGCGCTCATTTCTTGCGAACATACCTGCGCGAAATCATTCTTAATCTATCTTATAGCAGCAGCCATGCGCTACTTATGGTTTGCGTCCGCCGCGGCATCTACCCAGTATCCCTTACGCGCCGTCACTTCGTATTCCGGTCTATCTTTGACTTTCAGTTCCAGCGCATGAAACCCTGGGTGTGGCGACTGCGGGCGGAAGCTCAGGACGTAGTAGTTCGGCACGTCGTTGGAGATGGTCATCAGGCGCCGGGTGAGCGCTGTTGCATCCTTGAAGGCAAAGTACTCGCCACCCGTCAGATGGGCCACGTGCTTGGGCACATTTTGCTTGATACCGTCTCTTGCAGCCAAAAACGCAATCCGCGCCAGCCGCAAGGGCGGAAGCAGATCACTTGCGCAGTCCAGTGCCTGTGCGCTGCGCTTGCCGTGCGCGTCCGGGTCGGCGTTTGGGTCGTGGCTCATACAGCCACCCGGCTTGTAGGGTTCGTTCGAGTTCGCATTTTCTCCCGGCACGGGCAGCTTCGCCGCCTCATGGCTCACCGCCACGCGCGAAGTCGAAAAGCCGAAGCTATAGATCGCGGTATTCGTATCCTCGACGGCGCGGACAGCGTCGTCGAAGCTTGTTTGGCTGCCGCTGTCGACGGTCTCGCTGCAAAGGAGCACGGCGCGGCGATAGGCCGGGGGCTGCTGGCGCAGCAGATTGATGCCGAAGTTGAGCGCATCAAGAATGGCCGCGCCCGGATCACCGTCGTGAAGGGTGGCCATTGCCTGGGCCGCCACGTCCGTATCAGTGGTGAAATCCTGTTCGAGGCGAGGCTTACTGTCAAAACCGATCACAGCGACGCGATGCGGCACCTCGCCAATGACCTGATCCAGCACCGCCCCAAGGTCGTGATAGTCACGCAGGTGGGATGCGCCATGGCCGCCGGTCTGCACAATCACGACGAGCGCGAAGGGCTGCGAGTCGGTATCGGGCTCCACCTGCACCGGCTGCGGAATGCCGTTATCCGTGAGGATGAAATCCTCAGCGGCGAGCGAGAAGACAACCTTGCCGGCCTTGCTTTTCACCAGCGCAGGCACGAGCACCAGATTTGAGCGTGTCGTGATGGTCGGGACCTGCGGGCTGGGGGATTGCTGTACATTACTTTGCGCATTGGCCAGGTTAAATGAGAGCCAAGCCAATAGCGCGACTGCACAAGAGAACTTGAATCGATTCATCGTGAGCCTTGCCTAGCATAGCACGCAGTTTGCAGGCTGATTGCGATACTGTTCGCCAAGGAATTGACGGCCGCATGGGTCTAATAGTTTGGCTCATTAACACTTGCCAGCCAGTTGCTGATTTGCCTATGACTTCTTATTTGCAGCATGAACCTTTGACATTAGGATAATTCCATGGTGATCCATACAGGCTTGATCGGATTTGGCGCATCCGGACGCACCTTTCATGCACCAGTCATCCACGCCGTGCCCGGTATGCGGCTGGCCGCGATTCTTCAACGCACCGGAAACGATGCCGCCGACCTGTATCCGAGCGTGCACCTGGTCCGCTGCGTGGAAGATATGCTCTCCATCGAAGAGATTTCACTGGTCGTAATCGCTACTCCAAATACCTCGCATTACCCACTGGCGCGACAATGTTTGCTGGCGGGCAGACATGTGGTGGTTGACAAGCCGTTTACCACCACCTTGCAGGAAGCCGAGGAGTTGATCAAGCTTGCCCAGGAATGCAAATGCCTGATCTCCGTTTATCAGAATTCCCGCTGGCATGGAGATTATTTGACCGTCCGAAAGCTGATCGCGTCCGGCATCCTTGGGCAGCTGGCGCGTTACGAGGCCCACTTCGACCGTTTTCGTCCTGAACTTCGTGCTGGCGCTTGGCGTGAACAGGATAGGCCCGGAAGCGGACTGCTCTTCGATCTGGGGCCGCACCTGATGGATCAGGCTCTGTTGCTGTTTGGCACTCCCCGGCAGCTCAGCGGCGATGTGCGTAAGGAAAGAGAGGGCGCAATGGCGGACGACGCATTCGACGTGGTCTTGCACTATGGCGAATTCCGCGTTGCGCTGGGCGCAACTATGCTGGCGGCTGCCCCCGGTCCACACTTTCTTCTGCATGGTACACGCGGCTCTTTCACTAAATATGGGGTTGATCCGCAAGCCGAAGCCCTGAAGCTCGGCGAGATACCGGGAGGCGACCACTGGGGCGAGGAATCAGAAATGATGTGGGGAAAGCTTTCTCTCACCGAGCAAGAAAACATCGTGACCAAGCAAGTCACCACGGAGCCTGGTGACTATCGTCGTTATTACGCCAATGTGCGGGATACAATCTTGGGGCAGGCGGTTCTCGATGTGACATCGCAACAGGCACTCGACGTGATGCGTGCGCTGGAACTCACCCTGGAGAGCAGCCGCAGGGGCTGCATCATTCCCTGGCCCAGTAAATGCGAATAGCCGCTGTCAAGTTTGTATCGATGTTCAGTTATGAAATCGGTCTTGCTGGATTTGGTTTTCGATTACTCAAATTCTGCATTTTTTTGCGAAATATTGCCCGTCAAACAGGGGTATTATGGAGTTCGATTTGTATGGAACGAGAGCGCGCCATCCCGCAAAAATTGATGCTGGTGTTGATGGCCGCCGGAGTTGTTGTTGCGCAAATTCAGACACCCCGTGTCTCTCCAGGTGGGGAACCGCAGTCTCGCGTTCAACAGCCGCAAGTTGCTCCAACTCCGCCGGCAAATCAGGGCAATACCGCACTCACGCCAGTTGTTCAAATTCCCGTTATTCAAAGTACGACGACGCAGCCGCCTCAGGTTCAGCCGGTGGTTTTACCTCCGTCTCAAATGCTGCCTTCTCCTCCGCGCATCAGCTATGTTGGCGGAAAATTAACCGTGGTGGCCAACAACGCAACTCTTGATGATGTATTGATCGGAGTTGGAAAAGCAATCGGCGCAAATATTCAAGGAAGCGAACCCCAAAGTGGCGAGCGTGTCTTTGGCCAGTTCGGCCCGGCTTCGCCCTCCCAGGTATTGAATGCGCTGCTGATCGGTTCAAGATACGACTTCATTCTGGTCGGCGCCACGGAGAGTGCTGATTCGGTTCGAGAGATCATTTTGTCGAGAAGCTCCGGGGAATCAGCCCAAGCAGCGCAATTTGCGACGCTTCCTTCCCCGGTGCAAGACACGAATCGTAGGGTTTCTTCTTCGCTCGTCAACAATCAGCAACCGCAAGATCCGCCCTTGTCTCCAGAGGAGCAAGCAGGATTTCGTCCCAACCATCGCGGGCCTGGCGCTCGGGCTATCGTGCGGCCACAGTCCCTCACTCCCAATCCTTCTCCTACTCCTCAACACGCGGATGTGACGCTCATGCCCCAATAGGCGCGGGTGTGACGCTCCCGAGCTTAAGGTCGAATAGCAACTGCACTCATTGAGTTGGCTCTCAAGGGGTTTCGGCCAGAGTGTACTCGAAGTCGTAGGAGTGTTTTCCGTCAGCGATTGTAATGCCCATCTTGCCTGCGAGGCCCACCAGTTGGCCAGTGCCTGAGTCAGGAACCACTGTGATCGTTAGTTGAGGCGCACCGAGCGTCATGGTGCCGCTGTGCTGGAGAACGAATGTACC
>Ga0070730_10003946_pt1 | contig 13167 bp, 11 predicted proteins | sample Coa_R1_3_FD_66447 | JGI IMG/M metagenome (GOLD analysis project Ga0070730, IMG submission 66447) | Surface soil microbial communities from Centralia Pennsylvania, which are recovering from an underground coalmine fire - Coalmine... | ecosystem: Environmental > Terrestrial > Soil > Unclassified ...
GGCGCTCGCGGCCGTCTGCCCGAGCCCGCAGATCGAAGCGTCGCGCATGACCTGCTCGAGGTCGGCGAGGATCGCGATCTCGTCGCCTTCGGCTTGGCCGTCGGCGAGGCGGTGGAGCGCTTCCTCCTGACGCTTGGTTCCGACGCGGCACGGCACGCATTGCCCGCACGACTCGTCGCGGAAGAACTCGGCGATGCGCAACACGGCGTCGACGAGGTTCGCGGACTCGTCGAAGACCATGACGACGCCCGATCCGAGTGTCGTGCCGGCGTCGCGGGCGCCCTCGAAGCTGAGCGGCAGGTCGAGCTGGTCGGGGCGGAGGAACGTGCCGGCCGCGCCGCCGAGCAGCACCGCCTTCGGCGGACGCGCCTCGGCGCGTTCGAGCAGCTCGCGCAGCGTCGTGCCGAGCTCGACCTCATACAGGCCGGGCTTGCCGACGTGACCGGAGAGGCAGAACAGCCGCGTCTCCCGCGTGTCGCCGAGGAGGATGTGCGGGACGTTCACGAGCGTCTCGACGTTGTTCACGACCGTCGGCTTGCCGAAGAGCCCGACTTCGACCGGGAACGGCGGCTTGTTGCGCGGCTCACCGCGATAACCCTCGATCGACTGGAACAGCGCCGTCTCCTCGCCGCACACGTATGCGCCCGCTCCGATGCGCACCTCGATGTCGAAGCCGCTCTCGTCGATCGCCTCCTGCATACGCTCGTGCGCAAGCGGATACTCGGCGCGGATGTAGATGTAGGCCTGCTCGCAGCCGGTGGCGTACATCGCGATCGCTATGCCTTCGACGAGCGCGAACGGATCCTCCTCCATGATCACGCGGTCCTTGAACGTTCCCGGCTCCGACTCGTCGGCGTTGCAGACGAGGTAGTGCGGCTGCGCCGGCTGGCGCGCGACCGCGTCCCACTTCGTCCCCGTCGGGAACGCCGCGCCGCCGCGGCCGAGCAACTTCGAATCCGTGATCGCCTTGATCACGGCCTCCGGACCGATCTCGCGCGCACGCGCGAGCGCGGTGAACTCGCCGTACGGCTCGCCGGTGACGATGCGGCGCAGCAACCGGTCGCCGTGTACTGGAAGCCGCCTCTCGGGAAGTTGGATCTCGCGGGGATTCTCGCCCGCGATCGTGCGCAGCGATGCCGGCGCGAGCTCGCACAGGCCGAGGCACGGGCTCGGGTGCGCTCCGGCTGGAACCTCGGCGCCGGCCAGCGTGCAGGCGAGGTCGGTGCACACGTGCAGCACGTCGGCCGGCCGTTCCTCGAGCGCGAGCATGGCGTAGAAGCTCGCGACGCCGTACGCGTCCGCGGGCGGGACGCTTAGGCGCCGGCACGCGTACCCGAGCGCGCCTTCGCTCACGTAGCCGACGCGCCGCTGCGCCGCGCGCAACGCGGGAAGCAGCAGCTGCCGCCCCGTTCGGTTCGCGCGCGCGATGCGGCCGCCGTTCATCTCCGGTGCGCCGACCACCGCGTCGATCGCCGCGCGCTCGGCGTCCGACGGTTCCGCTTCGAGGAGCTTGAGGTCCACTACAGCGGCTCCACGCGGATCGCGGTTGCCTTGAACTCGGCCGTTCCCGATTTCGGGTCGGTCGCGTCGATCGTGAGGACGTTCGTCTCGATCTCGTCCGGGAAGTGGAGGTTCATGAACGCGAGCCCCGGCCGCAGCGTCGTGTCGTAGCGCACCGGCGCCTCGACCTCGCCGCGGCGCGAGACGACGCGCACACGCCCGCCGTCGGCGACGCCGTAGCGCTCGCCGTCCTCTGGCGCGAGTTGCAGCGCAGCCCCATTTCGGTGCAAGGGCGACGAGAAGCCGCCCGTCTGCACGCCGGTGTTGAACGACTCGAGTCGTCTTCCCGTCGTCAATCTGATCGGGAACTCGTCGTCGAGCACGTCGACGGGCGGGGAGTGGTGGACGGGCTGGAAGTGCGCGCGCTCCTGCACCTCGTCCTCCCACAGGCGTCCGTGCAGGAACAGGTCGCCCGGGTGCGACTCGTCCCAGCACGGCCAGTGGATGCCGCCGAGCTCCTCGAGCCGCGCGTAGCTCATGCCGGCGTGCATCGGCGAGAGGGTGCGTAACTCGTTCCAGAGGTCCTCGGCGCGCGGGCTGCCGAGATCGTGGCCGAGCCGGCGCGCGAGGTCGTACACGATCTCGATGTCGTCGCGAGCGTCGCCGGGCGGGTCGAGGGCCTTGCGCACACGCTGCACGCGCCGCTCGCTCGACGTCACCGTTCCCTCCGACTCACACCAGCCGGCGCAGCCTGGGAGCACGACGTCGGCGAGCTGCGCCGTCTTCGTCAGGAACAGGTCCTGCACGATGAGCATGTCGAGGCCCTGGAGCAGGCGCAGAGCACGGTTCTGATCCGCTTCGGACTGCGCCGGGTTCTCGCCGACGACGTAGAGCACCTTGAGCTCGCCGTGCTCCATCGCCTCGAACATGCCGGTGAGGTGGAGGCCGCGCTTCGGCGGAATGGTCGTGTTCCACGCCTTGTCGAAGCGCGCGCGGATTGCGTCGTCCTCGATCTCTTGGAAGCCGGGCAGCTTGTTCGGGATCGCTCCCATGTCGCCGCCGCCTTGCACGTTGTTCTGTCCGCGCAACGGGTTGAGACCGGAGCCGTAGCGACCCACGTGCCCGGTGAGCAGCGCGAGATCGATGAGCGCGAACACGTTGTCGACTGCGTTGTGGTGCTCTGTGATCCCGAGCGTCCAGCAGATCTGCGCCTTGTCCGCCCGCGCGTACGCGTGTGCGACCTCGCGGATCGCATCCGCCGGGACGCCGGTCACGCGCTCCGCCTCTGCGAGGGTCCACGGTTCGACCGATTCGCGATACGCGTCGAAGTCGGCGGTCGCGCGCCCCACGAACTCCTCGTTCACGAGGCCTGCGTGGATGATCTCGCAGCCGATCGCGTTCGCAAGCGGAATGTCGGTGCCGACGTCGAGGCCGAGCCAGAGGTCGGCCCATTGCGCGGACGGCGTGCGCCGCGGGTCGACGACGATGAGCTTCGCGCCGCGCTTGACGGCCTTCAGGACGTGGTGGAAGAAGATCGGGTGCGCCTCGCGCGCGTTCGATCCCCACAGCACGATCAGGTCCGCGTCTCGAATCTCCTGGTAGGAGCTCGTCCCGCCGCCTGCACCGAACACCGTCGCCAGACCGACGACGCTAGGAGCGTGTCAGGTGCGATTGCAGCTGTCGACGTTGTTGGAGTGCAGGGCGACCCGCGAGAACTTCTGCGTGGCGAAGTTCAGCTCGTTCGTCGTCTTCGAGCAGCTGAAGAGGCCCGTCATCGCGCCCTCGTCGAGCGCACGGCGGAAGCCGGAGGCGGCGCGGTCGAGCGCCTCGTCCCAGCTCGCCTCTCTCAGCTCGCCGTCGTCGCGGACGAGCGGGTGGGTCAGCCTGTCGTAGAGCATGGCCATGGCCCTCACTCTAGAGGCACCTTTTCGGACGGGCGAGCGTAGTTTCCCCACATGCCCGCATCCGCCCTCGCGTTCGCGCTCGCCGCCGCCTTCGTGCATGCGCTGTGGAACGTCCTCATCGCACGGGCGCGAGATCCTCAGGCGGCGACTGCCGTCGCACTCGTCGTCGCCGAGATCGCATTCGCTCCGGCGGCGATCGTTCTCTGGCGCGTGCATGGCGCGGCATGGCCCTTCATCGCCGGCAGCGGTCTCTTCGAGCTCGCGTACATCGTGCTGCTCGCGACCGCCTATCGGCGCGTTGCGCTCTCGGTCGTCTACCCGGTCGCGCGCGGCGTTGCGCCCGTGCTCGTGCTCGTCGTCGGGGTCGTCGCGCTCGGTGCGACGGCGACCTGGGGAGGTGTCGGCGGTGTGCTCCTCGTCGCCGCCGGCGTGTTCCTCGTGCGGGGCATGCGTCGCGCCGACGCAGGCGGGCTCGCCTTCGGGCTCGCGATCGCGGGAACCATCGCCGGCTACACGCTGCTCGACAAGCACGGCATCGCGCATGCGGGGCCGCTGCCCTACCTCGAGGTGGTGATGCTCGGGCCGTCGCTGCTCTACGTCGGCGGCGTCGCAAAGGTGAAGGGGCTGCCGGCGATTCGCGCCGCGATCGGGCCGGCGACCGTCGTCGCGGGCATCGCGACCTTCGGCGCCTATGCGCTCGTGCTCGCCGCTCTCCAACGTGCCGCCGCCGCCCCGGTCGCCGCCGTGAGGGAGACGAGCGTCGTGATTGCCGCGGGGCTGGCGGCGATCGTGCTGAAGGAGCGGGTCGGGCCGGCTCGTCTCGCCGGCGCCGCGCTCGTGGCCGGCGGCGTGGCATTGCTCAGCCTCTCGTAGGATGGCGCGGCCATGCCCTCGTCACTCGAGATTGCGCAGGCCGCGGAGCTACGCCCGATCGCCGACGTCGCTGCCGAGGCCGGGCTCGAGCCCGACGAGGTCGATCTGTACGGGCGCTACAAGGCGAAGGTCTCGCTCTCCGTGCTCGACCGGCTTGCCGATCGGCCGGACGCGAAGCTCGTCACGGTCACCGCGATCACGCCGACGAAGGCGGGCGAAGGCAAGACGACGACGGCCGTGTCGCTCACGCAGGGCCTCGGCCGGATCGGGCGCAAGCCGGTCCTCTGCCTGCGCGAAGCATCACTCGGCCCCGTGTTCGGCATCAAAGGCGGCGCGGCAGGCGCGGGCTACGCGCAGGTCGTGCCGATGGAGGATCTGAACCTCCACTTCACCGGCGACATCCATGCGATCGGCGCCGCGAACAACTTGCTGGCCGCGCTGCTCGAGGCGCATCTCCTGCACGGGAACGAGCTCGACATCGATCCGCTGTCGATCTCCTGGCGGCGCTGCCTCGACATGAACGACCGCGCGCTGCGCGACATCGCAGTCGGTCTCGGCGGCCGCGCGAACGGATACGTCCGGCAGACCGGCTTCGACATCACCGCCGCCTCCGAGGTGATGGCGATCGTCGCGGTCGCGCGCGACTTGGCCGACCTGCGCGCACGGCTCGGCGCGATCACGGTTGGCTCGACGTACGGAGGCAAGCCGGTCACGGCCGAGCAGCTGAAGGCCGCGGGCGCGATGACCGTGCTGCTGAAGGACACGCTGAAGCCGAATCTCGTCCAGACGCTCGAGGGCCAGCCCGTCTTCGTGCATTGCGGCCCGTTCGCGAACATCGCACACGGCAACAACTCGCTCGTCGCCGATCGTGTTGCGCTGAAGCTCGGCGACATCGTCGTCACCGAGAGCGGTTTCGGCTCCGACATGGGGATGGAGAAGTTCTTCGACATCGTGTGCCGCGTGGGTGAGCTGCGCCCGAGCGCGACCGTGCTCGTCGCGACCGTGAAGGCGCTGAAGCATCACGGAGGCGATCCCGAGGGCGGGATCGCCGCAGTCGAGCGCGGTGCCGCCAATCTCGTGCGTCACCTCGGGATCATTCGCGAGTTCGGTCTGAACGCCGTCGTCGCGATAAACCGGTTCCCCGACGACAAGGACGACGAAGTCGCCCTCGTGCGCGAGATCGCGCTCGCGAACGGCGCATTCGCCGCCGAGCCGAGCGACGCCGTGACCGAAGGCGGCGCCGGGGCGGCAGCGCTCGCCGAGGCGGTCGTGGCCGCCACCGAGCAACCGTCGAGCTTCGCCCCCGTCTACGGCCTCGACGAGACGATCGAGAGCAAGATCGAGGCCATCACGAAGCGCGTCTACGGGGCAGACGGGATCTTCTTGATGAAGACTGCGCAGGACAAGGTGCGCGAGTTCAACGAGGCAGGCTTCGCCAAGCTCCCGATCTGCATGGCCAAGACCCATCTCTCGCTGTCGGACAACGCGGCGCTGAGGAACGCTCCCACCGGCTTCACCGTGACGGTGCGCGACCTGCGCGCGTACACGGGCGCTGGCTGGCTCGTCGCGCTCTGTGGCGACATGCAGACGATGCCCGGTCTCGGGCGCACGCCTGCGGCGTTCAATGTCGACATCGACGCGGAGGGAAAGACCGTGGGGCTCTTCTGATGATGACGACCGTCGGCGAAGTCATGACTGCCACGCTCCTGACCGTCGAGCCGTCGACCGGGCTCGCGGAAGCGGCCGAGCGGATGAACGACCGCGGCGTCGGCGCGGCGGTCGTGCTCTCCGGCGACACCGTGTCGGGGATCCTCACCGAGCGCGACGTGCTGCGCGCGGTGGCGACCGGCCGAGTCGAGAGAACGCTCGTTGCGGCTTGGATGACGCGCGACCCCGAGACGATCGACGCGAGCGCGACGACCTCGCAGGCTGCGGCGATCATGATCCACGGCGGCTTCCGGCACTTGCCGGTCGTCGACGGGGGCAAGCCCGTCGGCATCGTCTCGATCCGCGACCTCATGCGCGTCGCGGTCGAGGACGAGGCACCGCGCGGTGCGTGAGCTGCTCGACGCGATCGGGGCGCGCACGCCTGCGCCTGCGAGCGGATCGGTCGCCGCCTTGACCGGCGCGCTCGCGGCTGCGCTCACCGAGATGGCGGCGCGCTACGCCGACGACGATGCGTCGATCGAGCGGGCGCGGGAGCTCAAGGCGCGACTCGGCGCGCTCGCGGACGAGGACTCGGTGGTCTATGCGGCGTTCATGGCGGAGCGGAACGAGGAAACGCGGGCGGAGATCATCCGTGTGCCGGAGGAGATCGCAGCCGCGGCGACCGAGGTCGCCGAGCTCGCCGACCGCGTGGGCGCGCAGCTGCAGACGAGCGTCGCCGGAGACGCGGAGGCCGCTGCGGCGCTCGCCCGGGCCGCTGCGGGAGTGGCCAAACGGCTTGTCGAATTGAACGTTTGAGTCTCCCAGCAGGGTGTGTAGACTCCTGGCAACAGGCCGGGGATTCTCGTGCCGCCGCAGGCGCGATGGGGAGTTCAGCTCGCCAAGCTCCGCTTCCAACCCGGTCTGTGAGGCGGCCGAGCCTTGCGCTCGGCCGTCTTGTTCTCGAGGCCCGGGCGTGCGACGATCGGCTCGTGAAGTCGCTCGCACTCGTGCTCGTCGTCTTCGCCGCCGGACATTCGGGGTGGAGCACATCAAGGTCGCGCTTCCGAAGCCGAAGTTGAGCTACTCGTTCGACTTCACGCTCAACGCCGCGAGCGACGTCACCTCGAAGGGCTGCAAGCCGCACTGAGCTCGCCTCGCGTCGGGCTGCTGTGGCGGGTCGAGTGGGACCCGGTCGACGATCCGAAGACCTGCAGGCTGCAGGGTGTGTTCGCGGCGTTCGCCGAGCTGGGGGTCGCCGCCGAGCCGGTCGTGTACTCCGACGACAGAGTCGAAGAGGTGCGGGCGCAACTCCTCGGTCTGCACGGGGTGCTCGTCTGGGTGAATCCGATCGAGCAGGGCCTCGACCGTTCGCAGCTCGACCCGCTGCTCCACGACGTCGGCGCGGCGGGGGTGTGGGTGAGCGCGCACCCGGACGTGATCCTGAAGATGGGGACGAAGCAGGTGCTCGCGGACACGCAGGACATGAGCTGGGGCACCGAGACGCACGTCCACAGCTCCGCGGCGGAGCTGCTCGAGCGGCTTGCGGCGGTCGAAGGGCCGCGCGTGCTCAAGCAGTACCGCGGGATGGGCGGCAACGGCGTGTGGAAGGTCGAGCTCGTCGAGCCCGGGCTCGTCGAGGTGCAGCACGCGGTGCGCGACGCCGTGCCGGAGCGCCTGCCCGTGACGGAGTTCGTCGGCCGCTGCGAGCCCTACTTCGCCGGCGAGGGGCGCATGGTCGAGCAACCGTTCCAGCCCCGCCTCGTCGAGGGGATGGTCCGCGTGTACATGACGCACGACGAGGTGGTCGGCTTCGCCCTCCAGTATCCGCGCGGCCTGCTTCCTCGGTCACCCGACGAGGCGCCGAAGCCGCCGAAGCGATTCGAGGACGCCTCTGCGCAGGCCTACCAGGAGCTGAAGACGCAGATGGAGACGGAGTGGATGCCGGAGCTGAAGCGCGTCCTCGATCTCGAGACGCACGCGTTGCCGGTGATCTGGGACGCCGACTTCCTCCGTGCCGAAGACGGGCGCTACGTGCTGTGCGAGATCAACGTGAGCTCGACGTTCGCCTTCCCCGAGCAGGCGATGCCCGGCGTGGCGCGGGCTGCGCTGGCGCGCATCCGCGCCTAGCTGCGGGACAGGGATTCGAACCCCAACTTCCGGTTCCAGAGACCGGCGTCCTACCGTTAGACGATCCCGCAACGGAACGGCCTCAGTGTAGCGAGGCCTCTCGCGGGTCTCAGACCTCGAGGCGGTAGATCGGCACGAGGCGCCGCTCCGTCTCGGTGTCGATGTGCGCGACCACTTCGACGTACGGCTCGAGGCCGGAGCCGCGCAGCTTGGCGCGCAGCAGTCCGTCCACCTGGAAGATCCCGGACGAGTTGTTCATCCGGACCTCGATGAGGATCGGCCGCTCCTCGCCGTCGCCGATCGTGACGTCTTCGATCGCGGCGGCCGAGAGCGAGTGCATGGAGACCCGGCCGCGCTCGAACCCGATGCGCGACCGGCCCTTCGCCATGTCGAGCGCATCCGCGACGCGCACGATGCCGGCCTCGATCGTGAGCGGCTCGCCGTCGGCGCGATGGCTGATGATCGCCTGCAGCACCTCCGAGACGATCACGGTGCGCTCGGGCTCGTCGTAGATCCCGTCGAGGAGCTCGCGCAGCTTCGGCTCGGAGAGGAAGAGGCTGAAGTCCTCGTGGCCGTGGCGATGGATCGACATCCCGATGCAGTGCAAGAGCGCCGCGAGCGTGACGACGATCTCGGCGTCGTCCTGCGTCATCCCGTAGTCGCGCACGAGGCCCGGCTCGATGTGGTGCTTCGTCAACTGGCGCAGGAGCTTGAGCGCGATGTTCGTGACGATCTGGATGTGTACCCAGGAATGGTCGTTGATCTCCATCCGCGCCACCGCGTTCACGTTCGAGGCGTGCCACCACGCCTTCAGCTGCTTGTCGGAGTTCACGCGCTCGACCAGCGTCCGGAGCTTGCGGTTGCCGCGCACGGGCACGTTGATCCGCATCCGCTCAATCGCTTCTGCGGGGGTGAGCCTCGCTTCGTGCTCCGCCTCGGCCGCGACGGGCTGGTCGATCCGGTCGGCGGTCTCCTTGTCGATCGCCACGTCCGCAGTTTACGCGGGCGGTTCTTCGTTCCAGACCGACGTCCACGGCTTGGGCGCCGGCGTGTCGGGGAGGATCGGCCGCTCCGGCTCGGTCAGCCGGTAGTAGAGGACGGTCAGCACATGCGCCTGGAACGGGACCGCGACGGCGCCGGCAACCGTTCCGCCGATCCAGGCGGCGAGGAAGTTCGGCAGCGCAACGAATGCCGAGGAGATGAGGAGCGCTGCGACGCCGCTGATCGCGTACGTGATGAGGACGAGCACGAGCACGCGGCCGGTTCTTCCGCGCACGAGCTCGGACGAGCGTGCGAACGCGTCGCGGCGCTTCAGCCGCTCGACGACCACGAGCGGGACGGCGAGCGCCCAGCGTGCGAGCGGAATGATGAGGATCGCGCCGAGGCCGTACAGAAGCGCGGTTCCGAGGAGCGTTCCGAGCCTGCCGCGCGTGCGTTCGTAGTACTCCCCGACCGGAGCGGGTGCGCGTCCCTCGTGCAGGTCGCGCACGACCTCGACGAGTGCGCCCTGCACGAGCAGGCTGCCGGCGAGACTGAGGAGGACGGCGACGAGCTGGGTCAGCGTGGTCGCATGCCGGTTCGCGAGCGCCTGCGCGAGCGACACGACGAACGAGACCAGACCGGCGACGACGACCGACCGCCGCCACAGGCGGCGATAGACGGCGAACGCTTCGCCGAGGACGTCCCCTATGGTCACGCGACGTCGGTCGCCCAGTCGCCGTAGAGCGACGTGTACAGGCCGCGGCGAGCGAGCAGCTCTTCATGTGAGCCCTGCTCGACGATCCGTCCGTGCTCGAGAACGACGATCAGATCGGCGTCACGGATCGTCGAGAGGCGGTGGGCGATGATGAACGACGTCCGGTCGGCGAGCAGTACGCGCAGCGCCTGCTCGATCTTCCGCTCGGTGCCGATGTCGACCGACGAGGTCGCCTCGTCGAGGATGAGGATGCGCGGATCAGCAAGCAGGGCGCGTGCGAACGCGACGAGCTGGCGCTGGCCGAGCGAGAGCCGCGACCCGCGCTCGCCGAGCTGTGTCTCGTAGCCGTCCTCGAGCCGCAGGATGAACTCGTGTGAGCCGACCGTCTGCGCCGCGCGCACGATGTCCTCCGGGCGCGAGTCGGGACGGCCGAAGGCGATGTTGTCCGCGACTGTGCCCGCGAAGAGGAAGCCTTCCTGCGGCACGACGCCGAGCTGACGGCGGAGCGACGCCTGCGTCACGTCGTTCAGGTCGAGCCCGTCGATCGTGATGCGCCCGTGCGTCGGCTCGTAGAAGCGCGCGAGGAGCTTCGCGATCGTCGACTTGCCCGCCCCCGTGTGGCCGACGAGGGCGACCGTGGTTCCGGCCGGGACGTCCAGGTCGAGGCCGTGGAGCACCTCTTCGCCGCGGCCGTACGTGAAGCGCACGCCCTCGAAGCGCACATCGCCGGCGATTGCCGGCAGGTCTCGTGCGCCGGGCCGGTCGACCACTTCGGGCGCCTCGTCGAGCACGTCGACGATCTTGTCGAGCGCAGCGGTTGCGGACAGGAACGTGTTGTAGAGCTGCGAGAGCTGCTGCACAGGGTCGAAGAAGTTCTGCACGTAGAGCATGAAGGCGAAGAGCGTGCCGAGCGAGACCGCGCCGGCGAAGTACAGATGACCGCCGTAGCCGAGGACGACGGCGAGAGCCACCGACGACAGCAGGTCGACGGAGGGGAAGTAGATGCCGTTGAGGACGACCGTCTGCATGTTCGAGTCGCGGTAGCGCCTCGTGACCTCGCGGAAGTTGCGAACGCTTGCGTCCTCGCGCGTGAAGGCCTGCACGATGCGCATGCCGGCGATGTCCTCGGCGAGCGTGGCGGTGACCAGGCCGAGCCGCTCGCGCACCGCCGCGTATGCGCGCGCGGAGCGTGAGCGAAACAGCGCGGTTGCGAGCGCCATCAGCGGAATGACCGAGCAGGTCGCAAGCGCGAGCCTCCAGTCGAGCACGAACAGGAGGATCGCGGTGCCGCCGAGCGTGAGGGTGCTCTGCACGAGCGTCGTCACACCATCGGTGACGAGCTGGTCGATCGCCTCGACGTCGTTCGTGAGCCGGCTGATGATCACGCCGGCCCGGTTGCGCTCGTAGAACCCGAGCGAGAGCCGTTGCAGATGCCGGAAGAGCGTGACGCGCAGGTCGGCGAGGATGCGCTCGCCGACCCAACCGGTGAGATACGTCTCGACGTAGGTCATGCCCCAGTTCGCGAGGCCGGCGGCGACGAAGATCGCGACCAAAATCTCGAGGCGTCGGCCACCGTGGCCGTGCATCGCATCGTCGAGCGCGTACTTTGCGAGGTAGGGCGGAGTGAGCGCGGTCGCCGTCGCCGTGAGCAACGAGACGACGGAAAGCGCCGTGCGTCCCCGATACGGCCGCGTCAAGTGCCACAGCGTCCCGAACCGCCGGCGGGTGCGCGACCACGACCAGTCGTCCACCTTCGCGTCGCGCTCCCGCATGAGCGAATGGCCGGCTTGGTGGATTCTCATACGGCCTCCGCCCTCGCCTCGACCGCATCCGCGAACTGCCGCTCGAGCAGGCCGTGCTCGTAGATCTCGCGATAGACGGGGCTCGAGTCGACGAGCTGGATGTGCGTTCCGCGTGCAGCAACCCGGCCTTCGTCGAGCACGACGATCTCGTCGGCGAGCGCGATCGTCGACAGGCGATGGGCGATGATCAGCGTCGTCCGGTTTTGCATCGCTGCGCGCAGCCCGATTCGGATCTGGGCCTCGGTGGTCGCGTCGACGGAGGCGGTCGCGTCGTCGAGGATGAGGATCCGGGGGTCGACGGCGAGCGCGCGCGCAATCGCGAGACGTTGTCGCTGCCCGCCGGACAGCGTGATGCCTCGCTCGCCGATGACCGTGTCGTAACCCTGCGGCAGCCGTTCGATGAACTCGTGTGCCTGTGCTGCGCGCGCGACGCTCTCCATCTCCTCGTCGGAGAGCTCGGCGCGGCCGAAGGCGATGTTCTCGCGAACGGTCGCCGAGAAGAGGAAGGGGTCCTGCGAGATGACGCCGACGGCCTGTCGGAGCGACGCGAGCCTGTAGTCGCGAACGTCGATGCCGTCGACGAGCACGCGGCCCGACGTCGCGTCGTAGAAGCGCGGAACGAGCGACGTGAGCGTCGTCTTCCCGGAGCCGGTGTGGCCGATGAGCGCGATCGTCCGGCCCGCGGCGATCTCGAGGTCCACGTCCTCCAGCACCGGCCGCCCCGGCGCGTACTCGAACGAGACGTGCTCGAACCGGATACGGCCGGTGTCAGGCACCTGGACATGTCCGCTCGGCGGGTCCGCGACCTCTTCCGGCTCGTCGAGCACCTGGAAGATGCGCTCGCCCGACGCCGTCGCGCGTTGTGCCTGGCCGACCCACATCCCGAGCGAGCGCAGCGGCGTCACGAGCATCCCGAGGTAGAGGAAGACCGCGCTGAAGCTGCCGGGAGAGAGCTGTCCGCGCGCGACCATCCGCGCGCCGACGAGCAGCACCGCCGCCTGCGCGAGCAACGGCACGAACGAGACGAGCGGCACGTACGTCGCGCGCTGCCGATTCGCGCGCAGCGTCTGGTCGAACACGAGCTCCGAGCGCCGCCGGAACTTCTCCTCCTCTGCCGGCTCCTGCGCGAACGCCTTCACGACGTGGACGCCGACGATGTTCTCCTCGGCGACGGTCGCGACATCGGCGAGCTTCTGCTGCACGTCGCGGAGCGTCGGGTGCGCGACGTGGCTGTACCGATACGCGAGCACGACGAGCGGCGGCGTGATCGCCAGCGCGATCAACGCGAGCTTCCACTGGAAGAAGAAGAGGACCGCGGTCACCGAGACGACGGTGAGCACGTTCTGGAAGAAGAAGATGAGCCCGTAGCCGAGAAAGAAGCGGACGCCTTGCAGGTCGACGGTCGCGCGCGACATGAGCTGGCCGGTCTGATGCCGGTCGTAGAAGCCGAAGGAAAGACGGACGAGGTGCGCGTACATCGCCCCGCGCATGTCCATCTCGACGTCGAGCGCCTGCTTGCCGGAGAGCAGTCGGCGGCCGAGCATCATCAGCGCGCGAACGGCTCCGAGCGCGACGATCGCCGTCACGTCCAGCCAGAGCGAGCGCGTGTGGTGGTGGA
>Ga0070730_10003947_pt1 | contig 13166 bp, 14 predicted proteins | sample Coa_R1_3_FD_66447 | JGI IMG/M metagenome (GOLD analysis project Ga0070730, IMG submission 66447) | Surface soil microbial communities from Centralia Pennsylvania, which are recovering from an underground coalmine fire - Coalmine... | ecosystem: Environmental > Terrestrial > Soil > Unclassified ...
GCTCATCACGGTGAGGTTTTTCGATCCCTTGCGCCGGATGGCGTCAATCAGTTTTTCCGGAATGCCGCACAGGCCAAAGCCTCCCACCATGATGGTCGCGCCATCCGGCAGGTCAGCCACGGCAGCGTCCGCGTTGGGAAAAACTTTGTTCATTGTGTCGATATGAGGTTCAAACCTGAGAGATCCGAATAGGGATGCCTGATCAGGACCACTTCATTTTTCGAGTAAGTGGGCATATACGTCGTCCTCGGGATTATCCCAAACGGCGTCAAGTGAAGTCTGGCTTGCGCCAAGCCAGAACTGGGATTCGTCGCCCGGAACAAACGTTATGAGGATCCTCGCGCCTTCGGGGAGCTTGACATCATCCAATAATTCGATTTTTCCATCTCGTACAACCGCCCGCGCTTTATTGGACATTTCTCCTATCTCCTGCCTACAGCTTACCCAATAAAAGCCTCGTTGTAAAAACTTTGTTCAAGATGCCTCTCCGTGGCGTTAGGTTCAAGCCGGTTGATGAAGGAGGACACAGAGTATCGTGTGAGTATCCATGAGCACGTTCTTGGTATTGGGGTCGCAAGAGGCACAGTAATCGCCGGTTTTATTCCAATCGGTAGAAGGCCCGCATATTACCCACGCGCGGGTACAAGGCATAACGCTTGATTTCCAGAATCTGTTTCAAGTGGCAGAGATCATGAAAAGCCCACTCGCCATTATTACGTGCCAGCCCTGGTTTTCAGCATCGCGGTGAGCGTTGTAAAACGGTCCGCAAGAGCCGGCCGGTTTGCGTCCTCCCAGTGTTCCGAGACAATCTGTTGCTGGATGCGCTCATTGCGATCCTGAACCGGAGGATGGGTCTTGGTAATTGACGTTTGAGCGCCGCCCGGTTTAGTGGCCAGGGCGAGTTGCATAAGAAATCGTTCCAAACCGTCGGCTGGATATCCAGCGTTGTGGGCATATTGAACCGCACGGCGGTCGGCATCGTATTCGTCCGCCGGCGCCAGGCCTTCGGTGAAGATCTTTATCAGGACATTCTTCGTAAGGTTATCGAGATAGGCGCTTCCCGGGGTGTAAGCGGAAGCTTCGTTCACGCCAGCGCTCAATCTTTTATCCTTCTCGATCATGTGGACCACATGTTTCCCCGAGATGTGCCCTACTTCATGGGCGAGCACGCCGGCAAGTTCAGATTCATCCTGACAAAGCTTCAAGGCGGCGCGAGTGATGAACACATACCCGCCCGGCGCCGAGAAGGCGTTGATTTCGTCGGAATCGAGCACTGCAAAGTGGTACTGAATGTCCTGCCTCTCGGATTGGGCGGCCACAGTGGCGCCGACCTCATTGACGTAGCGCGTTAAGGCGTCATTCCTATAAATGTGGAACGCAGCAATCATCTTGGCCGCAACTTCCCGACCTAACTCGCGCTCTTCATCCACCGTCATCGGTTTGGTCTCTTCATGGACTTTCTGCACCTTAGCCGCATACTTCCTGAGGCCACCGAACTGTCCATAAGCACTGGAGCTCAGGGCGGCGACGGCGAGGAAGCTGGCGATACAAGGCGCCCACTTCGCACTCCGAATTTTTATGCTCGTTCCCATAAATCCCTCCCTATTGCCTGGGCTGAAGATGCCCGTCATCCTGGAACTTCTTCAAATCATTTTGGGGCACGGAATAATTCTCCATGGCTGTGACCTGTTGGCGGTCATCGGCTGTCGGAGTTTTATCAGCAATCGTCTTCCCATCGCTGATCCCTTTGGAGCCGCCTGAAGCAGTGGAAGTCGTTTCCGAAGTGCTCTTGATGTCAGTAATTTTTTTCAGTCCGCTAAACCTGCCGCCTTTTTTCTTCTCCGGCTGTTGCTGGTCTGTTTGTGTCTGGCCCTGGCCCGGCTGATTCTGTTGGTTCTGCTGGGGCTGCTGCGTCTGTTGGTCCTGCTGGGCTGCCCTGAGCCGAGGCATGGAGATTGCAAGCAGCACTGCCATGCCAGTCAAAATCGCCAGCGGAAACGCCCTCCGTTGAATTCTGGTTTCTATCATCATGACACCGTCTCCTTCACCCGGGGCGTTTCAGCCATCCCCAACAATTCATACACCAGGATCTTTTGCGCCTTGCCTTTCACTGATATTTCGCCTAGCGGCCGGACTTCTGCCAGATGGCTGATCAACTGATAAGTGGAATCGCTGATGACAATGGAAGCGTGTAATTCCTTGGTGGCGCTCTCGAGGCGTGAACCGAGATTGACGCTGTCTCCGATCACGGTGAAATCCATCCGTTGTTCAGAACCGATATTCCCAAAAAGCATCTCACCCGTATTGACCCCGACCCCAATCTGGAGCGTGGGCCGACCCTCACTTTGCCACTTTTGGTTCAAATTTTCCAGCCCCTTTATCATGGCCAGCGCCGAGCGCGCGGCCAGTTCGGCGTGATTGGGTTGCGCGAGGGGCGCTCCCCAAAATGCCATCACGCAGTCGCCTACAAACTTATCCAGCGTTCCCTGATGATCGAAAATAACCGACACCATCATGTTCAAATGCTCGTTCAGTGTCTTGATGACCGTCTCAGCAGGGAGCTTTTCCGAGATGCTTGTAAATCCTCGAATGTCGCTGAATAGTACGGTCAGGTTGCGCTTCTCCGCCCGCAGGCTCTCCCAATCCAAATCGCTCATTATTGTTTCGACGAGTTGGGGAGAGATATATTTCATTAGTGTTTTTCGATACTTCGCCTTCTCCCGGCCCTCCGTTGCGTACTGAACAAGCGTTGAATCAATGAAGGCAACGCTGGCCGCCGCAAGCGGAGCCACTAAAGGTTCCCAGAGGTTGTAGGAGCGAAATAGCCAGCAAACCGCACCCAGGTAAACGAGCCCTGCGGACAACGCCAACACTGAATAGGTGAGGGCAGAGTTGAACCAATAAACCAATCCGGACATCAACAGGGCCATCATCAGAATGGCGGCAATCGCCGTGGCGGGATGGGCTTCGCGCATAAAATCGCCGTTCATAATGTTGTCGATGACCGTGGCATGAATTTCTACACCCGGAAATTGCGGCGTAAAAGGATTGGCGTGAAGATCCGAAATGCCGGTGGCCGTGGGTCCAATTAAAACAATTTTGTTGCGAAAAGTTTCAGAGGGTATGTCCGGTTTTTGGCCTTGATCGATTTCCAGGGCAGCATTGACCACTTTCCATGCAGAAAAGTATTGATACGTGCGTTCAGTCCCACGCCATCGGATGAGCATGGCCCCACTTGAATCGAGCGGGACGCGGCGTGACAAAACCTCCAGGGCGGGGCCAGGCAAAGTTGTGGGATTAGGTGGCTGGCCAATGAATTTGGCGGCCAAAGCGAGAGCGAAAGTCGGATAGAGATGGCCGTGGAAGCGATGGAGCAGCGCGAGGGTGCGTGTGGGCCCATCCTTATCAGCCTGGAGAGCGACCGAGCCGACCCCGGCTGACGCCTTAATAAAAGCGTCCTCCGAAAGATCTATTCCTGAATAATTCGGAAAAGGGATGGAGGCCTGTTGGTCAACTCGCCAAGAGAACGGTTCGAGGCGTTTCTCGAAAGCCCGCTCGTCCGCCGGGTTCGTGAAGAGTGCCTTGCTCTGGTTCATCCCCATGGCGAGGATGACGTCGCGCTTTTCCCTCAATATTTCAGCGAAGAGGTCATCATCTCCCTCGTGAGGGTCCTTCCCCTCAAAGGTGATGTCGATCCCGATGACTTTGGCGCCGCATGTATGAAGGTAATCAACGAGGAGAGCCCAGAATTTCCGTCGCCACGGCCAGCGGCCGAAATTTTCGAGCATGAGCGGGGAAGAGAAACTCGAGTCATCAAGCGAAATTATAACAATATCGTTGCTGGCTCGGCCCGGCTTGGTGAAGTTTCTGAACCGCCAGTCGAGTGACTTTCGCTCCATGGTGTCGAGCCAACCGAGGCGGTGCGCGCCCAGCACCAGCAACCCGCTCGCCAGGCCCAGGGCGATGGCTTGAAAAATCTTTGATTTCACCCATTGGGGAGGCTGTTTCATCGGGTTTCGCGCAATCGGTCGCGCAATTTCAAGGCTTGCTTGAACTCGCGTTCCAAATCCCGGTCAGACAAGTGCGACTTCATATTTTCCAATTTCTCGATGAGCGATTCGAGGGCCGACTGGATATTCTCAATATTGGTCAGGCAAATATCGCGCCAAAGCCCGTAAGGACTATCCGCCAAACGAGTGACGTCGCGAAAGCCGGAAGCGGCCAATTCCGCCGGCAAAAAATCTTCCGCGCTCTGCTCTGCAATCATACTGGCCAAGCCGGTGGAAATGAGTTGTGGGAGGTGACTCAGGAAAGCCATGGCGCGGTCGTGGGTTTGAGGGTCGGTGACAAAAGGCCGGGCGCCTACCGACTCCAGAAGAGACATGAAAGCTTTCACGCGCTTATCTTCCAGGTCATCCGGCGTCAAGGGAGTCAAAACGTATCGTGCGTTTTGAAGTAGTGCCGCGTCCGCGTTTTCAAAGCCAGAACGTTCCTTCCCCGCCAGCGGATGTCCGCCCAAAAAGAGCGGATGGTTTCCAAAAACTTCCTGCGCCCGACGGCAAATCAAACGCTTGGTGCTGCCCGTGTCGGTGATCAGCGCGCCGGGCATCACACTTGCCTTCAGTTGGGGAAGGAGGTCGACAATCACGCCCACCGGAGTCGACAGAATGACGAGGTCGGCTTCGCGGACCGCCGCGGACACATCGGGAGCGATTTCGTCCACAGCCCCCGCTGAATGGGCGCGGCTCAAAACCTCCGGACGGTCAAATCCAACACGGATGCCACGAAAGCCGTGTTGGCGGAGCGCCAGCCCCCATGACCCGCCCACCAGGCCAAGACCGATGATCGAGATGCGGTGAAAGTTTTCAGTCACAATCTGTGGATTCTTAGATTGTCCGTCCCACGGCCGGCGCGATCATGCGCAATTCACCCATCAGTTTTTCAAATTGAGCCGGATAAAGCGACTGCGCGCCATCGCTCAAAGCTTTCTCGGGATCGTTATGAACTTCAAGCAAGAGCCCATCCGCTCCCGCGGCAACGGAGGCGCGAGCCATGGGGGGCACCTTGTCGCGCCGGCCGGTCCCGTGGGAAGGGTCGGCGATAATCGGAAGATGCGAAATTTTTTGGATCACGGGGATGGCGGAAACGTCCAGCGTGTTGCGCGTGTAGCTTTCAAAGGTGCGGATGCCGCGCTCGCAAAGCACCACGTTGTAGTTGCCGCCCGACATGATGTATTCGGCGGAAAGTAGCAACTCTTCCAGAGTGGCGGAAATCCCGCGCTTCAGCAGGACAGGTTTTGATATCTTACCCAGTTCTTTGAGCAAATTATAATTCTGCATATTGCGAGCGCCCACCTGCACCACGTCCACGTAATCAAGCACCATGGGGATCTGAGTCTGGTCCATCACTTCGGAGACCACCAGCATTTTGTATTTATCGGCTGCACTGCGCATCAGTTCCAACCCTTGCTGGCCCATTCCCTGAAAACTGTAAGGAGAGCTCCTCGGTTTGAAGGCCCCGCCGCGCAACACGCGCACGCCGAGGGTTGAGAGCAGACTCGCGATGGTGTCAATTTGCTCAGCGCCTTCCACGCTGCACGGTCCCGCCATCACCACAATTTGTTTGCCGCCCACGGCGACGCCCGGACCGAGGTACACAATGGAGCCCTCGGGTCGAAAGGCGCGGCTGGCCAGTTTATACGGAGCGGAAATCCGCAGGACTTCCTCGACACCTTCCACCAGTTCGATGTCGCGGGTGTCAAAGTCCCGCTTCGCACCCACCGCGCCGAGCACGGTATGATTGGCGCCCGTGGAGCGGTGAATGTCAAAGCCCATGTCCATCAATTTGCTGATGGCGCGCTGGATCTGTTCTTCCGTCGCGCCCTCTTGCATCACAACAACCATGCTCGATTACTCCTTATTTTCCGGACTGCCTTCCTTCATTGAGCGGCGCTCGAGCGCCCGTGCTTCATCGATAATGCGCTCAAACAGCCGGCGAATTGCTGCGTCATCCAGCGGGCCTCGATTCGATTTTACGATGTTGCGCAGAATCTCCGCCTCGCGTTCCGGCTGCCACGCCGCCATGCCCAACTTCTTCTTGATGTGCCCCACTTCCACCGCGCATTGCGAACGGTCATTGAGCAGCTTCACCAGTTGCTGGTCAATCTCGTCAATGCGCTTTCGCCAGCCATCGAAATCGCTCATTGTTTCCCCTGAAAGAATCCGCAGATTACACAGATTTCACCGATTGATAAAGACGAAAAAGATTCCGTTATTCACTTGCCTGCTCTCTCGGGTTTGGCTTACCCACTCACGCGCGATACCGGGTCATCTGTTATTATTCTGACCCGCTGTTTCTTTGCCCTTTCCGTGTCTCTTCTCTGCGTAATCTGAGTAATCTCCGGATCACCCTTCCCGCAGCCAGCGGACATATTGCTCTATAGCTTCTGCTCCCCCCGCTGGATATCGTTCCTCGATCGCGTGCACCAATGCGCTCCCCACCACCGCGGCGTCTGCCACGGCCTGAACCTCGCGGACTTGCGCCGGAGTGGAAACGCCGAACCCCACCGCCAGCGGCAGCTTGGTGAACTTGCGCGCGCGTTCCACCAGCGGCCGCAAGCTGCTGGAAATGTCGCTCCGCTCTCCCGTGGTGCCGGTACGGGAAATCAAATACAGGAATCCCGTGGAAGCCTGTGCCACAAGCTGCAGGCGGCGGTCCGTGGAAGTGGGTGAGGCCAGGAACACGGTGTCTAGATTATCTTCGCGCATGGCCCGGACGTATGGCCCTGATTCCTCGGGAGTCATGTCAACCACCAGCGCGCCGTCCGCCCCCGCACGCGCGGCATCGCGCGCAAATTCTTCCAGGCCATATCGCAGGACAGGATTGTAATAACTGAACAGAATCATCGGTACGCGGACAGTTTCCCGCCAGCGCGGCAGCGCCCCCAGAATTTTCTTGAGTGTGGTGCCTGCTTTCAGCGCTCTTTCCGACGCTCGCTGGATCACCGGCCCATCGGCCAGAGGGTCGGAGAACGGCACGCCCAACTCAATCAGGTCGGCGCCTCCACGATCGAGCGCCGATAAAAGTTTTCCAGTGTCTTCGAGCGAAGGATCGCCCGCCGTCAGATAAGCCACCAGTCCTTTGGCGCTTCGCTCACGGAGGTCACGAAACCGGTCCTGAATACGAGATGTGGAAACGGTGGGCATGATTAAAAGATTAAAGATAAGTTAAAAGGGTAAAGGTTAAAGGATAAACAAAGACCTATCTTTAATTTCCCGGTCTGCGAAACTTAACCTTTATACTTCAACTTTCATACTTTTAAAATATTCCCGCATTCTGAAAAATTCCCAGGTCTTTGTCCCCACGGCCGGAGAGATTTACCACCACAATATTCTCCCGCCCCATTTTGGGCGCGCGCTTAATGACTTCAGCGACCGCGTGAGCCGATTCGAGCGCCGGAATAATCCCTTCCATGTGAGCCAGTGTGCGCGCTGCGTCCAGGGCCTCATCGTCACTCACGTGCGTGTATTCCACCCGCCCCTGCCGGTGGAGCTCTGCGTGCTCCGGGCCCACAGCGGGATAATCGAGGCCGGCTGAAATCGAATGGGTGGTCGAGATCAATCCGTCATCGGTTTGCAAGACGTAGGTGTAAGTCCCGTGCAGAACTCCCGGCGTGCCACCACTCGCGCCGCCGGCAAAGCGCGCAGCGTGTTCGCCCAGATGCATGGAACGGCCGCCGGCTTCCACGCCCACCATCTTCACCTTGGCGTCTGGAATAAAGTCGTAAAAAAGGCCGATGGAATTACTTCCGCCACCCACGCAAGCGAACAAATAATCCGGAAGACGCCCGGCCTCCTGCAGAATTTGGGCGCGGGCTTCCTGGCCGATCACTCGATGAAAATCCCGCACCATCATCGGATAAGGGTGCGGCCCGAGCACTGATCCCAACAGGTAATGAGTGCTGCTTACATTGGTCACCCAATCGCGCATCGCCTCATTGATGGCGTCCTTGAGCGTTCGGGAGCCGGAAGAAACACCCGTCACTTCTGTGCCCAGCAGGCGCATCCGAAAAACGTTGGGCGCCTGGCGAGCCATGTCCTCCTCGCCCATATAGACCCGGCACTCGAGGCCCAGCAGCGCAGCCACAGTCGCCGTGGCCACACCGTGCTGGCCTGCACCGGTTTCCGCAATCAAGCGCGTTTTTCCCATGCGCTTGGCGAGCAAGCCCTGGCCCAGGCAGTTGTTGATTTTGTGCGCGCCCGTGTGCAGCAGATCTTCGCGCTTCAGGTAAATTTGCGCGCCGCCTAGGTGCTCCGTCAGTCTTCTGGCGTGAAAGAGTGGCGTGGGGCGTCCGGCAAAATTTTTAAGCAGATGCCGGAGCTCGCGCTGAAAAGTTTCGTCGTCGCGCGCCGTCTCGTATGCCCGCTCCAATTCCTCCACGGGATGCATCAGTGTTTCCGGCACAAAGCGGCCGCCAAATTCCCCAAAGCGGCCGTTGGCATCAGGCCGTTGAGCGATTGCGTGATTGGGTGATTGAGTCATAGGTGATCATTTCTACTTCGCATCCGGAGGCTGAGGCTTGCCCTTAGCGATATTTTCACTTCTGCTGGCCGTTGCCACGAAGATGTCGATCCATGATGGCAATAAGGCCATTTAACTTGTCTTCCATTTCATTCATTTTGTCGTCCATTTCTGACAATGAATCGCTGATCTTCGCTAGATTCTTCTCGGTCCTGCGCACATCACTGGTATTTCCGCGGACATCGCCTCGCAGAGATACGCCGAGCCGAGCCAGTCGGGTCACTATGCGATTGTTTTGAGCCACAACACGATTATTTTCAGCTACAACGTGCTCAATTCGATCCAATCGCTTGTCTGCTCGGTCGAATTTAGCGTTGAACCGGGCGTCCATTTGGCCCTGATTTTTGACTAGAAACTCAATTGCTCGCTCTATGTTCATGTTCACCTCGCGCCTTGCGATGCGGCTTCCTTCTTGCGTTCGATTTTGCTGGCCGCTGCAAGGAATGCTCCCTGTCCACATATCGTCTAAGGCGGTTCAATTTGCTATCTATCTCTGCGTGGCTTTTGTTAATTTTCACAAGATTCTTCTTGAATTGGGCCAAGTTCTGTTCAGTTCTGCGCACAACGCTCGGCACAGACACGGGCTGCCGAACGAGATTATTGACGATTCGCTCCGTGCGAGCCATCTCGCGCTCCACTCTGTCCATTCGCGCTTTTGCCAAGCGGGACGGCCGAGTGGGCACGGAGGAGCGTCGCTCGATCTTGGCAAACTTCGCCTTCCATCGGGCGTATATGCGTTCTGGTTGGGTCAAGAACCGAATCCTTCGCTCATTATCCCTGTTGGGTCCCCACCCATCCTAACACTCCAGCGTGCAACTCAGAGAGTCTTGTCTGTCTCTGCAACCGCGGCGAAGAACGCTCGCATTTTCGCCGGGTCTTTCTTTCCCGGCGATGACTCCACGCCACTCGCAACATCCACGGCATACGGCTGCGCTTCACGAATGGCCTGGCTCACGTTTTCCGGCGTCAGGCCGCCAGCCAGAATAATGGAGGCGTTTTTTTTTGCCTCGCGCGCCAGGTTCCAATCAAAAGTTTTTCCCGTTCCGCCGGGTAAATCAGGGTCGAACGCATCCAGCAACCAGGCGCTGGCGCCGGAAAGAGTTAAATCTTCAATCTTCATGCCATCCCGCACGGCCACGGCGCGGATCATTTGGAAACTTGCCAGTGTTCCATCCGCTTTCGGAAATTTCGGCCCGTGAAGTTGCACCACCGCCACGCCCGCCTCCCGGGCGATCGCCGCAATATGCGCGCCATCAATCTCGTTGGCAAAAACTCCCACGGCCGTTACCAACGGCGGCAATTTTAGAATAATAGCTTTCGCCGTCTCCGGCGCAATATAGCGCGGTGACGGCGGATAGAAATTAAATCCCAGGGCAGACGCTCCCAACTCGACTGCAAGCTGCGCGTCTTCCCACCGGGTGATGCCACATATCTTGACTCGTGTTGGCATGGTTAACCGCGAGTTGTGGCCGGCGCCTGAGCTTCGCGGAGCAATTGCGCCAATCGGCCACCGGGATCGTCCGCGCTGAGCAAACTCTCTCCGATCAGCGCCGCGTTAAAACCAGCCGTCTTCAAACGGCGTAAATCGTCCGCCGTCTTAATACCGCTTTCGCTGACCGCAAGACAATCAGGGGGGATTTTTCCCCTCAATCGAAAAGAGGTTTCAAGATCAACCTCCAGAGTTTTGAGGTTGCGGTTGTTCACGCCCACGATTCGCGCGCCCGCCCCAATCGCCCTCTCAAGTTCTTCTTCGGTATGAACCTCAACCAGCGCGGCGATGCGCGACCGTTCACAAAGCGCGAGCAAAACCTTCAACTCCACCGCCGAAAGCGCCGCCACAATCAGCAGCAGCGCGTCCGCTCCCGCCGCCACCGACTCGTACACCTGGTAGTCGTTGAGAATAAAATCTTTCCGCAACACCGGCAATCCCGTGGCGTCGCGGGCGTCAATAAGATCGGTAAGCGATCCATGAAAATAATGTTCTTCCGTCAGGACGGAGAGCGCCGCGGCGCCGCCCGCTTCATAACCCTGGGCAATCTCGCGGCAGCGGTAATCTTTACGGATCAGCCCCCGCGACGGCGACGCCTGCTTGAGTTCGGCAATAATTTGCAGCCCTCCGGATCCCAGGGCAGCGGCAAAATCGCGCCACTCGTGCCGGGCTTCCGCCGCCCGCTCGATCTCCTCAAGCGGCCTTCGCTTCCGGGCTTCGTCCACCGCAAGCTTTCGCCGGGCGACAATCTCACCCAATTTTGTCCCTGCCAGATCCGTCATCTTCAGGCCCACCACGCCTCGCTGAGCTCAATTAAAAATAGATAGACACTCACTGTAATCTTCCCGCGAAACCAAAGTCAAGGTTCGGGACCCCGCGAACCGGCCGGGGCAAACCTAGAAAAAGTTAAGCGCCGGATTTGCCGAGGCTCGCGGGCATCCAAACTCAGTTGCATCCCGGGGCTGAATAAGGAAGAATAGGGGCACACAGGAACTTCCTATGCTGGCATTTCTTAGTGGAGGGATGGAATTCTCGCCGGACGGTGGGCGACAGTGGCGGGAGCGAATCCGCCATTGGCTTCAGGAAAACGTGAACCACCGCGTTTACGATCCCGCTGTCGAAACCCGGCGCGTTTTAAGCGAGGAAGAATTCCAAAATTTCCGCGGCTGGAAACTTACCGACCTCGATCGCTACCGCAAAGTCATGAAGATTATCATCAACCACGATTTGGATGTGATGGCCAGCCAGGCGGATTATGTTGTTTGTTTTTGGGACGAAGCGGCGGCAGGGGGCGGAGGCACTCACGCCGAACTCACCGCGGCCTATCGCAAACGGATTCCGGTTTACCTGGTGACTGAAATGCCGGTGGAAGAAATCAGCGGGTGGATCGTCGCATGTTCCACTAAAATATTTTCCAATTTGGATGAATTGAAATCCCACTTGGCCGCGACTTACGGGAAAGAGGCGCAGCAGCGGGCCCTGTGGGGGGCAAGATGAGATCGTAAGCAGCCCCGGGCTTCAGCCCGGTAATTAGCATGACGACAATCAGGAGGGAGTTGACATGAAAGCGGCTGGAGGGATTATCGGGCTCGTCTTAGCGCTTGCCATCGGATTGTTTGTGTACAAATCAGAGTTCACGCAGGGACCGACCGGCGGCGCGCCACCCGTGCAAACGATTGACGTGGTGGGAGTGAAAAACGAATTGATTGCTCTGGCCCAGGCTGAGAGGCTCTATCTCGCCAGCCACGGATCCTACGCAGGGTTGGACCAACTCAAGCAGGAAGGGTCCACCACGGTTGCTGACGGCGCCCGTCGCGGCTATGGTTTTACTGCCGCTGTTGACGACGGCCAGCATTTCAAAATCACCGCCGCGCCGGCGGATCCGGCAAAAAAAGGCTGGCCCACTCTGGCCATCGATGACACGATGCAAATTTCTCAACAGTAGAAGAGGAAAAGACGGAAATTGGAAATCAGAAATTGGAAACTGGAAAATAGAGAAAGGCCTGACCGATTTAGAGCTTAGTTTCGAGTTCCTGTATTCCAATTTCCATTTTCCAATATCCAATTTTCACCGGCCGCCAACAATTGACAGGAGTTACCCATGCGAGTTGAGTCACGAGCCCCAGCCAGAGTGGACCTGGCCGGAGGGACCGTGGATATCTGGCCGCTTTACCTGTTCCATCCCGGCGCCCAGACGGTGAACATTGCCATTCGCAATTACGCTTCGTCGGTGGTTGAGACGAGGTCGGACCGCCGCATTGTTCTCATCTCCCGCGATCAGAAAATACAGGAAACATTTGAATCACTCTCAGACCTGGCACGCGGCCGATCATCGCTTCCGTTGCTTCGAGAACTTGTTCTATTCTTCGAACCCCGGCGCGGCGTAACGGTGGAGACCGCCTCTGAAGTGCCGGCGGGCGCAGGGTTGGGCGGCTCATCAGCGTTAAACATTGCATTATGCGGAGCCTTGGCGCGCGTCACGGGGAAGCGTTACCCGCGCGCTCAATTACTGGAAATCGCCAAGAATGTTGAGGCGATTGTCATTCAGGTGCCCACCGGTTGGCAGGATTATTTTCCCGCACTATACGGCGGCGCCAGCGCGGTCCATCTGGGTCGCGACGGCGTGAGGCGGGAAAAACTTCAGGTTTCGTTCGCGGATCTGGAGGAACATTTCGTCTTGTGTTATACGGGGATGCCGCGCGATTCCGCCATCAACAATTGGGAGGTCATGAAGGCGCATATCGACGGCGACCCGAAAGTGCGGAGAAACTTTAACCAGATCACCGCCATTGCCACTCGAATGCGCGAGGCGCTTCTCGCTCACGATTGGAGTGACGTGGCCAGGTTGCTGGCCCAGGAGTGGATGAACCGGAAACGCAACTTTAAGGGAATTTCCACGCCCAGGATCGACCGCATGATCGAGCAAACCAAAAAACACGGCACGCTCGCCGCCAAGGTCTGCGGCGCGGGCGGCGGTGGCTGCGTCGTGTTCCTGGTGGAGGCCGGGACAAAACCGGTGGTTGAATCCGAGCTCGTCCGGCTGGGCGGACAAATCATCAACTTTGCCGTTTCTCGGACCGGACTGGAAGTCCGCTCG
>Ga0070730_10003948_pt1 | contig 13162 bp, 7 predicted proteins | sample Coa_R1_3_FD_66447 | JGI IMG/M metagenome (GOLD analysis project Ga0070730, IMG submission 66447) | Surface soil microbial communities from Centralia Pennsylvania, which are recovering from an underground coalmine fire - Coalmine... | ecosystem: Environmental > Terrestrial > Soil > Unclassified ...
AAAGCCCTGGCCCTGGAGCCACAAAATGCCGCCTATCTGGATTCCCTGGGCTGGGCCTATTTCAGGTTGGGCAACTTTGATCAGGCAGAAGAAAACCTGCGCAAGGCTGCAGACAAGACCCCGAATGATGCCACCGTACAGGACCATCTCGGCGAGCTGTATGCCAAGACAGGCCGCTTGAAGCTGGCGGCCGCCCATTGGGAGCGGGCCCTCGATGAGTGGAACAAATCCATACCCGGCGATGTTGACCAACAGGATCTGGCGCGTGTCCAGAAAAAACTGGAAAGCACCAAGATCAAACTGGCCCAGCAAACCAGACAATAAGAGAAGAGGACTGGGTAAGTGAGTAATTTGGTAAGTGGGTAATTTGCAACTTACCTGTTGGCGAAGGCAATACTTTCAGTTTCCACGAATCTGGTAAAAAAATTACCCAATTACCAGATTACGCAATTACCAATTCTTCGCTTCAGTCTTTGGCTTCTTCCAGCTGGCCCTGCTCAACTTTTTCCTGGCATTCGATGCAATGGCGGGTCCAGGGCACGGCTTCCAAACGCTTGGGATTAATCTCGTTGCCACAGGCGTTGCATTCTCCGAATGTGCCTTCACGGATACGCTGGAGAGCCCCTTCGACCATTTGCAAGAGCTGCCGGTCGTTGTTGCTCTGGGAAAACAAGAATTCTTTTGTATAGGAGCTGGCGGCCCGGTCCGCGATGTCCTGCGCGCTGTCCTGATCAGCAACCCGTCCGTCTTCTTCCGTGCGGCTCACGGCCCTTCGCAAAGCTTGCTGCCGTTCTTCCAGCCGTTTTTTGAATGCTTCCAGCTTCTTCTTGTCCATGTTCCTCGATAAACTATCAATCTTATTCGCCATAGTTGTAACCGTCAAATTTTGGTTAATTACCAAGCATCCATGAGATGCCGTCCACGCATGAATAGTTCTGAACGATTCCACGATTTCAGCCGATTCTTCCCCCAAGAAAAAAGCGGCCCATCGGGCCGCCATAAAGAGGCAAGGGAGGGAGGGAAAAATCAGGGAAGGCGATGCAAGATGAAGTCAAGGCCAAAGCCCAGACACTCGTATTGGGGAAATCGACAATTTTGGAGGATTAAATCCATTAAACTTTACGACCTCTTTTGTGTGCTTATAGTCTGAGCAACTTGGGAACCAAACTTCTGGTGCGTGTGTCAATATCAACTCTCATCATCTAAGGTCACTATTTTCATGGATTTATATTGCTGCTTGGGAATAAATTCGAGATTTCAATGGTCTCCCAAAGTTGGAGAATAGAAGGAATATGTGGAACTTATGTTCCATATTCAAGCAACTGAATGCTTATGTTGGCCTTTGTTCTGCTCTTCCATTGCTTTGAGTTTATTCAAGAGCGCTTTATAGCTGATTCTAAGGATCTTAGCTGCCTGGCGGCGATTCCATCGGGTCTGAGCCAATACTCGCTCAATGGCTTCCCGCTCGGCCTGCATCGCGGCCCGGCGGCCTATTTCCAGCAATGAAGGCATCTCGAATTCGGTGCTGTTGCCATTGGGCTGCACCGGAGATATACCGGCTGGGGGAACGATCGTTCCTTCCGCGGCAGCTCCAGGCTGCAGAGTCAGCGATGAAACGATCGGCTTATGGGTGGAAAGTTCGCGAATGATCTGGGCTTCATTCCCTACAATCACATACCTCTTTACCAGGTTTTCCAGTTCGCGGATATTCCCTGGCCATGCGTACTCCATGATCCGGGTAACGGCATTCTCGCTGAACTTAGGCGGATGCTTGCCGTATTGCTCGCTGTACTTGGTGAGAAAGAAATCGAGAAAAACCGGGACCTCTTCGCGCCGCTCACGCAACGGCGGTATGTGGATGGTGACCACGTTGAGCCGGTAGAAAAGATCTTCGCGGAACACACCTTCTTCCACCGCCCGTTCCAGGGGCTTATTGGTGGCAGCCAGCACACGCACATCGACCTGGATATCGCGCTTGCCGCCCAGGCGCGAAAACTCGTGGTCCTGGAGAACGTGCAGAAGTTTGGCTTGCAGCGCCGGATGCATCTCGCTGATTTCATCCAAAAAAATGGTTCCGCTGTTGGCCTGTTCGAATTTGCCCAGCTTCTGGCGATTTGCGCCCGTGAATGCGCCGGCTTCATAGCCGAACAATTCGCTTTCCAGCAGCTCATGGGGAATGGCCGCGCAATTTATCTTCACAAACGGCTTGTCGCTGCGCGAGGATTCGGAGTAAATCATGCGCGCCACTACCTCTTTGCCGGTCCCGCTTTCGCCCCGAATCAGCACCGTAGCGGTGGTATCGGCAACCTGCTCAATGGTCATTTTGACTTCCATCATCTTGGGGCTGGTTCCGAACAACATAGTGAAGTCGGGCTGGCGGCGCACCTGCTCCCGCAGGTGGGTGACCTCGCTGTACAAACGTTGATTGTCCAGGACTTTGATGATGCGAACGTCAAGTTCCTTGGGATCGACAGGCTTGCTGATGTAATCATCGGCGCCCAGCCGGGAAGCCTTGAAGATGGCCTCGGGGTCCCTGTTGTCTGAAAGGATCATGACAGATAGCGCAGGCTTGATCTGTTTGAGACGCTGGAGAACATCGCCCCCTGCCATGCCATCGATGGACATGTCCAGCAGCACCAGGTTCGGATCGAAACTGCGAAAGACCCTCAATCCTTCCTGCCCGGTTGGAGCCAGACTCAGTTCAAAACCCCGGCGAGATAAATGGGAAGCCAAGTACTTCGCCATGACCATGTCATCGTCAATGATCAGCACACGGGTCTTTGGGTTCATTCGGTCTCCGGCCATTCTGGTTCGGGCAAATACCCTTTACAAATTGTATCCCGATTCCATTTTCAGGTATTTGGATGCCAAGCAGCAACTCGGAGTTGGGCTGGATGGCAAAAACTCAGCCCTGCCCGTATTCTTTACCGCAGAGGGCGCAGAGTTGCGCAGAACCCCGCAGGGATAATTCTTTAATTTTTCCGGGCGACTCGTTGATGACGTAACAGTACTGTTAATCGCCGCCTCCGAAGTCAAGAGCTTACCCCCATTTTGCTTCAAGAAATGCCTATTTGAACTGGGACATTGAGACAAGCCTTGATTTTAGCGGGTTTGAAGCACCGCTAGGTTGTGCAATGGATCAGTTTCCTCAATGCGTGTGAAACTTTATTCCCCGCAATGGCTTAAAAACGGAGGTAAACGCCGTAACTCCGTGCAAAACATTGAAACCCAATGAGTTGATTGCTTTGGAATGGTTTTAAACGCCGTGTATGTTCCGGGACAGACGGTTCAATGCGACATACAACGTTCCTCGCATGATCGCTGACCGTCTCCGTTTCGTCGATCAGGCACGGCTTCGCCAAGCATGAAGATGCCACGAAAGTTTCGGCCCTCGCGGATGGCCACCGGGCTGTTATCACAGGTTAGTGAAGCAACCGAGGAGTTGCAACATTGCGGGGTGAATTCTCAGGAAATCAAGAAATCAAGAAGATCTCTTGCTGGGAATGAAATGGTAGGGGGGCCATGGCCCACTCATCACCACCTCGATCCCCGGTAAATGGCGGCTGGCCATCTGGTAGCGGTTTTGGTACTTCTGCACCTGCTTGTGGTCGATTAAGTGGGCGATATCGATCAGCATGTGGCCGGACTGTACTTTGCGGCAGCAGATATCCTGGTCGAGCGGATCAAAGATCTTGTTGACCTGAACGGAAAGGGCGCGGGCCTTGGTCTGGCGTTCCCTTTGCCGTGAGGCCTTTTCGCGCAACTTGGTGAGGTATTCGCTGCCTACAGTGGTCGGCAGCTCAATTTCTTCCAGCGCCTGGCGGAGAGAGCCGTCTTTCACCAGCAGTTTCAGGTGCATTTCGGCCTTGCCCTTAAGCCGGGACACGCTTTCCACAAAAGCTTTGCGATTCAGGCGTACAGCGCGACGGAGCGCGTCATCGGTGTCGAATACCGTGCCAAACCGGAATGGCAACACGGTGGTTCGTTTGAAACATTCCCCCACTACGTGCGCATGTTGCAACAGGGCCGCTTGACCCAGGTCGCCGGCAGGCACATATTCACTGACAATTACGGCGAATTCGCCGCTGGGATATCCGAATGTTTGAGCGTCGCCGATGCCCTTTAAACCTTCTACTGGGAAGGGACGGCGCGCACGAGTGTCGCCTTGAAACGCCTGCTGCTCTGTAATGCAATACGCGTACCATGCCATGAGATTGCCTCTCCTTGGTGGAAAAACATCGGTCCGGTTTTCAATTGTCTAAACGGGCGTAACACTCTGCGAAGGAGTAATGAGCGATTTGTTTGGGACTCATTACCAAGGAGCCGGCAGGTTTTCCGGCGCAAGGCCTTATCCTAGACTGGCTCGGCAATAAAAGCAACAGCATCAACACACGATTTTAAAGTTTTCCTCATATCAGCGTTCCAAAAGGGAACGAGCATGCAGCGGACCCTGTGAGGGCAAATACATATAAGTCTATTTTTATCAGTAGTTTGAACAAGAATAGATGGGATCAGCCATGTCAGTTGGGCTGGCTGCGTGGCTTGGATGACCCATCGAAAGTTAGGCAAATTCGATTTCTACTTGAGGTCAAGATTGCATGTCCAAATTCCGAAGAGGGCTTTGGAAACCGGTCATGTCCTGGCGGGAAACAACAGGGGAGTTCGTCAGGCGAACAAATGGCATCTCACAAGTGCTGGCCATTTGCCCAGCGTAGGACCGATCTCCCCCAATGCAGGCCCAGGAAATCTCACAACCCGCTTCCGGACCTCCCGAGCGCTTCGTGGTTGAGGTCTTTTCGGAACTTCACCGGGAAACCATCCAAAACCGGTGGCAGCACATGAATGTATTGCTCCGATTGAGCATGCTGACCGGACTGCAGATGCAGCTCGACGCCACACTCAACCTGGTGTGCGATATGGCCGCGGAAATCACCTCCTTTGAGAAGGCCCTGATCTATTTCTGGGACGAAGGGCAGGAGCAGGTGCAGTTAAGGATTGTGCGCGGTTTTAAAGAGAAGATCACCGGAACCGAGGGGCTTTCGAGCGGCAACATCCTGAATTTCTGGGCGACCAAATATGGCCGTCCGCTGTTGATTACGCGCGGGCATAACCTTCAGGCCGATGCGCTGCTGGAGCTGATGGAGAAGGATTCGGCCCTGGCGATCCCGCTTTTTGTGAGCAACCGGGTGATCGGTTCGATGCAGTTATTTACCAGCGCCCCACGCCAGTTCAACAACGAAGACGCCCAGCTGCTTTGGGTGCTCTCGCTGGTGGCGGAGAACCTCTTGACCCGCGAGTACGCCAACGAGGGATTGCTGCGGTTTGCCTTCACCGACTATCTCACCGGCCTCAAGACCCGTGGATACTTTGAACAACAATTGGACCTGGAGTTCAAGCGGGCAGAGCGCCGGCGCCAGAAGTTCGCCCTGCTGATGATCGACATCGATCATTTCAAAAGGTTGAACGACACCTTCGGACATCACACCGGGGACCAAGTCTTGCGAGATGTGGCTTCTATCCTGTTGAAAGACATGCGCGAAGTCGATACGGTGGCCCGCTACGGGGGAGAAGAATTCGTGATGATCCTGCCGGAAACCACTGAAACTGGAGCTACTTATGTGGCCCAGCGTCTGCGGCGGGCAGTGGAGCAGGCAAAATTTTTTGCCGGCTCCCCCCAGGCGATTCAGCATCTCACCATAAGCATCGGTATTGCAGTTTTTGATACGGATGCCCAGTTCAAGCGTGATCTGATCGAATTTGCGGATGCGGCACTTTACGCCGCCAAACACCAGGGGCGAAATCGCCTGGTCTGTTATTCGGAATTGGCGCGACGTGAAACCAGGGAAGTATCCTGAAAACTATGAGTACCATTCCTCGCAGCGACGTAGCAGAGCCGGTTCCGCCCGGTGGATTCCCTATCGAGACGGGAGGCGATGTCCGCATTCGAGAGATGACCGGCGCGAAACCACGGAATTGGCGCGTGATCCACGCTTGTGAGTACGCGCGTGATGTCCTTCCGGTCGTGGAAGGGCAGGTAACAGCGGGTATGCGGCCTTACATCGTCACTCCTCAAGGCGCGGGTACCGCGGAACTCTACCTGGCGAAAAAGGACCTGGAGCAGCCCACAGGTCTTTCACTGCTACGGGCCTGGCAGGATGTGCGTAATTGGCGGAAATCATTATTGGAGTGCGATCCGGAAAATACCGCAGACGTCGTTCACGCTCATTCCTTCGCCGCTGGCATGGCGGCGGTGCGCGGGTTTTCCTGTGTAGTTTACGATCTCGGTATGTGCATCGAGGATTGGGCCATCGCATCGGGGCAATGCGATCACGGCAGTTGGATGGGCAGATCGTTTCGGGTGGCGGAACAATTTGTCCTGTCCCGGGCCGAGGCGGTGATTGTGCATTCCCTCGGCATGAAATCGGCGGTAGAAGAACGCGGGGCCCCGAATGAGGGGGTATTCCTGATACCCGAACCGCTGGACTTTGAGACGGCAATTCCCCAGACGCAAAACAGTTTTTTACATGACTGCCTGGGCGCGCCCGCCGGCACAACCAGTTATTTTGTCCCTCAATTTCTGAGCAGCGAAAACCAGGGCCTTCCAGCCTCGGCCTTGATGGTGTTCGAAGCCTTTGCGCTGGTGGTTGCCGAACTGCCCGAATCAAGATTGCTGATTGAAACCACAAAGTCGCTCGAGGGCTTGTTCGCCAGTCATCTGGAGCGGCTTGGAATACGAGATCGAGTAGCCCTGGTCGACCACGACCGCGCTTTTGACACCCTGTGCCATGCGGACGTGCTGATTGCGCTTGAGCCCATTCCGGACGATCTGACTGCCGTACGCCAACCCAATAAAATTTGCCTGGAAGCTTTGCGGCAGGGCAAACCGCTGCTGGCTGCCGACGTGCCAAGAAACCGCGACGCCAGCCCAGATGGCCGAGGGTGCCTTTGGTTTCGACCCGACGACGTGCGTGATCTAAGCCATCGCATGGCATTCCTGGGCAGCAATCCTGATTTCCGCTCGGCGTTGGCCGCCTCCGGCCGCGCGTGCATCGTTGAGACCCGCAACAGCGCCGCCGTGGGAAGAAAATATGACGAAGCCTACCGCTATGCCCTCAACCGCAAGAAAGCAGGAGGCGGAGGCCCAAATGTGACGACACTGCGACCTGCCATCTCCACCAATTGGTGACTCAGGAACAGATCTAACTCCCCCCCGGCGTTGCGAACAAAAATCGGAATGTCACTTCTTGGATCTTCTTTCAACCCACCAGCGCCTGGCTGCTACTGCCGCCCACAAGACTTCTACGACCCCGAATGGCCATGCTCCTTGTAGAAATCCGTAAATGGAAGCCAGCAGGCAGGCAAAGGAAAACGCCAGAATGAACCATGTATTTACATGATCAAGCGTGTAGCACACCAGCATCATGGTTACCGCAAACAATCCAAAAAGTGTGAGCCGGTCCATGAGTGCGCTGCTTGCCGCCACGCCCGCGTGAAAGGCGTGGTTAATTTATTTGTCAGGTTTTTTGCTGCTTTGTTTTGAGCTTTCGGCCCTCGCGGCGCGTTGCGCCAGGGCATATTCCACCACTCGCTGCATCTCCTGCACGGGGGCAGGTTTGCCGCTCCAGATTTCAAACTGGCGCGCACCCTGCTGCACGAACATCTCTGATCCAAGAATGACGTGTAGACCTCGTTCGCGCGCAATTTTCACCATTCTGGTTTCGGCGGGCGTGTACACCATTTCAAAAAAGTATTTGGCTTTGAATTCCGACTCCGCGATCGGCAATGGATCCTTGTTGCCTTCCATGCCTACCGGTGTGGCGTTGATGATGACTTCAAATTCCAGCTTCTTAAGCTGGCTGCGGTTGATCACTTTGGCCTTGGCCTGTTTAGCCAGCTTCTGGGCCGGGCCGGCGGTACGGTTCAATATGCAAACGTCCGCGCCACGTTCCTTTAAGCCGAAAACGGCTGCGCGCGCTGCTCCCCCTGCGCCTAACACCAGGATTTTGGCTCCTTGAAGGTGGATACGCTGCTCCAGGGGACGCACCACCCCGGCTACATCGGTGTTGAAGCCATACAGCTTGCCATCCTGGGACCGGACTACGGTGTTGCAGGCGCCAATCTTGGCGGTTAGAGCATCCGTCTTATCCAGGTGCTGGATGATGTCTTCTTTATAGGGCATGGTCACGCTGAGGCCGTGGATCGGTATGTCCCGCACACAGGCCAGCAGGTCGTCCAGAGACTTGGCGTGCAGCGCCAGGTAGACGGCATTGACGTTTTCCCGCCGGAAGGCTGCATTCAACATGCCTGGAGAGAGCGAATGGGCAATCGGGTCACCCGCCACTCCGTAAACCCGAGTCGCGGCGTCCACGTGCTCGATGCGGTAGGTGTCCCGCAACGTACGGGCGGCAATCTGTCCCGGAGCAGTCTCTTCTCCGGGGTTGGCAGCGGCAAAGGTAAATTGACTGCCGGCCCGGACGGCCAGCACGCGGCTGATGATCCCCTGCTCTCCCATGCACAGTCCGATCAGGGAGTCTGAATGGCTGTGCTGCTCCAGAAATTTCATCATGATCACGTTGTCATAGAGGGAGCCCGCAGTGGTCACGATCTTGATGAAGTCGCCTGGATACTGCTTCATCTTAGTGAAGACCTCTTCCAGCTTCTTAGTGGAGCGGAAGTCATGAAAAGAAAGAATCAGGTTTGCGGAGCGGCGCAACCTGGTGAAATCGCCGGGCTTGAGCCGGGATGCCGTTTCCAGTTCCACATCTACCAAATGGCAGCCTTGGCTGGCGGCTTTGATCAGCGTGTCGATCTCCGTGGCGATCGATCCCCGGAACTTGCCTCCGTTGGCGGCGCGCCTGCAGGTGGCCACGATCAGGGCTTCCGGGTGATATTCAACAAAAGCTTTGATCTTGGGCAGTCCCAAGGCGGGGTTGGAAAGATAGTCTAACCTGAACTCAATAAAGGGGTTCTCACGCACGATCGCATCGGCTTTTTCCACCATTTCAAGAGGATTTGAAGCTGCGATGGCCACACAGATGCGCGGTAGTCTGGCGGGCAAAAAACGAGGTGTATAAGTTGCCGAAATCCCGCTCATATGGGCAAACTCGTGATCATACGAGACCGAACTTCACAGATGCAAGCGCAGAATGCAAGGGTGAAATGCACTTCTGTACCCAGGCGTATCTCTTAAGTAAATAAGAGTTTAGTTGACCCGTCTTCCCGCGCTCTGCTACGTTCCAGCCAGTACCTGTGTGTTCAGGGGGCATTTGTGTCCCCGTCCAGGAGGGGAAGGTTATGAAAAAAGTAGTATTGGCGGTGCTGGCGTTTTCAATTTTTAGTTTGGGGCTAAGTTTTGGACAAGGGTCGCAACCATCTCAACCCCAGGTGGTGCCCGGACTCGTTGCTGCACAGAGCGCCCAATATGGCCGCAGCGCAGTTTCAAATACGCCCACCGCATCAGATATGTACTGCTCCGGGTTCATCACCACTGAAAAGATAGCGGAGACTCATTTTGTGGTAGGCGGATGGAATCTTCCAGACCAGACGAAGTACGCCAGCACCAATGACTGGATGTATATCTATGGCGCAGGAATAAAAGAAGGCGACCGATTTCAAATCGTCCGCCGCGTACATGATCCGAACACCTACGAACCTTATAAGGGACAGAGGGCCGCGATAAAGTTTTCTGGACAGACTTATTTCGAGCGCGGCTATGCCCGAGTCATTAATGTGCAGCGTAATGCTGCGGTCGCAAAAGTGGAGTTGGCTTGTGGCGACATGCTTCCGGGCGATATTGCCATTCCTTTCGTCGAACGGGAGAAGCCGGTCTATCGCAATGTTACGCTGGACCGTTTTGCCCCGGCCAACGGCAAAACTATTGGCCGGATCATCCTGGCCAACGAATTCGATATCATCCTTGGATCAAAACAAAAAGTTTATCTGAACATCGGCGCCGACAAAGGGTTGAAGGTGGGTGACTATCTGCGAGCCACCCGCACTTACGACTACACCTATCATGACAAAGAGGCAGGCCTATCGGTAAGGGCCACGGTGGCCGAGGACACGATGTACAGGAACGCTCCCAAGCTTACCAAGGAAGAAATTAAGCAACTGCCTCGGCGTACTCTGGGTGATATGGTCGTCCTGCATGTTCATCCGCGAAGCGCGACTGCCATGATCATGACAGCGCTGGAAAACATCCATGTAGGAGATGGCGTGGAACTTATGGATGAAGGGGAAGCGCCTCCCACGCCGGCTGCTTCCACAGCTCCTGCCGAGACTGCTCCCGAGGCTGCGCCCAACGCTCCCACAATTACCTGCAATGCAGCACCGGCCAATGTGCGCGCAGGAGAGACTTCCACCATTTCGTGCAACGCCGCCAGTCCTGACAACCGCCCTGTAACCATCCGGTTCAGTTCCAATGGAGGGAGGCTGACCCCCGGCAACAATCGAGCGACCCTGGACACGACAGAGGCGGGCGCGGGACCCGTGAGCGTGCGGGCTACCGCTACGGATGACCGGGACATGAGTTCTTTCGCCGTAACCACTGTCAATGTAGAGCCGGCGCCAGCAGCGCTGCCTACGGCGCAAAAACTCAGCCAACTCGAATTCAAACCCAACAGCGCGTATGTAGACAACCGGGCTAAAGCGATTCTGGATGATGTCGCCCTGAAGCTGCAACAGAATCCGCAGAGTGTAGTGGTGTTGTCCGGATCAGCCGACGAAAAAGAAACACCCCGGTTGGCCAACCAGCGCGGCCAGAACGCCATGACCTACCTCACGAAGTCCAAGGGCATTGATGGCGGCCGGATCAAGGTAAAGACCGGCACTCAAGCTGGGCGCATCGTGGATGTATGGTCTGTCCCTCCAGGGGCCAGCATGCCGCAATAAGGGTCAGTTGGGTTAAAGCACGAGTTCGAGGAACAAACGGCATTATTGGAACTGTACTCGGATCGACACGCAGGATTTACCTAATTGGGAATCACGATCTTCCCACCTCATTCCAATGTTTTGAAGTATCTTTTCCATTGTGGCCATTTTTCTGCTCACACCCCCCTATAGATCCATGATGATACAAAGATAAATATTCACTCATTTTTCTTGTTTCCCCGGATTCCACAAGTGGTATTTTAGGTAGGTCACAAAACCGTTCAGGTTGCTGCCGATTAGGCACTGTAATCTCTTTCCGGCCACAAGATAGTCTCCTCCAGGAGAGAGGCGGGAAAGGCCGTATAACAATGGACCCCTCCACAGGCGTTGGCGGAAGCTCATCCTCGAACCCGGACTCCGCCGTTGGTTCGCGCCTACTTTGGTGGCATCCTCAGGATCTCTTCCGTACGAGCCACAATCGGGGCCTTTTCAGGGTACTGGCACTCTGGTTCGGTGTCTGCATCATCTCGGTCATGGCAGGGCTGATGACCACCACCTGGAACGGTATTCCTATCAACGTCGGTCCGTTGACCATGGATGTGACTTTTTATCCGCCGCTGACCCTGTGTGTTCTGTTGACACTGTGGCTCGGACCTTTTTGGGGCATTGTTCCTGCCTACATTACAAGCTTCATTCTCGCTCTCCACAACGGCATGCCGTTGGCTACGACCGCCATCTTCAGCCTGTCTACTCCCATCACGCTCACGGTGCTTTGGAGTTCAGCCGCCATGCTTGGGGTGTCGCCAACGCTGAGAAAGGGGAGAGACATGGTTCGTTTCGCCGTGCTTTCCCTGATTGCGACCGGGACATCGTCAGTAGGCGCAATGCTATGGAGTTACAACCATGGCGTGCAATTCTCCAAGGCCCAAGCGATCTGGCAAGGATGGGTGATAGGCGACTCGCTGCAAATCGTCCTTGTGGTGGGGCCGCTCCTGTTTTGGGGCCATACTCCTGTCCAACGATGGCTGTCGTCACAGATCGCCGTGACGCCGCGCCGGTCGTTGCACATCAAGTTCTACCTGGCGGTCTTCATCATGGTTTTTGTCGCCATGATTGTTTCCGGAGCAACCGCCGGTCACATTTTTCTCTCATCTTTGAGAGCCGGCCGTGGTGAAACGATTGCGCTCAGCGAGTTACACAAGACCCTGGGCCAGGCTACGTTTTTTGTCGGTGTCTATGCAGGCATTTTCCTGGCTGCGGTGATCGTCTTTTCCTTCACGCTGGGCAGTGATTTCGAACGCATCCTCACAGACATGCGCGTGCGCCAACAGGCAGAAGAGGACCTCAACAGGGCCAAGGAGGCTGCGGAATCGGCCAACCGCGCCAAGAGCGAATTCCTGGCGAACATGAGCCACGAGATCCGGACTCCCATGAATGGCGTGATCGGCATGACCGGATTACTGCTCGAAACCGAATTGACGCAAGAGCAGCGGGAATATGCGGAAACCGTGCGCAAGTCGGGTGAAGCGTTACTCACAGTCATCAACGATATTCTGGATTTCTCCAAGATCGAGGCCGGCAAACTGACCATTGAGTCCTATGCTTTCGATCTTCGGCTGGTGGTTGAGGAAGTGGCCGAGATGCTGGCTCCATGGGCGGAAGATAAAGCGCTGGACGTGGTCGTTCAATATCCCCGTGATCTCCCTTGCTGTTTTATGTCTGACGCCAGCCGCATCCGGCAGGTGATCACCAATCTTGTCGGTAACGCCATCAAATTTACGCCAGCCGGTCATGTTCTGATCGCCGTGGAGTGTGAAGAACAGAGCGGGAAAGCCGCTCGCATGAAGATTTCCGTGATTGATACCGGGATCGGCATTTCTCAGGAAAAGCTCGGATTACTGTTTCGAAAATTTACCCAGGCAGATGCCTCAACCACGCGAAAGTACGGTGGCACAGGACTGGGACTGGCCATCTCCAAGCGGTTAGTAGAGCTTATGGGCGGCACTATCGGTGTGATCAGCGAAATTGGGGAAGGTTCGACGTTCTGGTTATCTTTGCCCCTGCAATTTGGTCCAGTCTCTGATGCCCCTGCCAACCCTGTTGCCCAACTGGCCGGCTTACGGGTGTTGGTTGTGGACGGCCAGAAAGTCATCCGCGATACGCTCCAAGCCCAGATATGCTCCTGGGGAATGCGCGGCGCAAGCGCGGGCACAGGTGAGGAGGCATTACTGGCCCTTCATTCTGCCGCAACGCAGCGCGATCCTTATCGGATCGTTATTGCCGACCTCCTGAT
>Ga0070730_10003949_pt1 | contig 13160 bp, 15 predicted proteins | sample Coa_R1_3_FD_66447 | JGI IMG/M metagenome (GOLD analysis project Ga0070730, IMG submission 66447) | Surface soil microbial communities from Centralia Pennsylvania, which are recovering from an underground coalmine fire - Coalmine... | ecosystem: Environmental > Terrestrial > Soil > Unclassified ...
CCTGTCGCGGGCCATCCTGCAGCACATGCTGGACCGCGGCTACGGCCGGATCATCAACATCTCCTCGGTGGTCGGGTCGGCCGGCGGGTTCGGCCAGGCCAACTACGCGGCGGCGAAGTCGGGGATGTTCGGGCTGACCATGAGCCTGGCCCTGGAGACGGCGAGCAAGGGCATCACGGTCAACACCGTCACGCCCGGCTATATCTCCACCGACATGACCGCGGCCGTCCCGCCCGCCGCGATGGACAAGATCGTGACCCGGATCCCGGTCGGCCGGCTCGGCGACCCGAACGAGGTGGCGCGGGTGGTGGAGTTCCTGGCCGATCCGGAGTCGGGGTACATGACCGGGGGCGTTTACCCCGTCAACGGCGGTCTGTACATGTAGCGGACGCGGGTACCACGGTCCGTTCCGCATAAATGTCTTTTGACCATGCGAAAGCCGGATGGGCCGGCCTCGGGGGGAGCCCATCCGGCTTTCTTCGCGGTTACGGGTTGACGACCAGGCTGAACGTGCCGCCGAAGGCCCTGATCCCGTTGCCGTTGCCGGCGGGCGCGCCGCCGCCGTTCGACGTGGGCACGAGAGCCTCGAAGGCGAACAGGTAGAGCGGATGGCCGTTCCAGGTGATCTGGTCGGGGCCGACGGGCAGGCCGACCACGCCGAGGCCGGCGGCCGGGACGCCGCTGTAACCGGGTGATCCGTTGGTGTACAGCGGCGGCCAGGTGCGGGCGCAGGCCGAGATCTCGGCGCACGTGGTCCCGCTGGAGCCGAGGTCGCCGCTGAAGGTGTAGACCGGGAAATTGATCCAGCCGATGCCGCGGGGCGGCGTGGTGCGCTGCGGCCGCCTGCGTGCTCGCCAGTGCGGGCGTGGCGGTCAGCGCCAGAGCTGCGGCTGGCACCGCGAGCAGGGCCAGCGACCTGCGAATGGACATGGGTTCTCCTTTACCCTCCCGTTCGCGTGCCGTGCCCGGCCGAATGGTCCCCCAGGCAAGACCGGAACGAGGCCCAACGTAGGCGCGGGCCGTTCCGAAATCGTTACGGTTTGCGGCGGTCCTGGTCATGGCGCTCTGGCGGTTCTGGGTTGCGTATACAGAGTTGCGATCGTTGCTTAGTATCGGAATGCGTGGGAATGGCTGTAGCCGCCACGGAGAGTGGGGATTCAGGGTGGTAGTTCCGCTTACGTCTGCCGGGCCGTACCAGCTGGCCGAGCCGCTGGACGGCAACGGGCTGTTCGTGGGCCTGGCGCAGGACGGGGAGCGCGTCGCGGTGCGGGTCATCGAGCCCGGCCTGGCCGCCGATCCGCGGTTCCGGGCCGAGGTCGCCGCGGCCCGCCGGGTGAGCGGGGAGTTCACCACGCCGGTGATCGCCGCCAACCTGGACGCCGACCTGCCGTGGCTGGCCACCGCGTACGTGGCCGGGCCGACGCTGGCCGAGGCGGTGCGCGACCGGGGGCCGGCGCCGGCTGCCTCCCTGCCGTTGCTGGCCACCGGGCTAGCCTCGGCGCTGCTCGCCATTCACGACGCGGGGCTGGTGCACGGGGATCTCAACCCCTCGAACGTCTTGCTGGCCGAGGACGGGCCGCGGGTGACGGGGTTCGGGGTGGGCGCGCCTGTGCTCGCGCCTGGGGCCTTTGCGGCTGGGTTCTTGGCCCCGGAGCAGGCTTTGGGTCAGGATGCGGGACCGGCGAGCGACGTCTTCAGCCTGGCTGCGGTGGTGGTTTACGCGGCTGGCGGACAAGGGCCGTTCGGGGCCGGGTCGAGTGCTTTGCTCATGTACCGGCTGGTCAACAGCGCGCCTGACCTCAGCGGGCTGCCGGGTGAACTGCGGGCGCTGATGGGCAGGTGCCTGGCTAAGCAGCCGGACAGGCGGCCGACGGCGAGCGAGTTGGTGGCGGGGTTGCGGGGCGCTGCCGTGGCTTCTGCGCCTTTCGTTTCCTCTGCGCCTTTCGTTTCTTCGGCGGCTTCGTCGGCTTCGGTGGCTTCGTCGGCTTCGGTGGCGGCGGGTGAGTCGTGGCGGGGTGGGGGCCGGGTTTCGCGGGGCGGCGGGTCCCGGTCGCGGGGCGGGTCCCGGTCGTGGGGGCCGGCCTGGATTGCCGCCGGAGTGGTGGCGGCCTGCGCCGCGGCGGTCTTCGTGCTGACCGGCGCCGTCCATCTGTCGCCCGCCGGGCACGTCCAGCCGCAGGCCGGGGCGGTGGTGGCCGAACCGAATTCTACGTCACAGGCGCCGCTGATCTCGGGCTCGCCGCCGGCGGGGCCCGGGGGTTCGGCGCCGGTGCGACACTCGCACTCGGCGCACGCGGCTCAGATCACTCCGTCTACACTGCAAGGCCCGCTGGCGTCGTCGTTCCTGAGCCCGTCGGCTCCGGCGTCGGGGCCCGCGTCCGTGCCGTCTTCGTCTTCGTCTTCGTCTTCGTCTTCGTCTTCTTCGGCTTCGGCTTCGGCGTCGGCTTCGGCTTCTCCGTCGGCTTCGGCGTCGTCCTCGCCGTCGCCGTCAGCCTCGTCGTCACCGTCGCCGTCAGCCTCGTCGTCGCCGTCGCCGTCAGCCTCGTCGTCGCCGTCGCCGTCAGCTTCCTCCTCACCGTCGCCGTCGGCTTCCTCCTCACCGTCAGCGTCGGCTTCCTCCTCACCGTCAGCGTCGGCTTCCTCCTCACCGTCCCCGTCGGCTTCCTCGTCACCGTCCCCGTCGGCTTCCTCGTCCGCGTCGGCGTCCGTGCCCTCTTCGCCTTCTTCGCCGTCTGGCTCGGCGAGTTCAGGCTGATTCGTCGCCGAGTCAGCGGCCGCGTCCCTGGGTTGGCGGCCGAGGTCATGCTTGGCGGGCCGCTCGGTGGTCCGCGTCTGGGACCGTGGCCGGGGGCTGGATCCGGCCGTACCGGCGAGGGGATCAGGCTCAGGTCTCCGGCGGGCGCGCCGAAGGGGGTGCGCCCGTCGGCTCCGTGGTAAGCGATGGGGCGCGAAATAGGAGCCCAGGGTCGTCTTCGCTACGTGGCGGTCGAGCAGGTGGCGGCGCCGACGGTCACCTTGACCGTGTCGCCGGCGGTGGCGTCCAGGTAGACGTCGGCGTAACCGCTGGAGTTGGTGTGATAGCTGTGCGAGGCCCCGTTGCTGGCCGAGGCGGTAACCGTCCGGTCTGGCTGGTTGGAGTGCACGTAGATGTCGTAGTCGTGGTACGTGGCGCTGTAGGAGGCGCTGGCGGTGCACCAGGCGGCGCCGGTGCCACCGCCGCCGCCGCTGAGGCCGAGCTTCTTCTCGGCGGTCAGCCAGTCCGCGGCGATGGCCTTCTGGGCCGCGGACAGCGAGACCCGGCCGTCGCAGACGGCGGCGTTCAGCGCGTCTTCGACCTTGTCCTTCGGGTTCGGCGTGGGCGGGGACTCGGGCCACAAGTTGGTGGCGTCGTTGCTCCCGCCGAGCTCCAGCGGGACCAGGTGGTCTAGCTCGGTCCGCTCCGACTGGGGGGTGCGGTACGCGGGATAGGCCACGTCGTACTTGAAGTGTTCGGTCTGCGACTCGGGCGGCCCTTCTTCAGGCCCGGCCCGGACGACGCGGCGGCCGTGGATACCGAGAACGCGACGACGGCCAGGGACGCGGCGAGGGCGGTCAGTGCGGAGCGCATTAACGTGGTCACCGGAGCAGCGTAGCGGGTGACGGCTATTCGGGCGGGGATTCGCGCGGGGGGCGGCCGGGTTTGCGCATCGCTCCTACTCGACCCGGCATCCTGCCGCTGTCGGCGAGGGCCCGCCGGAGCAGGTACTCGATCTGGGCGTTGGTGCTGCGCAGTTCGTCGGCCGCCCACCGGGCCAGGGCGTCGTGGACGGCCGGGTCCAGGCGCAGCAGGATGCTCTTGCGTTCGCTCACTGGTAGAGCGTGCCCGTGTTGACGATGGGCTGGGTGGCCTGCTCGCTGCACAGGACCACGAGCAGGTTGGAGACCATGGCGGCCTTGCGCTCCTCGTCCAGCTCCACTACGCCCTCCTCTAGGACAGCCGGGTCAGCCGGGACTCGATGATGTCCACGCCCGCCGGCCGGACCCGGTCGGCGATCTCGGCCGAGAGCTTCGCGGTGACCTCCTCCGCGTTCTCGCGCAGCGACAGGTCACCCTCCTTCTGGCTGGTGTAAGGGTAGCTGGAGGCGATGTGCCGGACCGCGGTCTCGGTCTGGATGGCGACGAACCCGGTGTACTCGTCGACGGCGTAGATGGCCTTGGCCGTGTCCTGGACCCGCCAGACCACCACGGCGGCGATCTCGATCGGGTTGCCGTCGGCGTCGTTGACCTTGGCCTGCGCGGTCTCGTGGTTGCGGATCCGGGTGGAGACCTTGATGCCGGGTGTCGACCAGGCCGCATGTTCGGCTATCTGGGCCGGAGTCGGCCGCTGTTCGGTCCGGACCGGAGCTTGCGTCGTCATCCGTACCACCTCCGCTTGACGTCCTCGATACTGTATGTCTAGCATAATGATATCAGTTTTTGAGAGCAACAACCGGAGGCCGGGGGCGGCTAGGTGATACGGAACGCGTCGAGTCCTTCGGGCGGTTCGGCCTGCACTGCGACGTGGTCCACCATGGCGTGACGGGGGCCGTGGTGGGCCCAGGCCACCAGGCGGTCAACGTCACGCGCCGGTCCCTCGAAGACCGCCTCCACCCGGCCGTCGGGCAGGTTGCGGACCCATCCCGCCACGCCGTGTTCCTGGGCCAGGCGCCGGCAGGTATCGCGGAAGAAGACACCCTGGACCCGGCCGGAGACCAGGACGCGGTAGCGGACCACAAGCAGACGGTACGCCGGCGGGGTGCGGGCGGTCAGGGGCGCCGGCGGTCGGGGGTGCGGGCGGTCGGGGGGTTGCGGTTAGGGGGTTGCGGTCAGGCGGGCGGTGTCGCGGGCGATCATTAGTTCCTCGTCGGTGGGCACGACCAGGGCCACGACTTTGCCGGCGGGGCTGATCCGGCCGCCGACGCCTTGGCCGTGGCGGGCGTTGGCGTCGGGGTCCTCGGACAGGCCGAGGATCGCGAGGCGGGCCAGGACCAGGCTGCGGACCTCGGCGCTGCGCTCGCCGATGCCGCCGGTGAAGACCAGGGCGTCCAGCCAGTCCAGGCTGGTGACCAGGGCGGCGATCGCCTTGGCCAGGCGGTGCACGAAGACCTCGAGGGCGAGCCGGGCGCGTTCGTTCCCGGCGGCGGCCGCGGACTGGATGGCGCGCATGTCGTTGCCCACGCCGGACAGGCCCGCCAGCCCGCTCGCCGTGTCCAGCGCATCGGTGAGCTGATCGACGGTCAGGCCGGCCTGTTCGGCCAGGTAGCCGAACATCCCGGGATCGACATCGCCCGAGCGGGTGCCCATGACCAGCCCCTCCATCGGGGTGAGCCCCATGGTGGTGTCGACCGACACGCCGCCGCGGATCGCCGTCGCGCTGCACCCGTTGCCGAGGTGGGCGGCGACCAGGTGCAGCTCGCCGAGCGGCCTGCCGAGCAGCTCGGCGGCCCGCTCGCTGACGTAGCGGTAGCTGGTGCCGTGGAAGCCGTACCGGCGTACCCCGTACCTGGTGTACCAGTCCTCGGGCACCGCGTAGCGGTAGGCGCGGGCCGGCATCGTGTGGTGGAACGCGGTGTCGAACGCCGCGACCTGCGGGAGGCCGGGACGCGCGGCGCGGACCGCCTCGATGCCGGCCAGGGCCTTCGGGTTGTGCAGCGGCGCCAGGTGGCTGAACGATCCGATGGCGGCGATCACCTCGTCGTCCACCAGGACCGACGCGGTGAACCGGTCACCGCCGTGCACAACCCGGTGCCCGGCCCCGATCAGGGCGGGCCCGGATTCGGGAAGCTGGTCCAGGATCCGGGCGATGACCGCCTGGTAGCCGCCATCGGTGAGCTTCTCGGTGACTGGGTCGCCGCCGCCCCGCTGGACGTGCAGGACGACCTCGGGCGTGCCGACCTCTTCGGCTTGCCCGCCCAGCACGCGCGCCCCGCTCCCGGGGTCCAGCAGGGCGAACTTCACCGACGAGCTGCCGGAGTTGAGCACGAGCACCAGGCCTGATCCGGCCTCATCGGTGAGGGTCACCCTCGGGATGCTACGTGGCGGAAAATCAGCTGACCGATCCGCCTCCCCGGTCTTAGCGTGGGCTCATGGTCCCTGCAAATCACGTGCTGGCCTTCGCGGCCCTGGTCATCGTCCTGGTCGCGATCCCCGGCCCGAGCGTGCTGTTCACCATCAGCCGGGCGCTGGCCGTGCGGGTCACGCCGGTCCGGCCGCTGCGGGCCATCCGGGACGGGTTCGTGGTCGGGGTGGCCAACCCGAAGACCATCGTGTTCTTCGTCGCCGGGCTGCCGGAGTTCACCACCACCGGGCCCGGGCACCTGCCGGTGCCGGCGCAGATGCTCATCCTCGGGGCACTGTTCCCGGTCGTCGCGCTGATCCTGGACAGCGCGTGGGCGGCCGTCGCGGGCACCGCCCGGCAGTGGCTGGTCGGCTCGCCGCGGCGCCTGGCGCTCATCGGCGGGACCGGCGGCCTGGTCATGATCGGGCTCGGCGTCAGCATCGCGGCGACCGGCCGCAAGGACTGAGCTGGGCGACGGCTGAGGCGTAGCCAGGGAACCATGAGCCGGGTGTGCCTAGTGGTCATTGCTGTCCGTCAGCGGACTAATTTGTCCGGTACAAACCGTGAATCCGGAATGTTACAGAAAACTTTCCGGACGGACCCATCCATCCTCCCGGCTGCCGCGAAGACAGCGCGTGACAGGCGATCCGGTGGCCGACGCCGCCGCCGAAGGCGGCCAGATCAGCACTGCCGCCGAAGGCGGCCAGACCAGCAAGGCCACCCGAGGCGCGAGCCGGCGTGGGCATCGGCGCGCGCCGTGGCCGCCACCGGTCGTCCCCCGCCGCTCCCTTTCACCCTCTCCCCCTCTCCCGGCGTGGCCTTCGCCCGTGGCGACTGCCAGCCGACCACGTCACCGAAAGGATCATCATGCCCAGTCACGATGCACAGCATGAGCCGGCTGAGCGTATGTCCCGGCGTTCGCTGCTCCAGGGCGCCGCGGCCGCGGGCGCCGCGGGGCTGGCCGTCACGGCCCTCGGCGCGGCCGTGAACCCGGCGGCCGCGGCCGCCAGCACCCGGACCCCGGCGCGGGCCGCGGCTCCGGCCGCGGCGCAGGCCGGAAGTGTACCGAAGGACACCACGGGACCCGTCGTGGTGCACGTCCGCGACGCGAAGTCCGGGGACATCGAGGTGTTCTCCGGGACCAGCCAGACCAGCCTGCGCGACAAGGACCTGGCCGCCCGGATCGTCCGGGCGATCGGGTGACCACCCGTCAGTTGACCCCCATCCGAGCCCGTTCGAGCCAGTGAGGTAAGTGAATGTCATCGCACCGCGAGGCACCGGAAATCTCCAAGGACCCGGTGGCCGACAGCACCGACGTGTACGCGTTCGTCAGCCCGGATAACCCGGACACGGTCACCCTGATCGCCAACTACATCCCGCTGGAGAGCCCGGCGGGCGGGCCGAACTTCTATGAGTTCGGCGACGACGTCCTCTACGAGATCCACGTCGACAACAACGGTGACGGCCGAGCCGACATCTCCTACCAGTTCCGCTTCCGGACCACCGTGCGCGACCCGGACACGTTCCTGTACAACACCGGCCCGATCGAGTCGCTGAGCAGCGCGAACTGGAACCGGGTGCAGACCTACAGCGTGAGCGTCAATGGCCGTTCACTGGGCAGCGGCCTGGCCTGCCCGCCGTGCAACATCGGGCCGCTGTCCACGCCTGACTACCCCAGCCTGGCCGCGGCCGCGGTGCACAGCCTGGGCGGCGGGATCAGCGTGTTCGCCGGGCAGCGCGCCGAGGCGTTCTACGTCGACCTGGGCGCGATCTTCGACCTGGGGGACCTGCGGCCGTTCGAGAACCTGCACGCGCAGTACGGACTGCACGTCTTCAGCGGGCCGGCCGCCGGGGTGAACGCGACCAACCACCTGAACGTGCACTCGATCGCGATCCAGGTGCCGATCTCGGCGGTAACGATCAAGGGCCACCCGACCATCGGCATCTGGACCACGGCCAGCCGCCAGCGGGTCACGCTGTGGGACGCCGACCGGGGCGAGAACGTGAACACCGGACCGTTCCGCCAGGTCTCGCGGCTGGGCAATCCGCTGATCAACGAGGTGGTCATCGGGATGGGCGACAAGGACCGGTGGAACTCGCTGCCGCCGGCCGACGACAAGCAGTTCGCCCATTACGTCACCCAGCCCGGCCTGGCCGCGCTGCTGCCCGCCCTGTACCCGGGCGTGTTCCCCCACCTGGCCGCGCTGGTCGCGTCCGGGAAGCCCCGGGCCGACCTGGAAGCGATCTTGATGACCGGCATCCCGGCCGGGCTGATCCCCGGATTCACCAACTTCACCGGGTCCGTGGTGGCCGACATGCTGCGGCTGAACACCACGATCGCGCCGACGGCGCCCAGCAAGCAGAGCATTTACGGGCTGGTCGGCGGGGACGCGGGCGGGTTCCCGAACGGGCGCCGGATCACCGACGATGTGGTCGCGATCGAGCTGCGGGCCATCGCCGGGGTCGTCTACCCGCTCATCGACAAGACCTTCACCCCGGACGCGGCGGCCAGCAAGCTCACCGACGGGCTGACCCCGGCCAGCGTCAGCGCCCCTGCGCTCAGCCACTTCCCCTACCTCGGCGTGCCGTACAGCGGCTTCGACAACCCATCCTGAGAGGCTTCGGTATGAGCGAGGAGACCCGGGGGCCGTCCGGCCCGGGAACTGTGGTCCTGGAGCTGGGTGCCGGCGTCGGTGCCCTGCTCATGTACACCCCGGCCGAGCTGGACGGCCGGGAGATCGAGATCAGCCGGGACGACGATCCCGCCGCCCGCCGGACGCATTCGCAAGTGCGGCCCCGTCATATGGCCAACGGGACCAGGTACGCGGCCGTCTACCCGGACCTGGCCGCCGGGCCGTACACGGTCTGGGCCGACGAGCAGCGCGCGGCCGGCCGGGTCGTGATCGCCGAAGGCCGCGTCACCAACTGGAGCTGGCCGGCCTGAACCCCTCCCGTGGCTGGCCTGACCCGCCCTGGCCGCTCTTGGGCCGGCCAGGGCGGGCTTTCACGTGTGCGGGCGCGCGCACCATGGTCCGTTAGGCCAAAAAAAGTTTTTAAACCGGCAGGGGCAGGGCGACGATCGGGGTGGTGGTGGGCTGTTTGGAGCCGCCGGCCGGCTCGACGGTCAGGCCGAGCTTGTCGCCCTTGACGATGCCGGTCGCGACCACCGGCGTGGTCACCCCGGCCTGGGCCGCGGGCAGCAGGCCGGCCGAGACGATCTTCACCGGGCCGATCAGCCACAGCTGGTAGACCTGGCCCGCGGGCAGGGCGGGCAGCCCGGAGGTGGCCACGACCAGCTTGCGCGTGGCCGCGTCCAGCACCACGACGGCCACGCCGCCCTTGCTCGTGCTGTGCGACAGCAGCGTGACGTGCGGCGCGCCCAGGATCTGGGCCAGGGCCTGGTCGTGCTCCCGGGCCTGGGTGAGCTCGGCCTCGACGCGGGCCTGTTCCGCGGCCAGGGCGTGGCTCTGGGCGCGGGCCGCGTTGAGCTGGTCCTGGGTGTGCGCCTGGCTGAAGCCGAAGAACACCGCGACCGCGATCGCGGCCGTCGCGACGGCCCCGGACAGCCACGGGATCCACGGCGCGGAGCCGCGGGTGCGGCGCGGGCGGGCGTGGGTCCTGACCTCGGGCGGCAGCTGGCGGGTGCGGGCCGCGGCGGTCATCACCTGTTCGCGCATCGCGGCCGGCGCCTCGGTGGTGGCGGCGAAGGCCATGGCCGTGGCCACCTCGCGGAACCCGCGGACCTCGGCGGCGCACGACTGGCAGCGGCTCAGATGGCGGCTGAACCGGGCGGTCTCGCGGGCCGAATCCAGCGCGTCGAGGGCGTAGGCGCCGGTGAGCGTGTGCAGGTCCTGGCGGAAGAACCTCATCAGCTCACCCCCAGGCAATCGCGCATCCGGATCAGCCCGTCACGGATCCGGGTCTTGATCGCGCCCAGCGTGACGTTCAGCAGCTCCGCTACCTGACGGTAACTGTTCCCGCCGTAGTAGGCCAGGGTGATCGACTCACGTTGGACTTCGGTAAGACCCTCCAGGCAACGCCGGACCCGTTCCCGGTCCAGGCTGGCCTCCACAGCCTCGGCGACCTCATCATGGGGCGGGCTGACGTCGGCGGTCCGCTGTTCGCGTTCGGCCGCGGCCGTGGTCGAGCGGATCCGGTCGATGGCGCGGCGGTGAGCGATGGTTGTCACCCACGTCGCCGCGCCACCCATGGCCGGGTCAAACCGCGCCGCGTTCCGCCACACTTCGAGGAGGACCTCTTGGGCGACCTCCTCGGACTGGGCCGGATCCCGGAGAACCTTCCTGATGACGCCGTACACCGGGCCGACCATCCGGTCATACAACGTTTCGAATGCGCCCTGGTCGCCACGTGCCACGTGGACAAGCAGGTCATCGAGATCCCGCTCCCCCCTCCTATCCGCGGTCGCCGGCCTGAACCGAGACGCATCCGAGTCGTTCGGGTTCATATGGCACCTTCGGAGTCAGGGCCGGAACGGATGGGTGGCGGGATAAAAGAATTCTAAAATATTTCTGGCGGCGGTAGCGTGGGCCGGTGGGTTCTGGGGCTTCCGGGAATGAGGCCAAGGCAGGCTACGGGGCGGCCGTGCGGCTCATGTGGGAGACCAGCCACCCGCTCTCCTTTGCCGTGGCAGGTTACGCGCTCGCCGCTTCCATTATGCCCAATCTGGTTCTGATCGCAGCAGGTCATCTGGTCGGGAGTATTCCCGCGGCTTCGGCTTCCGGGCTGGGCTCGGCGGCCGGGCACCGGCTGGTGCTTGCGCTTGTTGTGACGGGGGGTTTGTACGCCGGGGCGCTGGTGCTGGGGCCGGTGCAGTCCTCGCTCAGCTCGGTGGTGAAGTGGCGGCTGGTCTACCGGACCGAGGACCGGCTGATCGCGGCGGTGTCGGGGCCGGCCGGCATCGCGCACCTGGAGGACCCGGCCGTGCTCGACGACCTGGCCCTGGCGCAGGGGCAGCTGACCGGGCAGATGCCCGCCGACGCGCCGATGACGCTGGCCATGGTGGTGAGCAACCGGGTCAGCGGGCTGTTCGCGTGCCTGGTGCTGGCGTCGTGGCGGTGGTGGCTGGGGCTGGGGATGTTCGTCATGTGGATGGCGATCAGGCGGCCGCAGCTGGCCTTGATCCGGGAGCAGGGGGCGCTGTACGCCGGGGGTTCGGAGCCGCTGCGGCGGGCCTGGTACCTGCAGCGGCTGGGTCTTTGCCGGCGGCGGGGCGGCCGGTGTCCGAGGTGCGGTTCGAGCAGGTGCGGTTCCGGTACCCGCTCTCTGCTGGTCAGGTGTTTGACGGGCTGGACCTGGTGCTGCGGGCGGGACGGTCGACGGCGCTGGTCGGGATCAACGGGGCGGGCAAGACGACGCTGGTCAAGCTGCTGGCCCGGCTGCACGACCCGGATTCCGGGCGGATCCTGGTGGACGGCGTTGACCTTTCGCGGATACGGCCGGCCGAGTGGCAGCGGCAGGTGGCCGTGGTGTTCCAGGACTTCGCGCACTACCCGTTGTCGCTGGCCGAGAACATCGGGTTCGGGGCGCCATTGTTCTTGTCTGATACCGCCGGGCTTGAGGATGCGGCGCGGCGGGCGGGGGCGCTTGAATTGCTGTCGCTTTCCGGAGTTTCCTGGGACACGGTGCTCTCGCGGTCCTACGACGGCGGGGCGGAGCTGTCCGGCGGGCAGTGGCAGCGGGTCGCGCTGGCCCGCGCGCTGTTCGCGGTCCGGCACGGCGCCACGATCCTGGTCCTGGACGAGCCGACCGCCTGGCTGGACGCCCGGGGCGAGGCCGGCTTCTTCGACCGGTTCCTGGAGATCACCGAGGGCACGACCACGCTGATCATCTCGCACCGGTTCTCCACCGTCCGGCGGGCCGACCACATCTGCGTGCTGGATGAAGGCCGGGTGCTCGAGCAGGGCGACCATGCCTCGCTGATCGCGGCCGGGGGGCGGTACGCGGAGTTGTTCGGCCTGCAGGCGGCGCGGTTCGCCGCTGATGACTCCGGGGCCGGGCCTTCCGGGGCTGGGCCGTGAGCTGGCGGGTGTGGCGGGCGGCGCTGGGATGGGGCTGGCAGGCGGCGCGCGGCTGGCTTTTGTATACCGGGGCGTTGCTGGTGGCCGGGGCCGTGACCACCGTGGTGTACCCGGTCGGGCTGGCGCTGGTCATCGACTCCGCGCTTGCGCACCGGCCCTATGGCGTCCTGGGTGGCGTGCTCCTGGTCGGTTTTCTGTACACCGTGTCCTGGGCGCTGGCCATGCTGGCCGGGAGCGCGGGCGCCGTGCTGTCGGACCGGACGTCGTGCTACCTGACCGCGCGCATCGCCGAGCAGCTGCACGCGGTCAGCGGGGTCGATCACCTGGAGCGGCCCGCCTACCTGACCGAGCTCAACCTGCTGCAGCAGAACCTCCGGCTGCTCGGCAACGCCCCGCGGCAGATCCTGCTGGTCATCCAGGTCCTGGTCCGGACGCTGGGGATCGTGGTGATCCTGGCCGTGATCTTCCCGCCGCTGGGGCTGCTGCCGTTGAGTGCGTTGTTCCCGGTGGCGGGCGAGCGGCTGTCGGTCTGGCTGCGGCAGCGGTCCGACGAGCGCCTGGCGGCTGACCGGCGGCTGGCCAACGAGCTGTTCGAGCTGGCCACGTCGGCGGGGCCGGCCAAGGAACTCCGGGTGTTCGGGGTCGCGGGGCCGCTGCGGGAGCGGCACCGGGAGCTGTCCCGGCGAGTGTTCTCGGGTACGGCCCGGGCTTCGGTGCTCGGCGGGCTGTGCGGCGCGGCGGGCTGGCTGTTGTTCGCTGGTGCGTTCGTGGCCGGGATCGCCGTGGTGGTGGTGCGGGCCGCGGACGGCACCGCGTCGGTGGGGGCCGTGATACTCGCGGTCACGCTGGTCCAGCGGGCTCAGCTCCAGGTCGGGCAGGCCGCGGCGGCCATCGGACAGCTGCTGACCACGGCGCGTACCACGCGGCGGCTGTTGTGGCTGGAGGACTACGCCGGTGCTTCCCAGGGTTCGCCGGCTGTTGTTTCGCGGGGCTTGCCGGCTGTTGTTTCGCGGGGCTTGCCGGCTGTTGTTTCGCGGGGCTTGCCG
>Ga0070730_10003950_pt1 | contig 13158 bp, 17 predicted proteins | sample Coa_R1_3_FD_66447 | JGI IMG/M metagenome (GOLD analysis project Ga0070730, IMG submission 66447) | Surface soil microbial communities from Centralia Pennsylvania, which are recovering from an underground coalmine fire - Coalmine... | ecosystem: Environmental > Terrestrial > Soil > Unclassified ...
AATTAATTAAAGAATTGGATAATAAAAATATTGGTCGTCCTAGTACTTATGCGGAACTGTTAACTAGAATAACTTCTCGTAACTATGTAGAAAAAAAAGGTAATGTTTTTCATGCAACTGATTTAGGTAGAAAAATAACCGACGAACTTTTGCAGTTTTTTTCTTTTATGGATTATAATTATACAGGTCATCTAGAAAAATATCTAGATAAGATTTCCCAAGGAAAATTGGATCATAAAAGTGTTATTAGAGAATTTTATGAAAATTTTTCCAAAGAAATAAATAAAGCTTACCATTCGCATTCTCAAGGCAATGAACAAATTTGTGATAAATGTGCATGTATTATGTTGAAATCGAATGGTCAATTTGGTGATTATTATAAATGCGGAAACGCGGCTTGTAGAAATAAAAAACCTATTAACGGAAAGAACGAGCATTAATTTTAATGATTAAAAATGTAAATATACCTTCCATTGATTTAGACAAACAAGAACATTTAACACCCGAATATTTAGAAAAATTTTGTAACGATACTATTTGTCCAGTAGAATCAATTCGTCCTCAAAGTAGCTTTGTTGAATTAATGGGATGGGCTAAAGATAATTTCTCTTATGTTTTAAAAGATGTGAATGTAAATTGTTATATTCATAATAAAATAACTATTGATGGACAATTTTTACAATTTTGTCAAGAAAATAATGTGCAAGTAAAAGTTCTTTATAAGGATTCTATAATTTCTTATAGAATCTCGAATGAAATAGAGAAGTTTTTAGCCCAGGGTGTTTTTCATATATATTCAGATAATTTTGATTTTTTGCAAGCTTCGTTAATGCACAAAGGCGTTAATAATGAAGACGAGATAGGTATTTTTGTTATTTGTTCTAATAGTAATTTTGAACAATATCTAAAGTTTAGAAATCAATATGAGGATTGGTCAAAGAATCGTGATCGGGATAATCTTTTTATTCGAGTAGTGGGCAGCGAAGATGTGCCATATACTCGAGATCATAATTGGAATGATTTGTTTTTGCCTCGTAAAATGAAAGAAGAAATTAAATTTTCTGTGGAAAGTTTTTTGTCATCTAAGGATTTTTACCTGAAAAATAAGCTGCCTTGGAAAAAAGGATTGATATTTTGGGGCAAAGTAGGATGTCATGCTAAAGGTACGAATGTAATTTTGAGTGATGGCTCTTTCAAAAAAGTTGAAGATGTTGAGGTAGGAGATTTTCTTCTTGGACCAGACGGTACACCAAGAGAAGTTCTAAAATTAGTTAGAGGGAATGAATTATCATATGAAATTACTCCTAATAAAGGTAATAGTTTCATAGTAAATGAAAATCATTTACTTCATTTATGTCACTCCGCTAATAAAAACAATGATAAAAATCTTCCAAAATACTTGAATATCAGTGTTAAAGAATTATTGAAACTATCAACTTCGTTACAACAACGTTTAAAGCTTAGAAAAGCAGACGCTATTGAATTTAATAATGATGATGACCTTCCAATTGATCCCTATTTTTTGGGGCTTTGGTTAGGTGATGGGACAACTTCTGCGCCAGAATTAACATCTGCAGATCAAGAAATTATTGATTATTGCAAAGAGTATGCTAATAAAGAAGGTATGAATATTAAAATTATTCCGACCAAAAGTAAAGCTTTTACAATTAGATTTTCAAGAAAAAAACAAACTCAAATTGAAAATCCATTAACTTCTAAACTTAGAAAGCTAGGTATTTTTGATAAAAAATCAATACCACAGCAATATTTAACTGCTTCTATTGAAAATCGCTTCAAACTATTAGCGGGATTGATTGATACTGATGGATCACATCATATAGGTTCAAAAACAGGATTTTCTAAATTTGGAAAAATTAATAGAGGAAAAGGTTGTTTTGATTTTCTTCAAAAAGATTTTATAATTACTGAGCAAATTGCTTTCTTAGTAAGAAGTCTTGGTTTAGGATTTACTAGTAGGGCTTGTACAAAATCTATTAAAAAAACGGGGTTTGTTGGAAATTATTATAGATCTACGATTTATGGAGATATTTATAAAATACCAACTATTATACCAAGAAAACAAGCAACTAAAGGTAATCCAAATAAAGATCCTCTCAATATTGGTTTTAAATCTATTAAACCAATAGGTAATAATGATTATTATGGATTTACTATTGATAAGGATCATTTATACTTAACTGGCGATTTCTTTATTCATCATAATTGCGGAAAAACCTCAATGATAAGAACTATTATTTCGCAATATAATTTCAAGCCAGTTACCGTAGCCCCAGGAGCTAATGCAGAAGTAGTTAGAGAAGCTTTTAATTATGCGGAATATTTAAGCCCATCATTACTCTTCTTCGAAGATTTAGATTCGTTATTAGGACGAACCTTAGATATCTCCACTTTTCTCAATTTATTAGATGGGGTATCTGCTATAAATGGTATTTTTGTCATTGCTACTATTAATGATCTTAATGTGATGCCACCAAGCGTCATTAAACGACCTTCACGGTTTGATAGAAAATTTGAAATTCCCCTTCCAGATCTTGAAATGACAGTATTATACTTAAAGAAATGGTTTGGTAAATCTCTTTCTGATAAGAGATATGCTGAAATTGCACAAACCACTGTTGCAAATGAGCTTTCTTATGCTTACTTAAAGGAAATTTATATATCCTCGATGTTTGAAGCGATGTCACATAATCGTAAATTTCCTACATCAAAAGATATAAATTATACTATAGGACGTGTTCTTAAAGATAAAAATGATGTTGGAGGAAACTCCATCAACACTGATAGTTACTTTCGATAAGGTTAAAACGGGTTACAATGAATGAAAAATGATAATTATAGACAGTTCAAAAAGAACAATAAACGGCACGAAGGAGGTGAAAACAGCCAAGTCGAAATAGTCAGCGACAAAATGGAGCATGAAGCTATTCAGGCTCAACCTTTAGAAGTTCGGGTATATAACGGTAATTTCGATAAAGCTCTTCGGGCTTTTCGCGCTCTTGTTCAAAAAGAAAGAATTCTTTCTATTTATAAAGAGAAAAGTGGTTACGAGAAACCATCAGATAAGAAACGAAGAAAGCGAAATGAAATGAGGAGAAAATTACTAGAGCTTAGTACTTCTCATGATAGAAAAAATCGCTCCAAACACCGACGAAAAAATAAAAATGAACAACAAGGTTAAATTTTATAAAAGTGAAATGCCTAATAGGGTAGAAACAAAAAATGCTTATGTTCCTGAATATAAGCGTTTAGGAGTTTCTCCGGAGGAAAGGTTACCTGAAGTTCATATTAAAGGAACTCCATCTGTTAAATATCAACAACGTGTAGTTTCACAGCCTTATGCTGAAGCTGTGAATACACATACACAATCGGCTAATAAACCAGCTGATACATTACCAAATGTAGGTAATAACGTTGAGCAAATGTGGGCTTCTTTAGATGAAGATATAATGGATGATTTATCAGAAGAGGATAAGTTAAAAATTATAGATAATAATGAATATGTCACTGATCAAGCACTAGGGCTTTCAGGACATAATCAAAAGCAGCAATTATTATTTAATACTCTCAAAGAATTAGAGGAAGGCGAGTATTTATTATTAGTTGGTAACACTAGCGTTTGTTCTGGAACTTTAGAAGGAGTGCAAGAACAAGCTCGTATGTTAGCGTTTGGAGAACATCCTTTATGCCAAGGATCTCTCGCATCAATTGATGATTTATTAATTGTCAAGAGAGTTAAGATAAAAATTGGAGTATTCTTAGAATAAAGAGGAAATATGTCTGGAGAGCCGAGGAAAGCAACTGATGTTTTATTAGAATTAGAAAATAAAGTAGATGTTTTAATTAATTTAGTTAAATCGCTTACTTTAAATAATCAAATTATTTCTAATAAACTAAATGATATGATGGGGATAATTAATAAACAACCTAATGTTAATGCTCCTAAAATTACGGTAGAAGCTGTATCACCTGCTAATTTTAAAAATCCTATCGATAGATTTCAGGTGTCCGATCCGGAGCGCCAGGTAGTAATTTCGACTGAGAGTAATTTACCAGAAACTGATAGTCCTCAGGGTTTCAGGAGAACTTCCCGACCTGAAACCTTTGAGGGCGAAACAAGTAAATCTGTTCCAAAAAATCAGGATGCACAAATTATAGTGCCCCATCCTCAGCGACCACCTCCTGGAAGAGAAAAAGAGTTAAATGTTCCGGTTCAACATCTAGGAAAAGAAAAATCCCCTATAGTTCAAAACGCCATTCCAGTTATGCAAAGGATTACAGATAAAAATGGTAAAGCTATTTTCTTAGCTGATGTTGAAATAATTGATGCCGAAACCTCGCAATCTATTTTTAAAACTAGAACTAATGGACAAGGAAGATGGATGGCTTCTCTATCTGTGGGCAATTATAGAGTAACTATTCGTAAAGGAGAAGCTCTAAATAAATCTAAACAGGAGGCTGTGCAAGATGTTAGAGTAACTGGTAATCAATCTCCTTTGGATTTACCTGTTTTGATTATCAAGGATATATAAAATATGAAGAAAAAATTCCAGCTGTTGGTGATTGATCCTCCATATAGCTTTTCTGACAAACTTTCTATGTCAAAAACTCCTAGAGGAGCTTCGGCTAATTATGATGTGATGTCAATTGCTGATATTAAGAATTTACCAATTAAAAACTTAATTCATCCTGATGGAAGTATTTTAGCATTATGGGTTCCGTCATGCCTTCTACAAGATGGATTAGATATCATGAAAAATTGGGGTTTTACGTATAAGCAAACATACATATGGGTAAAAACTAAAAAGAAGCCTATTTACCAATCTTTAAAACCTATCTATGATTTTTTTAATAAATCTGGAGATTGGAATCAAACTATTGATGGTTCTTTAATTAAAAAATGTTTTGATAAAATAACTCTTAATGGACTGTTAAGCTTTGGATTAGGACGATTATTCCGGCAAAGCCATGAAATATGTTTGATTGGAACTAGTGATAATAAAATTTATAAACAATTGCAAAATAGATCTCAACGTTCAGTAGGTTTTGCTGAAAATTTAAAACATTCAGCAAAGCCAGAAAATTTACAAGATTCTTTAGAAATTATGTTTCCTAATGCCACAGATAAGATAGAAATTTTTGCCAGACGTCTTCGCTCCGGATGGATCTGTTTGGGTAACTCGGTATGTAATGGAGAAGATATTAGGGTATCACTTTCTAAATTATAAAAGGATAAATAAAATATTGTAGTTCTTTTAATCTATTAAAACTTTAAAGAAAATTAATAATTATAATAAATGTCCAAGAAAACTCTTTTATTAAATTCGACCTATGAACCTTTATCTTTTCTTTCTGAAAGAAGAGCTCTTAAATTAATATTTAAAGATAAATGCGATATTATTAATAATTGGAATGATGATATTGTTTGGCAATCGGGAAAAATTAAACTTCCTGCCATAATTAAATTAAAATATTACATTAGAAGAAATATTGTTATAACTAATAATTTTAGTAGAAAAATACTTATCAAAAGAGATAAGTCTCAATGTAAATATTGTTTTAAAAAATTAACTTCTTCCCAAATTACTATTGATCATATTATTCCTAAATCACAAGGAGGAATAACATCTTTTGATAATTGTGTCGTTAGTTGTTTAGATTGTAATTATAGAAAAGGTTCTAAAACTCTAGAACAATCAGGATTGATATTGTTAGAAAAACCATTTCATCCCTTATCTCCGTCTTATGGTCTGTTTTTAGATAGTAGGGAGGTTTGGCATCCTTCATGGAATAATTATTTAAAAGAGAAACATCAATAATTTTAGATATTTTTGATGTTATGTTCTAATTGTTCCAAACTAGCTACTATGGTTACGCACAAAAAATGCGTGAGGTGTCAAGGTGCGGTATATATCAATATTAATGTTTTATGTGATAATTGTTCCAATAATGAAAAACAATGCGCTGTTTGCATTAAAAAAATCGTAACTAATATTCAACGTGCAACTACCAAGGGTTGTGGTTGCGGGAAAAAGTAAGATGATTATTACTAATAATGAAGAAGCTTTGCGGATAAAATGTGAAGATGTGCGAGAAGATGAGGTAAGTTCTTTAATTTTTGCATTAGAGAATGAACTTAACTATGCGAATAAATTAGGTAAAAACGGGGTAGGTTTGGCAGCACCGCAAATTGGTATTGCTAAAAAGGCAGCCATTGTTAGATTAGGTAATGGTCTTAATATTAATTTAGTTAATCCAAGTTTAGAACATGGATATGATTCTAAGATATTTACACAAGAGGGATGCCTCTCTTTTCCTGGAAGATTAGAAGATACTTCAAGATTTCAAGAAATAGTTATTAATAATAATTCCCAAAAATTTATTGCCACTGGATTTTTAGCTGTGGTATGTCAGCATGAAATTGATCATTTATACTCTGTATTATTTTCAGATCGTAAAATAATTAAACCAAAACCAGTTTTAAGGAATAAAATAGGACCCAATGAATTTTGTTTTTGTGGTTCAAATAAAAAATTTAAAAAGTGTTGCTCGAGGAAATAAAAATGAAAACAGAAGATCCGTCAATGGATGTAATGATTGCCGATGCGCTTTTAAGATTGAAAGTATTAGAGAATTTACTCATAAATAAACAAGTCTTTTCTAAAGAAGAATATCAGCAAGAGTTGAATACGGTTATAGCTCAAGTTGCCAAAACTATTTTGTCAAAAGCTAATGTTCCCGGTGGAATAGATTATCTTATTAATTTGTTAAAAGAAAATAAATCTTCTCATAATTGATGATTTTTATTTCTGAAGAAAACGAGCTAATTTGGAAGTCTGATATTCAAGTAATTTATTTTTATTCATCTTGGATGCCTTTTCATCAAAAATTTCTTTTGATGCTTGATAAAATGGAGCAAAAATATCCTGATATAGCCTTTTTTGCCATAGATATAGATTATTTCTTTCCTTTATGTAAGAGATTTGACGTTATCACTATTCCAACTGTCATTTTTTTTATAGCATCGAAAGAAATTAAAAGAATAAATAAAATGATTTCTACAGCCGAGTTTAATTCTAATTTTGAAAGTCTAAGGAGTTTAAAACATGACAGTTAAGAGAAGTAATTCAAAAACAAGTAAAGTTGAGGAAATGTTAGCTGGAACCAAATCTCTTGAAATTTGGAATGAAATAAAAGATCAAACAGTTGATATGTTTTCATTACCTAATCAAAAGATTGAACAATTTGCCCAGCCTGCATTAGTAGAGCCTGATAAATTATATTTAACATTTCGGGTATCGTCTTTTCTACCAGCTTTAGAAGCAGTTTTATCGAAAAAATTTACTGTTGAATTAATGGATAAATATATAGTTGTTGCCCGAATTCCTGTATAAAAATCATGCCTTTTGACGATAAACCATCTGACCAATCTCAAAAAATTGGTATAAAGCAAGTTAGTTCTCAAAAATCTATATTTGAGAGTTTACCTAAAAAACCAGATCCTGCGGAATTTGAAAAAAAAGTTCAACAAACACAGGAAAGAACTTCTAGTTATAAAGTTAGAGCTGCTGAATTAGCTGTGCAATTTAATCGGTTAATGGCAGATAAAACTTTACCACAAAATAAAAATATGTTTCAACAAGAGATAGAATTAGATCTTTTAAGAAACATGGCTAAATTAGCTCAAGAAGTTAATAGAGATCCTGCTGAACAAGAAGGAGAAGGATCTTTAAGTTGGGTGATAATATTATTAAAAAATGCCTTCGCACAAAGAGATAAAATAAATAATTTAGAATATACCATTTTTCAATTTCAAAAAAAGATGGAAGATCTTGACAAAATAAAAAAGGATGGATAAATTGTCTCCTGTTCTAACGAAAGAAATTTTGTTATCTTTGATTTCTGAAGAAAAAGAAAATTTTAATAAATACTCACAATCATGCGCTATTTATCAAGTTCAGCAGGACATCCTGATAGTTGCCAAACATCAGGCGAAATTGGATATTTTACAGCGAATTCTCAAGAATTATACGATAAAAGTTTAATTAATAAAGCTAATGCTGTCCCAATTATAAATATTTTTAGACATTATAATGTTCGTGTTAATGAACAGATGCGTAAAACTATTTGTCCTTTCCTCTCACATAAAGGAGGAAAAGAGAATTCTCCTTCTTTTTGGTATTATCCTGAAACTAATACCTATTGTTGTTTTGGATGCCGCATAGGTTCTCGCGGTGTTGATTTTGTTTGCGAAATGGAAAAATGCGATCGAGAGGTTGCTGCAAATAAAATCATATCTCTATTTGGATCACAAATAGATAATAGTTCATTATTGAATGAGACAAATAATGCTTCTGAGCGTTTAGAGATTATGATGCAATTTTCTAAACGTATTTTTGAATTTTATCAAAATAATCACAGCGAACATGCCTTCAAATTTATTGAGCACATTTGTTGGACATATGATCAAATAAATTTATTACACAATCCAAATAATGAAGCTTTATTAAATCTAATAGAAGAATTATTGTCCATTATAGAAAATTATAATTCAAATCTCAAATTATCTTTTTAAGAGTTAAATGAAAAATCCCGTTATTTTACTTGGCGATCCTCATATTGGAAAATCTCAAAATATTGGAAAAAATGGAATTGGAGTTAATTTTAATAGTAAAATAACAGATCAGTTTAATTTATTAGATTTTGTTCTTGAAAAAGCGTTAGAATATCATTGTCAGCACATCATTGTGACAGGTGATATATTTGATGAGCCTAAACCTCATCCTAATTTAATTACTTCATTTATTAGATGGCTTAAAAAGTGTGAATTGAACTATGTAAATGTTCACCTAATATTAGGTAATCATGATATAATTCGTGTTGGATCGCAAATTTTTGCTTCTTCTTTGGATATTATTTCCGAAATGGAATTAGATAATGTTAGCGTCTATAAACAAATAGATACTATATTTATAGAAAATATGGCATTTACTCTATTGCCATTTAGGGATAGAAAGCATTTTGGTTCAGATATCAACTCTGATGCTTTAAATATTATTCGTGAAAGTATATCTTATGAATTAGCATCTATTCCTTCTAATTATAAAAAAATAGTAATTGGACATTTAGCAATTGTTGGATCTATTCCGGTTGGTGATGAAATTGATGATTTAGCTAATGAATTATTTTGTCCTTTAGATATGTTTGCTGGTTATGATTATGTATGGATGGGGCACGTTCATAAACCACAAATTATGAATCATTCTCCATATATTGCACATATTGGTAGTATGGATATTTCTAATTTTGGGGAAACAGATCAGAAAAAGAATATTATTATTTTACATGATGACGGATTTGGAACAGAATATCTCCCAGTTCGCCCAATGAAAAAAATATCTCTAACAGTCCCTTCGGCTACCATGGATCCTACTCAATTTATTATAGATCAAATTTCTCAATCACACCAATTACTTGACCAATCTACCGTTCGTCTGGAAGTATGTTTATCTTCACCAGAATTAAAATCTATTAATAAACCACAAATAGAAAAATTTTTGCATCAGCAGGGCGTTTTTAATATTGTGAATATTTCTGAATCTAGAAAAATAAATCATCCTATCAAAAAAGATAATTTTATTGATGTAAATAGTAAAATAGAAATACCAACAGTTATTAAAGCGTATGCGGATAAATACGTTGAACCCTCTATAAGAGATGAGTTTATTGAAATATCTATGGAAGTTTATAATCAATATAAATCAGAAATTAAAGAATAATGCAACCCATTAGATTGTACATTAAAAATTTTATGTGCCTTAGTTATGGATTTATTGATTTTACATTATTCAATTCCGCTTTGATTGTGGGCAAAAAAGATGGTAATGATCATTATTCTAATGGTGTAGGTAAAAGTAGTATTTTCAAAGCTATTGAATATGTAATTTTTAATCAAACAGATATTAATCTAGAAAAAATTATTTTAGATGATTCTGATTACTGTAGCGTTGTTTTAGATTTTATGATTGGAAATCAAGAATTTCGTTTATCGCGTAAAAGAAGTAAAAAAGGAAATTCAGATTTAACTCTTTTGCAAAGAAATGCGCAAAGCGGCTCTGATACTGAAGTTTATCATCTCCTTGTAGATGGTGAATACGAAGCGCATCTTGATAAGAATAAAACTGAAAAGTATTGGAAAAACTTATCTGGTAGTCGTTCGGGAGATACCGAAAAAGAATTAGATAAATTAATTAAATTTAATCATAAATCTTTTCGTAGTACTGTGCATTTTATGCAAAATGATATGTCAGGACTTCCCACTGTTTCATCTGAAAAACGTAAAGCTATCTTAAAAGATGCATTAAATTTAATAATTTATACCAAATTAGAAAAAATAGTTAAGGAAAAATTTTCTCTTTTAACTAAAGAAGCAGAAAAAATAAAAACCCTAATAGATTCTTTGGGTTTCCCAGAAACCGAAATTCAAGAAGCTGAAAAACATTTATTAGAAGTAAAAAATATTTTATTAATTAAAGAAAATAATTTAATTATATTAAATGATCAAATTGCTCAATGTAATAATCAAATAAATCAATTGTCATTAAATTGTTCCAATTTAGAATTGGGATTATCTTCCTTATTATCACAAGAATCTATAACTTTAGATGCTAAAAATAAATTAGAACTTTCTATTAAAGAATATCAAAATAAAAAAAATGATATTATAAAAGTAGCTAAAACAATAATAACAGAAATAAATGATCTTAAATTAACTCAAGATAAGTTATCTAAAATTGATTTTTCTCAGATAGATGTTTTTAACGCTCAAATAGAAAAAAAGAAAGAAGAAGTTATTTTATATTCTTCAGACATTAAAAATTATACTAATAAATATGAAGAATTAAAAATTCCTTTACCCAATGAAAGTGTTTGCAAACATTGTCGTCAATCTATGTCAAACGAACATAAAAATGAATGTCAAAAACATATTGATGAAGAAATTAAGGTATTGCAATTTAATATTCAAAATGCAAAAAAAAGTGTTATAAAAACAAATAACGAACTTTCCGAGAATCAAAAAACACTTTTATCTCTCCAAAATAATAAACAACAGTTAGAAAGTTTAAATAATAAAATTTCTCTTAAAGGAAAAGAAGTTCAAGAAAAAAATAATCTTCATAATGAATATTTATCTTCTTTAGATAGATTAAATCAAGAATTAAATAATAAAAATATTGAATTAACTAACCTTCGTGAAGAGTTAAAAAAATCTTCCCTACAAGAAATAGAACTATTAAAACAACAAATAATTGCCAAAAAACAAAACCTATCTGATTTGATGAATAAATCTTCTTTATTAATCAAAGAAATAACCCATTATAATAACAACCAAGCCGTTCTTCAACATAATTTAGAACAAAAAAATAAAGATAAAAATAAGAAAATAGAATTAGAAAAAAATCTAGTCGAGTTAGAAAACAAGCTTTCTAAATTACCTATAGTTATTCAAGGGTTTTCATCTTCTGGGATGCCAAACTTAATTATTCAAGATGTATTGGATGATTTACAATTAGAAGCAAATAAATTACTCAATTTGTTGAAACCAGGTCTTCAATTATCTTTTTTGATTGAAAAAACTAAAGGAAATGGCGAAATAGATGATACTTTAGACATCATTTACTGTCTTAATGGCAAAGAAAGATATTACGAGCAATTGTCTGGCGCCATGAAACTTTCTATAGTTTTTAGTCTTAAATTAGGATTATCTTTTCTTTTGAAGAAAAGAATAGGTATAGATTTAAAATTTCTCTTATTAGATGAAATTGATCAATCGCTAGACAAAGCTAGCATTGACGCATTTGCAGATATTGTGAAGTTTTTTCAACAAGATTTTACAATCTTGATTATCACACACAACGACAGATTGAAAGATAAATTTAATCATTTAATTATGGTTGAACAAAATCATAATATGGTAAGTAAAGTTAAATTTCTTTCCTAAAATATTTAAGGGTAATTGATAAGTGTTTAATATTTCTATTTCTGGGAAAGCTAATTCAGGTAAAAATACCGTAGCTGAATTATTGGTTAAAGAATTATTACCATATTCAAATAAAAAACATAAAATTTTAGCATTTGCTGATCCTATGAAGGAAATTGCTAAAACCATGTTTCCGGATATTCCATACAAACACCTATATGGACCGTCTAAATACAGAGAATCAATAATTCCTAAGGCTTTTAAAAATGGAGTTCCGTTAACTGTTAGACAGCTAATCATTGATATTGGAGCATCCGCCCGGCAGTATAATCCAGATATCTGGATTAATAAATTAAACGATACATATCTTTCTATTAAGAAAAAAACTGATATTATTATTGTATCTGACACTAGATTTCGTAGCGAACTTAACTATTTAGAATCAGAGAATTTTTTTAATATTCGTATTCTCCGAAATTGTTCATTGATTATCGATGATGTATCAGAAACAATGCAAGATGAAATTGAAGATTATGAGTTTAGATATATTATTGATAATAGTGGCTCTTTAAAGAAATTAAAAAAAGAAGTCAAAAAAATGGCAAGAATAATTGTTGATTAAAATGGTATATTTTTATGAATTATGATGTGATTAAACAGCAATTTGTTAAAAAATATTTAGAAATGGGAGAAGTAAAATTTTCTAGATTTTTAATACTTTCTGCTTTAATTAAATTAATTGCCTTTGAAAAAGAAATTTATAAAGGTAAAACTCCTAATTTGGAATTTTTAGGTTATCATAATCAACTTCTTATTATGTATAGAAGAGAAGGGGATCAAGTTTATTTACAATTAGCTAAAATTTTTAGAAAAATAGCTAATAAAATTTACCGTGTTATGTTAAAGAAAAATATGACTAACATTGACGATAGATTTTTGAATGTAATTCCTTGCAATTATTAAAATGACCCAAGTTATTAGTATTTCAATAGACGCTTCCGATGATCAAATTGTTTCTGGAATTCCAAAAACGATAGCCATAACCACGAATACTTCCTCTATTATTTTTTATACTTTAGATGGTACTGTTCCGAATTTATTTTCTACTCAATATACCGGTCCAATTTTTCTTCCCGTTAATAAACTAGTTGTTATTTTAA
>Ga0070730_10003951_pt1 | contig 13155 bp, 12 predicted proteins | sample Coa_R1_3_FD_66447 | JGI IMG/M metagenome (GOLD analysis project Ga0070730, IMG submission 66447) | Surface soil microbial communities from Centralia Pennsylvania, which are recovering from an underground coalmine fire - Coalmine... | ecosystem: Environmental > Terrestrial > Soil > Unclassified ...
GACCCGCCCGCGGACTTTCCGGACCGGGCGCCCATCCTCCTGGTCGTGCTCCTCGCCATGACCGCCGTCGCTGAGCACCTGTCGTTTCGGGTGCATCGCGGCTGGATCACCGCGGCTGCCACGCTGCCCCACGTTGCGGTCGCGCTACTCTTTCAGCCCGGGCAGGCGGAAGTCATCGGGCTCCTGGGCGCCGCCGGCTACGGGCTGAGCAGACGGGAGGCGTTCCCCAAGCTCGTCTTCAACACCGCCGTGGTGGCACTTGCCGTCGGCGCCGCGAGCCACGTGGCGCTGGTTCTCGGCGGGCCCCGCTTGATCGAGGGAACCGCGGGTTGGCTGGGCCCCCTGGTGGCCAGCCTGGCCAGTCTGGCGTACTACCTGGTGTCGGTGGCGACTGTCTCGGGTGCGGTTGCCCTCGACCAGCGGACGCAGCCGTGGCCCCTGGCCAGAGATAAGCTCGGGTTCCTGGCGCTCGCGGACCTGGGTCTCGGACTCACCGGCGCGATCCTGGCGGTCGTCCTGATCACCGCCCCGACCTGGGCGCCGGCGCTGCTGCTGCCAGCGGTCCTGGTCTATCTGGTGAAGCGCGCGCACGAGCGCATGGCGACGTCCGAGGCTCGGCTGGAGGCAATCGTCGGATCGGCCATGGACGCGATTATCGCGATCGACGACGAGCGCCGCATCGTACTGTTCAATCGCGCCGCGGAGGCCATGTTCGGGCACCCGCTCAGTCGAGCGCTCAACGCGCCCGTGGCCTTGCTGGGGCTCGACGATCCGGACAGTGCGCGCCCAGCAGCGCGCGGCGTGGGCACTCCGGAGCGCCGACCCTTGCTGGCGATGGCCCGCCGCGCATCTGGCGAGGACTTCCCGGTGGAGATGACGCGGGCCGACCTGCACGTCCGCGGCAAACGTCTGTCAACGCTGATCGTGCGCGATATCAGCGCGCGCCGGATGGCGGAAAACGAGCGGACGCTGCTGCTCGACAGCGAGCGGGCCGCGCGCGTGGCGGCGGAGCGGGCGACCGGCCTGAGAGACGAGTTCCTGCTGATCGCCGCGCACGAGTTGCGCACGCCGATCACGAGTTTGCGCGGCTATGCGCAACTCATGCGACGGTCGCTGGATGCGGGGGACGTCGAGCCGCGAAGCCTGCGGCGCGCGCTGGAGGTTGTCGACCAGCAGTCGGGCAAGCTGGCCCGGCTTGTGTCACTGCTGCTGGACTTCTCGGCAATCCAGGCCGGGGTCCTGGAGTTGCGATTCGAGGAAGTTGATCTGTCTCCGCTCGTGCGGCAGGGCGTGGCCACGGCCCGGTCTGGCGCACCGCAGCACACTATTGCTGTCGATACGCCTGAGACGCTGGTGCTGTCGATCGACCCGCACCGGCTCCAGCAGGTCCTCAACAACCTGCTCGACAATGCCATCAGGTTCAGTCCCGATGGCGGCAGCATCGAGGTCGGCCTGACGCGTCCAGACGCGCTCTCGGCGTGCCTGGAGATCCGGGACCATGGTCTCGGCGTTCTGCCAGAGCACCGCCCGCACCTTTTCGATCGCTTCTACCGCGCTCATTCGGACAGCCACACCTCGGGCCTCGGGTTGGGTTTGCACATCGCTCGACACATCATCGAGCAGCACGGCGGCACGATCGAGGTCGTGGCTCCGCCGAGCGGCGGATCGCGCTTCATCGTCCGTCTACCACTTGTCCGCCCCGTGGAGCGTCGCGAGGCGGCTTGATGGCTACCGGTGGAGTTCCCAGTCAGCCCGGGTCAACGCGTACTCGACGACGGGCAACCGGAGCCCATCGAACACGTCCGGGCGCGATTGCCAGACGGTGCCGACCAGCGTCAGGCCCGACTTCTCCATGACCCGTCGAGAACCGAGATTGTCGATCGCCGTTCCCGCCACGACACGCTGCGCTCCGAGCTCGGTAAAGCCCTTGTCGATCAGCGCGCGCGATCCCTCGGTGGCGTAGCCTTTGTTCCACGCTGATTTGCGCAACCGGTAGCCAAGCTCGACTTCGTTGACGCCGCCGCCATGTGGCGGCCGGAAGTGGAACCACCCCAGAAAATCCCCGGTCGACTTTTCGATCGCTGCCCAGAACCCGTATCCGTCGGAGCGCGCGTAGTAGCGGAGCCAGTTGGGCAGAATGTCGTTCTGGATCTCGGCCCGCGGCGTAGGCAGCCCGCCATTGATGAAGCGCATGACGTCGGGATCGCTGTCGAGCTCGAAGATATTGTCCACGTCCGCGGCGGTGAACTGACGGAGCACCAGCCGGTCGGTCTCCAGGAAAATCGACATGCCACCAAAAGCCTACACTGCGCGTTGAGCAAACTTTGAGGGTAGGAGCCAGGCATGCAGTTCGGGGTATTCATCTTTCCAACCGAGTACACGATCAAGATGGTCGACCTCGCCCGCGCCGCCGAGGATGGGGGATTCGAGTCACTGTGGGTGCCAGAACACACGCACATCCCGGCCGATCGGCGCAGTCCGTGGCCCGGCGGCGCGGAACTGCCGCGCGAGTACTCCCATGCCCTGGACCCCTTCCTCGCTTTGAGCGCGGCGGCCGCGGTCACGACGCGATTGCGGCTCGGGACGGGCGTGAGCCTGGTCATCGAAAAGGACCCAATTGCGACCGCCAAAGAGGTCGCGACTTTGGATCAGCTCTCAGACGGACGGTTTCTCTTCGGTGTGGGCGGGGGCTGGAACCTGGAAGAGATGGCCAACCACGGCACCGATCCCACCCGCCGCTGGAAGCTCATGCGCGAGCGAATTCTGGCCATGAAGCAGATCTGGACGCAGGACGAGGCGACGTTTCACGGCGACCTGGTGCACTTCGACCGCATCTGGCAGTGGCCCAAGCCGGTCCAGCGCCCGCACCCGCCGGTTGTCGTCGGCGGCAACGGACCGCACACGCTGCGCCGGGTCGTCGACTACGGCGACGAGTGGATGCCGATTGCCCGACCCGGCGAGGCCACGATCGAGGACCGCATCCCGGAGCTTGCGCGGCTGGCCGCGGAGGCCGGCCGCGAGCCAATTCCGGTGTCCATCTTCGGTCTCCGACCCGATCCGCGGGCCGTCGATCACTGGGCCAGCCTGGGGGTGAGTCGCTGCATCTTCGGCCTCCCCGCCGCCGGACCAGAAGAGGTCATGCCGCGACTCAAGCGGTGCGCCGAGGCGATGCAAGCGATCGCCTGATCTCGAGCGCCGGCTGTCAGGCGGCGCGGTGCGCCTCGACGTCGCCGGTGACGCCCACAACCGCGGTGATGTCATTGCTCGGAGCTTCGGGGAGAGGAGTCGATCGTTTACGCTGCAACTATGCCGCGTCCGCTGTGCATCAATCGCATCGCCGTTCACCGCTTCACCTGGGAAGTCGCCGACATGGCGGTTGACGACCACAACGGGTTCAATCAGGTCTACCAGGCCGGTAGCTGCCTGTCCCAGACGGGCTTCGTGCTGACGATCGGCACGAATGCCGGGCTGGTCGGCGAGTACGTGGGTGGCACCGCCGCCTCGTACGCGCAGGTCGGTATGTTCGCCCAGTACCTGCTGGGTCGCGACCCGCTCGAGCGCGAGCGCATCTACAACGACCTGAAACGTGGCCTCCGCAAGCACGACCGCATGGGCATGGGGCCGGTCGACATCGCGTTGTGGGACATCGCGGGCAAGCTCTACGAGGCTCCCGTCTCACAGTTGCTCGGCGGTTTCCGGCGCACATTGCCCGCGTACGCCAGCACCTACCACGGCGACGACAACGGCGGCCTGAGCTCGCCGGAGGCGTTCGGCGAGTTTGCCGCCCGCTGCCTCGCGATGGGCTATCCGGCCTTCAAGATCCACGGCTGGAGCGCCGGCCCGATCTCTCGCGAGGTGGCGACGGTCCTGGAGACGCGTCGCGCGGTTGGCGATGGCATGGACCTGATGCTCGACCCGGCCTGCGAGTACAACACCTGGGCCGACGCCCTGAAAGTCGGCCTGGCGTGTGATGCCGCGAGGTACCTGTGGCTGGAGGATCCCTACAAAGACGGCGGCACCTCGGCCTTCGGGCATCGCAAGCTGCGCCAGGTCATCAAGACGCCGATCCTGATTGGCGAGCACATCCGCGGCCACGAATTGCACGTCGACAACATCGTCGCCGACGGGACCGATTTTGTGCGAGCCGACGCCGATTATGACTGTGGCATTACCGGCCTGATGAAGATTGCCCATTCGGCCGAAGGCTTCGGACTGGATGTCGAGATCCATGCGCCCGGCCCAGCGCATCGCCACTGCATGGCCGCCATCCGCAACACCAACTACTACGAGCTGGGCCTGGTCCACCCCAAACTGAGCCGCACCAAACCGCCCGTGTACGCCTCCGATTACTCCGACGAGCTGGATGCCGTCGACGCCCACGGCCACGTGCCTGTCCCCACCGGCCCCGGCCTGGGCGCCCCAGTCGATTGGGACTGGGTCGCGGCCCACCAGACCGACGAAATCAGTTACGAATAGGCAATCTAGGCCACGGGGCCGGGGCCGCCGGCCGAGCCGAGCGTCAGGCCCTCGCTGCCGAGCGGGGCCAGGTGGTCGGTGCTGGGCGGGGCGACCTGACGAAGCTTGCCCCAGCCGGGGCCTGGCTCCCACTCCATGCGGACGATACCGCCGTTGGGCACTGGCGTATCCAGCCACAACCGCTCGAGTGGCAGGCCCTCGGCGGCGGCCATGAGGGTTTGCAGAATGGCCCCGTGGGTCGCGACGATCACGACCTGGCCCTCGTACGCCGGGATCTGCGCGCCGACAAACGCCAGGATCCGCTTTTGCGCCTCGGCCAACCCCTCGCCGTCCGGCAAGCTGGTCGTCGCCGGCGATTGGTTCCACGCCGCGACACGGTCAGCTTCGGCCAGGAGCACCTCGTCGGTGAGCCGATTGGTCCACCGACCGGCATCGATCTCACGAAGCCGCGGGTCTGGCACGATCGGCAGTCCAGTCGCCGCGGCGAGGGGCACCGCGGTCTGCATGGATCGCGTCAGGTCGCTGCTGAAGAGTGCCCGGGCGGCACTGCCCTTGAGCGCATCGGCGACACACGCCGCCTGGCGCCATCCGAGATCGCTGAGCAGCGCATCTTGCGATTGGCCCTGCCAACGCCGCTCTCGATTGAAGGTCGATTCGCCGTGCCGAACCATGATCAACTCTGTCGTCACAGCTTCCAGTATGGCCAATGCGACCTGGTCAGCGTGGTGGCGTTTCTGCCGGACTGGGTGCAAACGCTGGCTCACCGCATGCCAACCTACTACGGCATGCATGCGCTCCAGATGTCGGTGATGCTGTTCCTGGGGGTGTTCCCGCTGCGGCGCAGCGTGGCGGCATGACCGAGCGCGAGTGCCTGCTCAAACCGTGCTGAGTTACGCTGTTCCAACACAGAGACGCTGACCGATGCCTGAAACCGCCGAAGCGCCCACCACATCCGCCGAATGCACCGCGCTCCTCGAGGCGGCCGTTGAGCTGAGCGCGGTCGCGCGCGGCCTCCAGGACGAGACCGAGCGCGAACGTCGGCTCCCGCCGCCGCTGGTCGAGCGGCTCCGGGCCGCGGGCCTGTACAGCATGGTGATCCCGCGTTCGCTGGGTGGCCGGCAGGTCGACCTCATGACGTTCTTGCGCGTCGCCGAGGTGATGGCCGAAGGCGACGCCTCGGTCGGCTGGAACCTGGCGAACAATTCCGTCGGCCAATTGATTGCGCTCAGCCTGCCGGAGGCGGGCGTCGAGGAAGTTTTTGCTGGTGGCCCCGACACAATCGTCGCTGGCACGGCGGTCCCCGGTGGCGGCACCGCGGTGCCGGTGGACGGCGGGTACCGGGTGACCGGGCGCTGGCCATTCGGCAGTGGCTGCCGCGAGAGCCAGTGGATGCTGGCCAATTTCGAGGTTCAGGTTGGCGGTGACGTCCAGCCCAATCCGGATGGCACGCCCGCGTTATACCGCGGGTTCTTCCGCCCGGCGGAGTGCACCATCATCGACTCCTGGGACATGACCGGCATGCGCGGCACGGGCAGTCACGATTGGACCGTCACCGACGTTTTCGTGCCAGACCGCCGCACGGTCCACGTCGACGGCCGGTTGCTGACGAACCAGTGGCACCGGTGGCCGGGGACGCTGTATGCGGTCCCCGTGCACGCCCTGGTTGGCCCGCATCACAGCGTCGTTGCGACCGGGATCGCGCGCGCCGGCATTGATACGCTGACCGAGCTCGCGGGCGCCAAGGTTCCGCGCGGGCGGGTTGGTCTGCTGCGCGAGAACGCCCAGGTCCAGGAGTCGGTTGCCCGCGCAGAGGCGATCCTCGGCGCCGCACAATTGTTCCGTGCCGCCGCGATCCGCGAGGTCTGGGACACCATCGACAGTGGTCGGGAAACGACGCTTGCCCAGCGGGCGCGGTGTCGTCTGGCGGCCAGCTTCGCCGTCGACAGCGCGCGGCAGGCGATGGACTTGATGTACCGCGCCGGGGGCACGACGTCGAGCAAGCGCACCCATCAACTCGCCCGGTGCTGGCGCGACCTGCACGTCGTCGGGCAGGCCGCCAGCATTGCCCCGGACTGGTACCCGTTGGTCGGGCGCACCTTGCTCGGTCTGGATCCGGGCCCCCGGCTCCTGTAACGACGTGGCATTCATCGAATTGCTCGGACTGGGCTACACGCTGCCGGGCAAGCAGGTGCTCTTCAAGGACGTCGAGTTCAAGGTCGCCTCCGGTCAGCGGGTGGGGCTGATCGGTGGCAACGGCGTCGGGAAGTCCACGCTGCTCCGCATTGTCGCCGGCGAAGACACCGAGTACAGCGGCACCGCGCGTGTCGAAGGCTCCTTCCTGTATATGCGGCAGTTCGTGGCCAGCCCCGACACGACGGTCAGGGAGCTGCTCCGTGGCCTGCTGCCGGCGGGCTCGAGGAGTGCTGGAGCGGAGTTGATGGCGGCCGAGGTCGCCGCGGAGCGCGACGAGTCCGAGGCCGCGGGGATGCGCTACGCCGAGGCGGTCGCACACTGGCAGGCGCTCGGTGGGTATGCGGAGGAGGCCGCCTGGAACGCTGCCTGCGGGATCGTGCTCGGGCAACCGTACGACGCCGTGGCCGAGCGGTCCATTGCCCAGCTGTCCGGAGGCGAAGCCAAACGCCTGCTGCTGGAAGCACTCTTCCGATCGGAGGCGAGCCTGCTGCTGCTCGACGAGCCAGACAACTTCCTGGACCTCGAGGGCAAGCGCTGGCTGGAGCGCCGCATGATCGACTCGAAGAAGACGATCCTGTTCGTGAGCCACGATCGCGAGCTGCTGTCCCGGACGGCGGAGAAGCTGGTGACGATGGAGTCCGACGGGACGTGGGTGCACGCCGGCACGTTTGCCACGTACGGCGAGGCCCGGATCCGCCGGATCGAGAACCTGGAGGAGGACTTTCGCCGCTATCAGGAGCAGCGGCAGGCGCTGGTCGACACGATGCGGCAATACAAGCAGTGGGCGTCCCTCAACTCCAAGTTCGCCTCGCGAGCCAAAGCCAGTGAAACCCGGCTGCGCCACTTCGACGAGGCCAGCGAGCCGCCCGAGCGGGCAGTGGAGCAGCAAGTCAAGATGCGGCTTGGCGGCGGACGGTCAGGCAACATCGTGCTCAAAGCGAAGGCGTTGTCGATCCCTGACCTGCTGAAACCCTTCAACTGCGAGGTCAGGTTTGGCCAGCGCGTGGCGATCGTTGGTCCGAACGGTTCGGGCAAAAGCCATTTCTTGCGACTAATCGCGGGACTGCCGGTGCGCTCCGGCGGCGAGCTCATCCTCGGGGCACGCGTGCACGTGGGGTACTTTTCGCAAACCCACGACCGGCCGGGGCTTGCCGGCAAGACGGTGATGGACGTGTGCCGCGATGCCGGCCTGGATCGCGGCGCCGCCATGGGCGCACTGCGGCGGTACGAGCTGGATCGCCGCTGGGACGTCGACTTCGACAAGCTGTCCGGAGGTCAGCAAGCGCGCCTGCAGATCTTGCTGTTGGAAGTCGGCGGGTCGACCCTCCTGGCCCTCGACGAGCCGACTGACAATCTCGACGTTGCCTCGGCGGAAGCCCTCGAACGCGCGCTCGCAGCCTACGCTGGGACCGTCGTGGCCGTCTCGCACGATCGCTGGTTTCTCCACAGTTTCGACCGGTTCATCGAGTTCGGCCGAGATGGCACCGTGGCAGAGTTGCAGCACGCCGCGTGAGTTGCGACCTGTGCACCGCCGCCCGAATTACCCCGTGGTATCACGAGGACGAGATCTGCTGGGTCGCCGAGTGCGAGATTTGCGAAGTCCCGATGGTCGTCTGGCGCACGCATGGGGTGGCGCCGCCGGCCGCCGACCTGGCGCACATGCACGCACGGCTGCGGGAGGTGGCAGCGGCGCACTTCGGGCCGATCTGGCTCGACGATCACATGCGCAACATCCCGGACCACTATCACGCGCACGGCCGGCCGGAAGGCGGCTTCTTCGGCCGCGACTTCGCTATCGCTCGTCGCTCCTGATGGCAGCAATGCATGCGTCCTAACTCAGCCGCCGGGGTTGTGCGAGAGGTCAACTGTCTCTGCCGCACGGCTTGAGGAGAACGAGCTACTGGTCCGGCGGATCTACGATCGCGGCTTCGATGATTCTGGCGGCGCGCAGGTCGCCCGGTTCGTTTCGAGCACGCAGACCGGCGACAGTCCGCTCGCGCGCGTCGTCGGGCGGTGCCGCCGGGCCGACTTTGAACTTGGCCTGGAGTTCGACGATGGCCAACTGGACCGCTGCCAGCCGGCGGAGTCGCGGGCCATAGAACTCGCCATCCGCTATCGCGACATAGTCTGTGGTGGGCTCATAGGCGGCCAGCAGCCGGCTGAGCGCCCCCGCCACGTCGGCCGGAGCAGTCGAGTAGGTTGCCTCGCACGCGAAGGCGACCGCGCGGAAGTGCAAGGTTGCTCGGCCGGCGTCGTGCGGATCGATCCAGTCGTGCGGTGAAAATGCCAGGAAGTCCGAAACCAGGAAGGTCACCCGGGGGTTGCCGACGAGCGCGCGGTACGTCGGGTCGGCGCGGACACAGTGGATCTCGATGTGGTCGCCCGTCTTGACAAACGGCAACAGGCTGGTCTGCGGATAGCCATCTGGCGGAGTAGCGATCAGCGTGCCATAGCGCTGCGACGCCACGAACCTGTCGGCCGCACGCGCGCTGGTCAGGTAGCGAGGGGAGGGGTACATCTGGGCTCAGATTGTGGCGTACTCAGCGTAACTCGGCGCGCGGGAACTCGTTGCGATAGGCTGTACGCGGCGCCGTCGTGAATGGCTGGACCTGTCCGGAGTGCGGCCGCCAGTTCGGGCGGCGCAATCAGTCGCATGAGTGCGCGCCCGCGATGACGCTGGACGCGTATTTCGCCACCAGCCGTCAAGAAGTGGAACGCCCGATCTTCGAGGCGGTGTTCGCCCACCTCGAAAGCGTAGGGCCGCTCCGCGTCGAGGCGGTCCAGGTCGGCATCCTGTTCAAGCGCCAGCGCACCTTCGCCGAACTGCGGCCCAGGCGCGATCGGGTCGTTCTCTCAGTGCTGCTGTCGCGTCCGTTGCAGGACGCGCGAATCGTGAAGACGTGGGTCGGGCCGGGACTGCGGCGAGCCTATTTCATCGACCTCCGCGATCCAGACGAAGTGGATGACGAGCTGCGCGATTGGCTGACCGAGGCCTACCTCAGCTCACCGGTCTAAGAGCCCGAAGACCCGGTCCGCGGTCTCGACGAAGCTGTCAACGTGCGCTGTCGTCATCGGCGTGGAGAGCGCGCCCGCGAGATCGGGGGTGAGGATGATCCCGTTGCCGAGCATCCCCAGGTAGAACTGCTCCATCACGGACTGTTCAGCTGGAGTCGGCAGCGATGATTGGTAGTCAACGAGTGGCCGCGGGTGGGGGTGGAGTTTGAAGAGACTGCCCTGGCCCGTCACCTGCCAGCTCACGCCGCGGGCTTCGAAGACGCCGGCCATCCCGTCGCGGAGTCGCTGGCCGAGCGCGCCGATGGCGTCGAAGGCATCCGGTGTGAGCATCGTCATAGCCTCGTAGCCGGCGATCATCGTGACCGGGTTGCCGTTGTATGTGCCTGCGTGGGAGATCTGGGGACCCTTGTGGGTCGGATCGAAGACCGCCATGACGTCCGCGCGCCCGCCGAAGGCGCCGACCGGAAAACCACCGCCAATGATTTTGCCCAGGGTGGTCAGGTCCGCGGCGAACGCGCCCGTGTGCTGCGGTCCGTGGTAGCCCAGCCGGAAGGAAATGATTTCATCGGAAATGAGCAGCATCCCCAGTTCGCGGGTGAGCTGGCGCAGGCGGGGTAGGAAGTCGGGCACCGGGTCCAGGAACCCCGGCCGATGCGGGAGCGGGTCCACCAGCACCGCCGCGAGCTCGCTGGCGTGCTGCCGCAGCAGCCGCTCCACCGGGTCGGGTCGATTGAACGGCAGCAGCACCTCGGCGTTTTCATACGCGCCGTGATAGCACCCGTCAAACTTGGCGATCCGGGCGCGGCCAGTAAACGCCCGCGCCGCCTGGATGGCCATCATGATCGCTTCGGTGCCCGAGTTCGTGAAGCGGAGCTGCTCGATACTGGCGACGCGCTCGACCAGCAGCTCGGCCAGTCGGATCTCGCTCTCGGTCGGAAAGGACACGGCCGTGCCGAGCCCGAGCTGCCGTCCGACGGCCTCCAGGATGCGCGGATGCGCGTGCCCGTGAATCAAGGCCGTGTAGTTGTTCACGAAGTCGAGTCGGCGCTGACCCTCGACGTCGACCACGTACGTGCCCTGGGCCGAGGCGGCGTACGCCGGATAGGGCGGCGTAAACACCGACCGCCGAGTGTTGCCACCTGGCATCACCGCCCGCGCTCGGGCGTAGAGCTGCGCCGACCGCGAGTCTGGCTCGAGGTAGGCGTTGCCGAAGGTGTCGGTAGCGGGTGTTGCCGTCTGTTGACTCACGTCTGTTCAGCCCTCTCGGCCAGCATCGTACCCCGCGCGGCGACCTGCTCACTCACCTTAGAGGTGGAGAAATGGCACCAGCGGGGGGACTTCGCGCTGGTAGCGCGCGTATTGCTCGCCGAACGTCTTGAGCATGAGCTTTTCCTCGCGCGGGATGCGCACCAGGAACACGGCGGAAGACACCAGCAGCGCGACGAGCACGCCGCCATACCCGGCGATGAGAGCTGAACCCAGCTGCATGCCCAGGATGCCGGTATAGATCGGGTGCCGGGTGATTCGGTACGGTCCATTGGTATGGAGCTCGTGATGCTCCCGTAGCGTTGGGACCGGGCTCCACATCTTGCCGAGCGTCCAGCGCGCCCAGAGCGTGAACAGCGTCGAGCTCACCAGGATGACCAGCCCGGCGTCGGCGGCCACCTCGTTTCTGAAGGTGATCGCCGCCCAGACGGTTCGAGGCACCAGTACCTGCAGCGCTGCCACGCCCACGGCCGCGACCATCCAGCCCTGCCACCACCGGAAGCCGAGCTTCGTACCGTCGCCCACGGTTCTGGGTGCGTAGCGCGCGTTGTACAGCGCGCCGCCCGCCCAGGTGGCGATGAAGACTGCCCAACACGCGACAACGACGTAGACCAGCATCAGTCCCGTATTGAGACGCAGCACGCGCGGGGAGTGTTGCAGCCACCAGCGACGTTCAGGTCAAACGCCCACCCCCACGCGGTCGCGGCTTACGCGGAAGGGCTCTAGCTCGGCGTAGTTCGGCTCGGCGCCGTGGCCGGCGACCTCGGGTGGACTGACGGTCCCGTCGGCGTTGACGCGGAGCGTGTGGTGGTACATCTTGCCCCACATCGGGTCCACCGAGTCGCGATAGAACTCCAGGATCAAGCCGTTGGAAATGGAAGACACGAGGTGAATGTGGATGTCCTGCGAGCCATGCGGCGCCACGTCGAGGTCGTGCGCCTGCGCCAGCGCGGCCACTTTCATCCATTCGGTGACCCCCCCGAGCACCTTGGCATCCGCGTTGAGAATGGACGCCGCATTGTGCTCGATCAAATCGCGAAAGCCGTACCGGGTGTACTCGTTCTCGCCCGTCGCAATCGGAATGGAGGTCTTCTCGGCCAGCTTGCGGTGCCCCTCGTAGTCGTCCGGCATCACCGGCTCTTCAAACCAGAAGATGTCGAACTCCTCGATCTGTCGGGCGAACTGAATCGCCTCGTACGACCGATAGGCGCAATTGGCATCCACCAGCAGCTTGACCTCCGGCCCGATGGCCTCGCGCACCGCTTTGACCCGCGCGACGTCCTCACGCATGGGGACTCCGCCGACCTTCATCTTGATGGCGCGCGCCCCGAGCCGGACGTTCTCCTCCATCTCGGCCTGGAGCTCGCGCAGGCCTTTGCCCTCTTCGTAGTACCCGCCGGCGATATAGGTCGGCATGCGATCGCGGAAGCCGCCAAGCAGCTTGTACAGTGGCAGCCGCGCAAACTTGGCGCGGATATCCCACAGGCCGATGTCGATGGCGCTGATCGCGCGGGTGGTCAACCCGCGCCGGCCGATGAGTTTCGGCACCCACATCTTGTGCCACAGCCGCTCGACGTCAATCGGATCTTCGCCGATCAGCTCGTGCTTCAGGCCTTCGATCGTCGCCTGGCCAACGAGTCCGGTTCCGCCCAGGCCGATCCCGGTGATGTTCTCGTCGGTCTCGATGCGAACGATTCCGAGCCCAGAATGGGTATAGGTGTGCTTGCCATTGCGGATCGGCACGTGGCGCGGCCAGCGGAACTCTTCGGTCGTTATCGATGTGATCTTCACTTACTGCACCTCAACTTTCATTGATCCACCATTCCGACTCGCGGAGCGATCCCCAGGTAGCCGGGAACCCCTGGATACGGTTGTGCACGAGGAAATTGCCTGGCTCGAACCAGATGTAGCCAAACCACGCCGACTCGTACATGAGCTTCTGCGCTTGTATGAACAGATCTTGACGCGTCTTCGGATCGTACGACGCGTCAGCCTGGTGGAGGGTGTCGATCAGCCCCGGCACGTGGGCGCGGTGATATGCGGAGTTGCCGCCTTCCGCCCAGGTCACCAGCAGGTCGTCGGTCGGGTCGACCGCGACGCCCGATTGCCTGCTGGCCATCTGAAAGTCGTTCTGGATCCGGACTTTCTCGCCCCAGGCGACGCGTTCGACGACGTCCAGGTTCAGTTTGATCCCGATCTTGTCCA
>Ga0070730_10003952_pt1 | contig 13154 bp, 11 predicted proteins | sample Coa_R1_3_FD_66447 | JGI IMG/M metagenome (GOLD analysis project Ga0070730, IMG submission 66447) | Surface soil microbial communities from Centralia Pennsylvania, which are recovering from an underground coalmine fire - Coalmine... | ecosystem: Environmental > Terrestrial > Soil > Unclassified ...
GCCGCCGGGGACTCTGGTCCTGGCCACCACCTGCGGCGCCCACGACGACTCCTATCAGCGAGCGGTGGAGGAGGTCGAGGAGATGACCTCGCGCGCCGGTGGCTCCCAGTCGAAGGACGTTCGGGCCGACATGACCTATCTCGAGACACAAGGCGGCGGGTCGGTGTTCAGCGTCGGCTCGATCGCCTGGACCGCCAGCCTCTCCCACGATGGCTACGCGAACAACGTCGCCGCGGTGACCGGGAACGTCCTGCGGGAGTTCGCCCGGCGGGGCACGGGGCGGACCGCATGACCCGATACCTCGTCTACCGGCTGCTTCACTCGCTCGTCGTCGTGATCGGCGTCACGATCATCGCGTTCCTCCTGCTGCATCACCTGCCCGGCGGCCCGGCCCGCGCCATCCTCGGCGCCAAGGCGACCCCGGTCACGATCGCCGCCTTCAACAAGGAGTACGGGCTGGACCACCCGCTGTTCGTGCAGTACCTGAACTACGTCGGCCAGCTGCTGCACGGGAACCTGGGCTACTCCTACAAGCTCAACATCAGTGTCAACTCACTGCTCGCGCTCGACCTGCCCAAGACGCTGTTCCTGGTCGGCATCTCGTTTCTCATCGCGGCGGTGATCGCGATCCCGATCGGCGTCGCGCAGGCGGTCCGCCGCAACCGGCTCGCTGACCACGGCCTGACCGCCGTCTCGTTCCTGCTCTACTCGATGCCGACCTTCTGGCTCGCGCTGCTGCTCATCGACCTGCTCTCGGCCCGGTTCCGGGTCTTCCCGCCCGAGGCACCGCAGGGCACGACCCTGGGCCAGGTGCTCACCGACCCGCTCGCGCTCGTGCTTCCCGCGCTGACCCTGGTGCTCATCAACTTCGCGCTGTTCAGCCGCTATATGCGCGCCTCGGCGATCGAGAGCCTGGCCCAGGACTACATCAAGGTGGCCAGGTCGAAGGGCCTGCCCGAGCACAAGATCATCTGGAGCCATGTGCTCAGGAACTCGATGCTGCCCATCATCACGCTGCTCGGTCTGTCTCTCCCCTGGCTGTTCACCGCGGGCCTGGTGATCGAGCAGATCTTCAACTACCCGGGCACGGGCCTGCTGTTCTTCACCTCGGCGCAGAGCCAGGATTACCCGGTCGAGCTTGGGATCACGATCGTCATCGCGGTCACGACGGTGCTCGGCAACCTGCTGGCCGACATCGCCTACGCCGTCCTCGATCCGCGCATCAGGTACAGCTAGGGGCCGACATGACGATGTTCTACCGGGCGCGGGGTGCCGCCGGGGTCGCGGCGGCTGGCACGGCGGGTCCGGACGCCGCTGGGCAGGCGCCGGCGGGCGGTGCCGTCCGGTCCCGGGCCCGCGTCCACATCAGCCCGCTCGGCATCATCGGTCTCACGATCATCGTGCTGGCCTGCCTGTTCTGCTTCGTGGGGCCGCTGCTCTATCACACGGACCAGGTGGCCTCGAACCTCGCCGCGTCGAACCTGCCGCCGGGGAAGGGACATCCGCTCGGCACCGACCAGGACGGGTACGACATCCTGGGCCGGCTGATGGTGGGCGGTCAGAGCTCGCTCGAGATCGGCGCGGCGGTCGCCATCATCGCGACCACGACCGGCGTGATCTGGGGTGCGATCGCGGGCTTCTCCGGTGGCCTCATCGACGCCGTGATGATGCGGATCGTCGACGTGATCCTCGCGATCCCGGCGTTGTTCCTGCTGCTGATCCTCGCGACCAGCACGCCGCCGAGCCCGCTCGAACTCATCATCGTGCTGTCGTTCCTCGCCTGGCAGGTACCGTCCCGGCTGGTGCGCGGCGAGAGCCTTTCGCTGCGGACCCGCGAGTTCGTGCAGGCCGTCCAGGTGATGGGAGGCGGGTCGGCCCGCTCGGTGATCCGGCACATCATCCCGAACACCATGTCCACGATCGTCGTCAACGCCACGTTCCAGGTCGCCGACGCGATCCTCGTGCTCGCGGTGCTCAGCTACCTGGGCTTCGGGCTGCCGCCACCCGCCGCCACCTGGGGCGGCATGCTCTCGAACGGCTCCAGCTACATCTTCGCCGGCTACTGGTGGCAGGTCTACCCGGTCGGCATCCTCATCGTGATCGTCGTCGTGGCGTTCAACTTCCTGGGCGACGCGCTCCGCGACCTGCTCGACGTCCGGCTGCGGTAGGTGATCTTCGTGAATGGCACGAGCCAGACGAGCCAGGTGAGCCGGTGAGCCTGCTGGAGGTCAGAGGGCTCAGCGCCGAGATCGGGCTGCGCGACGCCACGGTGCACGCCGTAGATCAGGTCAGCCTGACCGTGAACGAGGGCGAGACGCTTGGGCTGGTCGGCGAGTCCGGCTGCGGCAAGACGATGCTGGGCACGTCCATCATCAGGCTCCTCCCGCCGGGCGGGCGCATCGTCAGCGGCGAGGTGGTCCTCGCCGGACGCGACCTGGTCCGGCTGTCCGCGGCCGACATGCGCAAGGTACGCGGCGGCGAGATCGGGATGGTGTTCCAGGATCCGATGACCTCGCTGGACCCGACGATGCCCATCGGCCGGCAGATCGCCGAGAGCGTGCGGCAGCACAAGGGCCTCAGCCGCAAGGCCGCGCTCGACCGGGCCGGCGAGGTGCTGGCGCTGGTTGGCATGCCGCGCCCGAGCGAGCGGCTCGATGATTACCCGCACCAGCTATCCGGCGGCCTGCGGCAGCGCGTGATGATCGCGCTGGCGCTCGCGAACGAGCCCCGGCTGCTGATCGCCGACGAGCCGACGACGGCCCTCGATGTCACGATCCAGGCCCAGATCCTCGACCTCATGGACAGCCTGAAGGACCGGCTCCAGATGGCGGTCATCCTCATCACGCACGACCTCGGCGTGATCGCCGAGCGGGCCGACCGCACCTACGTGATGTACGCGGGCCGGATCGTCGAGCACGCGACCACCGTCCAGCTGTTCGACCAGATGCGCCACCCCTACACCGAGGCCCTGCTCGCCTCGATCCCGAAGATGGACCAGGACGCCCGGCACCGGCTGTACTCGATTCCCGGCCTGCCGCCCGAGCTGACCCGCCCGTTCACTAGCTGCCGGTTCGCGCCCCGGTGCCGGTACGCGCAGCCGGCCTGCCGCGAGGAGGACCCGGAGCTCGGCGGGCCTGACCCGGCTCACCAGTTCGCGTGCTTCTTCCCGACGCAGACCAACGCCGGCGACGTCGAGGCGATTGACAAGCTCGGCGGCACCGAGGCGGCCCCCGTCGTCACCGAGCCGAGCCCGGCCGCGGGGGGCTCTGGGGAACTTGGCCGGGTCGTCCCCCCGGGGAACGGAGCCACGCCGGACGGGGCGCGCCGGCTCCTTCCGCTGCTACAGCTAAACGGCGTAAGCAAGGAGTTCCCGGTCACGGCCGGGGTGCTGCAGCGCAAGACCGGGTCGGTCAAGGCGGTCACGGACGTCAGCGTCGAGGTCCGGGTCGGGGAGACGTTCGGCCTGGTCGGAGAGTCCGGCTGCGGCAAGACGACGATCGGCCGGATGATGGTGGCGCTGGAGAAGCCGACCGCCGGGCGCGTCGTCTTCGACGGCCACGACCTGGGGGCCCTTACGTCAAGGCAGGTCCGCAAGCTCCGCAGCGACCTGCAGCTGGTGTTCCAGGATCCGTACGCATCACTCGACCCTCGGATGCGCGTCGGCGCGATCCTCCGCGAGCCGCTGGCCATCCAGGCCATCGGCACCCGCGCCGAGCAGCGGCTGCGGATCGAGGAGCTGCTCGACGAGGTGGGGCTGAGCCGCAACGCGGTCGAGCGATTCCCGCACGAGTTCTCCGGCGGCCAGCGTCAGCGGATCGGGCTGGCCAGGGCGCTCGCGCTGAACCCGAAGCTCATCGTCGCGGACGAGCCGGTGTCCGCGCTTGACGTGTCGATCAGGTCGCAGATCCTGAACCTGATGAAGCGGCTGCAGGCCGATCACTCGCTGACTTACCTGATCATCTCGCACGACCTGTCGGTCGTGCGCTACATGGCCGACCGGGTCGGGGTCATGTACCTTGGCCGCCTCGTCGAGATCGGCACGGTCCGCGACGTGTACGAGCGGACAGCCCATCCCTACACCTCGGGGCTGCTCGCCTCAATCCCGGTGCCCACGCCACGGCATTATCGAGCGGCCGGTGCGGGCGTCAAGGGCGAGCTGCCGTCTGCGCTCGAGCCACCCTCGGGGTGTGTCTTCCGTACCCGCTGCCCGCGGGCTCAGCAGATCTGCGTCGACGAGGTTCCGCCTGCTGTCTCGTTCGGCGCCGAGCACCTGGCCGCCTGCCACTTCCCGCTGCAGTCCCCGGTGGGCCTGCCGGCCGTCTCGGTGGCGGCTGGCGACGACAGCGCAGCCGCCGACGCCGCTGCCGACGGTACGATCGCCGGCCATTGAACGGCCGGGCGGTCAGAGCCGCCGCGGTCAGGACCGCTCGCGGCCTGTCACCCAGTCGTAGCGCACGTCGTCATCGATGATCGGACCGCCCGGCCGCACCCCGACGCCGGCTCCCCCGTCGACGTGGTAGACCGATCCGGTCACGTAACTGGCTGCGCTCGAGCACAGCCAGAGGACGAGGTTGACGACCTCCTGCGGCTGGCCCGGCCGGGCCAGCGGCAGGGTGGGAATGCGGCGGGACAGGCCCTCGGCCATCACCGGCGGCAGCGGCTTGGGCTGTGTGTCGATCAGGCCGGGACTGACGCAGTTCACCAGGATCCCGTAGGGCGCGAGCTCGATCGCCGCCACCCGCGTGAAGCTCTCCGTGGCCGCGCGGCTGCTCGCGTACGCGGCCGCGCCGGCCGACCCGCGGCTGCTGACGCCAGAGGAGAAGTTGATGATCCGGCCGCCCCCACCCTGGTCGATCATCGCCTGCCCGGCGCGCTGGGTCATCAGGAACGTGCCGCGGCAGTTCACCGCGTAGACGGTGTCCCAGACCTGGACGGTCTCCTCCAGGAGGCTCGTGTGCGGCGCGACGGCGGCATTGTTAACGCAGATGCTGAGCCTGCCGAAGCGGCCGAGCGCGGCGCCGATGATGCGTGCGGCGTCGTCGGGCTGGCTCACGTCGGCGCGGACGGGCAGCACCGCATCCGGATAGGGTGCGCAGGTCTCCGCCAGGCCCTGATCGTCCCTATCGGCGGCGACCACCTGGCCGCCCGCCTGCGCCAGCGTGGTCACCAGCGCCCGGCCGACGCCCCTGGCCGCTCCGGTGACGACCGCGACCTCACCCGAGAAGTCGTACGTGACGTTCATGTGGCTTTTCTTGGCCTCGCGGTCAGGGGCCCGGGGCCGAGTTGTCGGCTGACGGGAAGCCAATCAGGTAGTGGGCACGAAGCTCGGCCCTCAGCCGGGCCAGGTCCCCGTCGCTGACCGCGTCCACGATGCCCTGGTGCCGCCTGACTGTCTCCGCCATCTCGATGCCCTGGCGCTCGAGTTCGGCGCGCATGAGGGCACCCATCTGGCTGTTGAGCATGCACCACAGGTCCTTCAGCCGACGCCGTCCTGAGACGTCGATGAGAACCTCATGGAACTGGGTATCGCTGTCGACCAGGGCGTCCATGTCATTGAGCCGGGCGGCGACGGACATGTGCTCTAGGGCCAGCCGCAGCGCCTTCAGCAGTTCCTTGCGACGGCTGCCGAAGCCACCCTCCAGGCTGGCGTCCTCCAGGACGTACCGGGCGAAGCACACGTCTTCGGCGTCCTCGGTGGACATCCTGGTGACGACGCTATGACGGCGCGGCACAATGTCGATCAGGCCCTCGGCGTGCAGGCTGCGCATGGCGTCGCGGATAGTCCCGCGGCTGACCCCGAACTCGGCCGCGATGTTAGCCTCGACCAGCCGTGACTCGGCGGGCAGCTCGTTGTTGAGGATGCGGTGGCGCAGCACGCGGGTTACCGCCTCGGGAAGTGAGACATGTTCGAGAATGGCCCTATACCTGCTTTCTGCACGCGGCCGTCGCCCGTCGCTGTCGTAATAACTCGGCAACAGTCAACAATCGCAGAACGGCTTCGGTCAAGCCTGTATGACCCGCCTGGTCCGGCGCTGCCTGCAGTACCTCCGCCGGGCCGGTGAGGATCGGCGTGATACCGGGCCCGTGGCCGGGCAGTGGGCTCGCGCCGTGCACGATCACGCCGACCGTGAGCCAGCCGCGACGATACCCGAGGTTGAATCGCGCGTCCAGGTCGGAGACGGCGACCAGATCGCCGAGCAGCATGTCCTCGTCGGCTGCCGCACCGGAGTCGGCCCGGCCGTCCCGCCCGCCCCCTGCCGCTGACCCTCCGAGCTGGAGGTCCAGATCCCAGCCGACAGCAGGCCTGCCGATGCCGTTGCCCGCCAGCTTGCTCGGCAGGATCGCCCGAACTCCGGCGGTCACGCACGCGCCGTCGCCGTCCACGGTGATCGGTAGCCACCGGAGGGCAGCGGGGTCGGTATTGAGCAGGGTGACCTCGGATGGGAAGCCGGGCGACCGCCAGCCCTGGCCGCAGGTTCGGACCGCGACCTGATCCGATGGCCGCATCCTGGCCAGGTCCTGCTGGTCGAAGCTCACCACAACGCGCCCAAGCTCGCCGCGCTTGCCGACGACGACACCGCGCGCGCCGGCCGCCTGCCCGGTCCGGACGGTGGCCTGGTTGCCGATGCAGGAATAGATCGTCAGCGCGTGCCGGGCGGCCGGATCCGGGTGCACGAGGCACGCGCCAGGCGCGGCGTGGTCCGCGTCCCGGCCGAACGCCGACTCGCCGAGCCGCAGGCCGAGGACGATGCCGCCGTCGCCGGTCGGCACGTAGGGGCGTCCGTCGGCGCTGACCCGGTACGGCGTGTCACCAAGCTCCGGGTGCTCGACCAGGCCGAGCAGGTTCACCGCGACGGCCCGGGCACCCTGGCTGGCCTGGCCGGTCATCGGCTCACCTCCGGGGCGGCGTGCAACCAGCTGGCCAGGTTGGAATCAGGGTCGGTGACCAGGCGGAACGCTTCCTGCGGCCCGCTCATGAGCGTGCTCGGGCCGGGTCCGTGCCCGAAAAGCAGGCACTGCCCGGTCGAGATGACGCCGATCGTCAGGTAGCCGCCCCGGTACCCGCGGCCGAAGCGGTGGTCGGAGTCCTCGAGAGCCACGATGTCGCCGATCCGCAGCCCCTCGAGCCCGAGGGAGAGATCGGGACCGAGCCCGGCGTAGGCGCCCATCAGGTCGGTATTGGCGTACTCGGAAACCATGCCCGCGCCGGCACCGATCGCCTCGGCCGGCACGACGACGGCGACATGCACCTCAAGCCGGCCGTCGGCCGTGGTGCCGCCGGGAAGGCATGCGAGCAATTCGGGCGAACAGTTCTTGACCGTGATCGCCGGGTGGTCGGTTAGCGCGAGGCCCTGGCCGGTCGCGGTGACCGTGACCCGGTCTCCCGTCGTGATGCCCGCCATCGCCTCGTCAGGGAAGTCGACCAAGACGTAGGCGTGCTGGCCGATCACGTGGCCGACGGCGCCCGCCGCCGGGCCGGTGGTTACCTCAACCGGATTCCCCACGCAGGTCAGGAACTGCAGGGCCATATTCGCGCCCGAGTCGGCATGCCGGACGGAGGCGCCCGGCTCGAGGTGGTCCGACGCGTAGCCGGTCGCGGGATCCCCGCAGTGAACCCCAAGCGTCACCCCGCCCATGCCGGGCAGCGCGAACGGCTGGCCGTCCGGGCCGACCCGGTAGGCATGCCGGTCCGCCAGCGCAGGCCAAACCTCCCCCGCGAGCACCTGGCTGACGAGGCGCGCGGCATTCGAGGCGACCCTCACGAGGCGGCCTCCGCGCTCGCACCCTGGCCGGTCGCGGCCTGCACGTCGGCCGGACCTTCCGCCGGGGCGTCCCTTTCGCCGAGCGGAAAGCTCACCCAGGCACGGGTTCGGAAGGAGCGCTCGAACGCGTTGATCGTCTCCTGGACCAGGGCGCCCTGGGCGAAATCCCCCTCGCCCGGCCGGGCCGGGTCGAGGATGTCGCTGATGAAGTCGCTCACCAGGCCCGAGTAGAACAGGTACTCCCACGGCTCACCCGAGTGCCCGCCGGGCGGGAAGTAGCTGGCCGGGATCTGCGCCTCGGCGAACTCAACCGCTCCCTTGGTCGCGGTCTTGATCGTCTGGCAGATTCCGAACTCGTCCACCAGCCGCACGATCAGCGCGCCCTCGGACCCGTAGATCCGGGCCTCGATACCCGGGAAGTTCCCGATCGTGACGTAGGAGGACTGGATCGACGCGAGCGCACCTGAGGAGAACTCGGCGATCCACATGTCCCCGTCGTCGATATTGGCCCTGGTCATCTGGCCGGTGTCGCGCATCATCCGCTTGGGCACGAAGTTACGCATCGCGCCGACCACTGCAGTTAGCGGCGACCCGAGCCACCAGTGCATGATGTCGATGATCGGTGCGCCGTACCCCTCGATCGACGACACCGCGATCTGCGCCGGGTCGGCATCCAGGTCGACCTGCCGCAGCGGCGTCGCCGGATCGATCCACTGGCTGTTCTGCTCGAATCCATTGAAGATGAAGGGCTCGCCGACGAACCCGGAGTCGATCAGGTCCTTCGCGTACTTGATCGCCGGCGCGTACCGGAAGGTGAACCCCAGCTTGGTGCGCAGGCCCTGCTCGGCGGCGAGCCGCGCGGCCGCCCTGGTCTGCCGGTAGTCGGCGTGCACCGGCTTCTCGCACAGCACGTGCTTGCCGGCCGACAGAGCGTCCCAGGAGATCTGGAAGTGCGGCCGGTTGCCCGTCACGACATCGATGACGTCGATATCCGGAGCGTCCAGCAGCTCCCGGTAGTCGGTCACGGCCCGCGGTACGCCGAAGGTTTGGGTCGCTTCGGCCAGGGCGGCCGCGTTCACATCGGCGAGCGCGACCACCTCCGCACGCGGATCGCGCAGCCAGCCGGGGATATGCGCGACCTGCGCCCAGGGCCCCGTGCCCACGACTGCGACCCGGACCCGGTCTGCTGTCATGACCTCCGCCTTTCCATCCGCCGCCGGCCGCTAGTACCCGGCCGCACGGTCATAGACGTTGCGCAGCTCCCGGCCGTCCAGCCAGCGCTGCAGGTTGTCGCAGAACAAGTCGGTGATGAGGCCGTTTTCGGCGGCGACGGTGGACGCCGAGTGCGGGGAGATGACGACATTCGGCAGCGCCCACAGCGGCGAGCTCGGGGGCAGCGGCTCCACCGCGAACACGTCGAGAAACGCCCCGCCGAGGTGCCCGGAGGTCAACGCGGCGATCAGCGCGTCCTCGTCGAGGATCTGCCCACGGCTGACGTTCACCACCACCGCGCCGCGCGGCAGCAGCCGCAGTTGCCGGTCCCCGATCAGGCCTGCCGTCTGCTCGGTCAGCGGGCAGGCCAGGATCAGCCCATCCGCGTCCGGCAGTGCCTCGTCGAGCCGGTCGGAGCTCACGTAGGAGGTGACGCCGGGTACGTCGTACCTGTGCCCTGGCCGACCGGCCCCGCAGACACGCAGGCCGGCCAGTGACAGCAGCCGGGCGACCGCCTGGCCTATCCCGCCCAGGCCGACGACGACGACGCGGCGACCCGCGAGCGATGAGGTGGTATGCCGCTCCCAGTGCCGTTCGGCCTGCCAGGCCGCGAGCTGCGGGATGCCCTTGGCGAAGTACAGCATGCCGAGCAGCGCGAACTCCGCCAGCGGCGTTCCGTGCACGCCTGCCGCCGTAGTGAAGACCAGGTCAGATCGGACCAGGCCGGTCCGCTCCAGGAAGCCGCCCAGTCCCGCGCTGGTGCCCTGAACCCAGCGCAGCCGCGGGCAGTTCCGTGGCATGCCCGCCGGATCCTGCCAATCAAAGTCGAAGCTGACGTCGGCCTGCGCCCTGACCCGGGACCATTGGTCCTGCTCGGCCCCGGTGAGCTGGCGCGGCACGCCGGAATGATCGGCGGCGTACCGCGGCGCGGGGATCAGGTCGGGCTCATAGAGCGCGTGCACGCGCGGGTCCGCGTCCTCGATCCGAGCGACCAGCTCCGGCTCGAGCGGGGTGGCGACGAGGACGCGCACGGCGTCGGGCTTCAACGATCCTCACCAAGCCAATTGTCGATAGTCAACGACGACTATTACCTAATCGCCTCGGCAGGTCAACCCTGGGCTGCGTACTTACTTATTGACGGGTGGGTTCGTTTGGGTTCACGATGGAAATGCTGTCGACAATCGACGATACCACGCGGCTGCGCCGCTGCGTCCGCCGCTGAGCCAGGAGGACGGAGCACATGGCAGCGAAGCGACTCGGCGTTGGCGTCATCGGAGCCGGACGGTGGGCGAACTGGGCGCACCTGCCCGGCTGGGCCAGGGATGACCGCTGCCAGATCGTCGGCGTCTGCGATCTCGATCCGCAGCGTGCCGGCGAATCGGCAGCGAAGTACGGCACACTGGCTTTCCAGGACTACCGGGAGTTGCTCAAGCGGGACGATATCGACGTCATCGACGTCGTCACCCGCGACAGCGAGCACTTCGAGATCAACATGGCGGCCCTCGAGGCCGGTAAGCACGTGCTCAGCGAGAAGCCGGTCGCTCACGATCATCACGACGTCCGGCGGGCGGCGGAACTGGCCGCCGCGAGCGGCCTTAAGACGAAGGTCGGCCTGACCTTCCGCTACAGCCCGGCCATCCGTTACCTGAAGGACCTGATCGCGCAGGGCAGCCTGGGCACTCCCTATATCTACAACGCCTACGAGCAGAACTCGCAGTGGCTGAACCCGCAGACCCCGTTGCGGAACAACTCGCGCGCCAACGACGGCCCGATCAAGGTGGCCTCACTGGAGGGCTACGGCGCCCCGGTCATCGACATCGGCCACTGGCTGATGGATTCCAACCTGACCGCGGTGGTGGGCGTGCTGCGTAACTTCGTGCCGCAGCGGATCATCGCCGACACCGGCCTGCTGACCCGCACGAACATCGATGACGGGGACATCTTCATCGGTGAGTTCGCCAGCGGCGCCATCTGCTCGGTGCAGAGCAGTTTCGTGACCGTCGGTAACTATCCAGGTATCGAGGTACGCGTGTACGGGAGCAACGGCGCTGCGATCGCACGGCTGGTCGAGGAGTTCGGCATCTGCGAGACGTTCAAGATGGCCCGGCCCGACGACGTCGAGTTCCGAGATGTGGAGGTGCCGGAAAGGTACTACCCGGCCGGAGGCAGCCCGCGGGAGTCCTGGCGAACGCTGTACTACGCGAACCTAACCGCGAACTTCGCCAGCGAGATACTGGGCGAGATCGACGGGAACGAGGGCAACTTCGACGACGGCCTGTGGGTCCAGGAGGTCATCAACGCCGTGGAGATCTCCCACCACGAGCGCCGGTGGGTCTCGCTTCCGCTGGACGGCGACCCGCACGCGGCCGGTGCCGGCCATGATGGCGGTACCGAGTCGGGTCCGGACGCAGAAAGGTTGGCTTGACGCCACATGAGGGCCAGCGGGCAGGTGCGATGGGGCATTGTCGGCACCGCGAATATCGCGCGGGCACAATTCCTACCCGCTCTCCGGCAGGCAGGCGGAATCGCGGCGGCGGTCGCCAGCCGGGACGCGGAGCGAGCCGCGCAGTTCGCCAGCGACAACGGCATCGGGCGATCGATCGCCGGCTACGAGAACCTCGTCACTGACCCTGGCGTCGACGCGTTGTACATTCCGCTGCCGAATTCCCTGCACGCCGAGTGGACGATCCGGGCGCTCGAGGCCGGACGGCCAGTCCTGTGCGAGAAGCCGCTCTGCGGCACTCTGCCCGATACCGAGCGGGTGCTCGAGGTCGCAGGACGGACGGGGGCGTGGCTGTGGGAGGCCTTCGCATTTCCTTTCCATCTCCAGCTGCATGAGATCAAGAAGCTGCTCCAGGACGGCGTCATCGGCGAGCTGATGGAGATCAAGTCCAACTTCCACTTCTCGCTCAGGAACCCGGCCAATATCCGGCTTTCCCGGCAGCTCCAGGGGGGCGCGCTGCTCGATCTCGGCTGCTATCCGGTCCGGCTCGCACAGGAATTGTTCGGACCGACCTACGATGCGGCCTGGGCCAGTGCCGTCATGGGCGGCGACGGAGTCGACGTGGACACCTGGGGCGTGCTCAACTACCCGGGCGGGCGGCGGCTTATGCTGTCTAGCGGCCTGCGCCGAAGTTATGACGCCTTCACGACGCTGGAAGGGACGAACGGGCAGATCCGCATCACCAACCCGTTCCACCCCGGGCCGTCTGACTCCTACCAGCTGGTCCTTAGGTCCGAGGACCGGACCTTCAGCTCCGGGGCGCACGAGCCCTCGTTTACCGCGGCTATCCGCCACATCCACGCCGTGCTCAGCGGGAGCGAGCCGCCCCGGCAGCTGGCGGTCGAGACGTCGCTGCCGACGGCTAGGGCGCTGGCCGACCTAGCTGTGCGGTTGCGCCCGGGCTAAGCCAGCGCCCCGACCCGCGCCGGCTCACTGGCAGGTTCCGGGAGCGTCACCGGGTCCGGACGTATCGCGCGAACCCGCGCTTCAGGTGCCCGAGTACCGGGCGGGCTCGCAAGGCGTAGGCGACCGCCACCGCTGCCGCGACGACGGCGCCGCTGAGGTACGCGCCGGGGCCCGTCGTGACCGTGAAGCCGGTGAGTTGGGCCACGGCCAGGACGAGCGCGCCCGCGCCGAACACGCACGCCGCCAAGGCCGGGAAGTACCCGGCCAGCACCACGGCGGGCCCCCGCCCGCTCCGCCGCATGAGATAGCGGACGATGGCGTAGGCCTCGAGCAGCGCGATGCCCAGGATCCCGGCGCCGACCCGCAAGATCACGGCGTCGCTGCTGGCCTCCAGCATCGCGGCCTGAGTGCAGGTGTGCGCCCCCGGCCAGGCCGCGAGCCAGTACGCGCACAGGGGCCGGGGGAACCCGACGCCGGCCGGCGGCTGGCCGGTGAACGCTCGGCCGAGCGTGGCGTTCATGACCAGGACCAGCAGGCCGCTGGCGCCGACCGCGGTCAGCCCGATGCTGCCCATCTTCCAGGCGGTCAGGCACAGGTCCTGGATTACGGCCGCCGCAGTCCTGCCCTTGACCAGGTTGCCTGGCGTGGTCTCGTGCGCCCGGACGACCGCGCGGATCGACCCGAAGGCCGAGATCGCCGCCTCCTGCGCCTCGCGCTCGGTCAGGCCGGTGGCCAGGCCGACGACGGTGGTCTCACGCAGGTGATCCTCG
>Ga0070730_10003953_pt1 | contig 13154 bp, 14 predicted proteins | sample Coa_R1_3_FD_66447 | JGI IMG/M metagenome (GOLD analysis project Ga0070730, IMG submission 66447) | Surface soil microbial communities from Centralia Pennsylvania, which are recovering from an underground coalmine fire - Coalmine... | ecosystem: Environmental > Terrestrial > Soil > Unclassified ...
GCATGCGTCCGCGCACGCTTGACGAGTACGCCGGGCAGGAGCACCTGATCGGGCCAGGCAAGCCGCTGCGAGTACAGATTGAGCGCGACGATTCGGGATCGCTGATTTTCTGGGGTCCTCCAGGCACGGGCAAGACCACCCTGGCCAAGATCATCGCGAACATGACGAAGGCGGAGTTCATTGAATTCTCTGCCGTACTCGCGGGGATCAAAGAGATCAAGCAGGTCATGGCCGATGCCGAGCGGGCGCGGCAGTACGGCACGCGCACGATTGTATTCATTGACGAGATTCACCGCTTCAACAAGGCACAGCAGGATGCCTTCCTGCCGCATGTGGAGAAGGGGAACATCCGGCTGATCGGGGCTACTACGGAGAATCCATCGTTTGAGATTAATTCGGCTTTGCTATCGCGGTGCCGCGTGTATGTTCTGCAGCCGCTCACGGAGGATCAAATCGTGCTGCTGCTGCGGCGCGCGCTCACGAATCGCGAACGCGGTCTGGGCGAGATGAATCTGAGCGCCTCGGATGACGTGCTGAGGAAGATCGCCAGCTACACGAGTGGGGATGCGCGGAGCGCTTACAACGTGCTGGAGGTTGCGGCGGGATTGGCGAAAGCCCCACTTCTGGCAAAATCGGCCAGAAGTGGGGCACCCTCGGTAGATGAAATTACTGACGAGATTGTGCGGGATGCGCTGCAGAAGCGGATTCTGCTTTACGACAAGGCCGGTGAGGAGCATTACAACCTGATCTCGGCGCTGCATAAGTCGGTGCGGAATAGCGATCCGGACGCGGCTTTGTACTGGCTGGGGCGCATGCTCGAGGCGGGAGAAGATCCGTTGTACATTGCACGGCGCGTGGTGCGCATGGCGGTCGAGGATATCGGTTTGGCCGAGCCGAATGCGCTTTCGTTGTGCATGGCGGCTCGCGATGCCGTGGATTTCATCGGCATGCCGGAGGGGAATCTGGCCCTGGCGCAGGCGGTGGTTTATTTGTCGGTGGCACCGAAGTCCAATGCTCTGTACACCGCCTATGGTGAAGTGCAGCAGGATGTGGAGCGCACCGCCGCCGAAGCTGTGCCACTGCATCTGCGCAATGCGCCAACGCGTCTGATGAAGGGACTGGGCTACGGGAAGGGATATCAATACGCGCACGATCTCGATGCAAAAGTTGCCGACATGCAATGCCTGCCCGACAATCTGCGCGACCGGGTCTACTACCAGCCGACGAATGAAGGCATCGAGAAGCGCATCCGCGAGCGGTTGGGAGAAATCAAACGGCAGCGATCGCGGGCTGCGGCGCAGCCTGGACCGGAACAGGCGGAGCCTCATAGTAGCGACCCCGAGGCAAAGTAAAAAGAACTACGAGGCTTCCCACCGCCAGCACTCCCACAATTAAGATGCTCCCTTCCGGGCCCGTCGTTCCTCCACTGAGTAGTGCTCTACCCTGGGGATGCGTGGCAAGCAGATGATGTTGTGCCATCAGGCCGCTGTCAGCTACGCCGAACAGGAATGACTGTCCCCAGTCCCAGGTAGCATGCATACCGATGGCCCACCACAGAGAGCCCGTACGCCAGACGCTCAAGCAGAAGAACATTCCCGCAAGGAATACAGAAAGCAGGCCAACAGGGGATTCACCGGGATTGTTGGTGTGACCAAGGAAGAAGATCACGGAGAGGATGACAGAAGCGGTCCAAAAACCGAGCGCCGCGCTTTGTCGAGCCCTGAACGCCCGCTGGTAGAAGGCGGCCAGCCCGCGCGTCAATGTGTACAGAATGAAACCCCGAGTTAGCGATTCTTCGAACACTCCGACGAGACAAAATGCGATCAGCCACAGAAAGCCATAACGAAGAACGTCGCCGCCGAAAATCAAGCGGCGTTCGAATACGAGGAATCCTGCCTTCCAGAGGGTAAAGACCAGCAGAGAAATCAGGACAACTCCCCAAGCGAGGCCCGAGAGAAACAGTTTCAGCCCGTTGGGGCCGCCATAACCGTAAGCGCGGCCGCGGCGCTCAATTTTCGACATGACCCAGGTCGCCAGCAAGGTCACAGCGGCCAGCATGGCTTCGTCCAGTAAAGCAAATTTCAGTGCGATTTCTCCACGGGGCCGCTGATTTAAGGGTTGAATCTTGTTTGTGATGAACATGGGCACGCCGACCAGAGCCGCGAAAATGAGAAAGAAGAGGAGAAAGCTCCAGGTCGCGCGGATCCCGTCCCTACCGACGAAAACCTTGCGGAGCTTCGAAGGCTGCGGCGGGAGAATTGGAGGTTGAGGTACTACTGGCTGCTCAGGTTGAACAACAACGTCTGGGACGTCTGGTGTCATAGATCTTTCGTGCAGGCGCTTTCTCGGGGCTGCGCCTTCGCACCTCTCTCCACGTTCAAAGTGAGAAAAAAAGAATCAAACGTGCTTGCCGTCACATCTGACTGAACGGTGGAAAGGGTAAGGATAGTGTAAGCCTATTCGCCTGAATGTTACCGCATGGCTACGTTACCAAATGCCGCTGCCCGCGAAGTTCTCCCGATCCGGCTGCTAACCGACGACCTGATCGAAGATCTGCAGCGGGTGAAGACGGCCGCGCAGAAGATCACCTCGATTCTCGATCTCGATCAACTGATCGACAGCGTGGTCAGCGAGGTGGCAACTTCGTTCGGCTGCCTGGAGGCGAGCATTTACCTGCATGACGAGGCCCGGGGCGAGATGGTGCTGGCCGGATTACATGGCTGCAAAGTCCACAAAAAAGGGCACAGGCTAAAAGTAGGCCAGGAAGGCATGGTCGGCTATGTGGCCGCTACCGGTGAGCTGCGCTATGCGCCGGATGTACGCAAGGATCCTTACTATATCTCGTGCGGACCCGATTCACTGTCGGAAGTGGCGATCCCGCTGCGCTCGGGCGAGCGCGTGCTGGCGGTTTTCACGGCATCGCATCCGGAGTTGAACGGCTTCCCGCCCCAGCGCCTGAGAATCCTGCAGGCGCTTTGCGATCACGTGGCCATTGCCATCAAGAACGCTCAGCAGATGCAGGCAGAGCGGGCGGAGCGCGCCGTGCTGGAGCGGGAGGCGAGTGAAGCCCGCGCCATCCAGCAGGCGTTGCTGCCGAAGAGTTCTCCGTACATTCCGGGCCTGGTGATTTCCGGCCGAAGCGAGCCGGCGCGCGCGGTGGGCGGCGACTGGTATGACTTTATTCCCTTTGCGGACGGACGTTGGGGAATGGTGCTGGCCGATGTTTCAGGCAAGGGCACGGCGGCGGCACTGCTGATGTCGGCCACGCGCGGTATGTTGCGATCACTGGCGGAAGAGTGTTGCACTCCGGGCCAGGTGCTGACCAAGCTGAACCAGTTATTGGTGAATGATATTCCGCTGGGGAAATTCGTGACCATGGTGTATGCCGTGCTTGATCCCGTCACGCGCACCGTTGTGTTTGCCAATGCGGGCCACTTGCGTCCGTTGTTCATCGATGAGCGCGGGGAACAATTCCTCGAGGTCGAGCGCGGATTGCCGCTGGGCGTCGCGAACGGAGACTATTCTGAGACCAAGATTTCTTTGACCAAGGGATCGCGGCTCATCTTCTACAGCGACGGCATTACGGAAGCGGAAAATCCGCAAGGGGAAGAATATGGCCTGTGCCGCCTGGCTGAGCACTCGGTCAAGCCGGGAGCCTCGGCGGTCAGTATCATCGATGAAGTTCGATCGTATGCCAACGGATCGGGCGTGCGCGATGACGCCACTGTGGTTTTTCTTGGCGTAAACCAGTAATTACCGCATGCGCGCGCGGTGCTCTTTCAGGATGCAGCGGTCCATCACCACAAAGATTCCTGCTTTGCGCGCTTTTTCGGCGGCGTTCTCATCGATCACATCTTCCTGCATCCAGATCGCGGGCACTTTGAGGCGAATCGCGTTATCGACAATTTCGGCGACGAATTCGGAGCGGCGAAAAATGTTGACGATGTCGATCTTTTCGGGGACCTCGAGCAGCGTTTTGTAAGCTTTCTCTCCGAGGCATTCTTCGATCTGCGGATTCACTGGAATGATTCGATAGCCATGACTCTGCATGTACGCCGATACACCGTGGCTGGGACGCAAAGGATTACAGGAGAGACCGACTACGGCGATGGTTTTCGAACGCTTCAGGACTTCGGAAATAGGGTCAGACTGCGGCAGCGAAGCCACAATGCCTCCGATCTACTTTTTGTTCGCGCTTTCCATTTTCTGTTTGAACATTTTGAGAGCGAGCTTGCGGATGGTTTCGGATACTTCCTTATTGGCGGAAAGGTTCTTCAAGTCCTGGGCCAGCAGGTTTTTCATCAAGCCGAGGCCGAGGTCGAGTGGGGTGCGTGGATTCGCTACCAGGTTGCGCACGATGATGTAGTTCTTCATGAAGCGGCGCTTGAGGGGAATCTGCCGCAGGACGGCCTCCAGAACGTTTTTTTGGCTGGCGAATTTTTCCACTTCACCGTCGGCAAGCTTGGGAGCTTCCAAGACCGCGAGCGCCACGACCTTGGTACCATCGCGGATCAGGATGGAGCGCTCTTCCTTGTTGCCCTTCAGCGCGAGTTGAATGCGGCCCTTCACATCGAGAGCATTGATCTTTTGGACCGTATTCAAGCGCTTGGTGTCTTGCGGCGGTTTGGGAGCTACGGGAGCTTTTGGCTTCACCGGCGCGGGTGCAGCCGTCACCGAAGGAGCAGGTGCGTCTGGGGACTCTTCCGACGAATCCGACATCAGATCGATGAGCCCGCCGATCGCCTGAAAGGGTTTCTCGCCTTCGGCAGCGATATCGGCAGCATGCTCCTGCAAATAGGAAAAAACGCTTTCGTCGTCCATCCCGACTGTGGCTTCGGCGGACTCAAGCGGTTCGGATGCGCCAGAGATTTCGGCCGGGGCGCTAGCCGCAATCGATGGCAAGGCAGCCTCGGATGCCTCCGACACTGGATTCCCAGGTCTCGCAAAATCGGCGAGACCTGGGGCACCCGCTTCTGGTAGGGCTGGCGCGGCCGAATCTGCCTGGGGGCCTGGGTGGGCCAGAGCATCCAGCCACTGTTGCAACTCAGGGGCTTCCTCCTTCCTCAGATAAGGACTCGATCTAAGGTTTTGCAGAACCGATTTGAGCGACCGCACCCGCTGGCTCTTGAGCATGATTTCCAGCGTTTCGCGCAACGCCGAACCGGAGAGCTTGACCAGTTGTGCTTCGCTGACGGAGGGATTCTCCAGCAGGGCAGGAAGCAATTTGGGGCGCACGTTGTCGGGAGAGATGAAGTAATTCAGGACTTCCTGCGAAGTCTCAGGATTGGAGGCCGCCGCCAACGATGATTTCTCATCCCAGCCAGCCAGAGTCATGCGCGCGAGGTCGCCAAAAACCTTGTTGTGGCGCGCGAGATGAACCAGGATTTCGATGTTTTCGGCCGGCGAAACCTGCAGGGCACCGCGGGCGGCGAACTGCATCATGTTGGATGGCAACTTCGAAGCGCGGATTTGGTCAAGCATGCTCGCCATACCTCAACCCTCGGACGCCGTGGCGGCGGCTTGTTTACTGGGAATCGCGTTGCCCTCGGCCAGAGACTCCAGTTCGTGAACGGCGAGTTTCAATTCGCGGGTCACGCGATTTGGCTCATGCCGCAAGAAAATATCCAGCAAGCTTCGGTAGTACCAAAGAGTACCATCGCGTCCGCCATTGAACCGTGACCACACAGATTCTCCGAGTACACGGTAGTCGCTGACGATGGAACGGACATTGTTGAGCTTGTCGGCCGCGGAGACAAGACGCGTGTCCTGGTCTGCATCCCGCAGATGGTTCAGATACTTTTCCTTTCGCTCGCGCCAGGGCGGCTTGGGATACACGTCGGCGTCGGTGCATCCGTCGACCACCTTGGCCACGCGCGGCCCGAAAAGGCGGCGGACTTCTTTCAGCATCGGCGCCCCGCCGCAATCTTCGACCACATCGTGCAGCAGTGCGGCAATCGCGAGATCTTCGTCGCCACCTGCCTCGAGCACGAGAGAGGCAACGCCAATCAGGTGCGCGATGTAGGGGACTGTCGAAGCCTTGCGCGCCTGTCCGCGGTGTTTCTTTACCGCGAACAACAATGCCCGCTCGAAGCGAGGGCCGAGCTTGATGCTCTGCGTTCCCTGTGGTGAACGCTTTTTGCCCGCAGCCTTCACTGCTTCTCCCCCCGCCGAGCCAAGAGGTACGCGCGAATGAACGGCTGCAAGTCTCCGTCCAGCACGCGGTCCACATCGCCGACTTCGGTTTTGGTGCGGTGGTCTTTGATCAGACGATACGGCTGCAGCACGTAGGAGCGAATCTGCGAACCGAACTCGATATCCAACTTCGAATCTTCGATCTTCTTGGTGGCCGCGCGCTTCTTCTCCATCTCAAATTCGTAGAGCTTGGAGCGCAACATGCTCATGGCGCGCTCTCGGTTCTTGTGTTGCGAGCGCTCGTTCTGGCAGCTCGCGACCAGGCCTGTCGAAATGTGCGTGATGCGCACCGCAGAATCGGTCGTGTTCACGTGCTGTCCGCCCTTGCCGCTCGAACGGTAGGTGTCGATGCGGATGTCCTCCGGCTTAATGACGATCTCGATGCTGTCGTCAATTTCCGGGGAGACAAACACGCTGGCAAAAGAAGTGTGGCGGCGCTTGGCCTGATCGAAGGGCGAGATGCGAACGAGGCGATGTACTCCAATTTCGCCCTGCATCAGTCCGAAAGCGTACTCGCCATTTACCGCGAACGTAGCGGACTTCAGTCCCGCTTCTTCGCCGGGCTGGTAGTCGTACAGAACCGTTTCAAAACCTTGCCGCTCAGCCCATCGCAAATACATGCGCAGCAGCATGTCGGCCCAATCCTGCGACTCGGTGCCGCCGGCGCCGGGATGGATGGTCACGATGGCGTTGCGCGCGTCGTTCTCACCGGAAAGCAGAGTCTCGGTTTCAAGCTTGTCGATGAGTTCGCGGAGCGAGCCGATCTCGCGCTGCAAGTCTCCATCAACGTTCTCGCCTTCTTTGGCCAGATCGAAGTACGCGTTAATGTCGTCCCCGCGGCGTGCCAGATCTGCATCGGTAGCGAGCACATGCTCCAGGCGCTTCTTCTCACGCATCACTTGTTGCGAGCGCTGGGGATTCGACCACAAATTCGGGTCGGAGGCCTGCTTTTCAATTTCGGCTAGTTGCGGGCGGAGCTTGCCTGCGTCAAAGATACTCCCGAAGATCGTGGACTTTCTTGCTCAGCTTGTCGTATTCCTGTTCCAACTCTTGATTCATGAAGACGCTTTGACCTTGTTGTTTCTGGATGATACGAAGCGCTCAATCAGCGCTCCCAACAAAATTATCGCACAGGCATAGGCGAACCAGTCGCCATGGCGAGTGTAGAAGGTGGTAACGGAAGTGAGGGCATAGGGCGCCAATAGGGCAGCCCGCTCCTTGCGCGGAACGCGCGCGGCTACTCGTCCCCATGGATCAATCGAGCCGGTGACGCCAGTGTCGGTGGCGCTCAAGATCCAGCGGTTGTTTTCGATGGCGCGCATGCGAGTCTGATTCAAATGCTGCGCGTAGGCGCCACTGTCACCATACCAGCCGTCGTTGGAGAGGTTCACAAACACCTGCGCGCCCTGATCGGCGAATTGGCGGACTTCGCCGGGAAAAACGGATTCATAACAGATGAAAACGCCGAGAGCTTCGCCGCCCGCCTTGAGCGGGTTGCGCGACATACCGTGCTCGAACTGACCGACCTCCTTGGTGAGTCCGCCGGCGAAAGAAAAAAGGGTTGGAAATGGCAGGTATTCGCCGAAGGGCACAAGATGAACTTTGTCGTAGCGCGAGGTCCACTCTCCGGCAGGGCTGACCAGGACCGCAGAATTGAAGATCGCGCCCTCCGCATTCGGATGCGGGGCGTTGCTTCCGATCGATCCGGCTACGATCCACAGATGGGTGTTGCGGGCAATCGCGCTGAGCGCCTCACGAAATCGTGGATCGTTGGTAAAGAAAGGCGCGGGCGATTCCGGCCAGATGATGAGATCTACGCTGCCGGCGTGATCTGCAGTAGCTCGCTCAGTGACTGCTGCTAATTCCGATAGTGTCTGCTGAAGATATGCAGGACTCCAGTCGGCGGCAACAGGGATGTTCTGTTGCAGGAGCAATGCGGCGCGATCCGGTTTCGCGGGCGGAGGTTCGATGAGCCTTCCGGCCTGTAGTACGGCTGCCGCTGCCACGGCCGCAACCAGCAGCGACGAGCGCCTTTCTCTCGAAACTAGAAACGCCGCCGCCAGCGCCACGTTCACCAACACGATTTCAAACGAGATCCCATACACTCCGGTCCATGAGGCGATGCGGCACAGAGCGACGTTGTCGACCTGGGAGATGCCCAGCAGGTTCCACGGAAATGCGGTAACGCGGGTGCGCGCCAACTCCACGGCGACCCAAAGGACGGGGGTCATTACCAGCGCGCGCCGGTTGTCCTTTGGATGAGCGAGAAGGCCGACGAGGAATCCGAACAGGCCGTGATACAGACCGAGGTAGCAACAAAAGAGGAACACGACCAACACGGCTGCCGGGGCATTCAGGCCGCCGAATTGGCGCATCGTGTCGTAGATCCAGTAGCAGGTCCCGGCGTACCAGAGGATTCCGCACATGTAGGCGAGGAGAAAGCCTTGCGCCGGGGATGCCGGTTGAAGACGCACATCGCCAGCAACTTCGAGTTCGCCGAACGGACGTGCGCGAAGCAACGCCACGATAAGCGGAGCCAGGGCGAACCAGGAGAGAACGTAAATGCCAGGCAGCGGAAATATCAGCACCTGCAAAACGGCGGATAGCAACACCAACAGCCAGGCGCTGGGATGAATTTGGCGCACGGGAAAGGATAGCAAAGGCAGTGGTCAGTTCTTAGTGGTTAGTGGCCAGTTATCAGTACTCGGTACTCAGGACTCGGTACTCAGTGGAACCACGTCCAGGCGGGAGCGAACGAAGGCAACGATTTCTGGCGTTACATACGGCGGCGGGTCGATGCGGAACACGGGACAGTGCGCCACCGGCTTGAGCGAGACCTCTTGCCACGTTACTCCAGTGGATGAGTCGTGCAGAATCACGGCATTGGCGCGGTCGAGAAATTCCCGGGCGGAGTTCTTGAAGTCTGCAGTTGCGGGGTCGAGCACAGTGAGATAGAGATCGGGACGGAGAAACTTCAGGACGCTGTTTGATTCGAGGATGACATTGGCCGCGCCCTGAAGGTGTTGCCGTAGAGTTGGCATGGCTTCCGCCAGGCGTCCTTGCTCGGTGCGTACCCAAAAGACCCGCGTCGCACCAGCGGCTAGAAAGCGTGAGGTATCGGATTTGCCGGAGCGGTCGTGTTCCTCCGTGATCGCCCAGGAATGGTCGCCGGTAGCGCAGTCGCAGGGTTCGCCATTGGCCGAGCAAATACCGTGTCCGTATTGCGTGATCTTGGCGGCGGTCCAATCAAATTCGTGCAACGCCGCAATCAGGCCGGCAACGACGCTGGTCTTGCCTACGTTTCGCGAGTGGCCGCCGACGACGATCAAAGCCATACGAAATCCAATTGCCTTGCGCTCGCTTCACACAGCGAAGGCGCGGACGCCGGCGCTACTTTTTGGCCAGACGCGCTAGCGTCGCCAACTGCCTTAAATATTGCCGCAACGGCTGCGCGGGAGTTCCCCAGAAGGCGACGCCTTTCCCTTTCAAAATCTTGTTGGGCAGAATGCCGCCTTGTCCGCCCACCATGACTCCTTCGCAAATTCGGGCGTGTTCGCCGATACCGACCTGTCCGCCGAGGACCACACCGTTTTCGATGACGATGCTGCCGGAGAGCCCCGTTTGGGCCGCGATCACGACGTCTTCCCCGATCTGGCAGTTGTGGCCGATGTGAACAAGGTTGTCGATCTTTGCCCCGCGGCGAATGCGGGTTTCCTCCAGTGCGCCGCGATCAATGGTGGCGTTAGCGCCGATCTCTACGTCATCTTCAATCATCAAGCGCCCGACCTGGGGGAATTTTTCGTAATGGCCGGTTTTGCGGTCGCGCACGTAGCCGAAGCCGTCGCTGCCGAGAACTGCTCCGGCATGGACAATGACCCTGTCTCCCAGCCGCGTTCCAGCATAGATCGTGACATTGGGATAAATTTCGCAGGCCTCGCCGATAACAACGCGTGCGCCAATCGCGCATCCCTCGCCGATCCGGGAACCCGCACCGATCTGCGCCCCTTCGCCGATGGTAGCGCGCGCCTTTACCGAGACGCGAGCACCTAATACCGCCGAAGGATGCACAACCGCGGTCCGGTCCACGGTCTCTTGCGCACCGGGAGACTGCGAGTCATCCTGCAACACGCGCGCTGCCCGGGCGAACGCGAGTTTCGGTTGATCGCTGATCAGAAAGGAGCGCCCGCTCGTCCCACCTTCTGCAAACACTCCAGCTATGATTCCTGCAGCCCGGGACTGCAAGGCTGCGGAGAGATGCTTCTCATCGTCGACAAAGACAATGTCCTGCTCCGATGCCGACTCGATGCTGGCCACGCTACGAACTTCGATTTTTGCATCGCCTACGAGACGAGCTCCCACGGCCTCAGCAATCTGAGCTAGCGAGCGCTTCATGGCCTTCACTGTATAGCAGCGGGCCGACCGTTAGGAAGAGCAGAGGGAAAAGACGAGAAGCTAGGCGCCTGGTTTTTACGGGGCAGTGCAGGTCGCTGTAGTCCCAGTTGTGGTGGTCGAACTCAGAGTCTGGCACATCACGAAGCTGCCGGTCCCGGTACAACTTGGATCGCCTTGGCCGCCTGTCAGCTTCCAAGTTCCGACTACAACTCCATTGGACAGAGTCCCCGTCGTCGACGTGGTTCCATTCGAAGTTCCGGTCAAATCCCCGGTGAGCGTCAGGGAGTTGCCCGACGGAGTCTGGGAATTCACGGTGAGCGTGAGGGTTCCGGTTACCGATCCAGCAGAAGCGGTCGTTAGCTTGGCGCTGCCGCTCTCGGTCGTGGCATTGGCTCCGGTTCCAAAGCAAGCCCCTGAATTGAAGAAACTCAGGCCTGTGATATCTAACGGCCCGCTGTTAGTGACCGAGAATGTAGTGACGAAGTTCAGCAGGCTCGCCTGCTGAATACCGCCGGTAAGAATCGCTTCCCAATTCCCTGTCGCCTGGGTATTGTTTGTCGTAGATGTGTTCGGACTCGTCCCGCAGGCGCATACGGCAATCTGGAGCGCCAGCACCGTCAAAATGCCCAGCTTCTTCATGAACCTTCCTTGAATTGATCTTTATGAGAATAGAGAGATGCGGGCAAAGCCGTCAATGGATGTAAGGACGGCTTACGGCTTCCTGCTACTCGGCTTCCGGAGGCTGGTTGGTGAGCTGATTTCTTGCCGGAAGCCGAATGGCGGAAGCCGGGAAGCCTGTTTTACATTCTTGTCATCGTGAACGTACCGGAGCCGGTGCAGCCGGTGCTTCCAGTCAGAGTCCACGTGCCGGAAATGGTGTTGCCGGCCACTACGCCGTTCAGTACGAGCGCGTTCGAGGCCGATCCTTGCGACTTTATGGTCATGCCGAAGGTGCCGTTCGTCTGGCCATTGAGATTTCCGCTTAGTCCGAATGATCCGGTTTCGGTTTCGCCCGAGGCAAAGCACGGAGAGCTGGTGTTGAAACTGAAGCTGCTGATGCTCAACGATCCATTGCTGCCGGCCGAGAGCGTCGTGCCAAAGGTGAAGGCGGTCTGATTGTCTGCGCCGACCAGGTTTGCGTTCCACGTTCCATTGATGTCGGAAGAATTACTGTTTGAGCCACATCCGACCAGTACGAGGCCCACTGCCACTAACAACGCCACTGCCAACTGCTTCATCTGAAAATCCCCTAGGTAAAAGTCCGAAGGGCGCATGAGACTAGATGCGAAAAAGGGCGAGAAAGTGGCTTTGGGAGCGGTTTACAGAGCCATTGATGTTCACCGCTGACTCTGCAACAATCAGTAGAGGCCCTCACCTCGTTGAAATCTCAAGATCACAAAAACGACCCAGCCCGCCGCAAGAGCGGAAGCTATTCTGAATCCGGCGCTTACGACTGATCTTTTCATCTTCCGTTTTCCAGCTCATAGGCTTTAGGCTCCGCGCTTGCTCTTCAACTCTGCCAGCAATTGCTCGATGCGATCCTCCTTTTCCAATGCAGCGAGGCGATCGTCAATATTGTCCGAAGCGATTTCCGATTTCGCCTGACTTACCGCCTCAGAATGCGCGACTTTGCGCTTCATTCGGTCGAATGCTGCCGCCTTGGAGCCGTCGCCGGAAGCCATCCGTGCGTCGCTGGCTTTACCCACAGCGCGGGCGCGGCGATGCTGTGCGATCAATACGTCGGCTTTGGCCTGGGCTTCGGTCAGCTTCTGTTCGAGCTGGCGCAAGGCGCCCTTCAAGTTCTCCACCTGCGCCTTCTGATCGATGACCTGCTGCGCGAAGTTCTCGCTCAGCTCGCGATAACTTTCCACGCGCTGCAACGATGCCCGCGCCAGGTCGTCTTCTTTCTTGTCGACGGCAAGCTCCGCCTTGCGCATCCACTCGGCGATTTTGTCGGAATTTTCCTTCTGCTTCTTTTCGAGCAGGTGCTGGTCGGCGATGGCGATCGCGACCTGCGTTTTGACCTGCAGAAGCTGGTTCTGCATGTCGAGAATGACCTGCTTGATCATCTTTTCCGGATCTTCGGCCTTGTCGATCAGGTCGTTGAGATTCGCCCGGACTAACGTCGAAACGCGCTCTAGTAGTGCCATGGTGGACTCCTTTTCTTAGCTCTCAGCTGTCAGCTTTCAGCTCTCAGCTTTGCTGCCTCGACTTCATTCATTTCTTTTCTTCTCATCTGGAGTTCTTGAGAACGCTCCTCTGGCAACTCCGGTGCCGATTACGATTCCTACAACGGCAAGTCCTACGGCCGGCTGCACGTGGAAAAAGTCGACAACGAGACCTACTGCCGCGATTATGGCTGTGACCAGCGTGATGGCCGCTCCGTACTTCTTATTGGGTGTCATGACGATCTCCTTCCGGCGCCATGTACGCGGTGCATGGCCTCGCACTCTGGACACTCGGGTTGTTTGGTACGAAGCGTGGTGCCGATGCTCACTCCGATGGCCACGCCGATCGCAAGCCAGACTCCTACGTTGCCAGCGAGGACTCCAGCGACGGCGCCCAAACCC
>Ga0070730_10003955_pt1 | contig 13149 bp, 10 predicted proteins | sample Coa_R1_3_FD_66447 | JGI IMG/M metagenome (GOLD analysis project Ga0070730, IMG submission 66447) | Surface soil microbial communities from Centralia Pennsylvania, which are recovering from an underground coalmine fire - Coalmine... | ecosystem: Environmental > Terrestrial > Soil > Unclassified ...
GGATGGCTCGCGCTTCTGGGCCAACGTGGTCATCACCGCGCTCAAGGATGAGAACGGCGTCCTCCTTGGCTTTGGAAAAGTTACGCGCGACATTAGCCAGCGCAAATGGGCCATGGAGGCGAATTTCGAGAAACTCTTTCGTTCCAGCCCGAACCCGATTCTTCTTAGCAGCCTCGACGACGCTCGTTTCATTGAAGTGAACGAAGCGTTTTGCGAGCTCCTTGGTTACACCCGGGAAGAATTGATTGGTCAGAGCTCGATCGCCCTGGGCGTATGGCCCTATGCGGAAGAACGCACTCACATAGTGGCCGAACTGAAAGCGGGGCGCCCCGTTCGCGGAGAGCCTTGCGAGATGCGCAGCAAGTCCGGCGACAGGCGCAACGTCGAGGTTTCTGCCGACATTATTGAGTTCCGCGAAAATTCCTGCCTGTTTGCAACGCTCCTGGACACTTCCGAGAGCCGAAGGCTTGAGGCTGTCGTTGAGGAACTTTCTACTCCCGTTCTGCAAGCGCAGGAAGGTCTATTGGTTGTGCCCTTGATCGGCCGCGTCGACGGGCCACGCGCCACCCAGTTGCGGAATCAGTTGCTCAATGCCGTCCACACTCAGCGCGCTCGTGCCGTCGTGATCGACCTTACAGGGGTCCCCAAAATCGAAAGGGAAACCGCCGATGGTTTGATCCGCGCGGTTGAGGCCGTGCAATTATTGGGGGCTAAAGTCATCCTGGCTGGGATTTCCGCAGTCATCGCGGATACTCTCGTCGCAATCGGCGCGAGATTCAACAGAATCAAAACCACCGCGGACCTGCAGAGCGCGTTGGAAGAAGCCAAAAACCTCTTGGGCGAGGAGAGCCACATTCGATAGGCGATCTCTTGCGCTCTCAGCCGCTTAGCCAGGCCTTTTCATCTCAGACACATTCAAGAACGTGGGTTTAGGCCGCTTCCTCTCTCAGCGACTCACTGTGGTATCCTTTATTGGTCGGCTCTCGGCGGTCTGCCTGCGAAACCATCCTTTCCCGCACCGCCTCATCTCTGAATTCGAGCCACACTCCCAGGGGGAGTTCAAGGAAAGTGGAGGCTTAGGCCAGGAAATGTCTACGCTCGCGGAAGTTCCACCAACATCGAAAACCAGGCGCGAAGTCATCGAACGCGCGGTCATCCGCTTCGCGGGCGACTCCGGCGACGGCATGCAGATTACCGGAAGCCAGTTCACCAATACCGTCGCGCTCTACGGAAATGACATCGCCACCTTCCCCGACTATCCCGCCGAAATCCGCGCCCCTGCCGGAACCATCCCTGGCGTCAGCGGCTTTCAACTGCATTTTTCCTCCAATGAAGTTTTTACACCGGGTGATGCCATTGATGCGCTCATCGCCATGAACCCCGCTGCCCTCAAGGTGAACGTCGGAGACTTAAAGGCAAACGGCATCCTTATCGTTAACAGCGACAGCTTCAAAGAAACGGATCTGCGCAAAGCGCAAATAACCGTCAGCCCCCTCGAAGACCATTCTTTGGACAAGTTCCGTGTTTTCCCGGTCGAACTGCAGCGCCTGACCCGCGCCGCCCTCCAGCATCTGGGTATAGACGCCAAGGCCATGGACCGCTGCAAGAACTTCTTCGCCCTCGGCATGTGCTATTGGCTCTATAACCGCTCGACCGACCCCACCAATCGTTGGATCGAGCAGAAGTTCGGCAAAAAGCCGCTCTTGATGGAAGCCAACAAGCTCGCTTTGAAGGCCGGCTATTCCTATTGCGAAGCCACCGAAGCTTTCCAAATCAGTTACGAAATTCCCCCGGCCCAATTGACCCCGGGCGTCTACCGAAACATCAGTGGAAATCAGGCTCTGGCCATGGGCTTTGTGACCGCGGCGCAAAAGGCGGGCTTGCATCTCTATCTGGGCAGCTACCCGATCACCCCGGCGTCCGACATCCTCCATGAGCTCTCACAGTACAAACACTTTGGCGTGATCACCTTTCAGGCGGAGGACGAAATTGCCGCGATCACGTCGGCTATCGGAGCTTCCTACACCGGCTGCCTTGCCATCACCACCACTTCCGGTCCCGGCATGGCCTTGAAAACCGAAGCAATGGGCCTTGCCATCGCCACCGAGATTCCCCTGGTCATTTGTGACATCCAGCGCGGCGGCCCCTCAACCGGCCTCCCCACGAAGACCGAACAAGCAGACCTTCTCCAGGCGCTATTTGGCCGCAACTCGGAAGCACCAATCCCCGTGCTGGCGGCAGCCACTCCTGGCGACTGTTTTTGGGTCGCTCTCGAAGCCTCGCGCATCGCTTTGAAGTACATGATTCCCGTGATTGTCCTTTCCGACGGGTACCTTGCCAACGGTGCGGAACCTTGGCGCATTCCCAAGGCCGAAGACATTCCGCCGATCCCCGTCAAATTCGCAACCGATCCTGTCGGCTTCATGCCGTACAAACGCGATCCGCAAACCCTGGCGCGTCCCTGGGCGCTCCCCGGCACTCCCGGCCTCGAACACCGCATTGGCGGTCTCGAAAAGCAGGACGGCACGGGCAACATCAACTACGAACCGCTGAACCACGAAAATATGGTGCGTATCCGCGCCGCAAAAGTTGCGGCCATTGTCCAGGACATTCCGAATGCACAGCCCGAAGGCGATCCCTCCGGCGACCTGCTCGTCGTCTCTTGGGGCTCTACCGCCGGCTCCATCACTGCGGCCGTCAAATCGGCTCGCGCCAGAGGATGCAGGATCGGCCATCTGCATCTTCGCTACTTGAATCCGCTGCCTGGAAATGTCGGCGAGATTCTCAAGCGCTACAAGAGAGTGCTTGTGCCGGAGCTCAACATGGGCCAGCTCCTTTGGGTTCTCCGGGCAAAATATCTTGTGGACGCTGTCGGCTTGAACAAAATTCAAGGCCGCCCGTTCAAGCAAGCTGAACTCGAGCAAAAGTTTGATGAAATGCTGGGAATACAGGGGAACCATCGATGAGCACAGCCACTCTTCCTCCGCCACTGACAAAAAAGGATTTTCAGACCGACCAGGAAGTGCGCTGGTGCCCCGGCTGTGGCGACTACGCCATTCTCTCGGCCGTGCAATCTATTTTCCCGGAGCTCGGCATCCGCAAGGAGAATTTCGTTGTAGTCTCAGGCATCGGCTGCTCCAGCCGTTTCCCGTACTACATGAACACCTACGGATTTCACACGATCCATGGCCGCGCTCCCGCCGTCGCTACCGGCATCAAAATTGCCAACCCCGAACTGGAAGTTTGGATAGCCACGGGAGATGGCGACGCGCTGGCCATCGGCGGAAACCATACCATTCACTTGCTGCGCAGAAACGTCGGCGTCAAGGTTCTCCTTTTCAACAATCGCATCTACGGCCTCACCAAAGGGCAGTACTCTCCCACTTCCGAGGTTCATAAAATCACCAAGTCCACTCCCTACGGCACCGCGGACCGCCCGTTCAATCCCGTTGCGCTGGCCACTGGTTCCGAAGCCACGTTCGTGGCGCGTTCGGTGGACGTCTTCCAGTCCCACCTGAAAGACACTCTGCGTCACGCCGCCGCGCACAGGGGCACGGCCTTCGTGGAAATTTTGCAGAACTGCAATATTTTCAATGACGGCGCGTGGTTCTCGCTCACTGAAAAGGATGCTCGCAGCGAACAGGTTCTCCAGTTGGAACACGGCAAGCCTCTGATCTACGGCAAGAATCGCGACAAAGGCATTCGCCGCAAACCCGATGGCGACATCGAAGTTGTGCAGCTCGGCAACGGCGTCACCGAGAGCGACCTCATCGTCCACGACGCGCACCATCCGCGTCCCTCGTACGCCTTTTTGCTCTCGCACATGGAGCATCGCCCAGGCTTCCCGACACCCATTGGTGTTTTTCGCGCCTGGGACGATTTGCCTCGCTACGAAGACGTGATGAGGGACCAGATCCAAGAAGTCATCGCCAAGAAAGGTTCAGGCGATCTAAACAAACTCCTCCGCGCCGGCGACGTCTGGGAAGTAAAGTAATCCGGACGGCTTCGCAGGCATTCCTGTTTCCGCACTGCGCCATAGAGTCTGTCAAACATCAGCGGACTAGTACAGGTTCCCTGGAATTCTTGCCAGTTTGACAGTTCAGCATCTCTTTCCTCATGGCCAATCCACATTGGCTCTGTTATCGTCCCTTCCAAGATGGTCTAATCGCATGAAACCGCCAGTGGTTTGCCGCATCGAATAGAGAATCGGCGGAGGGTGTTTCAGTTTGGACGAGGCTGCCAAACTCGGTTCTTTTGCTTTGCTTGGGGATGCGGATCCCGTTCCCCAGAGCCTGTTTGTCGCCTACCCCGAACAGGCCAGGACCCTCGCGCTCCTTCACGAAGTAAGCCGCGAGCTGACTTCCATTCTCGACCGCGAGGAACTGCTCCGGCGCGTCGCCGAGCGCATCAGGAAGATTGTCGACTACGACGTTTTCAGTGTCATGCTCTGGAACGAGCAGGCCCAGCTTCTTGAATCCATCTTTGCCCTGCGCTGCAACGATTCCATTTCCACGCGCACGCGCGTCTCTCTCCATCAGGGCCTTACCGGGACTGCTGCCGGCGAGCGCCGCGTGCTTCGCGTTCATGACGTGAACGAGGACCCGCGCTATATCCGCTGCGCGACCGGAGTGGATGCGCGCTCGGAAATCGTTGTGCCGCTCCTCATGAAGGACCGGCTGATTGGCGTCCTCGATCTTGAAAGCACGCGGCCTCGCGCCTTCACCCTCGAGCACGAACGCATGCTTTCCACCCTGGGTTCGTACATCGCCGTGGCACTCGAGAATGCGCGACTCTACGAGGAAGCGCTGCAAAACGAACGCCGTTTGCGGGCCGATCTGGATACCGCCAAAGAAATTCAAAGGCAGCTTCTTCCCACTGGCGCACGCGAGATTCCGGGTCTCGACCTGGCGGCAGCCTACGTTCCCGCGCGCGAACTGGGAGGAGATTTCTACGATTTTCTCCCCTACGGCGAGGGCCGCCTGGCGATTGCGCTGGGCGATGTTTCAGGAAAAGGAACCGCCGCGGCTCTTTACGGTTCGCTTGCCATTGGCACAATTCGTGAAATCGTAGTCGATAGCGACTGCGATCCGGCTTGCATGCTCGCGCTCTTAAACCAACGCCTCCACAACACGCGGCTCGATGCGCGTTTCATCGCCATGCTCTTCGGGGTTTACGACGCAGCCCATCGGCGGCTCACGCTTGCAAATGCCGGGTCGCCGTATCCTCTCCTTCTTCGCGACGGGCATGTGATTTCCGTTCGTTTGGAAGGTGTACCGCTCGGCCTTCTCCCCGGCACTCATTATGATGAGTCTAGCCTCGACCTTCTCCCGGGCGACGTAGTAGTGTTCGCCTCCGACGGCATTCTGGAATCTGAGAATGCTTCGCAAGAAGAGTTTGGCCTGCAGCGCCTGTCCACGGTCCTGAGCAATACTTCTCCGGACGATTCGGCACGCGCCATCGCGGAACGCATCCTCGCCGAAACTGACGATCACGGTGCCGGCACGGCTCCCCACGACGATCGCACCCTTGTCGTCCTGCGCGTCACCGACGAAACCGGCTCCGACTTCTCCAAACTCCCCGTCATCTACTGACTTTCCGTTTGCAACGAAAATCAAGGTGTAGCGCAGGGCGAGTCCGCGAGCCCTGCGGCTCTTCGTTCAGTTTTTCATTGAAGACTTTGTTGGTGAATCAGCGCCGTGTGTCTGCGCCCGCCGCCGCTGCATTCGCCTGCAACAGTTCTGGATTCTTCAACAGCGGCAGCCACTTCTCACGCACCGCCGCGAAGTCCGGCCAATTTTTCTTTGACACAGGGTCCGAAGGAGGCAATCCCAGCCTCTCAAAATTCTTGTACTGCCCTCTCTGCAAAATTCGGAAATCCAGATGTGGCCCCGTTGCCAGGCCCGTGCTTCCCACCAGCCCGATGGTCTTGCCGATTTCCACGTGCTCGCCCGAATGCACGAACATGCGCGCCAAGTGCAGATACATTGTCTCGTACCCGTTGAAGTGCGCGATCTGCACCATGTTCCCTTCGCCGCCCTTGCGCCCCGCAAAAACCACGCGCCCGCTTCCGATGGTCTGCACCGGAGTCCCCACGGGTGCGCCGTAGTCGGTTCCCATGTGCGGCCGGTAAATCTTCAGGATGGGATGAAATCGCGAGCGGCTGAAATGTGACGTCACCGGCGCTCCGAACTTTAGGGGAGAGCGCAGAAACGCCTTTTGCAACGACTTTCCGTCCGCCGCGTAGTATCCCTGCCGCCCCTCAGGGTCATGAAACAGCAGCGCCTCGTACTTCCGGCCTGCGTTTTCATACTCTGCCGCAAAAATCTTTCCGTAGCCCGCGGTTTCCCCGTTCATATATCTCTTTTTTTCCAGCAGGATGCGAAACGTGTCGCCTTGCCGGGGATCGGTGTAAAAATCCAGGTCGTAGCCGAAAATCTGCGCCAACCGCAGCGCCAATTCCGGCGATTCCCCCGCATCCTCCACGGCATTGAACAGCGAATCGTCCACTCGGCCTGATACCGCGACAATCTCTGTTTTCGAAGGAATCTCGCTGATGCGCGCCGTGAACCCGCCTTCTTCAGGAACAATCTTCAGCATGCGGTCCGGATCAATTTTGTAATCGATCTCCCGCAACGCGCCCTCCACCGAGCGCCCCACCGTGATGGTGTTTCCCGCGCGAAGTTGGCGGAGATTGAACGCGCGCTGCGCCGCCGCCGACGCGTTCGCAGCTTCCTCCGCGCTCAGTCCGAATTTTTCAAGAGCCGCCTTGAAATTCTCCCCGGCGGAAACCTTCTCTTTCTGCGGCAGAATGGTCTGCTCGCGGATGCGCTTTCCTTCCTCCACCGCCAGACTCACCTGCCGGTCGTATTCATCTCCGGCGGCCAGCCGTCGTTCGAACACGTACCCCAGCGTAACCACACCGGCGACGCATTCACACAAAACAAGCATTACGAAACCACGGTTCACAATTCCCCCGGGATGGTTGTCAATGATCCCAATTCCCCGCCAACCCGCCTAAACACTTCCTGGCACGAAGAGTTTCATGGCTTTTGGCGCACCCTCTTTTTGTCTCAACTCGGCACCTGCGTCAAACCCGCATTCGGAACCTTGCGCCCAATCCTCCAACAGCTCGCGTTGCTCCGTCGCCGTAATAGTGCTTAACCAATCGCCGAAACCTGAACCGCTGCTTAGGAAAACAAAAACGCTGCGAAGTTTCCGCAGCGTGATGCATTACTCTCAATTGTAACAGGCGGCTCCTTTAATTTCCGGTCTGGATGGCCACCTGCGAGCTGGACGCCGCAAAATAGTTTTGTTCGCGCAGCTTGCGATACATGATGCCCGCAACCTGAGCGGCCGCCGGGCCCTTCACACGGCGCGTATTCCCGCGCAAGAGCACGGCCAGCGCAATCTTCGGATGCGTTTCATCCGCGTAGGTAATGAACCAGCCGATTTTCGATGGCGTCGTGTGATCGTCGCACGTTCCCGTCTTGCCGATGGGCAGCTCATCGCCGCCGCGGTCGTAGCTCGAACGGCCCGTGCCATACAGCACCGCGGCAAGCATCCCTTCGCGGATTTCCGGAAGGATGGGCGCGATGTTCAATTCGCGCTTCACCTTCGGCGCAAAATTCTGAAGCTCTTCCTGGGTGTGGGGATACTGCAAATAATAAAGTGTTCCGCCATTGGCAAACGCCGCGGAAAGCGCCGCAAGTTGCAACGGTGTTACTTGAATCCCTTCGCCGAAGCTCGACATTCGAGCCACTCCGCCGTGCGCGGGAGGCGTCGTGGGAAACGATCCTGGGTGCTCGTCCGGCAGGTTATAGCCGGCAAGTTCGCCAAGGCCCAGCAGCCGGCCGTATTTCGAAACGGTGTCAAATCCCATCCGCGAGCCGAGTTGCTCGAAAAACTCGTTGTTTGAGCGCGCCATCGCTTCCGTCAAGTTCATGTATTTCCGGCGGCTCACCCGCAGCATGGTGTCGGGCGTGATTACATTTTCTTCCAGCGCGGCAAGCGCGATGGTCGGCTTGATGGTCGAGCACGGAATGTAGCCGTCGCTGAACGCGAGCTTTTGATTGACGACCGTCAGGATACGCCCTGTATTCGGATCCACTGCGACCACCGCGCCGTTGTACTTTCCCAACGCGGCAACCGCCGCGGCTCGCACCACGGGGTCATCGAAAGCGCCGTCATCGGTGCTCGTGGAATCCGCAAACGTGGGAACGCCGGGATAACGATTCACATAGCGGTGCGCGCGCGAACGCGTGGACGCAGAACCTGCCGGCATGGCCGGGACGGGCACTGCGCACAACGCCGCCAATAAAATTGCGATACTGCTTCTTCCGTACTTCACCGTTCCCACCCTCAAACAAGGTCGATGCGCCTTCGCGTCCACCCCGGATTACCCCACCGCTCATCACGCCGGGGCCAAACTTTTACATCAACCTCTTATTCACCGTCAACAAACATTCACAGTAACTGCTCGTTGTTGCTACGGGCAGCTAGCTTGCCCCTGCCCGTCTGCGGATAGCTTGCACCCCGGCAACCACTCCGAGCGATGTTGATTCGATGCGACTTAGCGTCGCTTCGATTGCTCCTACGTTATCAAACACCATACCAAAGAGGAACACTCGTTCTCAGGTTGCGACATTCATTCTATGAAGTTTGATGCTGGTACCGCAATAGCGGATAAGCCCTAGTACGCCCTTATGTGCTTTGTTTTCAACTCACTGCCCGCCCGGCCAGCCCCCTGCCCCTCCGCCCGGCCCGCCGTCACAATTGGTGAAATGCGACATGCGTTCTTCGGATCTCATCCTGAAACGCGGTCATTGGCACCTCAGCCGGTTTTCTCGCGAAGTCGCGCTCTAGGGCAAGAAAGGCTAAGATGCTGTCTCTGAGTTTAACGTGTGGACAGAGGATGCCTTCCAGCAAACGCAATCTCGGTGAACATGCACTGATGAAGCGCCGCGGTTCAAAACTTGGAGTGAAGCGTTTTTTCCAGGAACAGCTGTCCGGGGAGGAAGCCCTGACCTTTACAACCGCCAAGCGACTATTCGACCTGGCGGAAGAACTCCTGATCGTTCAGCCTTGGCAAGCGCTGGCGGACACCGAGCTGATCTTGGTGAAGGATCCGCAACTGGGAGGGTTTTGCTTTTGCAGCGTACTCGGTCAGCTGGGTGAGATCTTTGCGGTCCATGCCTATCGCGGCATGCAGAGCTACTGCCTGTTCAAAAAAATGGCCGCTGGCGTGCCCATCGACATAGGAGAGTTCTTCGGTGAGCAGCATAGCCTTACTTTAGAATTTCTGACGCCAGGCAAACTGTCCCCGGCTGATCGCGACCTCGCGCTCGCCCTGGGGCATCCTTTGAAAAAGGGAACGATGGTTCCTCAATTCCGTGCCGGCCGGCCGGGCTATCGGCCATGGTATCCCACGGAAGGCGAGGGAAAGGTTCTTGCGCTTTGCGTCGAAAGCGTGCTGGCCTTTTGCGAGTACGCCGCCGACAATCCTGAGTTCGACTCCTGGCAGTACGAAGACGTGTATCCGAAAGTAGTCTGGACCAGCAAGAAATTTTTCAGGGTGGAAAATGACCTGGTTCGCGAAACGGCGCCGCCGCCGGATCCCGCTCCTCTCGATCAAGACAGGCTGGAAAAGTTGTGCCGCGGGGACTATCCGCTTCGCGGAATCATCGAGGTGGATCAGTTCTACAGCGGCGCTCCCGTTGGAGAGAAGAATCAGAGGAAAGCATGCCTCCGAGTCGTAATGTCCGTAGATGCGGAGACTCGCTTCTTGTACACAGTGGAAGCGCTGGAGCCAGTTCGCTCCCTTGGTGAAGTCTTGGTTGAGGGAGTTTTGCAAACGATAGAGAGGGGTAGGTTTGTCCCCGCGGAAGTGCGTGTGAAACAAGAACGTTACCGGCTCTTGCTGCTCGCTCTGAAGGAGAGGTTCGGATTCGAGCTCCGCGTCTCAGAAAATCTACCAGCCTTGGACTTTGCGAAGGAACACTTACAAAGAACGCTCGGAGATCCGGGCAAAATCTGAGTCCGTCACTACAGGCCTTCAGTGTTCCTTACAATGGCGAATCGGCTCCCACGCAATACGAAAACAAAAAAGGGCGCGATGCACTCGCGCCCCTCTTTGATTCGTCTTTAGTGTGAACTTTGAGCTGTCGGTCGGTTCACAAAGGACGGGAGATTCCCACCCTTAGCTTTCTTCCACTACCGCGCTGGCCGGGCCTTCGCCGCATCCGCGCCGGCCGCTGCCGTCGCCGCTTTCACCGGTGGCTTTTCTCCGTGCGCTGAAGCTGCGGTCGCAGCCGCGTGTCCATTAGCTCCGGAAGACGCGCTCGAATTCCCCGGCTGCGGTATCTCCATCTTCTTGCGCAGCCCGTTTTCCAGCTTTTCGCGAATGTCCGTGCTTTCCTTGAGGAAAACGCGCGCATTCTCGCGGCCCTGCCCCATGCGTTCCCCGCCAAAGCTCAGCCACGTCCCGCTCTTCTCAATCAATCCCTTGTCCACGCCGAGGTCGATCAAATCGCCCTCGCGCGAAATCCCTTCTCCATACAAAATGTCGAATTCTGCTTCACGGAATGGCGCCGCCACTTTATTTTTTACTACCTTCGCCCGTGTTCGCGAACCCACCACCTTGTCGCCTTCCTTGATCGACTGGATGCGCCGAATGTCCACACGCATGGACGCATAAAATTTCAGCGCGCGCCCGCCCGTGGTCGTCTCCGGATTCCCAAACATCACGCCAATCTTCTCGCGAATCTGGTTGATGAAAATCAGGCAGGTACGCGACTTCGAAACTATGCCGGTCAATTTGCGCAGCGCCTGCGACATCAATCGCGCTTGCAGCCCCATCTGTGGGTCGCCCATGTCACCTTCGAGTTCGGCCTTGGGCACTAGCGCCGCGACGGAGTCCACCACGACGATGTCCACGCCGCCCGAGCGAATCAGCGTTTCCGCGATCTCCAGCGCCTGCTCGCCGTTATCCGGCTGCGACACCAGCAAGTTGTCCACGTCCACGCCCAGCTTCCGCGCGTAAACTGGATCGAGCGCGTGCTCCGCGTCAATGAACGCCGCCTGCCCGCCCAGCTTCTGCGCCTCGGCAACCACGTGCAGCGTCATGGTGGTCTTGCCGCCGGATTCCGGGCCGTAAATCTCGATGACCCGTCCGCGCGGGAAGCCGCCAACACCCAGGGCCGCGTCAATCGAGAGGCATCCGCTGGGAATCACACTGACGGGCACCAGAATATCTCTGCTGCCTAGCCGCATGATCGCGCCCTTGCCGTGGTCCTTTTCAATCTGCGTTATCGCCGCTGCCAGCAATCTTTCTCTGTCTTCTGTCATTTCACACCTCGGTCGAGGAAATTAGGACATTCTGCCTGCCGGGAACGTTACGAAGCGTATAAATTACCACTCAGTAGCCGTCCCCGCCACTCCTTTTTCGGGCTAATTCTGGTCTTTCAACACAGCCTACTGAGCGGTTGTCATCAACGTCAATCTAGCCGACCGCCTCAACATCCAGCGTCGAGTCGAGTCCAACCCCGTTCACCGTCCGCAACCGTGCGCCACTTCATGGTCCGCAAGCCGTGCCTGCGCCGCCTCTTCGCGCTCATCTAACGCCAGCCGTTCCCGGTAGCTCAGATGCCGCAGCCGGGACAAATTCCTGCCCCGCGTGCGGGCCTCGAACAACTCCTCTTCGAGCCTCTCGCGCTCCTGACAGCTTAGAACATTGCTCGCAAATCCGTGCATGGCGCACCTGTTGAAAACGGCGAAAGGCAAAATACCATATGGGCGAAGAAAAAGCAAATACTATTATTCGCCTTATCTTCGCCCTGGCCAGCCTTAGCTAGTCTCCTACTCCATCAGTCCCAGACGCTTCAAATCTTCGTCCTGCCAGCCCGCGTCTGCAATCATGGCTCGCAGCGTGCCAATTGGAAATGAGTCGCCCAGAGCATGATAAGCAACCACAACGCGGTGTCCGTCGGCGTGCTTGTAAATCCGGTGACTTCCGCGCACGCGCTGCAGGATGAATCCGTCCGCCTCCAGCGCACGGACAAATTGACGAGCGGAGAGACCGCGCGGCGTGCGCGTCATACATTGACGACAACGGCTGGTTCGGGAAGTTCAATCGTGTCGCGGTGTTCGGGAATCGGTTCCCCGGCCTCGATCAGGTCCTGGACATACAGGTCGATGGCTTCACGGAGATTTGCGAGTGTCTCTTCATAGGTGTGGCCCCAGGTATGGCATCCCTTCAGTGCCGGGCAGGACCCGTGCCAGGCTTCGCGGCCATCTTCGAATTTATCGGGCTCCACGACGACTTTGAAAACGTAGGATTTCATGTGTACAATGCCTCGCGCCACTGGCAATCACTGAACCAGACTGGAGTCCATTATCTCACTTTTGCATCTGCAATCTTTAACTCAGAGCCGTTTCTCTCAGGGGTAATTGTAGAACCCGCGCCCTGATTTGCGCCCGAGCCAGCCCGCGGCCACATATTTCTTCAGCAACGGGCACGCGCGATATTTGGGATCGCCTAATCCTTCCAGCAGCACGTGCATGATGTCCACGCAAACATCCAGCCCGATGAAATCCGCCAGCTCCAGCGGCCCCATCGGATGATTCATCCCCGTCTTCATCACCGCGTCCACCGCTTCCGCCGTGGCCACGCCTTCCATCACGCAATACGCCGCCTCGTTGATCAGTGGCATCAGCACGCGGTTTGAAACGAATCCCGGTGCGTCGTTCACCGCCACCGGCTTTTTCTCCAGCTTTTCCGCCAGCTTCATCGTCGTTTCAAACGTCGCGTCGCTGGTCTGCAGCGCGCGAATCACTTCCACCAGCACCATCACCGGCACGGGATTCATGAAGTGCATTCCGACAAAGCGGTCCGGCCGTTTCGTCATCGCCGCCAGCGTGGTCATCGAAATCGAGGACGTGTTGCTCGCCAGAATCACTTCCGGCCGCAAGATCCCGTCCGCCTCCGTCAACACCGCGCGCTTGATGTCGACCTTTTCCGGCACCGCCTCCACAACAAAATCCGCCGCCGCAATCGCGCGCATATCGGTCGCGGGTTGCACGCGCTTCAAAACAGCTCCCTTGTCCGCCTCCGCGAGCTTCCCCTTCTTGATTTCGCGATCGAGATTCTTTCCA
>Ga0070730_10003956_pt1 | contig 13149 bp, 10 predicted proteins | sample Coa_R1_3_FD_66447 | JGI IMG/M metagenome (GOLD analysis project Ga0070730, IMG submission 66447) | Surface soil microbial communities from Centralia Pennsylvania, which are recovering from an underground coalmine fire - Coalmine... | ecosystem: Environmental > Terrestrial > Soil > Unclassified ...
CCTTTGTGAAGTGCATGCTACAGACCTGCGCTTCTCTTGTGAGGAGACACTGGCGTTCGTCCAACAGATCACGGTGTTCCAGGTTTCTCCAGAGGCCATTAAACAGCTTGACAGGCGCCTGGATGGTTGGGCCGCTGGATTACGCCTGCTCACCTTCGCGCTGCAGGGGCGTGTAACAGAACAGGCGATTGAGCATACACTTACAACCTTTGCGGGTAGCCATCGATCTCTACAGGACTACTTCGTGAGCGAGGTGCTCATCTCCCAGCCTGAGCCTTTACAGATCTTTCTCCTGTGCACAAGCGTGCTCAGCCACCTGACGGGTTCGCTCTGTGATGCCGTGACAGGAGGCAATGATAGCGAAGAACTGCTGGAAATATTGGATCGTGGAGGACTCTTTCTGGAACCGCTGAATGAGTCTGCTCTCCCACCTTCACAGAAGGACCACTCATCTGTGGCCGTATGGAGGCAATGGTATCGCTATCATACACTCTTTGCCGAGGCTATGCAGCACGAGGCACGCCGCCGCCTGGGAGACACGGCTCTGCGCTCAGTGTCATATAAAGCCAGTCAGTGGTATGAAGAGCAGGGGTTCCCCTTTGAGGCGATTGAGGCCGCTCTACGAGCCCAGGATGGAACACGTATTGTTGAACTCATTGAGCACTTTATTGAGATGGAGCACTTCCTGGAGATCAGTGAGTGGCATACGTTGCTCCGCTGGCTCAAGCAGATCCCAGAAGCTGTGCTCCGACAATATCCGCTCCTCTGTTTTAACTATGCACTGGCTCTTCTTTTTATCTCCAGTTCGGATCAACTCTCACCTGAGGCTATGACACAACTTGAAGGGTTACTGAACATGGCGGAACAGGGTTGGCAGAGAGCAGACAACACATCCAGAACTGGCGAGGCGTATGCATTTCGCTCCCTGATCGCCTGGCGGCAAGGGGAGATCAGTCAATCGGTGGCCTATGCTAAACAGGCACTTGTCTTGTTACCTGCAGACGAGTTGGCGTGGAGAGGTACCTGTTTAAATGTTTTGGGAAGAAACGAACAGCTCTCTGGTCAACTCGCTGCGGCCCATAAGCTCTTTCTAGAGGTGTTGACCACTGGAAAAGTCCTCGGGAATCGCTATTTCAGGCGCGCAAATCTCAATATGCTGGCTGGTGTCTGCTTTGGGCAGGGAAAATTACACCAGGCCGCTGAATATTATCGCCAGGTCCTTGTTGAGGCCAGAGAACAAGAGGATCTTGATGATATTGGTCACGCACAGTCTGGTCTGGCGCAACTCTCCTATGAATGGAATAAGCTCAACGAGGCTGAGCATCAGGCGCAAGAAGTGTTGGAGATTGGCGAGCGTCTCTCACATCAGGCCCATCAGGCTCATGCTATACTCATCCAGGCTCGTGTGCAGCAGGCTCGCAGGCAGACGAGCCTGGCCCAGCAGCAGGTGGGGCAACTTCTCACGCGGTTGCGGCTATACAGTGCACCACTGCTCTATTATGAAGTTCAGGCCATGCAGCTCAAACTGCAACTGGCGGCCGGGGATTTTTCTGCTGTACAACATTGGGCAGCCAGCCGCTTAGAGCACAATGAAAGATTACCTCTGGCCCATTACGAACAGGAAGAACTGCTGGTCAGTCGCCTGTTGATCGCGCAGGGAAGGGCTGAGGAGGCTCTTGTGATGCTTGAGCGCTCTCTGGCTATCGCACAGAAGGCGGATCGTATATATACTACCTTAGAGATCCAAATCTTGATGGCCCTGGCACATAGCGCGCTCAAGCAGACACATGAGGCCCACCGTCTGTTACGAGTGGTGCTCTCGCTCGCTCATACAGAAGGCTACCTCCGCCTCTTCCTGGATGAAGGTGAAGTGCTGTTTGCACTTTTGCGCACTCTGTTACCCAGCATACATGAGAAGCCTCTGGTTACTTACCTGCAGACTATTCTACGAACCTTTACCTCAGAAACAGTGGAACAGGGTTCCTCAGAGTCCCCTGCTGCATCTTCGTTGCTTTTCGAGCCGCTCTCTCCTCAAGAACAACGGGTACTGCGACTCCTCACAACTGGTCGCTCTAACCCGGAGATCGCGCGAGAACTGGTCGTCTCGGTCAATACCATTCGTACCCAGGTACAGAGTATTTACCGCAAATTGGGCGTCAATAATCGTGTCGAAGCAAGTGAGGCGGCTCACCGCTTACAACTTCTTTAAGGCCACTCTTCATTCGTTTTCATCCGCTCGATCATCCACCTGAGTGATGTCGGTTCGTCCTGTTACTCTCTATACTTATACCAGATGCTCGATTGAGGAGCGTCAACAAGTTCACACATTTTCAGGAGAATACTCATGACTGACAATACTAACCCTTCTTTTGATGTCACTCTGCCATGGCAAGGCTTCCATCATGTTGCAATGTACACTGCTGATCTAGATGCTACGATTCGTTTCTACCATGATGTGCTCGGCATGCAAGTAGACGAGGTCTATGAGGCTCGTGGCGGTAAGACCAGACACTGCTTTATCAAGCCTGGCGCGACGCGTTCACTAGGGCTGCACGTCTGGGAGATCCCAGGCGCCCAGTTGCCACCGGCCTGGGAGAGCCTGCACTGGCAGCAGTCTGGCACTATCGTAGCAGGCAGTTTGTCGCACATCGCCTTTGCTCTGTCCAACGAAGAGGCCGCACTCGCTCTGCGTGAGCGCCTGTGCGAGCACAACGTGCAAATGAACGAGATCGGATATATTGGTGATATGCGCAACTTTGTCTTCATCGACAACAACGGCACGATGATCGAAACAATCTGGCCCAAAGCATGAAAGCTGATCTGGGTTTGCGAACTCCAGATTACACTATAATAGATGGGAGAGAAAAGATGGCCAACCCTCGATCGGATTCTGGTAGATAAGAATGAGAGGGAAGTACATTGTGCTGTATTTACCTCTCCACAGATTATAACATGAGGCGTTCAGGAGGAGTACATGATACAAGAATCACGCGATTTATTTCTTACTGGGAAATACCACAAAAGGTTTGAGGCAAATCATATACACTTCTTACGCAATGTCCAGCTTCGGGCCTCCTATCAGACCTCCTCTTCCCTCATTCACACACTTGGCTGGCCTCATCCTTTGCTAAAACAGGCGCCCCAGATTCTCCTCTGCGGTACTGCATCCCCTTACACCACCATTGTTTTTACGCGCTTTGTCAGAAAACATAATCTAGAGGCTCACATAGATGCTCTGGATCTTTCCCCTTATCCTCTGGACCAATCTAAGAGATTGTGTGCAACCTGCCCGGATATTGATCTGGCTCGCGTCTCTTTTGTAGAAGGGGATGCTTTGCAGATGCCTTTCCCTGATCAGCATTTCGATTGGATCGAGACCGACTTCTTTATACAGTTCTTTTCGGCCGCAGAAAAAGTGGCTTTATTCAAAGAATGGTATCGCGTGCTCAAACCAGGAGGGATAATCACTACCCGAGATTGGTTACAACGGAAACAGGGCTTCACCGAGCGCGTTGTTAATCAAGTGAAAAATTGGCTGGTTTTACATACCCTGGGGCCTGTTGTGTACACTGCCAGCGTGCAGGAAATTGAGGATATCCTGCGTGCCCCAGGATTTGAAGTGACTTTGCTTCCCGCTACGATGCCAATCATCAAGAGAAAGCTACCTCTCATGCATCACATTTTTATCTATAAGCCGGTTAGAGAGTAGCAACTTCAAGGTGGGTTGGCCTGCTTGTCTCAGGAAGCCGAACCTGAGCATCTTGTGGCCAGTAGACGACGTAGACTGTGCTGGCAATTCGTTCTGTAGCATAATGAGACGTAACCTCAGAAAGTTTGCTGCTGCCATCGTAGATACCAACGGAAAGGTAATCATATCCCTTGCCAGACCAGTCTGCACGAACCTGACGTAGCAACTTCTCAAATATATCCATATCTCCGCTCAAGAACGTTGCATACAGCAATTTTACTTCCGCTCCAATCTCTGGCAGGCCCGGGTTTGCTGCGATCGCAGCAAACAGATTATAAAGTGGTCGCGCAAATTGCATTTTGCGGGAGTAAGCAGTGACAACGGTCTGCTTAAATGATTGTTGATCCCATACTCCCGTTTGTACTGATTTAGGACAACGACTGGGTGATGTGAAACCGACGGCCTTGCATCCTTATCAGCAGTGGTCTTGCCAATTTATTGGTCAATTTCTAGAAACATGCTGAGAAGAGGGGAGATCGAAGCTGCCGACAGAGCATTTCTGCGGCATGTATGACATAATATCTTTCAGAGAGAAGCGTGCCAATAGGGATGGTACAGCAAAAGAAAGAAAGAGTGTATTTTGTATGAAAGAGTTTTCTCAGCACGTTGGCAGAATTGTGCAAATGATGGGAGTAGCACCGCAATGGCAGGCAGTCTATGCACTGACGGATGGGGAAGTTGTGATGGAGCCATTAGTGTGCTGGGCGCTGGTGGAAGAGAAGGAAACTGGAGAGACCTCGATAGTAGGCATGGTGGCTGAAGGTAGCAGCATAGAAGTTGCTACCTCCGAGAACTTTCTCGGCTATAACTATCCTGGATGCAAGGCTGATTGGGATGAGCTGGCAAAGCAGCACAAGAAAGAATAAACCTCCTGGTAGTGGTGTTTAAAAACCGCCCGGCGTGTTCAGGGGTAACATGACATAGAATGTTGATCCTTTGCCTTCTGTGCTCTCAACCCAAACACGCCCGCCATGGCGTACTACCACCTCTTTGACCAGATACAGGCCAATGCCAAAACCACTGGTAGAGCGATCGATGTTGCCAGCGCGGTGAAAACGTTTAAAGATATTCTGCATCTCATGGGCGGCAATTCCAATGCCATGATCTTTTACCCAGATTAAAGCTTCGTGTGGTTCTTCCTCAGAAGAGCGCAGACCGATCTCGATATCACCACCACAAGGGCTGTACTTGATGGCATTGCTCACCAGATTGTTTAGCACCTGAATCATACGCCCTTCGTCGATAAAGCCAACGAGGGTATCAGTAGAGGGTAGACCTTCCAGCACAAGGTGTAGCGTATGCTGCCTGGTGGTAATAGCCTGACTCTCGATTGCGCGTCTGAGGAGAGCAAGCAGATCACGAGGAGAGCGCTTCAAGGTAAACTGAGCCTGTTCGATACGCGAAATATCAAGCATCTCCTCAATCAAGTGTGTAAGATGCTGGCTCTGCTCCGAAATGCTAGTGAGAGCATAAGTGGTAAGGGGATCGAGAGAGCGATCTTGCGACCCTTTCAATTGCAGGATTTCCGCAAAGCCCTGGATGACCGTGATAGGGGTACGCAATTCATGATTGGCAATCGAGAGAAAGTCATTTTTGTGTTGTTCCAGACTTTTTTGCATAGTGACGTCTTGAAAAACAATCATAGCGCCTGTCATGATCCCATCATCTGTATAGAGTGGTGCGCTGGATGTAAGCGTAACCACTTTACTCCCGTCTGGCCTGACCACCAGCGTTTCTTTACTTTTGATGGTATCACCACAGAGGGCACGGACCACCACAAAATTCCAGGGGAGGATGGCCTGACTCTCAGGCGCCTCCTCTTTTCGTCCTTTGGACCAGGGATGCTGGTGGAGCGGCACCTCAATGAGATCAGGTAGAGCAATACCCAGAATTTGAGCCGCAGCCGGGTTCGCGTAATTGATAGTGCCATTGGACACTTCGGCAATCAAGATACCTTCGGGTAACTGATCGAGAATAGCCCGTAGACGGGAATGCTCCCTCTCAATGAGGGTCTGCAGGCGTACCTGAGCGAGAGCAGCAGCGATATGGATACCACTGCCAACCAGAGCGCGTACTTCAGGTCCAGAGGAACGAATGGGAGTGGGAAAGATCGCACATAATGTCCCCTCAAACTGATCGCCAAACCAGAGTGGCACACAAATATAGCCTCGTCCCATTTGAATAAGAGAAGCATGGATGTTCCGCCCTGATCCCGAAACATCTTGCATATCTTCTATAACAACTGGATCACGTTTCGGCTCCCCTTGCGCTTGATCTCTCCCCACGACGAGCGACGCGCCGCCGCTTCGAGGAGCTGCCTGTCTGCCGATAACCATACTCTCAAAAGGGATATATTCCAGCCTTTTGAGGGCCTCGTCCTCGTCAGTAGATGGATACGAACAGAGCAGGCGTAAGACTCTCTGGGCTGAGTCTGCGATATGGAGGCAGGCACTATTGGCATGAAAGTGGGTGCGGATAGCCTCAATAGTAATATTACCAAGATGGACGGCATCTTGTGAGTCACGTACACAGCGTGCAACTGTCTCAATAACTTCCAGCCGCTTGCGCTCAGCTTCAACAGTGCTATTCGTCTGAGCAAGGACGAAGTTTTCCTGCTCGGCTTGTTTGCGTGCTCGTATCTGCTCAGTAATTTCACTGGCAGTATGGACCAGATAGACAATGTGGCCATCGGGAGCGCGAACCGGATCTACCGCCCAATTCCAATAGCGAGGACCATTCTGGTCGTTGCCTGCGGCATACTCAGCCCCTCGATAGGGAATGCCAGTCTGTGCTACTGTATGGAAAACCTCGATAACATGGTGAAGGACTGCCTCGCTATGATGCCTGGGACTGAGGTCATTTTTGATGAAGCACCAATCAGTCAGGCAATGGCCAAGGATTTTTCCATGCTGCCAATAGGGGGTAAGCAGGTTCTCGAAGATCGTGAGAAAAGTAGTATTAGCCTCAAGTAGACAGAGATCTAGAGCATCATAGACCGCCATACCCACGGAGGTATGTTCAAGCATGATTTGCATATAGCTAGAAGTTTCGGTTGGCTGATAATGATTCATACTATGTCGTCCTTAACCAAACAGATGGCAGAGGTGAAGAAGGGAATCCTCATAATCCCCAATGTACTGTAAATGATCTTCATGCCATATGTCAAGTAGAGAGACAATATTCCTGTAAAAAGGTCACAAGATGAGAAGCATAGTAGCATCTGGGACCATGAGATCTCTATCCACATATATGCTTTCCTGGATCTTCAGACTTCTCCTAGACGAGAAAGCCTTCTACTCTCTCCCCTTACACATTACGTCTACGATCCTCCACCCGTCTGGCCTTTAACTCGAAGCGCGGGAGGGTGCCTGGTTCCACCGCCTCGATGGGGACACGGAGATTGAAGGCAATATGCAACTCTTCTTGAATGTGCGAAAGAAGTTCGTTGGGACACTCTACTTGCAGCGCGATTTCATCCAATGCCCCGTTTCTGGTCACAATGACCCGGTATTCTGCTACTTCAGGGAAACGGTGTAAGGTTTCCGCAAGTGCGGAAGGATAGATATTGACGCCACGAACGATCAGCATATCATCGACACGTCCAAGCACTCCGCCAGGCAAGAAGAGGAATGTACGGCCACAATCGCAGTGATAGCCACCGTGGCGGACAAGATCGCCAGTACGATAGCGTAGCGCGGGGTAGCCCCAGCGACCAAGATTGCTGAGTATCAACTCACCGACTTCGCCCTCTTGTACGGGTTGGTCACTGCGAGGATTGATGATCTCGGCAATAAATTCACCCTCATTGACATGGATGCCATGCTGTTGTGAGCAGGCAAAGCCATAGGCCCCCATCTCTGTCATTCCTGCATGGTCATACGTGCGCGCACCCCAGACCTGCTCAATCCGTTGACGGGTGGCGGGAATGGATGCGCCAGGCTCACCGGCATGGATGGTCACATGTACCATTGATGTGCGCATATCCAGCCCATGCTCATGCGCGACCTCGGCCAGACGAAGCGCATAGCTGGGGGTACAGACCAGGACAGTTGCCTCCAGTTCTTGAATGGCTCGCAGCCGCTGGAGCGAATCCATACCGCCGCCAGATACAGTCAAGGCTCCCAGACGTTTTGCTCCTTCATACGCTGACCAGAAACCAATAAAAGGGCCAAAGCCAAAGGCAAGAAAGACGATATCGTCGCGTGTGACGCCTGCGGCCTGGTACACACTGACCCAGCAACCTGCCCACCAGTCCCAGCTTTCTTGCGTATCAAGGATTTTTAACGACTGACCAGTTGTGCCAGAGGTCTGATGGAAACGGATATATTCGCTGAGCGGATAGGTCAGATTGCTCCCAAATGGAGGAGAGGTGTACTGGTCAGTCACCAATTCGTGTTTGGTCGTAAATGGGAAGAGAGAAAAATCGGCCAGAGTGTGAAGCGTCGTGGTGGCATCAGCATATTTCTCACAGTAGAAGCGATTGTGGGGCAAGATACGAGCGAGCCCCTGTTGGAGCCGGGCAAGTTGATGCGCTTCAATGTGCTCGCGGGGAGCGTTTGCCAGATGAGACATATGGGAGAGTAGCCCCTTTCTGGTGGTAGTATTCGTACTAGTTTAAGACACGTTTTAAGACACTGCTGTCCCAGCAAAAGTTTCAATCATGCATAAAATGAGCAAGAGCGCGACGGATATAGACCGGAGTAACCTGCTTGCGATAATTGATGGTAAGATCTGCATTGTCCAGGGGTTTAGCCCGTCTGGCAGCGGCTGTGGCTACAGTCTCGATCAATGCGGGTGTCAGTCGCTGTCCGATGAGCAGAGCGTCTGCTTCGGTGGCTGCGATGGGGTACGAGGCCACTGCTCCCAGGGTAATATGAGCCTGAGCGATAGTGTCGTCAGCCGCAAAACGCAAGGCTATGGCCACCCCCAGGAGAGGAAAATCAAAGGAGCCACGCCGGCGCAGTTTGAGATAGATACTTTGCCAGCCATCCGCCGGTGGCAGGATAATCTCGCTCAGAATCTCGTCTGTAGCCTTTGTGTATGGTGAGAGCCCATCATCACGGAACAGATCAAGAACCGGTAGGATCCGCTCCCCACGTGTACTGTCCAGGCGCACCCGGGCTCCCAGGCTGACCAGGACCGGAGCAGTGTCGGCTGAAGAGATGGCCCAGCAACGAGGGCTGCCGGGAGCAACCAGACAAATATCTCCATCCTTTTTCATACAGTAGCCGATCGAATGCCTCCAGAACTCTGTCTGGTTATAGTAGTTACAGCGCGTATCCAGCAGCAGATTGCCACCAATAGTGCCGGCATTGCGGAGTTGTGGTGTCGAGACAGATCCAGCCGCAGTTGCTAGCGCCGTGTAATAATGTTGGATAGCGGAGTGGTTGGCCAACTCGCTTAACGTGACACCTGCTCCTATGCGCAGGCCTTGCTCCGGCGAGCCGTTGATCCCTTTGAGGGATGGTATTCCACGCAAGCCAACCAGGACCGAGGGAGTAAATTGACGCCGTTTCATATTGGGGTAGAGATCGGTACCGCCCGCAACCAGCATAGCCTGATCACCTTCCTGTGCAAGCATATGAGCAGCTTCATTCAGACTTTTGGGGGCCATATAGCGAAATGGAGGCAGGCGTAACATCAGGAGACTCCTTTCGTTGAAACGGATTGAGATATCACCTGTGATGGCTGCGTGGAGGCTTCCCGAGGAGACCAGGTAATCAGACGCGTTGGCCAGGGAGACGGGGCTTCCTGAGGTGAAACGACAATGCGCTGGGTTGGACGAGTAGCGGCAGTGGCCTTGAGCGCTCGAAGGATTTTATCGGGCGTAATTGGCGTCTCGTCAATACGCAGGCCCACAGCGTCATAGACAGCATTGGCGATAGCCGGGATGACGGGATTGAGAGGCCCTTGCCCGGCCTCTTTTCCACCAAAAGGCCCTTCCTGGTCAGGAATTTCGATCAGGATCGTTTCGATCTCAGGGGTGTCGAGGGTAGTTGCCAGTTTATAGTCGAGCAGGGAGGGAATTTTGTGGCGGCCTTTGCGGAAGACCTGCTGTTCCATGACGGCTTCGCCATACCCCATATAGGCCCCACCTTCAACCTGGCCAGCCACCAGCAAGGGATTGATGGACTGTCCCACGTCATGAGCCAACCAGAGTTTTTCAACGACCAGTTCTCCTGTTTCCACATCAACGGCTACCTGCGCAACACAGGTTGAGTATGAATAGGCTGGTGATGGGCCCACGCCAGCTCCCTTATAGTCACCATGAATACCCTCAGGGGGAGCGTAGGAACCAGCGGTCACCAGGGCGCCGAAACGCGCCTCAGCCAGTTGCACGGCTTTGACAAATGGTAGGGCTACTCCTGGATCGTGCTCATTATAAATGATCCCGTCAGCAGCCTCTAAATGCTCAAGGGGGACCTGGAGGTGTTCAGTGGCAACCGCGAAGAGTTGCTCTTTTAGTTTACGGGCAGCGGCGATGGCGGCATTGCCAGCCATAAAGGTAACACGGCTGGAATAGGAGCCCAGATCGACAGGGGTCAGCGTCGTATCGGCAGTTTCCAGGTGAATATGTTCCGGCTGAATGCCCAACTCCTCCGCGACGATGTAGGCGAGAATAGAGGTGGAGCCCTGACCAATATCGGTTGAGCCACAGTAGACGGTGACGCCCCCACCGCGATCAAGCCTGATCTGGACGGATGAATGGGGCAGGTCATTCCAGTAAATTGGTTTACCCGCGCCACAGATATAGGAGGAGGCTGCGATCCCCATCCCTCGTTTGAGAGGGATTTCCTGCTGTCCCTGAGTGGGAGGGTTGTTTTTCTGAGCGTGGAATGTATCCCAGCCGGAGCGTTCAACCACCTGCTGGAGGCATTCGCCCAGAGCGCAACTGGTGATGCGCAGACCATTGATGGTACGGGTGTACGGCTCGATCAGATTATGCAGGCGCAAGGCAACCGGATCGATGCCGAGATCGTGCGCGATTTTATCGAGATGCACCTCGACCGCGTAGCGTGGTTGCGTCGTACCGTGGCCACGCTTGGGACCACAGGGTGGTTTATTGGTAAAGAGACGCATGCCCTCGAACTTATAGGAGGGCAACTTATACGTCACAGTTTGCAGGACGCCGGTATAATAGGTCGTGGCCACGCCATAGGAGCCATACGCGCCACCATCGAGAAACGAGCGAAAGTGCATGGCCGTCAAAGTCCCATCGCGTTTGACACCAGTCTTGATCCACATTTTGACGGGATGACGTCCGCGATGGATCAGGAAGACCTCTTCACGCGTGCAGGTAATCTTGACGGGTCTGCCAGTGCGACGGGACAACTCGCTGGCACAGATTTCATGTGAGAAGGGGTCGCTTTTGCCACCGAAGCCGCCGCCGACATTGGGGGCAATCACACGGATATGAGATTGTGGTACCTTGAGCACCTTGCTCAATTCGCGATGTACGTAATGGGGTGTTTGCGTTGACGACCAGAGCGTCAGTTTGCCCCCGACGGGAGAGCCGGGGTTGGGCTCCCAGCTGGCAACACAGGCATGGGCCTCGATGGGTGCGTGGGTATTGCCTTCGTAGTAGAACCAGTCCTCGCGAATAAAGTCTGCTTCGGCAAAGCCTGCATTGACATCGCCGAATTCATAGGACACCGCTTTATGAATATTGCCGATACGAGCATCATCATTGATCTTCACATCTGGATGGGCCAGGGCCTCATCGATACTCATCAGAGCAGGCAATACCTCGTAATCTACCTGAATAAGCTTGATGGCCTCATCGAGCGTATCAGGATCGAGGGCAGCGACGGCAGCAACAGGATCGCCCACGTAGCGCACCTTCTCAAGGGCCAGAGCATACTCATCCTGGCTAGAGGGGAGGATCCCAAATTTCTCAGGCAGGTCATCTCCGGTGAGGATTGCGACCACGCCAGGCAGTTCCAGAGCGCGGCGTATATCGATGGAGAGGATACGAGCATGGGGATGGGGTGAGCGCAACAAGCGACCATAGAGCATGCGTGGCAGCATGATATCGTCGGCATAGAGGGCGCGTCCAGTCACCTTGCCATACACGTCGACCTTAGGGCGAGGTGTGCCGATAACACGATAGGAATGTTTTTGCTGGTGATGGAGTGTTGCGCTCACGACAACCTCCTTGCGCCTGGATTGGATGGAGTACTTCGCTCCCCCAACCCGCGAACATGACGTTGCATACGTTGAGACGCGGCATCAACCGCTTCATAGATTTTGGTGTAGCCTGTACAGCGACAGAGATTACCGGAGAGAGCCTCTTTGGTCTGCTCACGGGTTGGTTGAGGATGATCGCGCAAGAGGGCCGCACCTGCCAGCAGGATACCGGGGGTGCAGTAGCCACATTGAGCTGCTCCCAATTCCGCAAAGGTCTCCTGGAGCGGATGTAGTGTGCCGTTCTGCTCCAGTCCTTCGATCGTCGTGATCTCGCAGTGCTGGACTTCTATAGGGAGGGTGAGACAGGAGAGGACTGGCATGCCATCAAGCAGGACGGTACAGGCTCCACATTCTCCCAATTCACATCCATGTTTGGTCCCGATCAATCCCAGATCTTCGCGCAGGACCTCAAGAAGTGTGTGATGGGGGAGAGCCGCAACTTCATGACGTTCCCCATTCACATGGAGAGTGATAAGTTCGCGCATACCAAAGACTCCTTTGTCAGTCAGGATTACCCCTCTATATACTGGTTCTGAACGATTGCGAGATGATGATAGTCTCCTCACGTAATTGCTGGCCCGCTGCACGCATAGCCTCCACGTGGAAATGGGTGGAGAAACCAACTACCCAAAGCAAGGCTACCAGGGCGCCTCCGGGTCCGGTGATGGGGGCTGCTACGGCATTGACACCGCCTAGATACTCCTCGCGATCTTCGCCGATGCCTGTGCGCTCGGCTTCTGCCACAGTCGCTAAAAATTGATCCGGGTCAGTTATGGAATGGGCAGTGAAGCGAGGCAGAGGATGTGCGCGCAGGAAGGCTGTACGTTGTTCGAGGGGCCAGCTTGCTAATATGACGCGACCGGTGGCCCCTGCTAGCAGGTGGACACGGGTGCCGCGCCCGGCTGAGATATGCAGAGAGGGCTGGTCATGATCGGGCAGGACGCACTCGATAATGCGTACGCCCTGAGGTTCGATGCGTCCCAGGAAGAGCGTTTCGCCGATGTTTTGAGCGAGGCGATGCATGGCAGGCAGGGCAAAGCGACGTAGCCCAGCATGTTTGAGAGAGTGCTGAGCCAGATCATAGATCTTTGGACCCAACACATACTGGCGTTCGTCTATCTGCTCGACTGCGCCACTGTGCTCCAGCGTTTTGAGCAGGCCATGGAGGCTGCCTTTGCTCATAGAGAGGAGACGGGCCAGTTCTGAAAGCGTCA
>Ga0070730_10003957_pt1 | contig 13147 bp, 12 predicted proteins | sample Coa_R1_3_FD_66447 | JGI IMG/M metagenome (GOLD analysis project Ga0070730, IMG submission 66447) | Surface soil microbial communities from Centralia Pennsylvania, which are recovering from an underground coalmine fire - Coalmine... | ecosystem: Environmental > Terrestrial > Soil > Unclassified ...
CGATCTCGCCGATGGTGATCTCGGGCACGCACGCGCTCGACATCGTCATGTGGTACATGGAGAAAAAAACGCCGGTCGAATGCTACGCGCGCTCGATCGACAAGGTGCTGGGGCCGCTCTATCACGGCATCGACGCCACCGCCGGCATGATCATGTTCTCAGACGGCTCGCTGCACACGCTGTCGATCTCTTGGGCGCTGCCGGTGACTTGGCCGGGCGCGGTGTACAGCCTGGAAGTCGGTATCAACGGCAGCCACGGCGTGCTGACCATCGACGACACCCACCGCGACATCGTGCTGGCGGTGTCGTCGCCGCAGAGCGAGGGTTATGCGCCCGATACCAGCCGCTTGGTCGATTTCATGGGCTCCTATCCGCCCGGCGACATGGTTTTGGGCGAATTGCGCGGGCCGATGGCGGAGGAAACCGTGTCGTGGCTCAACCGCGTCGCGCTCGGCGTGCCGACCCAGGCCGCCACCGCCGCCGAAGCGCACAACCGGCTGATGCTCACCAAGGCGCTCGATCTGTCGGCCAAACGCAAGCAACCGGTCAAGTTGCCGCTCGATCCGGATGAGGAAAAGAAGGCAGCATGATGCGCGCGCTGATCGCACTATTTTGCCTCCTGCTCTGCACTTCCGCCTTCGCGCAGGACGACGCCGACGCATTCTTCAAGGGCAAGACCTTGCGCATCCTGGTCGGCTCCGGCGTCGGCTCGGGTTACGACATCACCGCGCGCACGCTGGCGCGGCATCTGCCGGATCACATTCCCGGCCATCCGCTGGTCATCGTGCAGAACCAGCCCGGCGCCGGCGGCATGACCATGACCAATTCGCTTTACGCCAGCGGTCCGTTCGACGGCACAGTCATCGGCGCGCCGTTCAACGGCACGCCGACCATGCCGCTCCTGCAGCCGCAGACCGCACGCTTCGATGCCGATAAGCTCATCTATCTCGGCAGCACCAATCGCGAAACGCAGGTGATGTACGTCTGGCACACCGTGCCGGTGCAAAAACTCGACGAGATCAAGAGCAAAGAAGTCGTCATGGGCGCGCAGGCGCCCGGCTCGACCCAATACGATTACCCGGTGCTGCTCGACCGCCTGCTCGGCTACAAGTTCAAGGTCATCACCGGCTATGGCAGCACGCCGAAAATTCATCTGGCGCTGGAAAGCGGCGAGGTGCAGGGCACCATCGCGAACTGGTCGACGCTCCGGGCGCTCAATGCGAACTGGGTCGACGAAAAGAAAATCCGATTGCTGGTGCAGTGGGGCATCAAGAAGCTGCCGGAGATCGGCGAGGTACCGAGCATCTTCGATTATCTGTCGACCGACGCCGACCGCGCTGCCGTCAAGCTGATGGTGGCGCGGCTCGAATTCGGCCGGCCGTTCTTCCTGCCGCCCGGCGTACCGCCCGAGCGCGTCGCCGCGCTGCGCGCCGCCTTCGACGCCACCGTCAAAGACCCGGCGTTCCTCGCCGAGGCCGAGAAAGAGAAACTCGACATCGATCCGCTCAGCGGCGGCGAGGTGCAGAAGCTGGTCGAAGAAGTCGCGCACACGCCGCCCGAGATCGTCGCCCGCGTGCGCCAGGCGCTGGAGAATAAGTGAGCGTCAGTCCGGCGCAGGCGATCAAAAACTGCTACGCGCGCATTCGCGCGGTGGCCGATCCGGGCATTTTCATCGCGCTGCGCGATGAGGCCGATGCCGTCGCCGAAGCCAGCACCCTCAGCAATGAGCGAGCCCGCGGGCTGCTTGCTGGCGTGCCGGTTGCCATCAAAGACAATATTGATGTCGGCGGGTTTCCAACAACCGCGGCCTGCCCCGCTTTTGCCTATCGGCCGCAAGCCGACGCCACCGTTGTCACAAAACTGAAAGCGGCGGGCGCGATCGTCATCGGCAAGACCAACCTCGACCAGTTCGCCACCGGCCTCGTCGGCACGCGCACACCGTATCCGGTGCCGCGCAATGCCTTGCGGCCCGACCTCATACCGGGCGGATCGAGCTCCGGTTCGGCCGTCGCCGTCGCCGCCGGTATCACTCCCATCGCGCTCGGCACCGACACTGCCGGCTCGGGCCGCGTGCCGGCCATGCTCAACAACATCGTCGGCCTTAAGCCGAGTCTCGGCCTGGTCTCCACACAAGGCGTGGTGCCGGCCTGCCGCACACTCGATTGCGTGTCGATTTTTGCGCGCAGCGTCGATGACGCGTGGACAGTGCTCGAAGCGATCGCCGGCTACGATGCCGCCGACATTTATTCACGCAAGCGGCTGATCGGCCCGTTCGGCGCCGCGCCGACCGGCTGCACGCTCGGCGTACCGCGCGCCGCTCAGCGCCTGTTTTTCGGCGACGCGCGGGCTGCATCCGATTACGACGCCGCGCTCGCTCGCCTGAGGCGGCTCGGCTATGCGCTCACCGAGATCGACATGGCGCCGTTCTACGAAACCGCGCGCCTGCTGTACGAAGGCCCATGGGTCGCCGAGCGCTATCTCGCGGCAAGGAGCGTGATCGAAAAAGACGAAAGCGCGCTGCATCCGGTGACGCGCCAAATCATCGCTGCCGGTGCAGCGTTGCGCGCCGCCGATGCGTTCGAATCCTTTTACAGGCTCGAAACGCTACGCCGCGCCGCGGCCGAGGCTTTCCAAACAATCGATGCGTTGGCGCTGCCGACCGCCCCCACCGTTTACACGATCGAGCAAGTGAATGCCGATCCGTTCCGGCCCAACAGCCATCTCGGCACCTACACCAATTTCGTGAACCTGCTCGATCTGTGTGGCACAGCCGTACCGGCCGCGCTGCACGCCGACGGCACGCCGTTCGGCATTTCCATTCTCGCGCCGGGCGGCAAGGACGCGCTGGCAGCGTCCATCGCGCGGCACTTTCATGCCGATACCGGCCTGGTCCCGGGCTCGCCTGTTTTGCGTGCGCCGCTGCCTGCAAATTGAGCAGCCTGCCTAGATAACGGCGCGAATCCCCATCCGTCCGCTGGCACGCTCCTTGCTGCCTATGATCAAACAGCACGGGAGACGATCATGATTGGCCGTCGTCAATTCATTGCCGGCGCCGGAGCGGCGCTGCTGGCCGCACCGGCCGTGGTGCGCGCCGAGCAAACAACCATCATCAAGATGGGCGCGCTGAAACTCATCCACTCGATCGCGCCCTACTTCTACGACAAGTTCACGCCGGTCGGTTACCAGGTCGAGATCATTCCGTTCGAGAGCCCGACCGACGGCAAGAACGCGGTCGTCACCAAGACCGTCGATTTCGGCATGTTCGGCATCGCCGCGGCGACGCTCGGCGCCGCGGTCGGCGAGCCGATCGTGGTGATCGCCAGCGCCTGCAACAAGGGCATGGCGGTGATCGCCGCCAAGAACGCGCCGATCGCCTCGATCAAGGATCTGAAAGGCAAGCGCGTCGGCATCTGGCCGGGCTCGACGCAGGAAGTGTTCATCCTCGAGCGCCTGCACATGGAGGGCCTCACGGTCGCCGACATCACGCCGGTGCGCGTGTTCTTCAGCGACATGCACCTGGCGCTCGCCCACGGCGACATCGACGCCTATGTGGGCGCCGAACCGGGTCCGAGCGTCAGCCTTGCCTCCGGTGTCGGCAAGCTTGTCGAATATCCGTACGGCACCGCGATGGGCGCACTCAACATGATTTTCGGCGCGCACCGCGATACCACGCAAAACAACGCGGCGCTGGTCGGCGTCATGCTGGATATCCACCGCCAAGCCTCCGAATACGCCATGAAGCATCCGGAGGAGATGGTGAAGATGGCGGTCAGCAAGCTCGGCCAGAAACCCGAGGCCATCGCCTATTCGGTGCCCAACGTCGAGCTGACCTGGCGGTTCGGGCCGACCGAGGTCAACGAAGCCAAGACCTACGCCGAGCACATGCTGGCGCTCAAGCAGATCAAGCGGCTGCCGGACTTCGCCGCCTTCTTCGACACGCGGTTCGTCGAGGCGATGGAGAAGAAAGTGTGACCGCGTCGCTCGACGCGGCATCGTCGGACACGCTGAGCGCGCTGCCTGCGGCGGAGTCGGAGGCGGCGCCGGTGCGTCCGTCTTTGCTGTTGCGCGCCCGCGAGCCGCTGCTCGCTCTGATCTTTCCGGCGCTGGTGCTGTTGTTCTGGCATCTCGCCACGGCGGGCCGGCCGTTCAGTCTCATTCCGCCGCCGCTCGACGTTGCGCGCGCGCTCTACGACCTGGCATTCGGCGGCATCAACGACGATGCCTACAGCCGCACTCTCCTGATCCACCTGTCGGCGTCGCTCAGCCGCGTCTATGGCGGCTTCGCCATCGCCGCCGCGGTGGCACTGCCGCTTGGCCTCTTGATCGGCCGCATCGCGCCGGTGCGGCAGCTGCTCGATCCGACCTTGCAGGTGCTGCGCCCGATTCCAGTCACCGCATGGCTGCCGCTATCGATGATCATCTTCGGGCTCGGCCCGCGCTCGGCCTTCTTTCTGGTCTGCCTCGGCGCGTTCTATCCAATCCTCATCAACACTATTTTCGGCGTGCGTTCGGTCGACCCGCGGCTGTTCGAGGCGGCCAGCATGCTGGGCTGCCAGAGCGCCGCGCAATTCTACAAGGTGGTGCTGCCGGCGAGTCTGCCGGCGATCTTCACCGGCCTGCGGCTTGGGCTGGGCTTCGCCTGGGTCGTCATCGTGGTCGGCGAAATGACCGGCGTGCCGACCGGGCTCGGCGCCATCATCATGGAGGCGCGGGCACTCTCGCGCACCGAGATCGTGATCTGCGGCATGGCGGTGATCGGCATCGCCGGCTTTATTTCCGACCGCCTGGTGCTGCTACTAGGCCACCGGCTGCTGCGCTGGAGTCCGAATTTTGCTTAAGCAAGCCGCCGATCCGATCCTCGAATTGCGCGGCGTCTCGAAACAGTTCGAGCTGCAGGGCCGGCGCATCGATGCGCTGCACGATGCCCATTTGCGCGTGCGCAAGGGCGAGTTCGTCTGCCTGATCGGCGCCTCGGGTTGCGGCAAGTCGACCCTGCTGCGCATCGTCGCCGGCTTCGAGACACCGACCCGCGGCCAAGCGCTGATGTGGACCATGCCGATCGCCGGTCCCGGACCCGAGCGCGGCATGGTGTTTCAGGACTACGCGTTGTTTCCGTGGCTCACCGTGCGCGGCAATATCGGCTTCGGTCCGGCGGCGCGCGGCCGGCCCGCGGCCGAAGTCAAAGACACCGTCGAGCGTTTCATCGCGCTCGTTGGCCTGCAGCGCTTCGCGGAGGCCTATCCGCATCAGCTGTCCGGCGGCATGAAGCAGCGCGTCGCCATCGCCCGGGTGCTCGCCAACGACGCCGAACTGGTGTTGATGGACGAACCGTTCGGCGCGCTCGACGCCATGACCCGCGAGCGCCTGCAGGACGAGTTGCTCGACATCTGGCAGCGCACCGGGTTGACCGTGCTGTTCGTCACCCATTCGATCGAGGAGGCTGTGTTTCTGGCCGACCGCATCGTGGTGATGTCGCCGGGCCCGGGCCGCATCGAAAGCGAGGTGATTGTGCCGCTGCCGCGGCCGCGTAGCGTCGTGGCGCCGGAATTCAACGAGCTGCGCCGCGAGCTGGCGCAGCGGCTGCACAGCCACCACGCCCGCAAGGCGGCGTGATATCATCTTGACCCCATCCTGAGGTGCGCGCCGAAGGCGTGGCTTTGCGCCGAGCATCTCAGGAGACGATTATTGCGCATCGCAGCGGGCGATACTGCTGCAAAATCCAAAAAAATCGAATACAACCATTTTCGAAAATGCTATTGACAATTGTAAAAACATGGAATACAATTATTAGTGAAATCTGAATCGCTGACGAGTTCGGTTCGAGTTTTTCTGAGCCCGAATATGAGTTCTTAGCTGCCCCGCTATGTAGGCTTATGGCTCGTCCGTCCGCCGCGATCTCCGATCACCTTCACGGGCGCCGATCAGGCAAAGTGCGAGGCGTGGCATGCCGTATAACAACATAAAATCCGCCGCATTCCCTAACGTTTTTCTCCGCATGGATGGGAGCGGCGTAACTAGCTTCTCAGCCAATGGCGGCGGCACGGTCAATTGTCAGTATACCGCCGGTCCCTGGGAATCGTTCAACATCGTGCAACAATCAGATGGAAGCGTTCAGATCGCCTCGGGAGCTTTCCCTGACGTTTTCTTCGAATGGATGGGAGCGGCGTAACCAGCTTCAAGGCCAATGGCGGGGGCAAGGTCAACTGCCAATACACAGCCGGTCCCTATGAGACGTTCCGCCTGGTTCCGCAATCAGACGGAAGCGTTAGTATCGCTTCGGTCACGTTCCCCAATGTTTTTCTCCGGATGGATGGGAGGGGCGTAACCAGCTTCTCGGGTAACGGCGGGGGAACGGTCAACTGTCAGTATGGTACTGGTTCCTGGCAAAGTTTCTTTCTCGTCTCTGCACCGCCTCCACCGCCCTGCCCGCCGCCGCCCTGTCCCCCACCGCCTTGTCCGCCACCACCGTGTCCGCCGCCGCCCTGTCCATCGGCCTCGGATTCCGACGAGAAGGTCGCATAGGAGCTTTGCGGCGCCAGCAAACTCAGCCGCGCAGGCCGTTCCAATGCCGGAGCATGAGCACGATTTGATCGCCTACCGGATCGGGCCATTTGCCATGCGCTTGGTGCCGGCGTTTTCCTACCGCGATTGGATGAATGAGTCCGACCAAAGATTCGCCAATCGCTGCCTGCCGATGCTGATGGCCAATCAGGCCGGTTGGCTCATCCTCAACGATCGGCGGCTGCGGGCCAAGTGGCTCGGCAATCCGCGGACCGACGGTGTCTTGGTCGAGACCGCAGGCGATCCGCCCTATGCCGCGCTCAGCCATTTCGGTCACGGCATCCTGACGTTCACCCTGCCATTCCTGTTTCGAACGCCGCCGGGAATGGGACTCCTGTTCAGAGGGCCTGCGAACGCGCCGAAGGACGCTATTGCGCCACTGGAGGGCCTGACCGAAACTGATTGGGCGATTGCGACGGCGACGATGAACTGGAAGTTCACCCGCCAGGACACCTGGATCGAGTTTGCCGAGGGCGAGCCGATCTGCATGGTGGTTCCACAACAGTTCGACGCGCTGGAGACCATGCGGCCGGGCACCATGGACATCAAGCAGGAGCCGGAGACCCATCGGGACTATTATTCCTGGAAGCGCAGCCGAGACGACTTTCTCCGCAACCTTCGGAGCCTGGATCCGAGCACTGTGCAGCAAGGTTGGCAGGGCCACTATTTCCAGGGAACCGCGCCATCCACTGAGCCAAATCCGCCAACCCCAGTGCGCCGGCACCGCACTCGACTCAGGATTCGCGAATTTGTCGATCTCAATGGTGCCGCCGATGCGTGCCCGGAGCGCAAACGCGGCGGCCCCGCTTGAGCCCAATCCGCATCCTGCAACACAACTGCACGGCCACTACGCCCGCAAGACGGTGTGATACTATCTTGACCTCATCCTAAGACGCCCGCGCGCAGCGCGGGCCTCGAAGGATGAGGCCGAGGCGCAGCGGCCTGCATCCTTCGAGGCTCGGCGTTGCGCGCCGAGCCTCAGGGTGAGGAGAATGGAAAAGATCATTTACCGCGGCATGACTCGCGCCGAGCTCGACGCCGCCTACAACAACGGCGCGGCGGTCAAGAACAGCGAGCAAAAACTCGCGAAGTGGACCGAGCACGGCCGCGCCACGCGGGCGCGGCCGGGCGCGCGGCTCGACCTCCCCTACGGGCCGCGGCCGCGCAACAAGATCGACATCGTGCCGTGCGGGCGGAGCGGCGCGCCGCTGTTCGCCTTCATCCACGGCGGCTACTGGCAGCGCAACTCCAAGGAAGTTTTTGCCTGCATGGCCGAGGGACCGCTCGCTCACGGCTTTGACGCGGCACTGATCGGCTACACCTTGGCGCCCGATGCCAGCTTGACCGAGATCGTCGGCGAGGTGCGCGCGGCGGTGCGTTGGCTGCGCGCCAAGGGCCCGGAGTTTGGCGTCGCTTCAGGCCAGTTCATTCTGTGCGGCTGGTCGGCGGGAGCCCACCTGACCGCCATGATTCTCGACCAAGCCGATGCCGGCCTCGCCATCAGCGGCCTCTACGAGATCGAGCCCTGCCGGCTGAACTATGTGAACGAGAAACTCAAGCTCACGCCCGACGAGCAGCTCGCCTTGAGCCCGATTCGCCACCTGCCCGCCGCATCGCCGCCGCTCGCGGTCGCATACGGCACCGGCGAGTTGCCGGAAATGCAACGCCAGTCCCGCGACTACGCGGTGGCGCGGCGCGCCGCCAAGCTGCCGACCCAGGAGCTGCCGCTCGCCGGCCACGATCATTATTCCATTCTCGAAGAGCTCGCCAACCCCGACGGCGCGCTGACGCGTTGTTTGATGGAGATGGCAGACCAAATAAACTGACCGTTTCGCGCCGCCGATCGCAACGGCGGGCCGTGAGCGATCTCAATGATCTGGGATCGCTTTGGCCCAGCCTCAGGTCCGCTTCGCAGGTGAACGGACATGGACTGCTTGGCCAACCCGGCGCGATCGGTCGAAAATGAGCCATTGCCCTCCCTGCGGTCCCAAGGATTTCGCAGTGCAAATTGAGCGTTGAATCCCGTTTCGCCGGATACGGATTCCTGCTTTGATTTCCCGTACAGCGGGCGGCAGCCATGAAATTCGAATTTGGCGTCTTTCTGGAGTTTCCGCGCTACCCCGCACAGTCCGACGCCGAAGCATTCGCTCAATCCTTTGCGCAGGCTGACGCCGCTGAACGCTTAGGCCTCGACGCGGTCTGGCTCGCCGAACTGCACTTCGCGCCGGAGAGGTCGATCGCCTCTGCGCCGCTCATTCTCGCCAGCGCCATAGCGGCGCGCACACGCCGCATGAAAATCGGCATTGCGGTACAGGTGCTGCCGCTGTGCCATCCGCTGCGGCTCGTCGAGGAGGTTGCAACGCTCGACCATATCAGCGAGGGACGGCTGATCCTCGGCGTGGGCCGCAGCGGAATTCCGCGCTCGTACGAAGCGTACGGCATCCCGTACAGCGAGAGCCGTGAGCGCTTCGCTGAAGTGCTGGAGATCCTACAACGCTCCTGCGGCCAGGAACGCTTCTCCTTCTCGGGCAATTTCTACAAGTTCAACGACATTGGTGTCGTGCCGCGGCCTTCGCCGAGCCTGCACTCGCGGCTGCGCGTTGCGGCAACGAGCGAGGACACTTACGCGGCCATCGGCGCCATGGGGCTGCCGATCTTCGTTGCAGTGCGCCTTGGCACCATCGAGGAACTGGGTCCGCAGATCGAGGCCTATCGCGCGGCCTTCCGCGCCGCCGGCCACGCCGGGCGAGGCGAAGTCTACCTGCGCGTGCCGATCTATGTCTGCGACAGCGAAGCCGCAGTCACTGACCCCGAGGACTCCATTCTCCAATTCTATCGAACGCTGGGGGCGCAGCTCGAGCGCTCGGCGGCGCTGGCAGGCATGCGCACGATCGAGCGCCGCGCCGAGCGCGGACAAGCGCTGCAGACGATCTCATACCCGGATGTCCTGCGTGAGAAGGTCATTGTCGGAACCGCGGGCGCCGTAGTGAAGCGGCTTGCGGAGCTGACTGGCACGCTTGGGCTTAGCGGCGTCCTCGCCGAGGTCAATTGCGGCGGCCGGCTTTCCGTCGACAAAGTCATGCGCTCGCTGCAGCTGATGAGCGAGCGAGTAGCGCCACATTTCCGTTGATGAGATCGGTTGAGCCTCAACCGTCATGGCGAGCGAAGCAGCAGCGATCCGGTCGATCGGTGCGGTTTTTTCATTGACACGGGGCTGTAAAAGGCCACATGAACTCACCATGGACAGTTCGCATCACGCCCGCCGTATCCGTGCACGTGCGCGTCGCCTTTCGGCGGGGGCGTGGGATATGCGGATGCATTGAGCTAATCTGCTATCAGATCACGAAGGCCCCTGCCGGCAGCGGCGGGGGCCTTTGTGCTTTCGGGCCTCCGTCCGTTGCGACACAACGAAGGAGGAATACGTTATGGCCGTCACTCAACTCGACAAAGCCAATTCTTTCCGCGCGCTCCATCAAGGACCGCGCGCGTTCGTCATCCCCAACGCCTGGGACGCGGGATCGGCGCGCGTTCTGGCGGGCCTCGGCTTTTCGGCGATCGCCACCTCCAGCTACGCGACTGCCGGCGCATACGGCACGCGCGACGGCAGGATCAGCCGCGACCAGGTGCTCGCGCACGCGCGCGCCATCGTTGACGCGACCGATCTTCCGGTCTCGGTGGATTTCGAAAGCGGCTTCGGCGCCGCCGCGAATGACGTGGCCGAAACCTATCGCCACGCCGCAGCCGTAGGCCTCGTCGGAGCGACGATCGAGGACCTCACGCCCACACGCCGAAAGGACAAGCCGCTGTTCGACATCGGCGAGGCGACCGAGCGCGTCGCCGCCGCCGTGGCGGCGACGCGCAAGCTCGGGTTTCCGTTCATGCTCACCGCGCGCGCCGAAGGCTTCCGGTACGGCAACACCGATCTTGACGACGCGATCAAGCGCCTGCAGGCCTACGAGAAGGCGGGCGCGGACGTGCTGATGGCGCCGGGCTTGCCGGACCTCGCGTCCGTGAAGGCGGTGTGCGCCGCGATTGCGAAGCCGTTCAATTTCATGGCCGGTATTCCGGGCCTGTCGTTCACCGTTGCCGAGCTGGAAGCGGCTGGGGTGCGTCGCATCAGCCTCGCCGGCTCGCTCTATCGCGCCGCGATGGGCGGGCTCGTCGCCGCCGCGCGCGAGTTGAAGGACAAGGGAACCTTCGGCTACGTCGACACGGCACTGCCGTCGGCGGAGCTCGCCGGATTCATGCGGGGGTAAGCGGGTTGCACCTTTTACCCGAAATGGTCGCCGCTGACCAAGTGATCGAATAGGCCCTCAATTGCTGCGATGCGGTTTGTCGCCTTTTGGCACATCGCGTCAATTCACTGCCGCGCAGCATTTCGGTCGCTTTCGGACCGAAGCGGACACGATCAGCCAAGCAAAGCCCCGCATCGATGCTGCCGAAGTGCTATTGTCACCACCAACCGCCTGACCTGCGAGGTCGACCGAAAATGCCTGTCAGGATCATCGGCATGATCGGCGTTGCGCCGCCGCTGAGCGACGCCACGTTGCACATCATCGAAGGCGGACTGTCGGCGAGCTATGTGGCCGAAGCCGCGCGGGCGCACGAAAGAGCCGGCTTCGACATGGTGCTGGTCGGCTATTCGTCGTCGTCGGCCGAGAGCTTTTTGGTGGCGCTGCACGCGGCGGAGAAAACGGAGCATCTCGCGTATCTCGTGGCGCATCGACCCGGCTTCGTGGCGCCGACGCTGATGGCGCGCAAGATCGCCACGTTCGACCAGCTCACCGGCGGCCGGCTCGCCGTGCACATCATCACCGGCAAGAGCGACGACGAACAGGAAGGCGACGGCGACTTCACGCCGAAAGCCGAGCGTTATCGCCGCGCCGCCGAATATCTCGAATTGATGCAGCTGGCTTGGTCGAACGACAAACCGTTCGACTTTGCCGGCGAATTCTACCGGGTGAAAGGCGCGCATGCCGACGTGCGGCCGCTGCAAAAGCCGCATCCGCTCTTGTTCTTCGGCGGCGCCTCCGAGGGAGCATTGGCGATGGGCGCGAGGCTTTGCGACGTCTACGCGATTTATGCCGAGCCGCTCGCCGCAACGCGCGAGCGCATCGGCCAATTCCGCGCCCAAGCCGCGGCCTTCGGCCGTGCGCCGGGCTTCAACGTCTCGGTGCGTCCGATCATCGCCGCCACCGAGGGGGCCGCCTGGGACAAGGCCAACAGGATTTTGGCCGCGATGAGCGGCGGCAAGAAAGGCTGGAGCCGCCAGGAAACGATCGCGGGGCCGGTCGACAATGCCGGCAAGCGGCTGATGCGCTTTGCCATGGAGAGCGACATCCACGACGAAAGACTATGGATGCCGATCGCGCGGGCAACTGGCGCCCTTGGCAACACCTCCTGCCTCGTCGGCACCGCCGAGCAGGTCGCCGACGCGCTCTTGCGTTATTACCGCCTTGGCGTTGCTTCGTTCCTCATTCGCGGCTTCGATCCGCAGAACGACACGGTCGATTTCGGCCGTGAACTCATTCCGCGCGTCAAAGCCGGCGCCGCCGACATCGATCGTTTGCAGGCGGCGGAATGATGCTGACAAAAGTCGCGACTAATACACGTCCTGCTGATAGCGACCGCGCTTCTTGAGATCGCCGACGAAGACGATCGCCTCGGCGGTCGAGCGCACACCGAATTGGGCGACGATATCGACCAGCGCGCGCTCGACGTCCTTGGCCATGTGCTTGGCGTCGCCGCACACATAGACATAGGCGCCGTCGGCAAGCCAGGCCCACAGGTCGCGGCCGACTTCGCGCATGCGGTCCTGTACGTAAAATTTTTGCGCGTCGTCGCGCGACCAGGCGAGCGACAGCCGCGTGAGCACGCGCGCCGCGCGCAGGCCGGAAAATTCGTCCTCGTAGAAGAAATCGTAATCGCGGTGCTGATGGCCGAAGAACAGCCAATTGCGGCCGGGCGCCTTGGTCGCCATGCGCTCGTGCAGAAAGGCGCGGAACGGCGCCACGCCGGTGCCGGGGCCGATCATGATGATCGGCGTCGCCGGATCGTCGGGCAGCCCAAAATGCTGGGCGCGCTGCACGTAAGCCTTGACGCGCTCGCCCGGCTTTGCCCGTTCGCCGAGGAAAGTCGAGGCGACGCCGAGCCGCGCGCGCTTGCCGATCGGATAGCGCACGGCGTCGACCGTGAGCGCGATACGGCCCGGGCTCGTCTTCGGCGACGAGGCGATGGAGAACAGCCGCGGCTGCAGCGGCTCGAGCACCTCGATGACGGCTTCCGGATCCGGCCGCACGCCGTCAAATTTTTGGATCGCAGCGAGCACGTCGAGATGTGCCGCATCGCCGTCGGGATCGTCGCCGGAGGCGAGCGCCTGCGCCTTTCGCCGCCGCTCGCCGCCGGTGACATAAGAGTAGAGCTGAAACAGCGCGTCCGGCGCGGCGCCGAGCGACACGCGGTCGGTGAGGACCTCGCGCAACGCGCGGCCGCCGATCGGCAAATCCGCCGGCACGCCGAGCGCTTTGATCACCGCCTCCACGAGAGCGGGATCGTTGGTCGGAAAAACGCCGAAGCAGTCGCCGAC
>Ga0070730_10003958_pt1 | contig 13147 bp, 11 predicted proteins | sample Coa_R1_3_FD_66447 | JGI IMG/M metagenome (GOLD analysis project Ga0070730, IMG submission 66447) | Surface soil microbial communities from Centralia Pennsylvania, which are recovering from an underground coalmine fire - Coalmine... | ecosystem: Environmental > Terrestrial > Soil > Unclassified ...
AGCGCCACATCGTCAAAATCTTCGGCCCAGTCACCATACGCGCCTCGTTCATCCAAATCAGCACTATCAATCTTTGTCGATCCGTCCTCTTGCTGTGTAAACCAGTGCAGTTTAACTAACTCTGGTGGAAGTTTTCCCTCGGCCACCAGCGTTTGTATTCCCAGCAATAGTATGCTACTGTGCGTCTCTATCACCAGCCGTTTCCCCTCTTTGGCTGCGTCTGCCAGTACCTCAGCCAGCGCATACTGAGCGCGAGGATGCAGGTGGATTTCAGGCTGCTCGATGTACACCAGTTGTCCGGGGTTAGCGGTATGGAGCGCGACCACGACCGGAAGCGCTTGCGAGACGCCTATGCCTACATCAGCTATGCTGACCATGTCTTCTCTGGGAGTGATCCCATATCCAGATGCGCAGCTTCATACCCAGGTGTCCGCCCAGGGCTGCGACAGCGAATCCCAGCAGGCCCCCCGTTATGGCAAGACCGACGGCGGGAAATGGGTTAAAGTGGAATCCAGGGCTGCTTTGATAGGCGGCGTCTATGCGAGCGGCGGCGAGTAGGGCCATGATCCAGAACCCCAGCCAGCCGGTCATCGCCGCAATGATGGCTTGCCGACCGGTGCTGCCCCCGACGCTGAAAGCGATCAGCAGGCTCGTTGCCAGGAAAATCGCCAGCATTGCCGGAGACCAGGCCGGTGGGAAAAGCGCTCCCAGGACTGCCAGCGCCAGCATGGGTGCCGCGATCACGAGCAACGCCCACCTCAGCGCTCTGCGCTGGCGCTGCCGGGAGTTTCTTCCCTTGCGGACTTCAGGATCGCGGTCCAGGCTTAGCAGCACAGCAATCAGCAGGATAATAACCGGTCCTGAAGACAGCCAGCGCTGGGCAGGGGTCAGAAAAACGATGAGGCCGACTTGCGCCCCAAGCAGGAAAGCACATAGCAAACGAACCAGAAGGGAGATGAGGCTACTCTGGAGAACAGCGTGACCATTAGCATTCATCCGACGCGACTCCTCATGAATGATTTGCAGGTGCGAGCAAGTACGCTTATGCCGCGTATAGCAACGTTTGCAATTGGTGTACCGCCTGCCGCAATTTCTCGGCCCCGCCGAACAGGGTCGTGATTTCAAGTTTTCGCAAAAGAGTACTTTTGCCCCTTATCTGATCGATTATCGAAGAGTATAGCAGAAGAGGAGGTAATCTACCAGACATTGCACAGGATGGGCGGGGCTATTTAATAGTCGAGCCAGACTAACCAGCACGAGCATGCCGACTTTTTATATAGCCCTGAGTCACCTCCATGTCTACTTGCATTTTCCTGCATTCTCAGGTATTCTTTAATCAGAGCCTGCTTGCTCGCCTCACGTGCAAGAAACGCTTCTCTTGTCCTCGTCTCACACAAAGTGAAACGCTTGACGAACCTCCAGCATAGAGAAAGCAATTACCATTGCAACAACAGACACAACAGACACATGTGATACGACTGAATCGGGAAATGAAGACCGTTCAGCACCCTGTAGGGACAGGGGGAAGGGTGGAGTGGATGTGGGGGCCTTGTGCCTGTCCCTCGTCACAACACGATTCGTCCGGGCTTGCGTCAGGCCAATGAACCGCACCCACACGAGGACAGGCACAAGGCCCCCGCCCTTCCACATCAGCCGCCCCCTGTCCCTACAGACGAGGAGCGACATTTCTTCTGATTCCCCGCTTCAGGTGTCAAAATTCATCAGGGTACAAGCGTGGGTTTACCCCCTGAGCTTGCCCGGCTTTCCCGCGCCCTGGCACCTGGTAGGTGGTGGAACCCACAAGATGCCCCTGGACGGCTCTCGACTGCTCACTATCGCTCTACTCGATAGTCATCGCCTGGCGGACCTCAGGAGCCACACATGCCTCAACGCGCACATTGTTGGCGCGCAGGTAGTGGGCGAAGTTTTCAGCGGCTACGCGCAGCGCGTCCAGCAGATCAGGCGTGGGCGTCACATCTGGCTCCCACCACCAGCGTGTAATCCGCCAGACTCCACGCTCCAGGCGACCATCGAGCCGGGCCACGAAGCGATCTCCATAGAAAACTGGCAGCACATAATAGCCCCAGCGGCGCTGTGGTTCGGGCTTGTAGACCTCCCAGACGTAATCAAAATCGAACAGTTGCATCACCCCGCGCCGGTCCCACAGCAGGCTATCCAGCGGACCCAGGAAAGTGACACGCGGCGCGGGCGCGGGCGCTTCCAATAGTGGTAGCGCGCTCGTTGGTAAATAGGCGGGCCAGCCCTTTGCGCCATTTTCGCCTATCTGCGCAGGTGTCAGCGTGCCCATCTCGACCAGCTCTTTAAATGCCGGGGCGCGCCGGGCAGTTGGGCCACAGCCAAACCAGATGGCGTACTCCCCGGTAGGACGGATGAGGCCCATGCTCTGGCTGCGCCGGGTCAGCATCCACCGTACCGACTCGTCCTCATCCTCAACCATCGGCGCGTGAAAATATTCGGAAGGGATGACGCGCTCGGCCCGGTCATAGTAATGGCGACCACCCAGGCGATGATGGGTTACGATCAGTCCGCGATCCCACAACGCCCGCAGGATATGCTTGATGCGCTTGGGACCATACCAGGCGCTGCGGTCGGTGAAGTGCGATTGATCCTCAAACTCCAGTGAGGAAAGCGGCCCGCACGTATCCAGTTCGGCCAGCGCCGCCGCCACCGCATCAGCCTGCTCTTCCAGCAGTAATGGAGTCCACGTTGCGGTGTGAGCGCGCAACCAGGCGCGCATGGGCCAGTCGCTCACCGGCACCAGGCACGCCATCTTGTCCCAGGCATCATAGATCAGCCGGTCGGTGTAAGCAGTCTTCTGCCAGTCATCCACCTGATAGTCCGGTACCCGCGCCTGCAAAACTAGATCAGGGTTGCGTCCCACCGGGTTGAGCGGGTCATATTGCACCGTACCCAGGCGCTCAAATACGCCCGGCACATCGGTTGGCGTAAAGTGATAGTTGGCTAGAAAGCGCCGGGCTTCGGCACGCGAAAGGGTCAGGGTCATCTCGTGTCCTCCAATTTGTACACTCTGTTTTGAGTATAACATGAAAAAAGGACAGTTTTCATCCTGTTTTACAGCAAAGCGTGAACCTGAAGAAAATAATGACATATATTCCGTAGGGGCGGCGGCGGATGTGGATGGGCGGGGACGCTTGCGTCACCCGTCGTTGCCACCCACACGATTCGTGGGCGTCGGTGACGACGGGCGACGCAAGCGTCCCCATCCCTACGGTTGTATCTCAGAAACGAATCTCCGGCCTCCCTACCGTGCGACGCTGTATCGTACGGAGTTGCGGTTGTAGACCGCTTGCGACCAGAGGTAGCCGACCAGGGCGAGGGCGACGCTCCAGGCGACGGCGAGGATCGCAGTGCCAGTGCTAATGGGAGTTCCAAGCAGCAGCCCGCGCAGCGTGTCGATGACTGGCGTGAAGGGCTGGTACTCGGCGAACCAGCGTATGCCGACTTTTCACACTCGCTTTTTATAGGCTCTCATCGCAAAGATGTAGGCCACAACCAGAATGCCGACGCACCATGCAAGAGCAACCCATATATCATGAGACACTGGCTGTCCAGACAGTAACGCACGGATGGTTTCCACGATCGCCGTCACTGGCTGGTGTTCGGCAAAGGCCCTGACTACCGGCGGCATCGACCTGGTTGGCACAAACGCCGAGCTGATAAAGGGCAGGAAGATAATCGGATACGAAAAGGCGACCGCACCGTCGGTCGATTTAGCGGTCAGTCCGGCAATCACCGCCACCCAGGTTAAAGCCAGCGTAAACAACGCGAGGATGCCGACGACGGCCAGCCATGACAGGATGCCCGCCGACGAACGAAAGCCTATAATCAACGCGACGAGAATGATGACTACCACTGAAATCGCGTTGGAGACCAGCGAGGTCAGCACGTGTCCCCACAGCATGGTGGACGGGGCAATCGGCATGGAGCGAAAGCGTTCGATGATCCCCCGTTGCACATCGGTAAACAAACGATACGCCGTATAGGATATCCCGCTCGCAATCGCAATCAGCAGGATCCCAGGCAACAGGTAATTCACATAATTCGCGGTCCCGGTTTGAATGGCGCCACCGAACACATACACAAACAGCAACATAAACGCAATCGGCATGATCGTGACCGTGATGATGGTGTCCATACTGCGGAAGATATGGCGCATGGAACGACCAAGCATCACGCTCAGATCGCTGAAAAAGTGGTTCTGGATCGTTTCCTGGTTCTGTGTCATTTCCATTTACTGTGCCTCCTTTTTGCCAATGATGGCCAGAAAGATCTCCTCCAATGTTGGTTGTTTTTCCACATACTCCACCTGAGCAGGTGGAAACCGCTTTTTGAGCTCCATGAGCGTGCCGCTGGCGATAATCGTGCCCTCATGGAGAATGGCAATGTGATCAGCAAGCTGTTCCGCCTCTTCCAGGTACTGCGTAGTCAAGAAGACGGTTCTGCCCCCATCAGCAAGCTCCTTCACCACTTTCCACATCTCGATGCGTGCCTCGGGGTCAAGCCCGGTGGTCGGCTCGTCAAGGAAAAGGATCTGCGGTGTTCCCACCAGGCTCATGGCGAGGTCAAGCCTGCGGCGCATACCGCCTGAATACGTCGACACCCTGCGGTTGGCGGCATCGGTTAAACCGAAGCGGGTCAGCAACTCGTCGGCCACCTGGCGCGGTTGTTTGACGTGTCGGAGCCGGGCGATCATGATCAGATTTTCTCGCCCGGTCAACATCTCATCCACAGCAGCAGATTGCCCCGTCAGACTGAGGGATTGCCGCACGTGGGCTGGCTTGGACGCCACATCAAAGCCATTGACGATGGCCTTTCCGCCGTCCTGTTTGAGCAGCGTGGTGAGGATTTTGATCAGCGTCGTCTTGCCCGCGCCGTTGGAGCCGAGCAACGCGAAAATTGTCCCCTCGGCCACGTCCAGGTCGATGCCGTCGAGAACCACATGGTCGCCGAACGATTTACGCAACCCACGTGTTTTAATCATCGTCATGGCATAAAACACCTTTCTATGCTATAATCTAATCACTGAGTTGTTAAGAGAAACATCAAAAATTTATCTTAGTTAATAAGATAAATATAATATACACGGAGGAACAAAAATTGTCAAGTGGTTTTCAGGGAAAACGCGCGGAGGTTTCCGGGGAGCTTGCGCGGGAAATGCGCCAGTTCAACGGACTTGGCGCGGCCCTCTTCCGGGCGGCGGCAGCCAGGACAGGGATGACAGCAACAGATATGCAGGTCATAGATAATCTGGATAGCGCCGGTCCCACAACCGCCGGTCAGCTCGCCGATCTCACTGGGCTTACGACCGGAGCGATTACCGGGATGCTCAACCGGCTGGAAGAGGCCGGGCTGGTGCGCCGGGAGCGCGACCCTGACGATGGCCGCAGGGTCATTGTCCGGCTCGAAAGAGACAGGGACGAAATGCGTGAGATCAGCACCGTCTTTGATGCCCTGACGCAGGAATGGGATGAATTGGCGTCGCACTATACTGACGAGCAACTGGCCTTCCTCTTAGATTTTCTCAAACACAGCAACCAGGTGTCCAGGGAAGAAATCGTCCGCTTGCGAGATGCGCCATCGGGCGAGGAGGGCATCTTTTCCGCATTATTGGGAGGTCTGGAAAGTGGTCGTCTCGTCGTCTCTGCCGGGGTTTCCCACCTGATGCTGCGCACGGGCGACGCTATGACCGCGCTCTACCAGGCCCACTTCGAGGGCGCTGCGCCGGATGTGAAGGCCAGAGATGGGGTGGTGACTATCCGCTATCCACGACGACTGTGGGTACTTGAGAAGGGACAACGTAGGGCGGAAATCGCGCTCAACGCCGCGATCCCCTGGCAGATAACCATCCAGGGCGCGGCATCGGAGGTTGATGCAGAACTGGGCGGTCTCAAGCTCGCCGGGCTGGAGATCAAGGGGGGTCTCAGCATGATCCGCCTGGAACTCCCCGTGCCTGATGGCGTGGTTCCCATACGCATCAGCGGGGGAGCCTCGATGATCACTATCCGGCGTCCGGCAGGTGTTGCCACTCGAGCCAATCTCAAGGGCTGGGTCTCTCAGTTTGTCTTCGATGGTCAAACCTTCAGCGATGTGGGCAACAACGTGCGGCTGCAAAGCCCTGACTATGATGCGGGTACACGGTGCTATGACATAGAAGTTTCCAGCAGCGCCAGTACGGTCACTATCACTACAAATCCATAGTCCGGGCGAAGCCGTATTGGAAGGATTTTTCAACAGTTTCGCCCGCACTACCTGGTGTTGTGTCCATCTTGATGCGATGAGTGGAAGAGAGGGAGTGCAGCACCTACCTGCCAAGAGCCGCTAGAATCGAGGTGAGATCAGCCCACCGCAGGACCAGCAGCCCAAGGGGAAGTACGAGGAAGATGAGGGGCATCACAAACCCCGCGAAATCTTTACGCAGGAGATGCGTGAACGTGGCTACCAGGAAGTAGGCGATCATCCACGCGGCCGCCAGTACCCCAATGACGGGGAAAAACAGGCCCACAAACAGGCTAAAGGCCCCAATCGTGGCCAGGCAGCCTGCCAGAACCCAGTACCAGTGCGGGTAGTGCAAAGCTTCGCGCGCCTTCGCAATGGATGGAGGAGTCCAGGCGAACAGTGAGTATGCCGTATAGGCGCTGAGCAGGCCCAACAGGGACTCAAAGAGAAGCCTGACGATCTGGAGAAGAGACATAGGTGAGAACTCCATGTACGTAGGAATAGCTCCTCGCAATCCACTCCTTGAAATTCAAGACGCTTGGTGGAAGAGCAGTCTACAGAAAGAGCCATCCCAAAGGATAGTTATGAATCTGTAACGATCAGGCAGTGAAAATGGTAACTGTTGAGCTTGGAATCAGAGAGGGACCGGTATTCTAGTGGGCGCGCATCGCTACAGATGGAAACGACCGCCCAGCACATGCAGCGCCAGCCAGCCCAGGTGCAGCCCGATCGCGCCCAGGGCAACGCAGGCCAGTATTCTATGTACCGCCCGCCAGCGCTGCATGAAGAGGCGAGCGCGCTGCTGGCGGAGCAGCGAATGCAGCAGACGAGCGCGTTCTGCCAACACAGTTCTGGCACGCTGAAAATCTACCTGCTCATGAGGTAAAAGTGGTGGATAGGGGAGCGTCATCTGTGTGTCCTGGCTCAATACTTGCCGACAATAGCGCTTGAATGGCTCCGATTTACCGGCGAAGAGACGCTCCACCATCAACTCCGACTCGTGCAGTCGCTCGTGCAGCGACTCGACAATACCCACGCCGTTGCCGCCAGCTTCTTGTGCGATCTCGCGCGCCAGCTTCCAGTCGAGCAGCCGACCGGTGATCCCGCTTGCTACGAGCAAGAATAGCCCGTCGAGCGCGATGGGGCCTCCGTAGAACGACGAAAGGCACTGCGGGCTATAGCAATACCCTCTCACCACATCATAGAAGTTTGCGTGCAACAGGATCGTCAGCAAGATGGTGACGCCAATCCAGGTATGTACCCACAGCCAGTCCTGAGCCTTGCCGGGCAGCGCGCGGAAGAAGCGCCGCCGCAGTGTATAGGCCAGTGGAACCGGCAGCAGGAGCAGCGCAATGATGCCGAAGCGCGGCAGGGGACCTGTGCCGGGCGTGTAGTCAAAGCCCTTCATTTTCACAAAGTACAGTACAATTGCCCCGCAGAGCAGCAAGGCGGCGAGTAGGGAGAGCCACCAGGCGTTAGAGCGCGGCGCACGCCACAGCCGCCGGAATGCGCGTTGTGGCTGCGCGGAAGATGGCGTCGGTGTTCTGGGGACCCGTGTTGAAATCGACATGCCGGTTTTCCTCTCCTCTACATGGCTTTATGTTGCAATATGGTTTCTGTCGAACCGAAGAAGTTGGCGGGTTGTACGCGAAAAGCCGCTCCCGTTGGACACGCCTGGATACATGCCTGATTATCATAGCCCGCGCACAAGTCGCACTTGACGGCTATTTTTTTCAACATACGGTCGTAGCCATCCATTGGCCTGGGCGTGGATGGAGAAGCCACCACCGGCAGCATCTTCTTCCCGTATTCTTTGCTGTAGCCATTGTTGAGCACCGTGTTGAACCGTTGCCAGAGCGAGCCGGGCGCTGTCGCCTGCGCGCGCTCTTCGGCCAGTGTGACAATCGAGATGGTGTTATAGGGGCAGCGTTCGGCACAAATGCCACAGCCGATGCAGTTTTCCGTGATGTAGACCTCGCCGCTCGGCCTGCGCGCGATACCGGCGCGACTGCACAGCAAGCAGACCGGGTCCTGGCAGTGGCGACAGGCGGTGGCGATACTGATATTGCCCATCACCATCCCCTTGCGGTTCATGCGCGAGTGTCCATGGCGGCGGGCGCAAGCCGCTTCGCACTCCCCGCAGTGTACGCACCTGTCCAGGTCGATCACCAGCACCTCCGTCCCTTCGACTACGCCGTCGCCCACCAGCGCGTGCAGGCTGGCCCGCGCCTCGGTTCGCGAGAGCGGGTTGACATTTTCCCGCGCTGGCCCCTGTTCGCTCTGATATGTGGCGACATCGACAGCGGCAAACAGGCCCGTGTGCGCAGCTTCCAGGTCGTGGCCGTAGCGTTGCAGGCGTTCGTTGAAGCGCTGCGTGACGTGGGGGTAGCGTGCGCACAACTGCATGAAGGCAGGCTGCGCGATCTCCGCCACGCGCGTGCGCGTAATCGCCGCGACAGTAACGGCGCGGCTGTCGCCCAGCATATCCAGTCCGCCCGCGAAATAATCGCCGCCCTGGCGATAGGCGATGATGCGCTCGTGGCCGGGATCTGCAGCGAGGTGGCGTGCTACTTTGACGAACCCGTCCAGCAGGATATGCAGGTAGGCATGCGCGGGCCTGGCGAGCTGATCCTCATCGAAAAGGCGCTCGCCGCGCTCGTAGTTCCGCATAGACGCCTGCCCCGCCAGCCAGCGCAGATCGTCAGTGGCGATGTCCTGGAACAGCTCTGCACGCTGCAAGAACATCTCTAGCGCGCGGGCGTTGCCCATTTGCTCGCAGAGGTGCCTCACCTCCGGCACGAGTTCCATGAGGCGCTGCATCGTCTGCTCAGGAGTAGCCAGTACCAGCACCATTGTCTGCGCACGTGTTGTTGCCGCGTGCTGTTGTACATTGCGCATCGTATCATTGCCGATGTATTCGCCGCGCCTGACCACGGCTACCGTCAGCGCTTCCTCGCTGGCTGTGCTGCGCGAAAGCTCGCATTGCCCTTCCAGAAGAAAGTAGGTATCGCGCCCAAATTCGCCTTCGCGCGCCAGAATCGACCCTGGCGACAGAGTGAGTATCTGCGACTCACTGACGAGATGCAGCAAATAGGTATCTGGTACGTGCTGTGTGTCACGAAACACGGGCTGTTCGCGCAATCGGTTGAGCAGAATCGCGACGTTCCAGCCCGCAGGGAGCATCGCCTGCACGCGGCCAGCATCAACGGGACCATGCCAGGATGGGCCGAGGCGCTGCTTGAGCGACAGCATCAGCAGGTCGCGGTGATTGTCAACCGGGCATACCGGCACGCACGACCCGCACAGGACACACTCGGTGGTGAATTGAGCAAGCTGCGCGCTGACCGGGCCGGAGACGGTCGCGTAATTGAGATCAGCAATACTGACCGTAGCTGACATAGGTAGCGGGCAGGCCAGCATACAGCGATCGCAGCCGATGCACATGTCGATTTCAAAACGTATCTGTTCTGGCGTGAGCGGCCTGCCCTCTTTGCGATGCAGTCGTCCCACCTCCGGGGCGAGCGTTGCCGTTAAATTTGTGTTTCCTGCCATCGATCTACCTCCCTGACATGACAGGCTGGAGTTTCATGCTACTCGCACCCGTTACCGGCGGCGGTACACCCTGCCTGTCCAGCCACTCGTTCATAGAAAAGCCTTCCGCAAAGAGCGACGAGGCGATGGGCGCGAGGCTGACGCTATAATCAAGAGCGCGCTTGTAGGCCAGGGCCTCCCGGCGATCACCGAGCGCGAGCATTCCGACCGGAACGCCGTTGTACAGCGTCACTTTACGGTAGTGGCGCGGTCGGGGTTCGTCCACAATGTCCTGGAACTGTGGCACATGCAAACTGGTCAGGCCAACGGCGGCGCAATCCAGACCGTAGAGGAATGTCGCGTTATAGAACGTGCTGGCGCTGAAGGGGCGCTGGTCGTCAAGCACATCGAGCATAGCGTAGGCGGCAGCGCGTCCCTGCTGCACAGCAGGATACCACTGGCCGATTACGCGCGCCCATCCGGTGCGTGGATCGACGCTTTCCACCACGTCACCGGCGGCGTAGATGTCCGGCTGGCTGGTGCGCATCAGAGAGTTAACCCGCACGCCGCGCCCGCAGGCAATACCCGCTTGTTTGATGAAGTCGAGATTGGGTTCAATGCCGATGGCGACGATTACCATCTGGCATGCGATGCGCACGCCGCCGCTCGTCTTCACTCCGTTGACCTGCCCTTGAGTGCCGGTGATTTCGGCTATTTCTTCGTTCAATAGCACTGTGACGCCGTCGCGCATCTCTTCCTGTAAGACCAGGTCCGAGGCTGTGGCATCCAGCACAGCGGGCCAGAGCGTATTGCTGCGTATGATGTGTGCCACCTCGAGCTTGCGCTGCCGCAGACTCTCAACCGTCTCCAGTGCCAGCGTGCCGCCACCGGCGACCACGACCTGGCGCACACCAGGCTGGCGTGCCAGGACGGCCTGGTAGTCTGCGACACTGCGCAGGGTGGTGACGCCGTTCAGGTCATGTCCGGGGCAAAGCAGGCGTCGGGGCCGCGACCCATTAGCCAGCAACAGGCGCGTGTAAGGTACCTGCCGTCCGCTTTGCAGGTGTACGAGGTGTTGCCGCGGGTCAAGTCCGACGACGCGATCAGACAGGCAGTAAAGCTGCTTCTCCTGGTAAAAAGTGAGCGGGCGCGCACGTAGTTGCTCCTCGCCTACGCGCCCGGCCAGGTAGTCTTTGAGTGCCGGGCGGTAGTAGACGGGGAGCGTGTCGCTGGCGATGAGAACAATGGGGGCCTGTGGCGACCCGTTGCGCAGCGTCTCAGCCGCCGTCACCCCGGCGATGCCGTTACCGATAATTACAAATGGTGCTGTCGAATCCATACTGTCATGTTGTCCCTCCGTAGCATAATATTATGCTCTATTCGTGCTAACGAGCAACTGGCGAGAGCCAATTAGAGTTGCAATCATCCATGTGACTTTTGAGCTAGTCCCAGGTGCATTCATGTCATCGAGAACAGGACCGGTATAGCTCCGAGCAACGTGTTGTTGCTGAGAATTGCCAGGGATTAAGGTTGAGCGTGAAACTGGCAAAACAGGTTCACTAGACAAGTCCAGGGAAGAAGTCTTTCTTGACCTGGTGTCCGCTGACAGCCATGTTTTTAAGCGCTTGCTCGCTGGCGCGCACCATTTCTGGTGGACCCGAGAGATAGTAGGTGCGCTCGTCATAATCCGGGATGGTGCGCAGAATCATCTGTTCATTAACTCGTCCAACACAGCCGGTCCAGTTGCGGGGTACAGCCGCCGGGTCGGTCAGCGTGTAGAGGATTTTCACGCCGAGCCGGGAATGGGCTGCGTCCAGGGTATCTCGATAGACGATCTCTTCCGCTGTCTTGTTGGCGTAGATCAGTACGATGTCGCGCCTCTGCTGCGTATCGAGCAGGTATTTCAACATGCTGCGAAAGGGCGTAATGCCGATGCCACCGGCGATGAAGACCAGTTTTTCTGATGGATCATCGGGCAGCGTGAAGTCTCCAGCGATTTGACCTGCGACCAGGCGGGCCTTGCCGTCCATCCGGTATAAGGCGCGCTTGAAGCTGCTGCTGTGCTTGTAGAAGCGCACTCCCAGGCGGACAGTGGGTTCGGTAGGCGAGGAAGCCAGCGTAAAGTAGCGACGATTACCCCGGCTGTCAGGACGTTGATGTTCAAGCGTGAATTCCATGTACTGACCGGGTGTGAAAGCCAGGGGTTGGGAGGGCTTGAAGACAAAATCGACGATTTGCGGTGCCAGCCTGAGCTTTTTGTTGAGTTTGAGCAGGACCTTCTTACTGGGACTGACCAGGTAGAAGAGGGCGTTGCCTGTGATCAGGGCCAGTTCCGGCGTGGAGTAGAGGGAGCCGATGTGTATCAAAGGGATGAACAGGATGCCTACGAGGGCAGCATTGAGCCTGCGCAATGTTCGGGTCGGTGGCGCGGTCAGCGGCTCGGTCAGCATGATCGAGCCGAAAAAGAGGAGGGGCGACTGGAACAGCAGGTAGCTGAGTTCTGTGGAGAGCGTTTTACCGGAGTAGAGGGCCAGAACCAGGGTGCCGACCAGCGCGACGGCGCAGAAGAGCAGCACCATCTCCTCCTGGCGTAATTTGCGAGCCATCAGCCAGCCGCCGATTAGCACCACCGGCAGCATACTGGCGGTGCCGATCCACCAGCTTGCGCTGCCGCCGATCGTGAAGGCAGTAATGACGACCGCGATGGCCGCGGGATTGAAGATGTGCGCGTGCCTGATGGCGAGGAGGTATTTGGAGGCCATAGCCAGGATGGCAGCCCAGCCGATTACTTGCAGACCGCCCGGCGATTGAGCAGGATCGAGGATCAGCGCCAGGATGAGAGCCGTAATAAAGGCCGATTCGATGTTCGCTGGCACCTGAAAGACACGCGCGCAAATGGTATTCATGGCCCAGCAGATCACGACCAGGAAGGCGGTCGAGACCAGCAGCGCGAGTGGCGAGAAGTGTAGCAGGTTGAAGAATGCCAGCATGGTCGCCATAGCGATCTGCCCGATGAGTACGTAGAGTACCAGCCGGTACATGGTGGTACGATCTAACAGAGAGTCGATGTATTTCATGCTTCGCGTAACACGTACCTTTCAAATCCAGTGGTCATTGTTGCCCTGGCCCCGGCATCGATCATATATCCTTCAAAGCCGTCTAATTGCTCAATAAAATAGATGCCTCGCCTGCCCATGGCGAAGGCAGCCGTGGCGAAGCGATCGGCCTCGTAGACATTTGGGCCGATGACGGTCAGGCTGGCAATCTCCAGCAGGGGCGTTTTGGGATCGTGCGGGTTGTAGATATGCTGACCGCGAATGGCGGTGCCAGAGGTGGCGATCCCACGGTCGCTGAGGGT
>Ga0070730_10003959_pt1 | contig 13139 bp, 12 predicted proteins | sample Coa_R1_3_FD_66447 | JGI IMG/M metagenome (GOLD analysis project Ga0070730, IMG submission 66447) | Surface soil microbial communities from Centralia Pennsylvania, which are recovering from an underground coalmine fire - Coalmine... | ecosystem: Environmental > Terrestrial > Soil > Unclassified ...
CGCCTTGAATTCCAGCAGACCGGCAGCGAGCAGATTTTCTCCCGGCCGCTGATACGCGAAGTCACCGAACGCCTGGAACGCGGCGAGCAGGCGATCATCCTGCTCAATCGCCGGGGATATTCCTCGGTGGTAGTGTGCCGGGCCTGCGGCGAGACGCTGCAATGCAAAAACTGCTCGATCGCGATGACCTTCCACAAAGCGGCGCACCGCATGGAGTGCCATTACTGCGGATATCGGCGTGCGGTGCCGACCCATTGTCCGGCGTGCCAGAGTGAGCACATCTTTTTCCTCGGCGTTGGTTCGGAAAAGGTGGAAGAGAAGCTGCACGCAGCGTTTCCCCAGGCGCGCATCGGACGTCTGGACCGTGACACCGTGCGCAGCCGCAACGACTTTGAACGCGTTCTCAACCAGTTTCACTCCGGCGAGATCAACCTGCTGGTGGGGACGCAGATGATCGCCAAGGGCCACGATGTACACGGAGTAACGCTGGTAGGCGTAGTGGGCGCCGACTTCGCGCTGGGATTCCCTGACTTCCGCGCCGCTGAGCGCACGTTTCAGCTGCTCACACAGGTTGCAGGACGAGCCGGACGCGGCGAGACACCGGGGAAAGTCGTGCTGCAAACCTATCATCCTGATCATTACGCGATTCAATTTGCGCAGCGGCATGACTATGCCGGCTTCTACGAAAAAGAAATTCGTTTTCGCAAATGGATGCATTACCCACCGTTCAGCGCGCTGGCCAACGTGCTGGTGCGCAGTGACAAGCTGGAGCAGACCCTGCGCTGGACCGGCGAGCTCGGCAAGTGGTTCGACTCCACGCGCAACGAAGGCGTGCGCGTACTGGGGCCCTCGGTTGCTCCCATCCTGCGCCTGAAGCGCGACTACCGTTATCACTTCATCCTGAAGGCTTCCAGCCGCGAAAAGCTGAACGCGGCGCTCAAGCGCATGCTCGCCTTCGCCGATCACGAAAAAATTTCGCGTACCAATGTGATCACTGACGTGGATGCTCTATCACTGCTTTGACGGCCGCGGCTTCTGTTGCTCGTGATATTGCTTCAAAATCGGTTTCAGTCCCTCGTCGCCAAACGGCGCCGGCGTCAGCGTCAGCGCCAGCATCACCAGCGCCAGGAACGCGAGCACGCGTCGTTTTGCGTCGAGCGGCGGAAGCGGCGGCACGTCCGGATGCCGCGCTCCGGTAAAGCGCAGCACCACGGCCCACAGCAGCCATCCCACCCAGAAAAACCAGCTCATCACCAGCAGCACGACGATGCTTGCCATCGAGACCGGCCGGTGCCAGCGCGGGTTCACCGCGAAAATGATGTGCCCGCCATCCAGCTGTCCGCCGGGCAGCAGGTTCAGCGCGGTGGCAAACATTCCCACCCAGGCCGCCATTGCCACCGGGTGGATATAGAGCGCGCTCACCGGAACTTGCGCGGCCGCCGCGTGGCTGCCCATCGCCGCTATCGCCCAGTGAACCAGATGGAAGATCAGCGGAAAACCGGGCGTTAGCGATTCGGCGTTGGCTGCGTGGGCCGCTGCTTCGCCTGTCAGCGGCCTGGAAGACAGCAGTCCGAAGACCAGCACCGGTACGGCAACAACAAACCCGGCGATCGGCCCCGCAATTCCGATATCGAAGAGGTCAGAGCGGCTGCGGATCGGCGACCGGATCCGTATAAATGCTCCCAGCGTTCCAATCAGCGTGGGCGCCGGGATAAAAAACGGCAACGTGGCAAATACGTTCCGCAACACGCAGAAAACATAATGGCCCAGCTCATGCGCCAGCAGAATGCCCAGCAGGCACGCCGAATACGCCATGCCAAGCCACAGACGGTGCAGGTCCTGGAACACAAATGTGAACGGCCAATAATCTTCACCGAACAGCCCCACGTTGTGGTTGAAGCTCTCCTGCATCGCCGCGCCGATCGCGAGCGTGGTAAAGATCGTGGCCAGCAGAAGCAGCGCATGCAGCCAATATCGGTGCTTGGGCGGATAAATGAGAAGGACCCTGACCTCCTGTCGTTCAGGGTCGTAGACGTGGTATTCCTGCGGGGGCTGGTCCGGCATGAACTGATGGCCTTCGTCGGGCGGCGAACGAACTACGGGAAAAAGCAATCGCTAGTCGATCGACTGCAACTCTTTCCCCGGCTTGAAGCGCACGGCTTTGCCCGGAGGAATGCTGACCTCGGCGCCGGTGCGCGGGTTGCGGCCGATACCGGTCTTCCGCGGCCGGACGTTGAACACGCCGAAGCCGCGCAATTCTATGCGCTCACCCTGGGCCAGCGCCTTCTTCATGCTGTCAAAGACAGTCTCCACCGCCAGTTCGGCTTTGGTCTTGGTGATGCCGGTCTTGTTGACCACTTCGTTAATGATATCGAGCTTAATCACGGTTCAGCTCTCCTCAAATTCCTCAGAAAGGGCGTAACTTGCAGATGCTATGGGACTTCTGCGCGGTTGTCAATGGAGCAGTTTCAACGGGCCCCCGACGCGCGCCGGTGTTGCGCGTGGTGGGGCAGAACGGGCCCCCGACGCGCGCCGGTGTTGCGCGTGGTGGGGCAGAACGGGCCCCCCGACGCGCGCCGGTGTTGCGCGTGGTGGGGCAGAGCGGGTCCCCGACGCGCGCCGGTGTTGCGCGTGGTGGGGCAGACCTATAAGATGACTTCTTTGTCGCGCGACAAAAATCCCACAAATCTTCAAGGAAGCCGAGCCCCGATGGCAATCAAAAGTGACCGCTGGATCCGCCGCATGGCGCAGGAACACGGAATGATCAACCCGTTCAATGACCGCCAGGTGCGCGAAGGCGTGATCTCATACGGCGTCTCCTCTTACGGGTACGATCTGCGCGTCGCCGACGAATTCAAGATCTTCACCAACGTGAACTCCGCCATCGTCGACCCCAAGAATTTTGACGAACGTTCCTTCGTCAGCGTGCAGGCGCCTTCCGACCTGATCCCGCCCAACTCGTTCGCCCTGGCCCGCTCGGTTGAGTACTTCAAGATCCCGCGCGACGTTCTCACTATCTGCGTCGGCAAATCCACTTACGCGCGCTGCGGCATTATCGTCAACGTCACCCCGTTTGAGCCCGAGTGGGAAGGCTTTGTGACACTCGAAATCTCCAACAGCACTCCGCTGCCGGCCAAGATCTACTCCAACGAAGGCCTCTGCCAGATCCTCTTCTTCCAGGGCGACGAGCCCTGCGAGATCAGCTACCGAGACAAGTCCGGAAAGTACCAGAAGCAGACCGGAATCGTGCTGCCGAAGCTGTAAATCTCTTTCAGATCGCGGAGCGCAGCCGCGATGCCCCACTCGCGCGATGATTGCGCCAGCCCCGCAAGGGCGAAACAGCCTCGTCCTGGGCTTGAGCCTGGGTTGAGAGGAAAGAAGACGATGAAGCGCCGTAGGCGCGGCACAACAACAGGGGATTCAGCACGATGGAAAATCCTTACAACCGTGCTGCCCTTCGTGCGCTTTCCTTTACCCCGGCCTCAACATTGACCTCTTCATAAAGAATTCCCGCTTCTTTCCAGAGGGCCCTGGCCTCTTCATTGTTGCCGAGAGCTTCTTTCAGCAGCGCCAGGCCCCGCAGCGCATTGGCTAGGTCGAGCGGCTGCGTTTCGGAGTGAGTGCGATAGATGCTGAGCGCCTCAGCGTAAACGGGCTCGGCTGTTGAGAACCTTCCCGAATGGCGAAGAATGTCGCCCACGTGACGCACCGTATGCGCGAGCTTCAGCGGGTCTTCCAGCACACGATAAATGACCGCCGCCTCTTCGTAGTGCCGAAGGGCCACTTCGTCGTGGTGCAGATCGCGTTCAATCTGTCCGAGAGCGGTTAGAGCGGTAGCCAATTTCACCGGATCATTTTCAGTTCGCGCGAGTTCGACTGCCTGAGTCAGATCGCGCTTGGCGTCTTCAGGACGTTCAAACCGCGCTTGCCGCGCCTGTATCAGGAGGCTCTCAATCAGCTGCGACATAGGAGCAGATTATCGCATTGACCTGAAGCGCGCCAGACTCAGGCTGTCGCCTCAACTGCGCGTTCGGCCCGCCTCGCCGCCTTCTGCCACTCCAGCAGCGCGGCCACGCTCATCGCCAGGAAAATCACATAGAGCACTGACGTCAGATAGAGGTGCTTGTAAATATAAAGCCCGATCACCAGCCCGTCACCCAGAATCCAGAACCACCAGTTCTCAATCAGCTTGCGCGACATCATGTATTGCGCCGTCAGAAACAGCGCGCTGGTCAGCCCATCGGCCAGCGGGACCGTGCTGTTGGTAAACCGTCGCAAAATCCAATACAACACTCCCGTCCCGGCGGCTGCCAGAGCCAGATATCCCAGAAGGCCGGCCACCGAGGCGCGCGCGACCTTCAATTCGGAATGGTCGAGGCCGCCGTGCAGCCAGTTCCACCAGCCATAAATCGCCACGGCGATGTAGACGAACTGCACGCCCATGTCGGCATAGAGGCCCGACTTCAAGAAGATCACAATGTAAAAAATGTTATTGGTGATCCCCACCGGCCAGTTCCAGATGTTCTGTTTGATCAGCAGCCAGACGCAAAGCGCGCCGCTCACAAAGCCGGCCAGCTCCTGCCAGTACTTGATGACAAAGTTGGAAAGGAAATGTGGGTCCTGCGCAAGAACTACAGTCATCCCAATGCCCGAGTGCATTGGCTACGGCTTGTCGACTTCGCCGGCCTTGTAGATGTAGCGGATCGAGGGCTTGTAGATGAGCAGGTGCGCCGCCGTGCCGCGGTTCAGCTTGATGCAGGTGCGGTCGTACCACTCGATGAATCCCTGCACCTCTTCGCCGTCTTTCATCACCACCACCACGGGTGTCTTGCTCTGGATCTGTTTCTGGTAGTAGTAGTTTTCAGCGTGGGTCTGCTCCGGAGCGCCATTGCTCCGGCGGGGCGCGTTGGAAGGCATGCGGTCGGTCCGTTCCAGGCGCTCGCGGCGTTCTGACACGGGTTCGGTGCGCGGTGTGGGCGCGCTCAACGACGGCCGGATCAGCTTGCGGCTTACAAATTCCTCTTCCTGGCCGCGCTCCGGCGCCTGGCGAGCTGCAGTTGAATCCATTCCTTCCTTCATATGCTCCCGTCCCGCTTTGAACCAGAGTGCATCGGCACGCATGTGCCGACTCGGCTAGCCGAGCTGAACCCGAAATGTAGTGCCGAGCAATTCAGTGCGGATTAGTGCCTTAACCGTATCACAGCATCGCCGTGCTTTCAATCGTCTGAAAGGTCATCGGCCATGGGAAAACGATTCTTCACACCGGTGCGCCAAGTTGCGACACGAAAATCGATCCGTCTGTCATCGGAACATCGGAAGATCTAAAAACCCGGAAACCTTGAAACGCGGAGGAACGTCGGAAACGGAGGAGATAAGGGATGAATTGCCACGATCGCCAAACTTCCGCGTGCATCTGGTGGCAAAGCTGGCTTAACCATCAACACAGCACATCGCCTGATTTCTCCGTGCCTCCGTGGGAGATTCTGTTTCTCCGAACTCTTCACTTCTCCAGCGCGATCGCGAAGGCATCCAGCGAAAGCGGCCGCAACACATTCCTGCGCATGCCGCTCTGCACCTGTCCCAGCTGCTGCGTGGCCCGCGCGATCCAGCCAAAATCCACCGCGGCCGCCAGCGATTTCAATTCCGCCAGGATGTCGGTGTTTCTTACCAGCTCCGGCGCTCCCGAGTTCAGCGCCATCAGGTCCTTGAGCAGGCCATAGACGGCGCGCAGCAGATTGTCAGTCTTTTCCTTGCCCTCGCCGCCGCCGCGGTATGTCTCTGTGGTGCGGAAAAGATCGGAGTGTTCCACCGCGCGGACGGCCGTGCCCAGCAGGGCCAGCGCATCCTTCCGTGCCGCGACGTACTCCTCCAGGTCCAGCGAGCGCGCACGGCCCACGGCGCCGTCGCTCAGCCGCGCAACCAGTTGCCTCTGCCGCGCGTTCCACTCCGGTCGCGCCTTGGCCAGGTATTGTTCGATTTCGTCCACCGGCAAGGCGCTGAGGGTGAAAGTCACCGAGCGCGATCGGATGGTCGGCAGCAACTCGCCGGGATTTCGCGCCAGCAGGAAAATCGTCGCAAAATCGGGCGGCTCTTCCAGGAGCTTGAGCAGCGCATTGGCCGCTTCTTTCATGAACGCTGCGTCGGAGAAGATAAAGACGCGGCGCCGCGCCTCCTGTGGTTTGTAGTGCGAGGTCTGAATCACCTGCCGCACCTGGTCGACCTTGATCATCATTTGCGGCGGGTCCGGCGGCACCACCAGCACGTCCGGATGTGTCTGCACCAGGATGCGGGTCTCGCGCTTGTCGGTCTCGCGCAGCCCTTCGCGCGCCTCCACGGCCTCGGCAAAGCGCGCCTCCAGGTCTTCGGCTTCACCAAGGCGGCGGCAGTTGCTGCACTCGCCGCAGAAGTCGGGAAGATCGTCCGTCAGCCGCGGATTGAGGCAGTTCATCGTGCGCGCCAGCATAAGCGCCAAGGTGTATTTCCCCGCACCCTGCGGGCCGGCCAAAATCACGGCATGGGGGAACCGTTCGCGGGCCAGCATCTCGCGCAGACGGTGCAGCAGTTCAGAATTGCCGTAGAAGGCCGAAAAAGGCATGGCTTATTTTAGTCGTTCGCACCCTTTTGGCTGTGGATAAGAGGCCCGGAAAAGCTCAATTATCCATCGTTAATTCAATGACTTAGGCAAAATTCTTGCTTGACCTTGAAAAATTCTTATCCAGACTATATTTCCGGGACCCATTCTGACTCTACTACTACAGAAGCAGGCTCATCCGTCGACTGCTAATAGGGGGACATGGACCCGGAAGCCGTGTCCCCCTTATAATTTTTCCCGTCCATCCTTTTCTTGCTCGCCCCGCTTCGGTTCCCCCCTACTACACTCCATCGATAAGCATTTTTAATCAAGGCTTAATCGCCGCCTAACCAAACAAGCAGATGATTCCGCCAAGGGATTTCCCCCTTCCCAGTTTGTGTTGGTTGAGGATTGATGATTCAACCTCCGCGGGCTCCATTCGCGCGCCGCTGTTGCGCGTGGATGGGCAGAGAGGGCCCCATTTGCGCGGCCGCTGTTGCGCGTGAATGGGCAGAGAGGTAATCCCCCCATCCGCGGGAGGTGTTTTGTGCTGATCGAAATGTTCTCCTTGGTGTGGGGGCGCGTGTTCAGCTGCCGCCACAAAAGATGCACGTCGCTGATCACCTGCCGTCCTGGCCAGCCTCGTTCCAAAGTGGCAGCCATGACCGGGACTTACTTCGTCTGTCTCGATTGCTGCAAGGAATTTGCCTATGACTGGGACAAGATGCAGGTGATCGACCCTGAACCCCGCGGTATGAACGTTCTTTTCGAAAAAGCCACGTAACCGCGTGGGAAGTGAAACGCTGGCGCGTACACTCTTTCATCGAAGTTTAATACGCGCCTAAGGCCCGTTTCCCTCTGAAACCTCTCTGGCCCTAGCTGCAGTCACGGCGAAACACCTGATTGAAGCAGCTTCGAGTGGCGGCTACCTTGCGGAAGATGTTCGTCAGAAACTTCCGACTCGGCCTCGTCTTTCTTCTCTTGTCATCGTCCGTCGCGTTGGCGCAAACTCCAACACCTTCGCCTACGCCCGCTGACGAGTTCACCATCGTCGCCCTGCCGGACACCCAGTTTTACTCCTCCACCTATCCGCAGATCTTCGCCGCGCAGACGCAGTGGATCGCCAATCATGTCCAGGAGCAGAAAATACAGTTGGTGGTCGGCCTCGGTGACATCGTCGACGGCGGCGGCATCCTGGCGCAGTGGCAGAACGCCGCGGCGGCTTATCGCCTGCTCGCCGGACAGGTTCCGTACATGATCGCCATCGGGAATCACGACTACGACCAGAACAATCCCGCCGGACGCACCGCCTCGACCACCAACTTTAATGCGTTTTTCGGCCCGGCCTATTACGCCGGCGCCGGCTGGTACCGCGGCAGCTTTCCTTCAGGAAGCAACGAGAATTTCTACGGTGTGATCACCGTCAACAGCCGCAGCTACCTCATCCTGGTTCTTGAGTTCGCGCCCCGCGACTCCGCGCTCGCCTGGGCGGACAGCATCATCAAAGCCAACTTGGACAAGGACATCATCATTGCCACGCACATGTTCACCTACGCCGACAACACGCGCATCTCGCAGTGCGACCAGAACAGCGCGGCCAGCTTTGGTGTTGGCCAGGACAACAACGGCGAAGACGTGTGGTGGAAGCTGGTCCGCAAGTATCCCAACATTCATCTGGTCCTGAGCGGGCACGTCGTTCAGGGCGATGGTACGGGCCGGCGCATGGACCTGGGCCTGAACGGCAATCTAGTCAATCAAATCTTGTCTGACTATCAGTCCTACGCCCTGGGCGGCAGCGGCTACCTGCGGTTGATACGGATCTCGCCATCGCTGAACCGCGTGAGCGTGAGTACCTACTCGCCTTATCTCGATGCATCGCTCACTGACGATCACAACCAGTTCATCGTTCCCTATCGCAACCCCGGGATTTCTACGGCGCCCGGGACGCTCTCCGGGAAGGTGAAGAGCGCCGTCGACTGCACTCCCGCTGCCGGAGTAACAGTGGCTTATAGCGGCGGCTCGGCCCTGACGGACGCGAATGGCAATTTCTCTATCCCGGCGAACGCTCGCAAGTCATTGGCTATTACCGCGGGCAAGACCGGCTGGCTCAGCGACGCCCGCACAGGCACCTCGACCTTGAACGCTACGGCCGAGCCCAGCCCGACCAAAATTTTCGTTTCCACCGCAGGCCGGATCGGCGGCAAAGTGCTTTCCAGCGGCGGCGTGCCAGTCATCGGCGCCACCGTCACCATCACCGGCGGCAAGTTGCGTCTGAGCAAGACCCTGATCACGGACGGCACAGGCGTTTACAACTCAAGCTGGATTGCCATCGGAACCTATAGCGTGACGGTTTCTGCCACCGGCTTTACCGGGAGCAACGCGACTGCCACAGTCAACACCGGGCTTACGACCACACTGAACTTCACGCTGCAATAGCAGCGAATGTTTTTTTCTGGACTGGGGAACACGATGTGCGCATCGCGCCGCGCCACCCCCAACTCATCGCTGCCGGCGCGCGCCCAGAGCGGATTCTGTAATTCCAGCAGCTCCGTCTTCCTCATAACAAAATAGAGATTCCTCTTATGGGACGCATTTGTTGAATGCAAATAGCCATTCATTAAGCTTTTCTCCATCCCACGCCTGATAATTTCCAAATTCAGAACAACTTGTGATTCCCCCAGGGCAGAGCTGCTGAACCTTGTAGGCTTTCGTCCCTGTTTGCGGCTGGAACGGTTAGCCGCGGCAGAAGAGGTTGCGAAGCTCGAAAAAACCTGCACCACCCCGTCGTTACTCTCTACCCGCAGCAGGTGCCCTTCGGCCTGCTGAAACCCTTCACCGTTGCCTGACAAAAGTTGAGAAAAATTCAAAGACAAGAGGTGGTAACGAAAATGGAGAAAGTTCTCTGTAAAAGCAAGACTCTCAGTTGCATGTGCATGATTGCGGGGATTCTCGTCCTGGCATCCATGAACGTTAGGGCGCAGGCTCCAGCCCCGGATTGGCCGCAGTGGGGCCTCAATCCCCAGCACACGTTGTTTGACGGAGGCGTGGTTGGCCAGCAGCTGAACCAGAACGCCGTCATCCTTCAGTATGACTTCAACATCGCGGCCGAAAAAGCCGATCCCAATGCCGCCGGCACACTGCTGGTGCACTATCAAGTCCCGCTGGTCGATGGGAACGATGTTTACATCGAATCCAAGGATGGAACCTACTCGAACAGCACCTACAGCACGCAAAAGTGGCACCAGAACAAGTACACCTGGCAGGGCGGGACACTGGTGAAGGTCTGGACATTCAATACAGACTGGCTTGCTGCCGGATCTTCCAGCCTCTTCTGGGAGCCGGTCTATCACGCGGTGCTGGCCAACGGCGTCCTGTACGATCCGGGTCAGGGTGGCACGATCTTCAAGATCAACAAGTCGACCGGAGCGGTGATCAAGCGCATCAACCCCTTCGGCACCACGATTGATCCCAACACCTTTACCGCCTCGCCGTTGAGCGCCGATTCAGCGGGGAACATCTATTACAACGTTGTCCAGGTCACGCAGAACAACATCACAGGCTGGACCAAGGATGACGTGGTGAACTCGTGGCTGGTCAGGGTTTCGCCTAATGACTCGATCACCAAAGTCAGCTATTCCACTCTGCTCTCGCAGGCGGTGATCAAGGGCGATGCCGTTCCGCGCAGCAACGATACGTGCAGCGTACAGTTCTCCGCGCAACTGCCCTGGCCGCCATCCCCGACCTCGACACCGCCCCAGACCACATGCGGCACTGAGCGCGCGGCCCTCAATATTGCTCCCGCAATCGCTCCTGACGGCACGATCTACACCGTCAGCAAGGCACACCTGGTCACGCGTTACAACTATCTGGTTGCCGTCAACGCCAACATGACCGGCAAGTGGGCGGCCTCCTTCCGCAATCGCCTCAATGACGGCTGCGGCGTGAGCTTCCCCATCGGCAACCCGGGCGGCGCCGGCGCCAATGGCGGTTGCAGAGACGGCGCGACCTTTGGCTTCGATCCCGGAACCAACGAGCCGCCGCCGGCCCGCGTGCTGGATGATTCCTCATCCACGCCGACCGTTGCTCCCGATGGCAGCATCTATTACGGCGCCTATACGGCCTACAACTGGTTGCAGGGCCATATGCTGCATTTCGATTCCAATGGCAATTTCCTCAACGCCTTCAACTTCGGCTGGGACAATACGCCGGCCATCTATCCGCATAACGGGACCTACTCCGTGATATTCAAGAACAACCACTACGGCGGGGCGGGACTCGGCGACTATTGCTTTGATCCCAACTGGTGCCCGGAACGCTCGAATCCCAATTCGTCATTCCTGGGACCGGAGCAGTATTTCGTCTCCCAGTTTGACCCGAATCTCAACCTCCAGTGGAGTTTCCAGAACACCAACACCCAGAGCTGCACGCGGAATCCCGATGGGACCATCACCTGCGTTTCCGACCACCCGAACGGATTTGAGTGGTGCGTGAATGCTGCGGTGGTGGACGCCAACGGCGTGGTCTATGCCAATAGCGAAGACGGAAATCTCTATGCTATCGGGCAAGGGGGCGTGCAACTCCAGCACATCTTCCAGAACCTGGCCATTGGCGCGGCTTACACGCCCGCGTCTTTGGACAACAAAGGAAGAATCTACTCCCAGAACGATGGGTTCCTCTTTGTCGTGACCAAGTAATCCGTAGTGGCAAAGCAAATCCGAGGCCCGGTTCGCGCCGGGCCTCTTTTCTTCCTGCAAACTTCTTGCTCGCCGTGCGTTCTGCCATTGAAAATACTCGAGCCATGCGCCACTTCAAACTTACGATCGCCGCGCTCTTGCTCTTCAGCAGCGCCGCGGGTTTGGCGCAATGCAACTTTGGTCCCCCGGCCTCGACGCACGAACTGAACTACTCATTCGAGCCGATCATTTCCCAGGACAAGCTCAGCCTTCGCGTGACGCTGGAATTCAAAAGCGCCCGATCGGGAAAGACCACGCTCATCCTGCCCTCAGAATGGGCCGGACAGAAGGACGCATACAAATCGATCACGGAGCTTGCGGCCGTCTCACCCGGAACGACGATCAAAGAAACCCGGGAGCCCGCCAAAAGGGAGGTGCTGTCCCGGCCGAATAGCCCGGTGCGGCTTTCGTATGTTCTTGTCAAACAATGGAGCGGCCCGCTGAACAGCGCAACCCGCTTTTATGCCGATCTCGCTCCCGAATACTTTCACCTCATCGGCCTGACCTCGCTGGTGTATCCCAAAATGGCCTTATTCAAACCGGCCGAGATCCACTTTGACTGGTCGAAGCTGCCCAAAGAGTGGTCGGTGGCGACAAGTTTTGCCACCGACGATCGCTGCCAGACATCGAACGGCAGCTGGCATGACGCGCTGAATTCGCTCTTCGTGGGCGGCGATTATCGTATCTATCATCACACCGTGGCAGGAAACGCGGTCAATTTCGCCATTCGCGCCAAATGGAGCTTTACTGACGAGGAGTGGACCAGCAAGGTCTTGAAGACCATCGAAACCGAGCGCGCATTCTGGCATGACAACAGCTTCCCTTATTTTCTGGTAACGCTCACTCCTTTCGGCGGGGACCGCGGCAGCCAGGGCGGCACGGCGCTGACCAATGCGTTCATGGAGCATCTTTCGCGGCTGGACACCATTTCTCCCAATGTCCTGGCCCAGATTTCGCATGAGGAGTTCCATTCCTGGGATCCGTTGAAGATGGGCTATTTGCCCGATCCGCAGGCGCCGGTCACCTGGTTCTCTGAGGGTTTTACCAGGTACTACGAGGACATCATGCTCTTTAATGCGGGTCTGGAACCGTTCCCGGAGTATGTGGCCGGCTTGAATGCGAAGCTTCGCGCGTTTGAGATGAACGAAGGCTGGGATATTTCTCTGGCGGAGTTTGTGCGCAGGCATGCGGCAAACACTTCGTCCTGGGCCGGCCTGGAGTATCGCCGGGGCGCCGTCATCGCAGCTTGGCTCGACGCCACCATACGCGACGAGACCCGAGGAAAGCTCTCTCTGAATGATCTCATGTTTTACCTTGTCCGCCAGAATGCGGAGTACAAACGCGCGCACCACCAGAAACCGATGCTTGTTACCAACCGGCGCCTCTTCAAGGCTGCCGCACAATACATCCGCAGGTCATCGGTTGAGCAGCTCAAACGATACGTTGAGCAGGGCGGGATCATTCACATCCCGAATGATGCGATGGGATCTTGCGTTCAAGCCCGCGTCGAAGCCATCGGAAAGTTCGATCTCGGCTTTGATCGAAGCTCGATTACAGGCGAGACCAAAAAAGTCATCGGGGTCAAAGCGGACAGTGAGGCGTACAAAGCCGGTCTTCGCGACGGCCAGCAACTGCTCGGTTGGTCGATATACAACGGAGATCCCACAAAGCAGGTGAAGCTGACGATCAAGACCGATGCGGGACGGCAGGTGATCACATACCTTCCCCAGGGGGAAAAGGTTTCAGTGCAGCAATTCATTCTGGACCAGAATGAATATTCCTTGAGGCCGGAAGCATGTTCAGCAATGTTTCAACATTGACGGGGCTTTGAGTCG
>Ga0070730_10003960_pt1 | contig 13138 bp, 8 predicted proteins | sample Coa_R1_3_FD_66447 | JGI IMG/M metagenome (GOLD analysis project Ga0070730, IMG submission 66447) | Surface soil microbial communities from Centralia Pennsylvania, which are recovering from an underground coalmine fire - Coalmine... | ecosystem: Environmental > Terrestrial > Soil > Unclassified ...
GAAGTGGCTCAGGTTCTGCCCAAGCGCCTTGAGCGGGGCGAGGAAGGGCGTACCCGCATTACGGCCGCTGTCCGCCAGCAACGCGAAGCTCCCGGTGGCGGCCTTCACCACGACCTGCCAGGCGAAGAAGGCGACGGTGGGCAGGACCCACGGGAGGTCGTCAAGCCCGAACCTGGCGGGGTGCTGCCTCCGGAGCAGGCCGATCACGCGCAGGGCGGCGATCGCGACGACGGCCACCAACACCGTTTCCCTGGTCAGCACGCCGTACACGAGCAGCAAGGCGGCCGGTACCGGCCGGCGCGCGCGGACCGCGAGCAGCCCGGCGACCAGGCAGGCCGCGGCGAGCGGTTCCGCGGTGTCACGGGACAGGCTCGTGATGATTCCGAAGAAGGCGGGCAGCAGCAGCCCGGCCAGCGCGTGCCGCCCGGCCTGCCGGGCGATGACGCCACCGAGCCAGCCCAGGGCGCCGATCGCCGCGACGTTGACCACCACCAGCATGACCGGGACCAGCACATGCTGGCCCAGAGAGACGAGCCAGGTCAGCGCGGGGTAGCCAATCCGCATGTACCGGTAGGAATGGTCGGTGGTGATGCCGTACGCCGTCGGGCGCATGTTCAGCGGATCCAGGGCCAGCCGGTAGAAGAACTGCCCGTCGTAGCCGTACGTCGGCGACACCGCTATCCCGTGCGGTAGCTGGGCCTGGGTAGCGAAACGCTGCCCGACCAGGATGAACCGGCTGATGTGCCCGTTCGCCCAGTCGTGCAGGCGGGCCAGCACGAACGCCACCGCGGCGAGGAGGGCGATCAGCCCCGGGACCGCGGGCCGGTCCAGCCGGGACGCCAGGCCGCCCGGCGGCCGCGGGGCGATCCCGTCGGGCCCGCCGCCCTCCCCGCGGGCGGCGCTGACCGTCATTGCCGGGTCAGAGCCACCCGGCGTGACCGACTCCGCGACCCCGCCACACGCCGACGCGTAGTCCTGACCAGGCATCATCCATTCCTATACGGGTTCAATGGGCCAGGCCGGGAACGCCGCGCTAAGCCGCGGCGCGAGCATACGCTCGTCTTCCGTAAAGAACCCTGAGTGTAGTTGTCAGATGCCAGGGAAAACGCTGTAAGGATCCTGATGATGAGGTCGGGCGCTGGCCGGCCTGGATCGCGCAACCCCGGTGGGCGGGACAAGCCGGGCGGTAAGGTAGAGCGCCAGACATGTGACGGCGGCGCCGGAGGCCGTAGCCCGTAGCTCCGGCTGCCCCCGTGGGCCTGCCATGATAGTCGGAGGTATGCGGTGACGAAGGTGCCGGACCTGCTCGACCGTGACGTAGTCGTCATCGGCGGATGCGGACACGTGGGCTTGCCGCTCGCGCTCGCGTTCGCCGACCGCGGCGCCAGGGTGGGCATCTACGACGTGAGCGAGACCGCGGTCGCCACGGTGAACGCGGGCCGGATGCCGTTCGCCGAGCCGGGCGCGGAGGAAGTGCTACACCGGGTGCTGGCGGCCGGGCGCCTCGAGGCTTCGGTCGATCCGGCCATCGTCGGCTCGGCGGACCACGTGGTGGTGGTCATCGGCACCCCGGTCGATGAGCACCTGAACCCCGACCAGACGGCGATACTCAAGGCGCTGGGCGGGTGCGCGGGCTACCTGCGCGACGGGCAGCTCCTCATCCTGCGCAGCACCGTGTTCCCGGGGGTGACCGCGCTGGTGGAGAAGATGATCGCCGGGCTCGGGCTGCAGATAGACGTCGCCTTCTGCCCGGAGCGGATCGCCGAGGGCAAGGCGATGACGGAGCTGTTCGAGCTGCCGCAGATCATCTCGTCCCGCACTCCGGCTGGGACCGACCGGGCCCGGAGCCTGTTCGGCAGGCTGACCAGCAAGCTGGTGGTCATGTCGCCGGAGGAGGCGGAACTGGCCAAGCTGTTCACCAACGTCTGGCGCTACATCAAGTTCGCCACCGCCAACCAGCTCTACATGATGGCCAACGAGTGGGGCCTGGACTTCGAGCGGATCCGGCAGGGGCTGACCGAGGACTACCCCCGCGCCGCGGACATGCCGGCCGCAGGCTTCGCGGCCGGACCCTGCCTGTTCAAGGACACGATGCAGCTCGCGGCCTTCAACCACAACAACTTCCCGCTCGGGCACGCGGCCATGGCGGTCAATGAGGGCTTGCCGCTGTACATCGTGCACCGGCTTGAGCAGCGCCTCGACCTGGCCTCGATGACCGTCGGGATCCTGGGCATGGCGTTCAAGGCCGGATCGGACGACACCAGGTCCAGCCTGTCGTACAAGCTCAAGCGGATCCTGGCGTTCAAGGCCGACGCGGTCCTGTGCACCGACCCGTACGTGACCACCGATCCGGCGCTGCTCCCGCTCGAGGAGGTCCTGGCCAGGTCCGACCTCCTGGTGATCGCGGCGCCACACCCCGAATACCGCGGACTGGTGACCGACAAGCCGGTGGCCGACATCTGGGACGCCCTCGGGCAGGGCGTGCGGATATGACGGAGTATCCGCGGGTCTCGGTGGTAGTGCCCGCGTACAACGAGGGCGACCAGGTGGTGAGCGTGCTGGACCGGCTGTTCGAGTCGGTGCGGCTGCCGTGCGAGGTGCTCGTCGTGGTGGATTCGCCCGACGACACCACGGTCCCCGTGGCGGAGGAGTACGCGGGGAAGGAGCCCCGGCTGAAGTGCCTGATCAACACCTACGGCCGGGGTCCGGCCAACGCGATCAGGTACGGCATCGACGCCGCGACCGCTCCCGTGGTCGTGGTCACCATGGCGGACGGGTGCGACGACGCCAGGCAGATCGACGAGCTCGTCCGGCTGGTCGAGCGGGGTGTGGCCGTCGCGGCCGCGTCACGTTACATGCCGGGCGGCCAGCAGGTCGGCGGGCCCGTGATGAAGGGCACCCTGTCCCGCCTGGCCGGGCGGTCGCTCCGCACGTTCGCCCACGTCGGCACCAGGGACGCGACCAACTCGTTCAAGGCCTACTCGACCGATTTCGTCAGGGAGGTCGGCATCGACTCGCGCGACGGCTTCGAGATCGGCATCGAGCTGACCGCCAAGGCCAAGCGGCTGCGCCGGCCGGTGGCGGAGATCCCGACCATCTGGCTGGACCGGCAGGCCGGGATGTCCAACTTCAAGGTCGCGAAGTGGGTGCCCAGCTACCTGCGCTGGTATCGTTTCGCCTTCGGGCCGCGGCTCACCGCCGAGCAGGTCCGGGCCCGCGGCACGGGCGAAGAACGCAAGCAGGAATCCGGGCAGGAGAGTTGATGGAGCAGGTTCTGGTCAGCGGGTCTGCGGGCTTTATCGGCGGCTACGTCGTCGAGGAGCTGCTGCGGCGCGGCTACGCGGTCGTCGGCATGGATAACTTTTCCAAGTACGGGAAGGTCAGGAAGTCCTACGACGGGCACCCGCGGTACCGGCTCGTCGAGGGCGACGCCAGGGACGTGACCCTCATGACCGAGCTTCTGGCCGACTGCGATCACTTCATCGCGGGCGCGGCCATGATCGGCGGCATCTCCTACTTCCACACCTACGCCTATGACCTGCTGGCCACCAACGAGCGGATCATCGCGTCGTCCTGCGACGCGGCGATCGCCGCGCACAAGGAAGGCCGGCTGCGCAAGGTCACCTACCTGTCTTCCTCCATGGTCTTCGAGAGCGCCGACGAATGGCCCTCGTACGAGGGACAGGAGCGCCGGATACCGCCGCCCTTGTCCTCCTACGGGTTCCAGAAGCTGGCGGTGGAGTATTTCGCGAAGGCCGCGTGGGACCAGTACGGCCTGCCGTACACCCTGGTACGCCCGTTCAACTGCGTGGGCATCGGCGAGAGCCGGGCCCTCGGCGACACGGAGATCCTGTCGGGGAACGTCCAGCTGGCGATGAGCCACGTGGTTCCCGACCTGGTGCAGAAGGTGCTCAAGGGCCAGGACCCGCTGCATATTCTCGGCTCGGGCGACCAGGTACGGCACTACACCTACGGCGGCGACCTGGCCGCAGGCGTGGTGACCGCGATGGAGCACCCCGACGCGCTCAACGAGGACTTCAACCTGTCGACGGCGCAGAGCACGACCGTGCGGCAGCTGGCCGAGGTCATCTGGCGCAAGATCAAGGGCGATGACGTCCCGCTCACGCTGGCGCACGACGATCCGTTCGAATACGACGTCCAGCGCCGCGTGCCCGATACCGAGAAGGCCAAGCGCATCCTCGGCTTCGAGGCGGGCACGACGCTGGACGAAATGCTCGACGAGGTCATCCCCTGGATCGACGCGGCGATCAAGGCTGGAACCATCTGAGCTGGGTACGGACGGCAGGCGGGTAACGGTGGCGACAGGGTCTGAATCGGTCCGGAACAGGCCCACCGGAGCCAGCAGGCGGGCCACCGGAGCTGCCGACCCAGCGGTAGCCGACCAGGCCGATGGCCCGGCAGTAGCTGACCAGGCCGACGGCCGTCGGCCCTGGTTTATCTGGGCGATCCCGTTCACGCTGCTGTTCGCCCTGCTCTGCGCCCGCAACGGATTCCTGTTCAGCACTCGCCTGTACGAGCAGGGTGACGCGGGCGCCAACTCGATCCTGATCACGCAGGCCAAGCACTTCACGCTGCTCATCGGCAGCTATTCGCGCGAGGGCTTCAACCACCCCGGGCCCGCCTATATGTACGTCCAGGCCCTGGGTGAGTACCTGTTCCTGAACGCGTTGCACGTGGTACCGACCGCGTGGAACGCGCACGTGCTCGCGGTATTCGTACTGGACAGCGCGTTCCTCGCGCTGGCCGTCGGCATCGTCTACGGGTGGACGCGCTCGCTGGCGGGGGCGGCCGCGACCCTGGCGGTGTTCCTCGGGCTGGCGGTCATCTACCCGGCGGTCGTCAACTCCGACTGGATGCCGTACATGTACGTTCCGACGTACGTGGTTTTCCTGCTTGCGGCCGGCTCGGTGACGGCGGGGCGGGGGAGCGATCTGTGGATCTTCGCGCTGTCCGGCTGGTTCCTCATCCACGGGCACGCGTCGTTCCTGCTGTTCGTGCCCGCGATCATCCTGGCCGTGCTGGTCGCCGTGGCGGCCAGGCACCGGCGGACCATCTTCCGGTCGATCCGGTCGTTCTTCTCCAAGCAGTGGAGGGCGTGGCTCCCCGCCGTGCTCATCAGCGCGGTCTTCGCGTTCCCGATCGCGCTCAACCTGGGCCTGCACTGGCCGGGAGACTTCAGTCAGTACATTACCTACGGCAGATCGGGCGGCGTTCTGGGCCTAGCGGGCCACCACACCGCCGCGCAGGTGACCGACTACGTACTGTGGTTCTGGTGGCCCCACGCCAACGCGTGGCTGGCCCCGGCGCTGCTCCTGGTGCTCGCGCTCGGCGTCATCATCGGGCTCGCCCGCGGCCCCCTGCGCAGCTTCCTGGTCGCGCTGCTCGCCCTAAACGTGGTCTCCACGGCGGCCTTCGTCCTGTACACGGCGGTGGGCATCGATTACCTGAACTCGTACTACATCGGCTATTTCTACTGGTCGGCGCCGCTGATCATGGCGCTGATCATCGTCGTGGGCGGGGTGGAGGTGCTCCGCACGCGGTCCCGCCGGATCGTGCGTATCGCGGGCCCGACGGTGGCCGTGCTGGCCACGGCGGCCTCCTTCATCACCCTGGCGGTGATACCGGGGACCAGGACGAGCACGGGTGACATCAACGAATCCCTGCCGGCGGCGGTGGCGACCCTGGCCGCGCGGGCCCCGGGCCAGACCATCGCGCTCGGGGTCGACCACACGGTCTGGCCTCAGGCCATCGGCTTCCTCCTCCAGGCCGAGCGCACCGGGGTCAAGGCCTGCCTGATCGATCCGTGGTACACATTCCTCGTGACCCAGCAGTTCATCTGCGCCCCGTCGCCGATGGCCAGCGGTGCAGCACGCTGGTTCGACACGCAGGCCGCGCTGCAAGGCACCTACTTCACCCTGACCCCGTCGTCGGTGCCCAGTGCCGGCTACTGGCTCTACCCGCCGGTCGCCCCGCCTGGCACGCACATCAGTCTGCGCTTCACCGGCGTCGCGGTGGCCAGGGCCTCGTGAGCCGGTTATGAGCATCAGCGGCCGCGCAAGGGAGGCCTCCGCCGTCACCGGCGAGCCCTCGGCCGCGCCGGCGAGACGCCGGACGGAGTACGCCATCCTTGCCGTGCTGGCGGTCGCCGTCCTCTTCTTCTGCTACCTGCGCCAGTCCTCGTCGGTCCCGGTATCGTCCGACGGTTCAGGGAACATCCTGCAGGCCTGGGACATGCTGCACGGGAACCTGCTGCTGCGGCACTGGTACTCCTCCGACGTGTCCTTCTACACCACCGAACTCCCGCAGTACGCGCTGATCGAAGCCCTGCTGGCGCACTGGCTCGGGATCGGGGCCTGGGTCGTGCACGTGGGCGCGGCCGTGACCTATACGCTGCTCGTCCTGCTCGCCGCCCTGCTCGCCAAGGGGCAGGCCCGGGGCGGGGCGGGCCTGGCCCGCGCGCTGCTCGCCGCGGGCATCATGATGGCGCCCCAGCTCAGCGCCACCCCGATCGTGCTGCTGTCGCCGGACCATACGGGTACCGCGGTGCCGGTGCTGGTGGCGTGGCTACTGATCGACCGTTACCCGCGCGCGCGGCCGCGCTGGCTGGTCCCCGCGGCGGTGTGCGCCATCCTGGCCTGGACGATGGTAGCCGACTCGGTCGTCCTGATCACGTCCATCGCGCCGCTGGCGCTGGTCGCCGTCGTGAGGTCGTCCGCGGACCTGACGCGGGGACTACGGCACGACGGCGACCGGGCCTCGCGGTGGTACGAGCCATCCCTGGCCGGAGCCGCCGTGATCGCGGCCGGACTCGGCCTCCTGGCTTCCCGGGCTATCCGGGCCCTCGGCGGGTTCCACGTATGGCGCATCGGGACGAAGACGGCACCGGTCGGGAACTGGCCGCACGGAGCGGTGGCCATGGCCAAGGGCTTCCTCGAGCTGTTCGGCGCCAACGTCTTTCAGGCCAAGCCGGCGATTGCGCTGGTCTTCGCGGTGTTCCACCTGGCCGGGGCGGTCCTGGTGCTCTGCGGCCTGGGCCTCGCCCTGCGGCGGCTCTTGCGCCCGGACGAGCTCATCGTCGCGGTGCTCGCGGTGGCCATCCTGATCAACCTGGGCGCCTACCTGGTCAGCACGCACACCCATGACGTCCTGGGCGCGCGCGAGATGGCCGCGGTCCTGCCGTTCGGTGCGGCGCTGGCCGGGCGGATGCTCGGTGAGCGGACCCTGGCCGCGCTGCGGGCGTGGCCGAGCGCGCTCAGGCCCGCGCTGGCGGTGGTCCTGGCCGGGTACCTGGGCGCGCTCGGGTACGGCGCGGCCCGGACCCCGGCCCCGCCCGTCAACGAGCCGCTGGTGGCGTGGCTGGTCGGGCACGGGTTCCGCGACGGGCTGGCCGGATACTGGGAGGCCAACAGCACGACGGTGGCCAGCGGCGACCGCGTCCTGGTCTCCGCCGTGAAGCGGACCGACAACGGCAAGCTGACTCCGTACCAGTGGGAGACCGACGAGCTGGACTTCGACTCCACGCTGCACTACGCGAACTTCCTGGTGGCGGGGGGGCCGAGTCCGCTCAAGAATGCCCAGGCCTCCGCGGAACTGACCTTCGGCCCGCCGCAGCGGGTCTACCAGTTCGACGGTTACATCGTCATGGTCTGGGACACCAACCTGCTGAACAAGCTGGTCAGGTTCCGGACCCACCCGTGACCGGGTCCGCCCGTCACATGTACAGGGCGCGGCGCCTGGCCACCACCAGCAGGGCGGGCAGCACGAAGGCGGCGATCACGGCCAGGTTGCGCGAGGAGAGGTACCGCCGCGGCGTGGCGAGCAGCAGGATCAGCGCCATCAGGTAGGGCTCGATGAGCGAGCGCCCGTCACCGAAGGTGCTGGTCCAGATCTGGCTGGACAGCAGGCCCAGCTCGAGCACGAAGAAGATGAGGGCCAGCCGCTCGTGCACGGGCGCGGTGGTGACACCGATGACGGCCAGCCCGGCCACGATGAAGACCGCCACGGTGGCGTATTCCAGCAGGGCGATGTCGATCGGGCTCAGGTGAGCGGTGTTGATGTGCGCGGCGTCGTACTTGAGCGCGTCGACCAGGGCCGTGAACGGCGCCGTGAGGTTACGGCTGGTGTTCGCCAGGAGCGGGAACTTCCCCTTGACCACGAAGTGGACGGCGACTTCCACGACGCCGTAGGCGGCCGCGGGTACGACCCAGGTCAGGTCGGCCAGGCCGGGCCGAGCCCGGCGGCGGGCGATCGCGACCAGCCGGACCACGGCGATGGCCGCCGGGGCGAACAAGATGGTCTCCCTGGTGATGGCGCCGAACGCGAACAGCCCGGCGGCCAGCACCGGCCTGGTCCGCCGGTAGGCGAGCAGGCCGCCCAGCAGGCACGCCTCGGCGACCGGCTCGGCGGTGTCCCGGCCCACGCTGATGACCAGGCCGAAGTACGCGGCGAAGGCCAGCCCCCACAGGGCGTGGCGGCCGGACTCGCGGGCGAACATGCCGCCGAGTACGGCTACGGCCGCCACGCCGACCAGGTTGACCACGATCAGCGCGACCGGCACGACCTGATGCTGGCCGAACGAGACCAGCCAGGCCAGCACCGGGTACCCGATCCGGGTGTAGCGGTACGGCTGGTCCATCGTGATGCCGAACGCGGTCCTGGCCCAGTCGATCGGGTCCAGCGCGAGCCGGTAGTAGAACTGCCCGTCGTACCCGGCGGCGTTCGGGTCGGCGATCACCACGCCGTGCGGTAGCTGCGCCAGGTGTGTGAACCCGGTACGCCCCGAGCCCAGCAGGATGAACTTGCTCAGGTTCCCCTTGGCCCAGAGCTGCCAGCGGGCCAGGACGAAACCGAGCCAGGCCACGAACGCGATCACGCCCGCCACGATCGGCCGGTCCAGTCTCGACCACGGCGAGGCCGGGCGCTGCCGGAGGGATTCGTCCTCTTCCGACGTGGAAGTGAGCTGCAAGCGCGTGCCTCCACCGTGACGGTCAGGCGGGAAGGTCTAAGGCAATCCTGGACCAGGCGCCCAAGACCAGACGCGCAGCCTACCAGGGCGATGCCAGACTACCCTGTGAGGGTCATCGGGAGAGGTGAGTAGCGAGCATGGTGCGCAGAAGCGGGACGCCGGAGGCTTCCGCCGCGCCGCCCGGCGGCCCGCCCGATGCCGAAAGGCCCGCCGCCCGCCACGCCAGGCCGAGCGGGGAACGGAGCCGCGACCAAGCCCACCATGCCCGCCGCCTGCTCGCGGGGACGGCCCTCGCGCTGACCGCTGTCATGCTCTTCGTCGCGTACCTCATGGTGTCCCGCACCTACCCGGAGAATTCCGACGAGGCGAACATCCTGCTCATGGCCTCGGACATGCTGCACGGCAACGTCCTGCTGCACGGCTGGTACCTGTCAGACGTCTCGTTCTACACCACCGAACTGCCGCAGTACGCCCTGCTGGAACGCCTGATCGGCCTGCACGCCGACACCGCGCACGTCGCCGCGGCGATGACCTATACGCTCGTCGTGCTCGTCGCCGCCCTGCTGGCCAGGGGCGTAACCCGGCCAGGGGCCTGGCCGCGGACCCTGCTGACCGTCGCCATCATGTTCGCGCCCCAACTCGGGGTCGGGGTCTTCGTCCTCCTGCTATCGGTAGGCCACATCGGCACCGCCGTCCCGCTCATGCTCACCTGGCTGGTCATCGACCTGGGAACCAGGGCCAGGGGGGTTTGGGGGGACGGGCAGTCCCCCCAAGCGGGGGGTCACCGGGGGGTCGGGCCCCCGGGGGCTAGCACTGTGGTCGGGCTCCTGCTGACCTGGGTGCTGGTGGCCGATCCGCTGGTGCTCGTGATCGGGATCGTCCCGCTCGTGGCGGTCTGCGCGGTCCGCGTCAGCGGCGCCGTTATCGCGGCCCGCCGGAGCGACGGCGGATCACCGGGCTGGCTCGGGACGAGCCTGCGGGCTCGCCGGTACGAGGTGTTCCTGGCCGCGGCGGCGATCCTCGCGTACGGCGCGGCCTCGCTGGTCAACCGGCTGCTGCGGGCCAGCGGCAGCTTCATGTTGCACCCGGTGGGCTACAAGCTGGCGCCGCCGCACACCTGGCTCCACCACGCGCGGGTCACCGGGCAGGGGCTGCTCGCCCTGTTCGGGGCCAAGCCCCAGGGGCCGGCGATAGAGATGGCGTTCGCCGTCGTCCACCTGGCCGGAGTGGCGCTGGTCGCCTGGGCCATCTGCCGCGTGGCGAGGCACTTCTTCAGCTGGCCCGACCTGGTCAGCCAGGTCCTGGTCGTTGCGATGGTCATCAACGTCCTGGTCTACGTGCCGAGCACGCTGGCCGACGCCACCGACCTGAACGCGCGGGAGTTCGCCGTCGTCCTGCCCTTCGGCGCCGTCCTGGCGGGCCGGACGCTGGCGGCCAGGCTGTTCGGCCGTGAAACCGCCCGCCCCGGCTGGCTCCGGGGCGCCACCTGGCGCGCCGGGCTGGCGGCGGCGCTGCTGGCGGGGTACGCGGCCAGCCTCGGGTACGCCGCCGCCCAGCCGTCCGCCCCGCCGGCCAACCTCCAGCTGGCCGAATTCCTGGCCGAGCATCACCTGACCGAGGGGGTGGGCGGCTACTGGCTGTCGAGCATCGTGACGGTGGACAGCGACGGCTCGGTCACGGTCAGGGCGCTGCTTCCCGGATCCCTCCAGCCGGACCTGTGGGAGTCGAAACCGTCCTGGTACGACCCAGCCTCGTACCGGCCGACGTTCCTGGTCACCGACAGCCAGCCTGGCTTCTTCCACTACTGGAAGCCGAACCCCGCGGCGCTGGCCGCCTACGGCCCGCCCGCGCGCACCTATCATGTCGGCCCGTACACGGTGTACGTGTGGGACAAGAACCTGCTGGCCGGACCGGGCTAGCGCGGCCAGGCCCGGCCACCGTGCTGTCGTCAGGTGGTCGCGGGACGTTAGCCTAGGCATGTGGACCGGCGAATCTTCGGGCTCGAGAACGAGTACGGCGTCACCTGTACCTTCCGCGGTCAGCGGCGGCTGTCGCCCGATGAGGTGGCGCGCTACCTGTTCCGGCGGGTGGTGTCGTGGGGCCGCAGCAGCAACGTGTTCCTGCGCAACGGGGCGCGGCTGTACCTCGACGTCGGCAGCCACCCGGAGTACGCGACGCCCGAATGCGACAACGTCCTCGATCTCGTCGCGCACGACAAGGCGGGCGAGCGGATCCTGGAGGGCTTGCTGGTCGACGCCGACCGCAGGCTCCGCGAAGAGGGCATCGCCGGCGACATCTACCTGTTTAAGAACAACACCGACTCGGCGGGCAACTCCTACGGCTGCCATGAGAACTACCTGGTCGGCAGGCACGGAGAATTCGGCAGGCTGGCCGACATCCTGATCCCGTTCCTGGTCACCCGGCAGGTCATCTGCGGCGCGGGCAAGGTGCTGCAGACGCCCAGGGGCGCCGTGTACTGCGTCAGCCAGCGGGCCGAGCACATCTGGGAGAGCGTGTCGTCCGCGACGACCAGGTCGCGGCCGATCATCAACACCCGCGACGAGCCGCACTCGGACGCCGAGCGGTTCCGGCGGCTGCACGTGATCGTGGGCGACTCCAACATGAGCGAGACCACGACCCTGCTCAAGGTCGGGTCGACCGACCTGGTGCTGCGGATGATCGAGGCCGGGGCGATCATGCGCGATCTGACCCTGGACAACGCGATCCGGGCCATTCGCGAGGTCAGCCACGACATGACCGGGCGCAGCCGGGTCCGGCTGGCGAACGGGCGCGAACTCGGTGCCCTCGACATCCAGTACGAGTACCTGAACCGGGCGAAGGATTTCACCGACAAGAACGGCGCCGACCCGGTCAGCAAGCGGGTGCTGGACATGTGGGAGCGCGCGCTGGGCGCGATCGAGACCGGCAACCTCGACCTGATCGCGCGGGAGGTCGACTGGGTCACCAAGTACCAGCTGATCGAGCGCTACCGGGCCAGGCACGACCTCCCGCTGTCCTCGCCGCGGGTCGCCCAGCTCGACCTGGCCTACCACGACGTGCACCGCGGCCGCGGGCTGTACTACCTGCTCCAGCGGGCCGGAGCCGTGGAGCGGGCCGCCCGCGACATCGACATCTTCGAGGCCAAGTCGGTCCCGCCGCAGACCACGCGCGCGAAGCTGCGCGGGGAGTTCATCCGCCGGGCCCAGGAGAAGCGGCGTGACTTCACCGTCGACTGGGTCCACCTCAAGCTGAACGACCAGGCCCAGCGGACCGTCCTCTGCAAGGACCCCTTCCGCTCGGTTGACGAGCGGGTCGAGAAGCTCATCGCCGGCATGTGAGCCCCCCGGGGTCGAAAACCCCAGTAGGCTGTGGGCGCCAAAGTCCAATACACCTGAGGGTTTTCATGCGACGTTTTCTAGGATTTATCGTCCTCCCTGTCCTGGCCAGCCTGGTCCTAGCAGCGTGCGGCGGGACGCCCAACGCCGTGCCAGGCACGACCCCCTCCGCGAACGCGAACGGGAAGGTGACCGTCACCGGGGCGTTCGGCCTGACGCCGGTCGTCAGCATCCCGAAGCTCGCGCCCAACAACGCGCTCACCGTCAAGACGGTCATCCAGGGCACCGGCCCGGTCCTGACCAAGAAGGATTCCCTGGTCGCGAACTTCGAGCTGTACTTCTGGACGGGCACGAGCGCCACGCTGAAGGCCAACACCTTCATTACGAACCCGGCGATCGTCGGCGGCCAGATGATCCCCGGCCTTGAGTCGGCCCTGATCGGCCAGAAGGTCGGCAGCCGCGTCCTGGCGATCGTCCCGCCCGCCCAGGGTTACGGCGTGAACGGTGACGCCCGGATCGGCGTGAGCCCCAACACCTACCTCGTGTTCGTCATCGACGTGATCAAGTCGTTCTCGTCCACCTCGTCGGCGTCGGGCGCCCCGGTGTCCAGCGGCGGGAACGGCCTCCCGACGGTCGCCGCCACGGCGTCGGGCCAGGGCCCCGTCGCCACGATCCCTTCGGGCAAGCCGCCGACCACGCTCGTTGTGAAGACCCTGATCAAGGGCACCGGCCCGGCCCTGGCCAAGGGGGAATACCTCGTCGCCCAGTACGTCGGCTACATCTGGCGGACGAAGAAGGCCTTCGGCTCCTCCTGGAC
>Ga0070730_10003961_pt1 | contig 13133 bp, 8 predicted proteins | sample Coa_R1_3_FD_66447 | JGI IMG/M metagenome (GOLD analysis project Ga0070730, IMG submission 66447) | Surface soil microbial communities from Centralia Pennsylvania, which are recovering from an underground coalmine fire - Coalmine... | ecosystem: Environmental > Terrestrial > Soil > Unclassified ...
ACACGATCCCGGCAGGCCAAGCCGGGAGACTCTTCGCGCGCGTGGCGGCGATTACTATCCAGCGATTGCGAGTGCGCTCAGAGTGACAGGCAACGCGGTGGCTAATTGAACAAAGTGTCATGGCGTCGAAACTTGCCGCGCGGCATGAAATACTGCTCAGGACACGATCCCGGCAGGCCAAGCCGGGAGACTCTTCGCGCGCGTGGCGGCGATTACTATCCAGCGATTGCGAGTGCGCTCAGAGTGACATGCAACGCGGTGGCTAATTGAACAAAATGTCATGGCGTCGAAACACGCAACGCGCGCGTGCGGCTTGAACACTCAGGGTAGACATTCGCGCGTGGTGCCAGGTGGGTGACAGGGCATACTCCAGTGTGGTTGGCGAGGCAAAGATCGCGCGTGCAACCCCCAGAAAAAATTGGGGGCAGGCGCGCTCCCACTTCTGATTGTGTGGCGGCTGTATCGAAGGGTGGGTCTCTCCCAAAGGGGTGCTTCGCGAAGACCCGCCCCTACGATTGACCCGGCTGATCTGGCTCATCAAGGACGAAATGCGCGGATGGAATCTTACGGCGTCAGAGTGAGCGTGGCCTCGGTATTGGCGTCGACGTTGGCGCGGCTCCACAGCATCGGGTAATACTGGATCAGGCGCCACTGGTCGGCCATGTCTACATAGTGCGGCGCGTAAGCGTGGCCGGATTCGCCGGTGGTGAACACCTGCAGCGAGTTGTCCAGGTTGCTGAGGTCCACGATCATACGCATCGAAGGCAGGCTGGTGACGGCGTAGGGGTCGCCGGCGCCGCCAGCGTCATCTAGCGACAGGTTCATGCTGGTGGCGTTGACGATGGAGGTGCCGCCGGCCACCGGGTACGGGCCGCGGTTGAAAATGCTCTCGATGACCGACACGCCCGACTCGCCCAGGGTGAGATTTTGGAAGGTGGCAGTGTGCAGCTGGCCCCAGGTCCACTTGCCCGAGTCGCTGCCCAGGCGCTTTTCCAGGTCGGCATAGCCTTCGGTGAAGGCCTGGCGCAGGATGTCATCGCGCTTTTCGACGGCCGGGGTTTGGGTGTTGTCCCACCAGGCGCTGTCGGGCTGCTTGAGCAACTGGCGCAGGATCACCCAACTGTCGTCATCGCCGTGCTGCCAATAGTTCTTGGGCACCTTGTCGTCGAAGATGTCGGAGAGCAGCCGATTGAAGAAGGCCATGTAGATGGCGGCCGGCTGCGACTGGATGGTCATCTGGCTGTCCCAGCCCTTGAGCTGGGTGAGGGCGGTGCTGAGCTTGGGGTCGTCAAACGACAGGGCCAACAGGTAGGGCAGCACCTCGGTCGAGCCCAGGTTCATGTCGTCGCCCTGGATGTGCTGAATGTCGGCGATGGAGAGCTTGGGGGTGGCATTGATCATGGAGACGATGCGCGCGGCGCGGTAGCCCTCGTCCCACTGCAGGGTGAGCAGATAGGGATAGTCTGGCCCGACCACGGCGTTGTTGGCGGTGGCGATGTAGCCCTGGGGCGGATTGTAGGCGTAGGGCAGCTTGTCGAACGGGATGTAGCCGGTCCATTCGTAGTCGTCGGTCCAGCCGGGCACCGGCGCCAGGCCGTTGCCCTGTTTGCGGATGGGCACGTTGCCGGGGGTCTGGTAGCCGATATTGCCATCCACGTCGGCATAGACCGCGTTTTGCGACGGGGCGGCAAAGTCTTTTAGCGCGTCGCGGAAGTCGGTCCAATTGCCGGCGCGATTGATCTTGAAGACGGCGCGGAAGAGAAAGTCGGGATCCAGCGCCGTCCAGCGCAGCGACAGGGCATACTGGCTGGACGGGTCGAGTCCAGCTTGCTGTGAGAACTTATCCAACCCGTAGACATCGGTGATGAGCGGGCCGTGGCGGGTGGTGCGGATGGTGAGCGGCACGCTGGCGGCGCCTTTGACGGCGATGGTGTCTTGCGCCACGGTCATAGCCTGCCACTGGCCGTTGACCTGGTATTGGTTGGGGTTGGCGGGGTTGACCTTCTCGATGTAGAGATCCTGCACGTCGGGGTTGACGTTGGTGAAGCCCCAGGCGATGCGGGCGTTGTGGCCGATGACCACGCCCGGCACGCCGGCAAAGGAATAACCGCTCACCTGGTAAGGGCAGGCATCGCTGACCGGCTGGCAGTTAAGGGCGATCTCGTACCAGATGGACGGCATCTGGATGCTGAGGTGCGGGTCGTTGGCCAGCAGCGGCTTACCGGTGGTGGTGTGGCTGCCGGCGATGACCCAGTTGTTTGAGCCGAGGCCACGGAAATTGCCGCCGATCTGCGCGTCGACGCCGGCGACTTGCTGCTGCAAGTTTTGCAGGGGCAGGCTGCTGATCTGCGCATCGGCGCCGGCGACTTGCTGCAAGTTTTGCAGGGGCAGGCCGCTGATCCGCGCATCGGCGCCGGCGACTTGCTGCAAGTTTTGCAGGGGCAGGCTGCTGATCTGCGCATCGGCGCCGGCGACTTGCTGCAAGTTTTGCAGGGGCAGGCTGCCGACAGCGGGGTTGGGCACGATGATGGGATGGTCGCTGGGGTAGAGCGGCATATAGAGATTGGTCTTGTCGGCGCCAATGGCGGTGTTCAGGATGGCGCGCTCAATCTCGGCGTCCAGGTTGCCGCCCAGGTCCCAGGCCATGGCCTTGCCCCAGGCCAGCGTATCGGCCGGGGTCCAGGGCTCGGGCTTGTAGTTGCTCAGGCCGGTAAGCGCCAGGACCGAGTATTCCAGGCTGATATCGGCGGCCGAGTGGGTGTTGAGATAGGCGTTGACACCGGCGGCATAAGCGTCCAACAGGGCCTTGGTATCGGGGTCGGCGGAGGCATATTCCTGCTCGGCGATGCGGTGCCAGCCCAGCGTGCGCAGGAATTTGTCGGTCTTCACCGTGCCGGCGCCGTAAAGCTCCGACAGACGGCCGGCGGTCTCGTGGCGCCAGAAGTCCATTTGATAGAAGCGATCCTGGGCGTGGACGTAACCCTGGGCCATGAACAGGTCGTGGCTGTTGGCGGCGTAGATGTGCGGGATGCCCTGCTTGTCGCGAATGACCTGCACTTGGGCCTGCAGGCCGGGCAGGGCCAGGTTGCCGCTGGTCTGCGGGAACGGGCGGCGGACCGTGTAGACCGCGAAGCCGGCGGCGACGATGGCCAACACGACGATCAAGACGACGAGACCGATGAGGATACGCCCGACGAGTTTCATGATGTGCGCCACTTTCTGGATGAGGTGAGCGATGGCGTGGAGGCACGTCTGCGCCTCGTTGTACCACCGGCGGGGCGGGGAGTCAACGCCAAGGTTGTTGGGAGGACCGACCGCAAAAGCCTCACCGCTACGTACTGTGCCAGGGCGATTCGATTGGCGAGCGGCTGGCCAAGGTGGCGGCCAAGACCGGGACGCTGCTGATGATGTGCGACCATTACGCGCTGGAGCGCGGGCGGGCGACGGGCGAGCCGGGACCGTGTGTGCCGTCGGACATGGTGGCGGGGGTGAAGGTAGGACGCTTGACGGATCTATACGCGGCGCAGGCGGGGAACCCGCCGGACCAGGTGATTACGTTGTAGGCGGCAGCGCTGGTCGGCGAGGCGCATGGGCTTGCAAGAATTTCTCGAAACTGATGAGCTCCGGATGGAGGGCGCGGAGTTTTTCGATGTCAAAGTGCCACCCAATCTCATTGTTCCAGTCCAGTTGCCTGGCCATCTCGCCGTTCATCAGCCGCAGCAACCAGACGGGGAACGTAAAGCGGGGCGGCGTCTGGCCGGTGACGCGCGCATGCACCTGTTTCATTTCCGCGACGGTCAGGCTGTCGCCAGCCAGGGCAAGGGTGATCCCCAGATATTGATCGGGGTTGGCAAAGGCTTCAGCGGCGAACCAGCCAATGTCGTCAGTGGCCAGCATGTGAAAGCGCGTGCCCGGCTTCAGCGCGCCGGCCAGGACCGGAAGCATCATAGAGCCCGTTTGCCGGTCGATAAAATTGTCCATGAAGAACACGGTGCGAAGGATGGTGTGTGGCACGCTCAGCGTGACCAACAGCTTTTCAGTTTCCCACTTCGATTCAAAATGCTCGACGCCGTGGGCGTTGTCGCAGCCGGCAATGGATGAATACACCAGGTGGCTGATGTTGGCCGCCTGTGCGGCCAGGATGAGTGTATGGGCCTGCCGGACCTCTCCGGCATAGCCGACACTTTTTTCCCAGTAGTTCTGAACACAGAACACGCCATACACGCCGTGCAGCGCCTGCGCCAGCGCGGCGGCGTCCTCCATGTCGCCGGGGAAGACGTCCACGCCTTTGGCCTGGAGAGCTTGCGCGGCTGGCCGGTCTGGATGGCGCGTCAGGGCGCGCACGGCAAAACCGCGCTGGAGCGCGTGGCGCACCACGGCGCCGCCTTGTTTGCCGGTAGCACCTGTGACGAGAATCAGTTTGTTGTTCATGTTGGGAGGAGAAAACTTAGCTTGAGTATAGCCCGTCTTGCAAATAAGCGCCGTGAAAGAGGCAGACCTGCCCCACTAGCTGATAGCGCTATATTTGTGGCGGTGACAAAAGGCAGCGGTTTGGGTGAGTGGATCACGTTCCGGTTGATGGACGGCCCCAGGGAAGTGGCGGAGGCGAGGCAGGTTATTCCATGGCATGCGGCGTTGGGCGCGGCGGGGGCCGATCGCGAAGCGGCCCGCGCCATCAGGCGCGAATTCATTCGCTGGCTTGGTTCTTCAGCGCATGCCGCGCCAGGAACTTATTGACCTCGCGATCCACCTCTTTGCGGTACTCGAGAAAGAACATATGCCGGCCGCGCGGCACCAGGTATAGCTCCGCGCCGGGGATACGGTCGGCCAGCAGATAGGCGTTCCTCACCGGCACGATTGGATCGTCAATGCCGCTGAGGATGAGCGTAGGCGCACTGATCTCGGGCAGGCGGTCCCAGGCATCGTGCGCCAGGCTGGCCTGGGCGTGCAGCTTTTCGGCGTGGTCGGGTATCGGGAATTTGGCCGCCGGGCGCATGCTCAAATAGAAGCCGGGCAGCGCCGAGCGACGCGAAAAGAACGCATCCAACACTTCCGGCTGATCGGATTTCTCCAACAGCGCCCGCATGTCCTCGGTGGGTCGGACGGCGTTCTCGCCGCCCGGCGAGCCGCAGGCCAGCACCAGCGCGCCGACCCGATCGCCGTGGTTGATGCCGAGCCACTGGCCGATGCGCGCGCCCATGGAGACGCCATAGACGTGGGCGCGGGCCACCCCGGCACTATCCAGGACCGCGACGGCGTCCTGGGCAAAACCAATGGTGGAATAGGGCGGCGCTTCGGGCTTGTCGCTCTGGCCGGTGCCGCGGTGGTCGTAGACAATCACGCGGTAACGCTTCTCAAAGTCGCCGCGAATCAGGTTCCAGAGGTTGTGATCGACGGCGCGGCCAGCGACCAGCAGCAGCGGCTCGCCGGAGCCGTGGGCTTCAAAGTAAATGCGGGCGCCGTCGGGCGCGTGGGCGAAGGGCACGGGTCCAGTTTAGCAAAGTTTGCGTTCGGAGCGACCCAGGCATTTCATTGATCAATTTTCCCCGAAAAAGCAGGGGTTGCGGCCGTGCGAAGCACGGCCGCAACCCCTGCTTTTTCGGGCCTTTCCTTTGTTAGAGCGTGCTCATTTTTTCGCTTTAAATGAAGGCAAACGGTATAATTAGCTACCCTGCCCGCACGGCTTAGTACGCGGTTTTTTGAGCCGTAGCGGGCATTTTTTGGGGGTTAGGAGAGCCTATTTATGCTGCCAGTTGGGCCGCAGGTCGGCCAAATCCAATCGGTTGACATTGAGCTTCAGATGCGCGACGCCTATCTCGATTACGCCATGAGCGTGATCGTGGCGCGCGCTTTGCCAGATGCCCGCGACGGGCTGAAACCCGTCCACCGGCGTATCCTGTATGCCATGTACGACATGGGCATCCGCGCCAACTCGGCGCACAAGAAATCGGCCCGCATCGTGGGCGAGGTGCTGGGCAAGTATCACCCGCACGGCGACGCGGCGGTGTACGACGCCATGGCGCGCATGGCGCAGGATTTCTCGCTGCGTTACATGCTGGTGGATGGGCAGGGCAACTTTGGCTCGGTGGACGGCGACCCGCCGGCGGCCATGCGCTACACCGAGGCGCGGCTGGCGCGCACGGCCGAAGAGCTGCTGTTGGACATCGACAAGGACACGGTGCCGTTCGTCGACAACTTCGACGGCTCGCTGCAAGAGCCGGACGTAATGCCGGCCAAGCTGCCCAACCTGCTGCTCAACGGCACCAGCGGCATCGCGGTGGGCATGGCCACCAACATCCCCCCGCACAACCTGAACGAGCTGGCCGGCGCCATCAATTATCTGATCGAGCATTACGACACGGTCGAAGACGTGACCGTGGAAGAGCTGATGCAGTTCGTCAAAGGGCCCGACTTCCCCACCGGCGCGCTGATCGTGGGCACCGAGGGCATCCTGGCGGCCTACGCCACCGGCCGCGGGCGCATCGTCATGCGCGCCGCCGCGCATATCGAAGAGATGGGCGGCAGCCGCAGCCGGATCGTGGTGACTGAGATCCCGTTCCAGGTGAACAAGTCGGCGCTGATCGAGCGCATCGCCGACCTGGTGCGCGAGGGCCGCATCGACGCCATCTCCGACCTGCGCGACGAATCCGACCGGCGCGGGATGTCGATCATCGTCGAGCTCAAGCGCGGCGCCCAGCCGCGCAAGGTGCTCAACCAGCTCTTCAAATACACCGCCCTGCAGAGCACCTTTGGGGTGCAACTGCTGGCGCTGGTGGCCGATGAGAACGGCCACGGCGAGCCGCGCACGCTGTCGCTCAAGCGCGCGCTGCAAATCTACATCGAGCACCGGCGGGTGGTGATCACCCGCCGCACCGAGCACGACCTGGCGCGGGCGCGCGCCCGGGCGCACATCCTCGAGGGTTTGCTGATTGCGCTGGACAACCTGGACGCCGTCATCCGCACCATCCGCGAATCGGACGACGCCGACGCCGCCAAGGCGAATTTGATGAGCCGCTTCAAGCTGAGCGACCCGCAGGCGCAGGCCATCCTGGATATGCAGCTGCGGCGGCTGGCCGCCCTCGAGCGGCAGAAGATCATGGACGAGCACGCCGAGCTGCTCAAGACTATCGCCCACTTTGAAGACTTGCTGGCCAACCCCAAGAAGATCCTGGGGCTGATCCGCGAGGATATGGACGACCTGGTGGAAAAGTTTGGCGACGAGCGCCGCACGCGCATCGTGCCGGACGCGGCCGAGGACCTGCGCGACGAGGACCTGGTGCCCGACGAGGCGGTGCTGATCTCGATCACCGCCCGCGGCTATATCAAGCGCGTGGCGGCCAAGGAATATCGCACCCAGGGCCGCGGGGGCAAGGGCGTCACCGGCCAGGGCCTGCGCGGCGAGGACGAGGTGATGTATCTGCTGCCGGCGCGCTCGCTCGACAGCCTGCTGTTCTTCACCGACAAGGGCAAGGTCTATTCGGAGAAGGTCTATCAGATACCGGATGCCGGCCGGGCCGACAAGGGCCTGCCGCTGACGAATATCCTGTCGATCGAGAGCGGCGAGCAGGTGACCGCCACCCTGCCGGTGCCCAACTTTGAGGACGCCGGCTTCTGCGTGATGGTCACCCGCAACGGGCGCATCAAGCGAGTGGCCATGAGCGAGTTCGCCGCGGTGCGGCCCTCGGGCCTGATCGCCACCAACCTGGAGGAGGGCGATGTGCTGGGCTGGGCCAAGGCGACCGATGGTAAGCAAGAAATCATCCTGGTGACCGAGCGCGGCCAGGCGCTGCGTTACGCCGAGGGCGAGGTGCGGGCCATGGGCCGCCAGGCGGCGGGAGTCAACGCCATCAACCTGGACGACGGCGACCACGTGACCAGCATGGACGTGGTGGACGCGGCCTGCGATTTGCTGGTGGTGACCGCCAATGGCTATGGCAAGCGCACCCCGCTGGAGGAATATTCGCCCAAGGGCCGCGCCACGATGGGCGTGGCCACCATCGCCAAGAGCACGCTGGAGGTGACCGGCAACATTGTGGCGGCGCGTGTGGTCAGCGCCGATGACGAGATCACGGTCATCTCGACCAACGGCCAGGCGCTGCGGCTGAAGGTGAAGCACATCCGCCAGGCTGGCCGGGCCACCATGGGCACGCATCTGATCAATTTGAAGGAAGGCGACACCGTGGCCTCGGTGGCGCGGCTGTCGGTGCAGGACCTGACGCCGGTGACAGGGGAGCCGGTGAACGGGAAGGCTCAGGAGTCGGGCGAGTTGGCCGTCGTTGATGGCGGCAATGGAGCGATGGCCCCTGATACGGCCGGTGGGACGAACGGTCACAACGTAGCCGAAGATTCAGACGCATCCTAGACTTGACGGGGGTTGGACGAAGCGTATGCGCCAACTCAAACAATTTCTTAAGCGCATTCCATTCGCAGTGTCTTTGGTGCGTCTCGCATACCGCACTCGGGTAGTGTTTGCCCAGCTCAGTGGCTTCGCCCGCTCCCTGATGGTATGGCTCATTGGATCGAGAGAGAGCAGCAATTACACTTACAAATTGACGTCCCGCAATATGCGCTATCTTGCTTCACAACTGGCCGACATGACGGGCCGGCCATATGACGAGCTCATGGGCTACATTGTGGAGCTAGAGACCGACCAGCACTTGCTCGCTCACCTTGACGATATGGTTCGTAGAGCTGGTAAAGACGCCAGTCGGGACCCTAATATGCCGTTTGGCAAATTGCCCTATGGCAGACGCCTGGGCTGGTACGCGCTAGCCCGGGTCACCAAGCCGAAAGTGGTGGTAGAAACTGGCGTAGAAAAAGGGCTGGGGAGCTGCGTTTTGACCGCGGCCATTGCCAGGAACACAGCCGAAGGCTACACGGGCCGATATTATGGTTTTGACATTAATCCCAAAGCGGGCTACTTGCTGGATGGGATGTACGCGCAGTATGGTGAGGTCATTTATGGAGACGCCATTTCAAACCTACAGAAGTTTGATCGGGCGATTGACCTCTATGTCAACGACAGTGACCACTTGCCCGAATATGAAGCCAGCGAATACGAGGCTGTCGCCAACAAACTCAGCCCGCGGGCCATCATGTTGGGCGATAACGCTCACGCTACGGACGAACTGCTTAACTTTGCCCTGGCGACTGGTCGCCAGTTTATTTTCTTTAAGGAGCAGCCTGCTGATCACTGGTACCCAGGCGCCGGCATTGGGATAGCTTTTCGACGGCCAATCGGCCAAACGCGTGAGCGCGAAACAATTTGATCCTGCTCAATGACTCTTTCTAGTCTCCGCCCCCCAGGCCCGCTGGTGGCCTACCTCTCCGAAGCCACGCCCGACGTGCTGGCGGAATACCTGGTTGCCTTTGCCAACACCGATGGCGGCACCATCGTGGTGGGCCTGGACGACAAGGGCCGGGCAGTGGGCAACGTGTATGCCGAGGAGCTGGAGGGGGTGCTGCGGGCGGCGGCGCGGCAGTGCCGGCCGGCGGTAGTCACCGGCTGGGACCAACTGGAAGGGCCGGCCGGGCCGACTTACGCCATCACGGTGCCGCGCTCGCCCGAGCTGCACTCGCTGGCCGATGGCCGGGTGCTGGTGCGGCAAGGCACCCTCAACCGGCCGCTGGGCGGCGAAGAGATCCGGCACCTGGCGGCCACCAAGTCGTCGAGCGATTTCGAAGCCGAGGCGATGAGCAGCGCGCAGCGCGGCGACCTGGACGACGACGTAATCGCCGAGTACCTGGAAAAACGCCAACAGCGCCAGCGGCGGGTGATCACCCAAACCCCGGCTGAGCTGTTGCGCGAGATCGGCGCGCTGACTGACGCCGGCCAACCCACTCACAGCGGGCTGCTGCTGTTTGGCCGCAACCCGCAGACCTTTATGCCGCAGGCCGGGCTGGTGTTCGTCAAATTCGTGGGCACCGAGCCGCGCGGCGAGGATGGGCTGGCGGGCTACGGCCGGCGCGAGGAATTTGCCGGCCCGCTGGCGCGCGTCATCGAGGCCGCCTGGCAGGTGATCTGGGGCGAGATGTCGGTGGGAGCGGTGGTGAAAGGCCTGGAGCGGCAGGAGATCGCGGAGTACCCGCCCTTTGCCGTGCGCGAAGCGCTGGTCAACGCCGTCTGTCACCGCGATTACCGCCTCAAAGGCCGGCGCATCGAGGTGCGCATGTACGCCGACCGGATGGAAGTGATCTCCCCCGGCGGGCTGCCCGGCTTCATCACCGTGGATAACCTGGTGGAAGAGCACTTCTCGCGCAACCCGCGGCTGGTCACCGGGTTGTTCCAGTGGGGATATATTGAAGAGCTGGGCCTGGGCATCGACCGTATGATCGAAGATATGGTCCAGGGCGGCCATCCCCCGCCGCGCTTCAAGGCCGCGCCGTATTCGTTCACCGTGACCCTATACAACGCCCGCGAGCGCCGGGCGGTGCCCAAGTGGGAGACGCAGATGAACGAGCGCCAGGCCCACGCCGCCACCTATGTGCGCGAGCACGGCAGCATCACCAACCGCGAGTATCGCGAGCTGTGCCCGGACGTCTCGCCCGAAACCCTGCGGCTGGATCTGAACGATTTGGTGGATCGCGGGTTGCTGCTGCGGATTGGGGCGAAGAAGGGGACCTATTACATCCTGAAATAACATCGCGCTGGTGGATATTTTTTGCGGTTTTTGGCATAACGTGGGCCGGTGCGCAGCACCGGCCCACGTTATGCCAAAAACCGCAATTCTTTCCCCATGCCGTGGATTTCAGCGCGTTATGTCGTGCTGTGGGCTCCAGGAGTCCCAATATTTATCCCAAGTTATCCCAAATTTGGACTTGGGATATTAAGTTAAGTCTGCGAGCGGGTTAACTTAACATTCGGGGGTGATTGAGTTTGAAGGCGGCCGATAGGCCGCTTTTTGACTCAAAATTGAGTCAATCGCGCTGACCGCCTGCCAGACTGAAATAATTGTGGGGCCGAGATCGATGCGAGCGCGAGCCTTGCAAGGCTTCGCGGCGCGATGGAGTTTGCTTTAAGATTCAGTCAGCGGAAAGAATTCCAGGTCGTTAAGCTGTTCGAGCTCACGTTCAAAATTCAACCTTGGCCACGCCTGCGCGCGCGCCAGGTAGCGCCGCAGCCGCACGTTGGGCCGCAAGCCATTGATCGACCAACCGTCCAGGCCTCCCGCGCTGGCCAGCAGCTGCTGGCCATAACTCGTGATCCTGGTCAGCCAGAAAATTGGGAACAGCGCTTGATACAAATGCGCGCGCCGCGCCAGGCCCGCCTCGCGATTGGCATGCCCAGCCAAGTAGGGCTGGACGAATGCCTGCCAGTCGTCGGGTGAGAGCAGGTCTTCCTGATTGGGGTGTGTTACCACATCCGCCAGATCACGGGCCGGGTCGCGCAGGCCGCTGTCTTCCCAATCGATGAGCCCCAGCCGGCCATCTGGGCGCTGAATGACATTGGCAAAACGCGGGTCGGCCTTACAAAAGCACAGCTCGGGTTCAGCGGCGATCAGCTCGTCCACTACCCCGCGCCGAGTGGCCAGCAGGCCCAGGCAGGCCGTCGCTGCTGCCCGGCCGCCAGGGAACTGGGCCTCCACCCAATCCGCGTAGGCTTTCAAGTGCGCCTGCATCCTGGCGCTAATTTGCTCCAACGTTTGATCGTAGCCGCGTGAGAGCCAGAGCTGGCCAGCCTCGACCGCGTTCATGTGCAGCCGGGCATCTGCCAGTTGGGCTAACGCCGCGGCCGTTGGCTTGCGCCGATCCCACATCTCACCGCCCATGAATTCGTAAATGACGACTGGGCCGAGCGACGCGTCGAAGAACACGGGCTGTGGCGCCAGATCGAGCGGGGCCAGCAGCTCAAGCGCGCGATACTCGCGCTCCGCCGCCGCGTGCTTCTCGTCCGACAGCAGGAATTCTTTGAGGATCAGATGGCGGCCATCCGCCCAAAAGTCATGCAGTTGATTGGCTTGATGCGCCAGCGGCGGGCGCGGGGCTAGATGGATGGCGGAGGCTGGCAGACCGGTGGCCCGGGCGGCGATGGTCGTCAATGAGTCGAGCAGGGAGTCGTTGACCGCCTATTCCTTTCAGCTTCGCGGACTGTCACTCTGAGTGGTCATGCCGCGCCCACGCGTTGCGTGTTCCGACGCCGTGACAATTTATTCTAAACGCGCGCAGTGTCAATCTGAGTGCACAGGTCGCGGCGGCCTTCGTTTGATAACATAGGCCGGCAGGTGCGCGACTGCGTAGCGCCCCTTTGGGGATGGGCCTCACCGATTCGTCCATGGCGCAACAGTGATTACAAAGCCGGCCGCGGGCCGTGCTCACAACCAGCCAGGCGTCGAGCGCAATCTTGACCGTAGCAACTTGTGACCACAGGCGCGCTGCCCAGAAACTGCCAACGGCCGATGATATAGCGCGAGGCGCTCCGCGCGCATGCGGGCACATACTTTCAAGCGATTGCGGCCGCGCTGACCCCCGCAACCCCCGCCAATGGCGCGGGGGCAAGCCAACGCGGGGGCAGGTCAGGACATGATGTCTCGCCGCCCAATCGGGAGGCCCTTCGCGCACCTGCCAGCACCTATTATCAAGCGATTGCGACTGCGCTCAGGGTGACACTTGGCGCGGTAGAGCGAATTGTCATGGCGTCGAAACACGCAACGCGTGCGCATGTGTACTCAGGGTGACACGCAACGCGTCGCAATTAGAACAAGATGTCATTGCGTCGAAACACGCAACGCGTGCGCATGTGTACTCAGGGTGACACGCTTGGCGTGCACAATTAGATGAGAAGGGTAAACATGTTTTGTTGGCAGCGCAGGTCGGGCAGCGACATGGACAACTCACTGTGATAGCCCCGGCGAGTGAGTACTTCCAGTCGAGTTGGCAGAGCAGGGCGGCTGGTGGCGCGAGTGGTCCACGGCACCAAAGACCACGAATTTATACGTCAGCCAGAAGGGGGTAAATCTGCGCCGAAGCTAGCGGGCGCCCTTGCGCTCGCAGACGTGTTCGCAGTGTGCGGCCAGGCTCACGCGCAGGCTGTGCTCGTTGAAGCCCATTGCGCGCACGGCGGCATTCAGGGGCAAGGCGGCGTCCACCTTGAGGGCGGTCAATTGGCCGCAGTCCAGGCATTGCACCGATAGGTG
>Ga0070730_10003962_pt1 | contig 13133 bp, 9 predicted proteins | sample Coa_R1_3_FD_66447 | JGI IMG/M metagenome (GOLD analysis project Ga0070730, IMG submission 66447) | Surface soil microbial communities from Centralia Pennsylvania, which are recovering from an underground coalmine fire - Coalmine... | ecosystem: Environmental > Terrestrial > Soil > Unclassified ...
AAACCAAAGGTATATCTACCAGGTATACTTACCCGGCAGGTATACTTACCCGGTAGGTATATCCTGCACCATCGTCAATATACCATGTTGTATACCTTAGGTGCAAGTGACTACTAACCCTCCCCCGGCCCCGGGACCGGGATCTTTAACGATAGTATACGGGATCGATCGATCAGAAATCGATCAGGAAACTGGGGGGCGGCGCCGCTGCAGCCTTTGGCGTCCCGGCGGGGCGGCTGATCCGCGAGCGGCGCGAGACCTCTCCCCTCGCCCCTCCCCGGCGCGGGGAGGGGAACGTGGGGGCGCGCGGCGGGCACCCTGCCGCCTGGCGGGTTAGGTATACCGGGCGATCACATCCAGGACGGCCGGGCCCTTGGCCCAGATGTTGCGGTGCTCCCGCACCCAGGCCGCCGCCCGCCGGCCCAGGGCGCGGGCGTCGCCCGGATGATCGGCCAGCCAGCGCAAGCGATCGGCCACATCGGCGACGCCCGGCACGCCCCGGACGCCACAGGGGCCCAAGTCCTTGTCGTCCACCTCCACCCAGGCGACCGGGGGCACCGGGAGCAGGCAATCGGGCGCCTCCTCGCAGACGTCGCCCTGCCCTTCGGAGCTCAAGGCGACCACCGGCAGGCCCGTGGCCATCGCCTCGACCATCGGCAGGCCAAACCCCTCGCTGCCCAGGGCCAGCAGCACATCGGCCTGCCGGTACCAGTGCGCGATGCCATGCGTCGCTTCGTCGCTGTCGACGAAGCGGATGCGGGGATCGTCCGGCTCGTATTTCCAGTGCTGGAACCGGCATTTCAGGATCAGCCGGGCCGTCGGGTCGCCGGCAAAGGCCTGCTTCCAGGCGGCAATGGCTACCGGGGCGTTCTTGCGGTCGACGAGCGTGCCGACCAGCAGGGTAGTCAGCCCGGGGCGCGCCGGGCGCTCCTCATAGTGGTAGACGGCCGGGTCAATGCCCTCGGCGGCCACGGCGATCGGCACGGTGACGCCACTCTCCCGGCAGGCGCGGGCCACGAAGCGGGTCGGCACGATCACGGCGCGCGCCGTATTGAGCTGGGGCACCCAGGCGGCCGGGAAGCGGCTGGTCTCAAACATGGTGTTGATAAACAGCGCCCGCGCCCCGGCAAAGCGGGCCAGCTCCCAGCAGGGCGGGTAGTAGTAGAGCACTGGCGCGCGCGGGTCGGGCTGCGAGTGCGCCGCCAGGGCTTGAAACTCGGCCGAGGTGCCCTCCAGGTCCAGGCTGAAAGCCACGAGATTGACCTGCGCCCCCGCCCGCGCCAGGCCCACGGCTAAATACTCCCCCATGCTCCCGTAGCCATCGTAGACGCGGAACGAGGCCCCCAGCGTGACGCTGGGGGGGATCGCCGGGGCCGGCGCCGCGACGGGCACGTAGAGCGCACTCTGGAGATAGACCGTCTGGGTGACCAGGTCCCGCTCGTCCATGCCGGCGATCCGCTCTCGCACGGCGTCCAGGCTGGGCTCGAAAAAGCAGTCCGGCACCTCCTGGCCCGGCCCGAGGGTCAGCGCCGCCGAGTCCGGGGTCGTCGTGAAGCAGGGCAGGTCGCCCTGGGCGAGGGCGCGCTGCTCGGCGGCGACCACCGGCCAGAAGCGGTCGCGCACGCCCGGCAGGCGCGGCGGGTCCTCGCCGCAGACCAGGGCGCGGCCGAGCAGCTCCAGCCCGAGGCTGCGATCCACGCCCGCGCCGAGGTAGGGCCGGCGCGTCAGGCGCTGGAGGATCTGCGTATAGACCTGGGGGGCGCGGTAATGGAAGCGCACCGGCTGCCGGGCGAACGCCTGGAGCGGGCCGGCGGGCGCCAGGAGCGCCGGGCGCTGGGCCAGCAGGAAGCGGTAGCCCGCCTGATAGCCGGCCCGGACCTCGGCGGCGTAGTGGCCGGCCCCCTCCGGGGCGCCGATCTCGCCCAGCCCGGGTGGATCATAATTCATCCGGCCGTCATATTTCGGCTGCCAGGTGGGCAAGAACCCGGTGCGCGAGACCGCGTTGCGGACCTCCTCGTAGGGCTTGGCCCGGTGGTGGAACAGCGTCGAGGCGTCGACCAGCACGGGATACTCGCCCGCCGGGATGAGGATGGCCCGGTGGCAGTCGGTCCCCCGCAGGGCATGGACCAGGCAGAGCAGCATCCCGGCCCGCCGGTAGTAGCGCTGCCGGGCCGGGGCGTCGGCGGGCGGGGCGGCGGCCACCCACTCCATCCAGCCGTGGGTGCCCTGATTGCGCACCGTGAGCACCCGAAAGGGCAGCGGCGCGCCGGCGGCATTCAGCCAGGCCAACAACGCGTTGTAGGCCACGTCGAGACCCAGATCCCGCGGCTTGTACACCAGCTGGCGATCGCCCGCCCAGGTCAGGATCAGGACCCGCTGGGCGCCGCCGTAGGTGTGCCCGCTGGGGGCGTCCACCGCGGTGACCGGGCCCCGCGCGGGGCCCACGCCCCAGTGGGCCGCCAAGAGCGGCGCATCCGCGGCGAGGTGGCCGAGCCAGGTTGCGCCGGCGGCCGCCCAGCCATCGGCGATCGTAGCCAGGAGCCGGGCCAGCGCGGGATAGGTGCGCACGACCGCGCCGGGATCGGCCGCAGCGAGGTCGCCCTGCAGGGCCGGCGGGACGCAGGCCTGCAGCCGCGCCCGGAGCTGCGCATCCAGCATGCCGGCCGCCGCGGGGGCGAGCAGGGCGTAGCCGGGACAGGTGGCGAGCCGGCCAGCGACGCCCTGCGCCAACCGCGCCAGGAGCGGCGCCCCATCCCGGCCGGGGCCGGCGGCCAGCGCCGCGTGCAGCGTGCGGGTCCAGGCCGGCAGGGCGGCCCCCGCGCGGAGCTGCACCGGCCCCAGCGCCGCCCGCGCCTGGTCCCGCGTGAGGCCATCCAGGGCTAGCCGCCGCGCAAACAGCGCCTCGTCACCTTTGGCCACCACCTCACGCCAGGTGTCGAGCCGGGCCGGCGCCTCCCGCGCCGCGCCGGGCGCCTCCTCGACCAGGGTGCCCTCCAGGCGCTCGGCCAGCGTGCTGGCCGCCGCGACGATCGCCGCCAGATCGGCCCCGATCGGATTCTCCATCATTTAAGTTGTCCTTGCTACGAGCGGTGGGGACGAGTTTTGAGTTTTGCTCGCGCAGCGGTGCCGTAGGCACATCGCGCAGCGGTGCCGCAGGCACATTTTTGAGTTTTGAGTTTTGAGTTGGTCATTAGTCCCCGATCCGCGTCTCCCCATCCAAAATCCCCAATCCAAAATCGAGTAGGGCGGGAGGCCCTCACCCTGCCCTCTCCCGTGCGCGGGCGAGGGTTCTTTCGCCATCGGGAGCGGGGCCCCCAACCCCCAACCCCCAACCCCTAATCCCCAACCCCCAACCCCCAACCCCCCTCACGGGCAGCGCCCCGCCACGGTGACGGGCACGGGGGCCGACGCGAGCGCCACGTTGCCCGCCCGATCGGTGGCCCGCACCTGGATCTGGTAGGCCCCATCCCGCATCCCGGTCCAGGTATACTGCCAGGCCGCCTGGCCCCGGGCAGGCTGCCAGGTCCCGCCGCCGTCCGTGCTCACGTCGACGCGGGCCACGCCGGACCAATAGTCCTGCGCGGTGCCCCGGATCGTATAGGCACAGGCGGGGATGGGCGCCCCGGCGGCCGGGGCGCCGATCGTGACCGCCGGGGGATAGCGATCCAGGGCCGGATCGACGCCCAGCGCGTCCACCACGAGGCCGAAGTTCATGTCGCTGGTGTAGAGACAGGTCCGCGCCTGGCCGCCCACGGTACAGGGCAGGTCGTCGACGCCCCAGGCGCCGCCGAAGTTGCCATCCGTCTGCAGGAGCAGCTGGTGCGACAGCACGGGCTGGATGCGCGGGACGCGGGCCGTGGTGTCGACGCTGAAGCCGCGGGTCCCGGCCTGATACCAACCGACCAGGAGCAGGTCGTGCCCGGGCCCCTGGGGCACGATCTTCAAGTTGTGCGCCTGGTTGGCGGCGGCCACGTCCTCGCCGATGATGCCGGTTTCGTAGAAGGGCCGGGCGAGATCGGCAATATTATAGAGCTTGACTTTTTCCAGGTGCGGGTCATTCAGGTATTCGGACTCGACAAAGACGTGCCGGCCGTCCGAGGTGGGCCAGGCGTGGTGGACCACAAAGTGGGTCGGCATGATACTGTCGACCGGGTTCAGCGCGGGCGGATCGATCCCCGGCGTCAGCGTCGCCTTATCCAGGATAATCAGGCCGCCGGCCCAATAGGCGAGATAGACCCGGTTGCCGACGACGGTGACGTCGTGGGCCAGCATGTCCGGGGTGGCGTGGGGCCGGGTGTAGCGGCCGATCTCGGGCAGTTGCGGGAGATGGCGCAGGTCGAGGACCACCATTTTCCGGCCGGAGCCTTTCTCCGCCCCCATGGTCAGCCAGGCGAAATCGGCATTGCCGGCCGCGTCGGTCGACACAAAGTGCTCATGGACCGTACACCAATCGGCCCCCTGCGCCCGCGCCACGAAGACGGGGGTGGCCGGGTCGTTTACCTGGTACAGGAAATAGCCGCAGCCGGGCTCGGCCCCGCGCAGCGTAAATGAGACATAGTGGTCGGCGCCCTGGCGGAAAGCAAAGACCGAGGTGCTCGTCGTGCCGCCCTGGGGCAGCAGCACCTCGGCCCGCAGATCGGGGGCATAGGGATCGTCGACCGCCCAGATATAGAAAGCGCGCCAGGAATAGCCCGAGATGACGACATAACTGTGCCCGGCGGCCTGCCAGGTCCCGAGATCACCGTAGCCCCACTGCGTGCCGGCGTTGCACATACCCAACATCCAGGTCAGGCTGAGCGGCGACACGCCGGTGAACGGCGGCTGCGGATTGATCCCGCGGCAGGGATGCACGATCTGGCTCGGCCCCGCCGCGGCCCCGGCCGGCGCGGGCGGCGCGGGGGCCGGAGTCGCCGGGCGGGTCAGGATGAGCAGCGCGGCCAGCAGCCCGCAGAGTCCCGCGATCGCCAGGTACCGGGATGGCATCGGCCGCTTACTCCGGATCGCCGCCGAGGCGGCGCTGGGAGCGCAACGAGCGCGCCTTTTCTTGTAGATCCCGGAATAGGGCGGATTCGGTGATCTCGGCCACCTGGCGGGCGCCGCGCGCCCGATCGATCTCAATGCGCAACTCCTGCACCTCGCGCTGCAGGCGCTGCTCGCGGGCGATCACCTCACAGGCCATGCGCTGGAACACCCGGGCGAGCTGGCCCAGCTCATCGCCCCGGGCCGCCGTCTCATCCAGGGCGGCGGGATCAAAGGTCCAGCTCTCGACCGCGGCGGCCGCGGTCGTCAGCTGGGCGACCTCGCGCAGATAGAGCAGCTCCTGGTCGCGCAGCCGCTTTTTCTCCAGGCACGCGCCGATGCGCGCCCGCAGCAGGATCGGGTTAAACGGCTTGGCGAGATAATCGGCCGCGCCGAGCTCAATACAGCGCACGACGCTATCGATCTCGTCCAGCGCCGAGATCATGATCACGGGCAGGTCGCGCAACCGGTTATCGGCCCGCAACTGCTCCAGGACGGCGTAGCCATCCATCTCGGGCATGATCACGTCGAGCAAGACGAGGTCAAAGGGCTCCTGCGCGATCCGCTCCAGGGCCGCGCGCCCGTTCTCCGCCGTCGTCACCCGGTGGTGCTGCTGGGTGATGTAGCGCGTGAGCAAGAGCCGATTCGCGCGATCGTCGTCGACGACCAGCAACGAGCCTCCGCGGGGCGCGACAGCGTCCGTCGGGGACTCCACGGCAGTATCCTGGCTGGCCATCGATCCACCCCTGGTCCTGGCGGAATGCTACGCGGCAAGCCAACACGCGGGCGGACATAGCATCCGGATAGGCCCCTTGCCAAACCGCAACGGGCATATTATTATAGCATAAGCAGCGCTGCCTTTGCTGGCCCAAGATTTCTGTGAGGCCGAGTATGACCGATTCCGTGAACCAACGCGCCGGACCCGACGACGACCCCGAGCAAGACGCGGGGGTGAGCGGGCTGAAGCTGATGGAGCTGCCGCCGGTCCAGCGCAAGATCATGCGCCTCTTGCTGCGCAAGACCCAGCTGAGCGACGGGGATCTGCGGACGGCCCTGGCGGCCCTGGCGGAGGGGGAGCCGCCGCCGCGGGAGGAGTGTGACGCGGCGTTGGCCGCCCTCCGCGACCAGGGGTGGCTCCAGCAAACGGGCGAAGCCGAGGCCGCGACCTACCGGGCCCAGCGCTTCCGCAAGACGGCGAAAGCCGGGATGTCGCGCATCTATGAGACCCTCGATTTGAATCTCGAGTCGCTGAAAAAGCCGCCCCCGGCCGGCGGCACCGATTGACCATCGACCTTCATTAGCCAGGAGCCCAGTGAGAAGATCCACCCATGAGTAAAATCATTTCCATCCACTCGTTCCGGGGAGGGACGGGGAAATCCAATACCTCGGCCAACTTGACCGCGATCCTGGCCGCGCAAGGCTTGCGGGTGGGGGTCGTCGACACCGATATTCAGTCGCCCGGCATCCATGTGCTCTTCGGCCTGGACGAAGACCACATGACCTACTCGCTCAACGACTATATCTACGGCAAGTGCGATATCAAGCAGGCGGCCTATGATGTCACGGCCCAGGTCGGCGCGCCGATCAAGGGGCAGATCTACCTGATCCCCTCCAGCATCAAAGTCGGCGATATCTCGCGCTTCTTGCGCGAGGGCTTCGACGTGGGCATGCTCAACGAGGGCTTCGAGACGCTCATCCAGACGCTCAAGCTCGACGTCCTGATTGTCGATACCCACCCCGGCTTAAACGAGGAAACCTTGCTGTCGATCGCCATCTCCGATGCGCTGGCCATCATCATGCGCCCCGACTCGCAGGATTATCAGGGCACCAGCGTCACCGTCGAAGTGGCCCGCAAGCTCGACGTCCCCCGCCTGGTGATTATCGTGAACAAAGCCCCGCCCAATCTGGACCCGGCCGCCCTCAAAGCGCAGGTGGAGAAAGCCTATAACGCCGAGGTGGCGGCCGTGCTGCCCCACTCCGACGAGATGATGAGCCTGGCCAGCAGCGGCATCTTTGTGCTCCGCTACCCCGATCACCCCATTACCCTCGCGCTGAAGCAAGTCGCAACCCGCTTAATGGAATAGGCCCGCCCGGGCGTGGCCTACAGGGGGCCGGCCCGGCTGATCGATTCCTGATCGGTCGCCGGATCGCTTTCTGATCGACGCTGTGCTATAGTGATGGCGTCCCCCGGTTCCGCGGGCAACCAGCCGAAAGTGGGGAGCCGGCACAGATTACAGATCGATCGTATAGCGAAAGGAATTTACTGCAATGGGCAAAGAATCCCCCGTGAATCCCGGGTCGGGCGATGTTGAGGAAGCGGAAGATGAGATCGAGGGCGGCGACACCAACCTCTCGGACCAGGATGTCGACGAAGTGGCCGGCGGCGGCGGCTGCCTGAAGCCCCTGCACACCAGCGGCTGCACCGGGCATTAAGCGCGCCGGCACCGGCACACGCAAGCATTAGATATCGCGTCGATTGGGTATTGGATTAAAGGTATTGGTATTAAAAAGGAGCACCAGAAGTGAGCAGCAACACGGACAAGCAAGGCACGACGGAATCGGAGGATCTCGACGAGGTCGAGAGCGGCGATCGGGATCTCTCGGATCAGGATATCGACGAAGTGGCCGGCGGCGGCGGCTGCCTGAAGCCCCTGGGCACCAGCGGCTGCACCGGGCACTAAACCCCGGGCGCGGACAACACCACCCGTTAGTGGGACACGTCATAGTGTATCACGTATAGTTTAAGGAGCCAGAGAAATGGGCGATAATAAGGACACGCAGAGCAAAGACGAAGTGGAGTCCGTGGCCGGGCAGGCCAGCGATGAGCTGTCGGACGACGAACTGGAGACGGTGGCCGGCGGCGGCGGCTGCCTGAAGCCCCTGAACACCAGCGGCTGCACGGGCCACTAAAGCGGGGTTCCCGCCAGCCATCACCACCACCGGGGGGGCCCCTGCTTACGCTAGGGCCCCCCCGGCGGCACGCTATCCACACATGGATCATAACGTCCTGACAGACGCAGAACTGGCGCAAATGGTCGCCCAGGCCAGCACCCTGGCCGAGCGGCTGGGCCGCGCGTTGCCCGGCCCCGGCCCGGCCGCGGTCGACGCACCGGCCGCGGCGCGGCTGGACAAATGGCGCCAGAGCGTGGGCAAAGGCGACGCGGCGAAATTTGCCCGCCGCCTGGCCCTGGATGGGCTGGATCTCCCGGCCGCCACCCGGGCGCTCGGCGTCCCTCCCGTGGCCGACCCGCCCGCCCTGCCGGCCTGGACCGCGACGATCCAGGCCTACCTGCAGGCGGTCGCCTGCCCGGCCGCGCCCGCCCCCGCCACCCCCGATGCGCCGGCGCTGCTCCCCTTTGCCGAGATCCTGGCCCCCCTGGTCGCGCTCGCCGGGCAGCAGCTGGAGCAGCAGGCGGCCGGCGCCACCGGGCTCCTGGCCCCCCCCGCGCAGGTCGCCCTGCGCCACAGCCTGCTGAAACGGCTATCCCAGCTGGCCGCCCCGACGCTCTACGACGAGTTTGTCCGCTTTCGCGACGCCCGCCGGGCGGCTGGGGATCTCCCGCCGGCGGGCGACGGGTGCTACCAGGCGTTCGTCGCCACGCTGCGCGCGGGGGACCTGGCGCGCATGTTGCAGCACTACCCGGTGTTGGCCCGCTTGCTCGCCCTGGCGACCGATCAATGGGTCGCCGCGACCGGCGAGTTCCTGGCGCGCCTGGCGGCCGACGGCGCGGCGATCGGCCAGGTCTTCCTGGCGGGGGACCCGCTGGAGCCCGTCGTGGACGTCGACGCGGCCCTGTCGGACCCGCACCGCGGCGGGCGCGGCGTCTATGCGCTCACTTTCGCGTCGGGCCGCCGGCTGATCTATAAGCCGAAAGACCTGGGCACCGAAGCGGCCTTCTATCAGCTGCTGGACTGGCTCAATGCGGCGGGGGCGCCCCTGCCGCTCCAGGTCGTGCGGGTGCTCAACCGCGCGACCTATGGCTGGGTGGAGTACGTCGCGGCGGCGCCCTGCGCCGATGCCGCCGCCGCCGCCCGCTTCTACCGCCGCGCCGGGGCGCTGATCGGCGTGGTCTATGCCCTGGCCGGCACCGATTGCCACCAGGAAAACCTGATCGCCGCGGGCGAGCACCCGGTGCTGATCGATACCGAGATGTTGATGTACCCGCCGCTGGTCCTCAACCAGGAGCCCGGGACCGCCGCCACCCTGATCCAGGGCCGCTTCTTCAACTCGGTCCTGCATAGCGGGCTGTTGCCCGCCTGGAACGCCCGCGCCGACGGCAAAAGCTTCGACCGCAGCGGCTTTGGCGGCAGCCCGGACCAGGAAACGCCCTACCAGGTCCCGATCTGGCGCGACGTCAACAGCGATGCGATGACCCTCACGTATGATTATGAGCCAACGCCCCGCTTGCCCAATCTGCCGACGCTGGACGGCGCCGTCCTCTCCATCCGCGAGTACGTGCCCGAGGTGGTGCAGGGCTTCCGCGAGATGTACGGCCTGCTGGTGGCGCAGCGCGCGGCCATCCTGGCGCCCGGCGGCCCGCTCGCGCCGCTGGCCGACCAGCAGGTCCGCTTTATTTTCCGCTCCACCCGCGTCTACCTGGCCCTGCTGGCGCGCACCCGGCAGCCGCGCTTTATGCGTGACGGGATCGACCGCAGCCTGGAATTCGAGGTCTTGAGCCGCGCCCTGGTGGCGAGCGAGCCGGTCCATCCCTGCTGGCCCCTGCTCCGTTACGAGCAGCAAGCCCTGGAACAGCTGGACGTGCCGATGTTCACCTTCCCCACGGCGGGCGATTCGTTGCCGACGGATGCGGGGCCGCCGATCGCGCACCTCTTCGCGAAACCCGGCTATGAGCTGGCCGTGACCCGCCTGCGCGGCCTGGACGAGGCCGACCTGGCCCACCAGATCGGGCTGATCCGCGCCGCCCTTTATGCGCGCTTTATGGGCGCGGGCCGCACGCCGGCCGGCCCCGGAGGCGCGCCGGATCTCCCGCCTCCGGCCCTGTTGACGCCCGCCGCCGCCGTCAGCCGCGCGCGGGCCATCGCCCAGGCGATCGCCGCGCGGGCCATCCGGTCCAGCGAGGGCGCCAGCTGGGTGGAGATCGAAGTCAGCGACACCAGCGAGCAACACCAGGTCTGGCCGCTGGGCCCGGATCTGTACCAGGGCACCAGCGGCATCGCCCTCTTCCTGGCCGCCTTCCAGCACGTGACCGGCGACCCGGCCTTTGCCGAGCTGGCCGCCGCCGCGCTGACCCCCGTGCGCCGGCGGCTGCGCAGCCCCGCGGCCCCCGCGCTCCTCGACGAGGGCGGCATCGGCGGGGCGGTCGGGGCCGGCGCGCTCCTCTATACCCTGGTCCGCGTGGCCGGCTGGCTGGACGATCCCGGCTGGCTGGAGGATGCCGAGATCGTCGCGCGCCTGCTGACGCCGGCGCGGATCGCGGGCGACTCGGTCCTCGACCTGATGGGCGGCGCGGCCGGCGCCCTGCTCGGGCTGCTGGCCTATTACGAGGCGACCGGCGCAACCGCGGCCCGGGAGCAGGCCGCGCAGTGCGGGCAGCACCTGCTGGCGCGGCAGGTGGCGAGCCCGGCCGGCCCGCCCGCCTGGCCCACCCTGGGCGGCGCCCTGCTGACCGGCTTTTCGCACGGCGCGGCCGGGATCGCCTACGCCTGCTTGCGCCTCTATGCCCGGATCCCGGACCCCGCCTACCTGGACGCCGCGCGCGCGGGGATCGCCTACGAGCAGGCCGTCTTCGTGCCCGCCGCCGGCAACTGGCCCGACCTGCGGCTCCCGGTCGGCGCCCAGCCCACCTTCATGAACACCTGGTGCCACGGCGCGCCCGGCATCGGCCTGGGCCGCATCGCCGGGCTGCCGCTGCTCGACACCCCGGCGATCCGCGCCGAGATCGAGGCAGCGCTGCAGAGCACGCTCGCCAGCAAACTGCACGGCGTGGACCACCTGTGCTGCGGCAATTTTGGTAGAATAGAGGTGTTGTTGACCGCCGGCCGGCAGTTGGCCCGGCCCGCGCTCGTCGCCACCGCGCACGAGTGGGCGGCGCGCCTGGTCGCCCGCGCCGATCAGGCGGGGGGCTTCTACTTCGCCCCCGAGCTGCCCCCCGATATCGCTGTGCCGGGGTTTTTCCGCGGCACGGCGGGCGTCGGCTATGAGCTCCTCCGGCTGGCCTATCCGGACCAGCTCCCGGCTGTGCTGTTGTGGGCATAGCGGGGTGCTCGGCAGGATTTTGCACGGGCGGCGAGAGACCTCTCCCCTCGCCCCTCCCCGGCGCGGGGAGGGGAAAAGACGGCGGGCTGGGCGGCGGGGTGGTCGCGGCCGGGCTTCCGCCTGTGCCCCTCCCCGGCGCGGGGAGGGGAAAAGACGGCGGGCTGGGCAGCGGGGTGGTCGCGGCCGGGCTTCCGCCCGTTCCCCTCCCCGCGCCGGGGAGGGGAGCGGACAGATCGTGTATACTACAGGGCGTCGGTGCTGGGCCGCCGCGCCGGAAGCGTCTGTGGGAGAGGGCTCGGCCCTCGACGCTCTCGCCGCGTGGGTGGGTCGTGATCTCGCGCCAGATCGTGAGGCGAGTATTTCGAGGGCCGAGCCCTCTCCCACAGTCCGCAGGACGGCACATCCCCACCGTCACCACCTGGGCCGGTGTACGCGTGTTCTGCGCCGCGTGCCAGCCACGATCGGTCCATTCCCCTCCCCGCGCCGGGGAGGGGGCAGGGGGAGAGGTCTCTCGCCGCCACCGATCATCCAGATCCCGGGGTCTCTGATGGATACTGTCTCGCGCCGCGCCGCGGTCCTGGCCGCGTATGGCGCCGGCCCGGCCGAACAAGCCGAGTTGCTGGCCTACAACGCGAATACATTCGATCACCAGAGTACCGCGCTGCCCCGCGCCTTCCCGCTGCCGCCCGAGCCCCATCTCGCGGCCTGGACCGCGTATGCCGCCGAGGCGGCCCAGATCGGCGTCTACCCCGCGCTGCAACAGCGCCTCGTGCAGCTCCAGTTCCCGGTGCAGGCCGGGATCAGCGCGACCCCGGCCTACCAGGCAGCCACCCGCAAGGGCGTGCCCGTCGCCGGCCGGGCCGCGGCGCCCGGCCTGGCCTTGCGGCAGCCGGACCGGCTCCAGCTCGTCCTGCACCCCAGCCTGGCCGGGCCGGTGCCGGTGCTGATCGCCCCCGACCGGGGGGACTTTATCGCCTTGGTCCAGGCCCTGGCGCGCCGCAATGAGCCGCTGCCGGTGCCGGAGTCGATGGGCGCCTGTATCGTGGGCGGGCTCACCAACTGGGATCGCGTGGCGACGCTCCGCCGCGCCTGGGAGGCCGCGGCGCCCCCCGGATCGGCGGCCGGCGGCTGGGATGCGGAATTCGCGCGCCTCATCCCGCAGAAAGCCCTGTACCAGGACCGGCTGATCCTGCTGAGTGTGGGCCCCTACAGCGGCGTCCCGGCGGCCGATCTGGGCCTCGACGGGGACACGTGGCAGCGGCTCTCCGGGGTCATCCGGCTGGAGCACGAATGCACGCACTATTTTACGCGGCGCGTGTTTGGGGCGATGCACAATAATTTGCTGGACGAGCTGATCGCCGACTATATGGGCCTCACGGCCGCGCTGGGCTCTTATTGTGCCGCGTGGTTCCTGCACTTCGTCGGCCTGGAAGGCCCGGCCTATCGCGAGGGCGGGCGCCTGCAGAACTACCGGGGCACGCCGCCGCTGTCGGCCGGCGCTTTCGCGATCCTCGGCGCGCTGGTCCGGGCCGCCGCGGCCACCCTGGAACGCTGGCGCCCGCCCGCCCCGACGGCCGCCGGGCGCGCCCAGCAGCTGATCGCCCTGACCTACCTGACCCTCGAAGAGCTGGCCGCCCCCAGCGGGGTGGCCCAGCTCGATCAGATGCTGCGGGAGACGCAATTGATCATCCACGAAGCGCACGAAGCACACGAAGCAGACGAAAAGATACGAGGAGTTGAAGATACGAGGAGTAGAGGGGATATGTCATGCGGGAGGGCGGAGGGCGGAGGGGTGCTCGGCAGGATTTTGCATCCCGGCGGGGCGGCGGATCCGCGGGCGGAGGCAGACCTCTCCCCTAACCCCTCCCCGGCGCGGGGAGGGGAACGCAGGACCCGC
>Ga0070730_10003964_pt1 | contig 13133 bp, 15 predicted proteins | sample Coa_R1_3_FD_66447 | JGI IMG/M metagenome (GOLD analysis project Ga0070730, IMG submission 66447) | Surface soil microbial communities from Centralia Pennsylvania, which are recovering from an underground coalmine fire - Coalmine... | ecosystem: Environmental > Terrestrial > Soil > Unclassified ...
CGCCCCCACCAGGCCATAGCCGGCGTTGTTGACCAGCACATCGACCCTGCCCAGGGCCTCCTGCGCCTCTCCGGCCACCGCCGCGATCGCCGCCCCGTCGGCCAGATCGAGTCGGAAGCCCCGCGCTCGCCCGGGCGCGAGGGCCTCGAACGCCGCCAGGTCCGCCCGCGCGCGCACCGTGCCCGCGACGGCGTCGCCGCGGGCGAGCGCGGCCCGCGCCAGCGCCCGACCGAGGCCGGAGCCGACGCCGGTGATCAGCCAGTTCATGCCGGCGCCGCTCAATAGGGCCGATCGCCCTTCACCCACAACCGGTGCATGAGCCGGTAGTAGCGGGTGTCGTCGTAGAGGGTGCCGGTGTGCAGGGTGCAGCGGTTGTCCCACATCAGCACATCGCCGACCCGCCACCTGTGGCGGAACACGAATTCGTCGCCGGTGGCGAAGTCGACCAGCGATTCGACCAGCGCCACGCCCGCCTCGTCGGACATGCCGACCACGCCCTTCACCGTCCCGGTGGAAGGGAAGAGCGCCTTGCGGCCGTCGGCGGGGTGGGTGCGGACCAGCGGATGGAAGACGTCCGGGTTGTCGCGCAGCAGGTCCGCGGGCGGGTCCTCCATGCGGTTGTACTCACGCGTCGCCATGAAGTGGCGCCAGCTGTGGTGGACGATCTTGCCGTCGAGTTCGGCCTGGCGTGCGGGCGGCAGGGCGTTCCAGGCCTTGCAGCAGTCGGCGAGCAGGGTGTCGGCGCCCTCCGGCGGCGTCTCGACGGCGTAGAGCATGGTCGCCATCACCGGCTGCGCCTTGTAGCTGTAGTCGGTGTGCCAGCCGATGCCGTCGTTGTGCGCGCCGATCGGCTTGCCGTTCTCGTCCACCCGGTTGGACAGGATGTAGATCTTGGGGAAGCCGGGCAGGGTGTTCTCCACCAGGGTGTGGTCCTCCGGCTCGCCGAAGCGGCCGATGAACCGCATCAGGTCCGGCGGCGACAGCGACTGGTCGCGCAGCAGGATCGCGCCGTGGCGGTGGAAGGTGGCGACCACGCCATCGAGCGTCGCATCGTCGGCCCTGGCGATGTCCACGCCCTCGATCTCGGCGCCGAAGCCCGGCTTCAGCTCACGTATTTTCGGCAGCACGGCGGTGGTCATGGCGGTCTCGCAGCGGGTTTGTCTTCACCGGCAATCTAGCCGCGGGCCGGGCGGCTGTCTCGCCCGGCGCATCCCTTTCCGCCTCGCCCAAGCCGGCTTTGGCCCCCATGTTCAAGCCCTGGGCGACGGCCTCGCCGGGCGCCTGTGAAATGTCTATGTCCATGTCTGTCGGGGTAGTCTGGCGCGCTGGCGCAAGACTCCGACGCGGCCACGGGGCTATCCTCGGAGCTTGCAGCCTGAACCGGGAGACCAGGACGATGCCCGCCGACATCCTGAGCGACACCTTCTTCGAATCCCTGGCGAGTTCGGCGCTCGACCTCGAGCAGGCCGAGACCCTGCCGCCCGCCTGCTACACCGACGCGCGCTTCTACGCGTTCGAGAAGGAGGCGCTGTTCAACCACGAATGGCTATGCGTCGGCCGCGAATCCTGGGCGAGCGAGCCGGGCGACTACTTCACCACCCGGATCATCGACGAGCCGATCATCGTCGCGCGCACCCGCGACAACACCCTGAGGGCCATGTCCGCGGTGTGTCAGCACCGGGCGATGCTGGTGGCCGAAGGACGGGGCAACACTCGCGGCTTCGTCTGCCCCTACCACCACTGGGTCTATGGCCTGGACGGCGCCTTGGTGAACGCGCCGGCGATGGAGCGCACCTGCGGCTTCGACAAACGATCGGTCAGGCTGCCGGCCTTCCAGGTGGAGACCTGGCTCGGCTTCGTGTTCATCAACTTCGACCCCGCGGCCCCGCCCCTCGCCCCGCGCCTGGCCAAGGTCGCCGAAGCCATCGCCCCCTATGGCCTCGCCGCCGCCGATGGTCCGCCGAGCATGACAGGAAGCTTCGCGTGGAACTGGAAGGTGATGTTCGAGAACAACAACGACGGCTACCACGCCAACAAGCTGCACCAGGGTCCGCTGCACGACTTCGTGCCGAGCGAACTGGCGAGCTTCCCGCCCTCGGAGCCGACCGACGCCGGCTTCTTGCGATTCAACGGCACAACCCACCCCGACGCCAGCTTCAACCCGACCCAGAAGGCGGTGCTCCCGCTTTTCCCGAAGCTCGGAGAGGCCGATCGCTGCCGGATGACCTTCGCCAACGTGCCCCCGACCCTGTCGCTGGTGCTCACCAACGACCTCGTCATCTACCTTATCCTGCGCGCCACGGGGCCGGAGGCGATGGAGCAGGACACCGGCGTCCTCGTCGCGCCCGGGGCTATGGACGACCCCGCCTTTCCCCATCGCCTCGACATGATCATGACCAGCGCCGGCAAGATCATCGCCCAGGACATGCACGTGGACGCCCTGGTGCAGACGGGTCTGCGCTCGCGCTTCGCCGTGCGCGGCCGCTACTCCTGGCAGGAGGGGGCGCAGGGCCAGTTCAACCGTTGGCTGACGTCGCGCTACCAGGAGACCTGGCGGCGGATGAAGTCCCCGACGCCTGACGCCGCCCCCGCCGCCCGGACGACGGTGGTCGCCTGATGGCCCGCCTCCCCGCCGTGTTCTTCGGCCATGGCAGCCCGATGGTGGCGCTGGAGACCAGCGACACGACGCGGTGCTGGGCGCAGATTGCCGCCCAGGTCGGCAAGCCGAAGGCGATCCTCGCCATCTCGGCGCACTGGTTGACGCGCGGCGTCGCCGTGACCGCCATGGACCGGCCGCGCACGATCCACGACTTCGGCCGCTCGTTCCCTGACACCCTGTTCAACGTCCAGTATCCCGCGCCCGGCGATCCGGCGCTGGCCGCGCGCGTGCGCGACCTGCTCTCGCCACTGCCCGTCCACCTGGACGGCGGCGAGTGGGGTCTCGACCACGGGACCTGGTCGGTGCTCTGCAAGGCCTATCCCGAAGCGGACGTCCCCGTCGTTCAGCTGAGCATGGACGCCGCCAGGCCGCCGGCCTGGCACTATGAGATCGGCCGGCGCCTCGCCCCCCTGCGCGACGAAAACGTGCTGATCGTTGGCACCGGCAACATCGTACACAACCTCCGGGTCATGAGCCGGGACGGCCGCGAGGCGCCGCCCTACGACTGGGCGGTGCGCTTCAACGCGGCGATCCATGCGGCGATTGCGGCCGACAGGCCTGAGGGGGTGATCGACTACGCCGCCCTCGGCCGTGACGCGGAGCTGGCGGTGGCCGATCCGGACCACTTCTGGCCGCTGCTCTACGTGCTGGGCGCCCGCGCGCCCGGCGAGCCGGCGCGGATTTTCACGGAGCGCTTCGAATACCGCTCGCTGAGCATGACGGGCGTCGCCCTCGGTCTCGGCGACGCCGGCGCCGCGGCCTAGTCTTCCGGGAGGGATCAATGGGTTTCATCTGCGAGGCGGGCGCCGTGCGTCCCGACACGCCGCCGGGCGCGCTGCACCACCTGCGGGCGACCCCGGAGACCGTGCACTGGGGCTATTTCGACGCCGCGCTCGCACCGGCGCTGCGGGTGAGGAGCGGCGACATCATCCGGGCCGAGGCGATCACCCACCATGCAGGCGACGCGCCGGAGCTGATGTTCGACGAGGGCGTCGAGACACTCTTCCGCGAGATCCCCGAGGACGACCGCAACCCCGGGGTGCACATCATGACCGGGCCGGTCTTCGTCGAGGACGCTCGGCCGGGCGACGTGCTGGAGGTGCGCTACCTCTCGATGACGCCGCGCTGCGCCTACGGCTCCAACCTCGCCGCCAACTGGGGCTACCTCTACAAGGAGTTCGGCGAGCAGGAGCGGGTCACCATCTACCGGCTCGACGCCAACACCGGCTACGCTGAGGCGCTCTACGCCTACGACTTTCCCGGCAAGTACCTGGTCCCGGGGACGATCACCCACTGCCCGGCCTGCGACCGCCAGCCGGCGCTGAAGGGCGTGCGCGTCCCGGCCCGGCCCCACCTCGGCACCGCCGGTGTCGCTCCCGACGTTACGGGCCGGGTCAGCACCATCCCGCCGGGCGCGCACGGCGGCAACATCGACAATTGGCGCATCGGCGCGGGTGCGACGATGTACTACACGGTCCAGGTCCCCGGCGGCCTGTTCTCCATCGGCGACCCGCACGTCAGTCAGGGCGACGGCGAGCTTTCCGGCACCGCCATCGAGGCCTCGCTCGATGTCCTCTTCCAGATCGTCCTGCGCAAGGATCTGGCGGTTCCGGCCCCGCTGCTGGAGACCCCGAAGCACTGGATCGTCCACGGCTTTAACGAGGACCTCAACGTCGCCATGCGCGACGCCTCCCTGGCCATGCTCGGCCTGCTCACCGACCACGTCGGCCTGTCGCGCAACGACGCCTACTCCCTGATGAGCGTCGCGTCCGACTTCGCCGTCACCCAGGTTGTCGACGGAAGGCAAGGCGTCCACGTGCGCACGCCGCGCGATATCTTCGCGGGTGCGAAGGCCGGTGAGGAAGTCTGAGCCGTCCCTACGCTTCCAGCTCGATGTCCCAGTAGAGGTAGTCCAGCCAGCTCTCGTGGAGGTGGTTGGGGGGGAAGCGGCGGCCGTGGTCCTGCAGCTCGTACATGGTCGGGCGGTGGGGCATGCGGTGTGGCTGGAGACCGGCTTCCCGGGGCGTGCGCCCGCCCTTGGAGAGGTTGCAGGGGGCGCAGGCGGTGACGATGTTCTCCCAGGTGGTCCGGCCGCCGCGCGAGCGGGGGATCACATGGTCGAAGGTGAGGTCCTCGCCCCGGCCGCAGTACTGGCAGGCGAAGGAGTCGCGCAGGAACAGGTTGAACCGCGTGAAGGCCGGCGGCCGGTCCTGGGCCACGTAGTTCTTGAGCGAGACCACGCTGGGCAGGCGCATCTCGAAGGTGGGCGAGTGGACGACGGTCTCGTAGGTGGACACCACCTCCACCCGGCCGAGGAACACGGCCTTGATGGTCTCCTGCCAGGGCCACAGGGACAGGGGATAGTAGGACAGGGGCCGGTAGTCGGCATTGAGGACGAGAGCCGGCGCCCCGGACGGCGGACGGCTAAGCACCTGCACGGAGGCCTCCACGCCGGCCATGCCGGGCCTTTCGTACTGTCGGAGAACCTGGACTGAAGACGGAGCCTCCTGAAGGAGCGGTTCAGCGAATCAGCGCCACCCAGCGGCCGATGGCCGACCATAGGAGAGCTTTGGCGACAGCTCCATGACGGTGGGAAGGTCCTGGCGCCGCGACGGGCGCTTCTTTGCACGGCGTGACGCGAAAATCACGCGTTATCGGCGCCAAGGCCGGGAGTTTGGCGTTGGAGACAGAGGATTCCGGGAAATCGAAGAGGGAGAAAGAGCGAGGTGCGAGAGGAGCAGCCGGAAAACCACCCCTCCCGACCTTGTTGAAGCCGGCGCATGGCCGGTTCGGCTCCGGTCAGCCGCCGACGACGACGACGGCGCCGGACAGGACCGCGCCCATGGAAATCATGACCAGGGCGATGGCCCGGTCGAAGAGGCGGCCAAATGCGGAAAATTGAGCTTGCGACATGATGCTATACCCTTTTTGGTTTGAACCGCGCGGCGTGCGCGGCCGTCCGATGTGGACGCTGCTTAGATAGCACCTATCTTGACGGCGTCAAGATAATCTTTACGTCGTTAGGATGGAGATTTAGGGTAAGGACCATGAGAGAAACTGGAAACGCCGCCATGAAGCCCGTCGAGGCCGCCTGCACCGCCCGCCCCTACCACCATGGCGACCTGTCCCGGGCGCTGGTCGCCGCGGGCCGCCGGATCCTGGAAGCCGAGGGCCCGGCGGCGCTTTCCCTGCGAGCAGTGGCCCGCGAAGCCGGGGTCAGCCCCGCCGCCCCCTACCACCACTTCAAGGACAAGAGCGAACTGCTGGACGCCGTGGCCGAGGAGGGCTGGCGCGAGTTGGGGGTCGCGATCGCCAAGGGCCGCGCCGCCGCCACCGAACCGAGGCTGGCGCTCAGCGAGATCGGCGTCGCCTACGTCTGTTTCGCCCGGCAGAACCCGGCCCTCTACCGGCTCATGTACCATGCCGCCTGCAACCGGGCGATGATGCCGGACGAGGCCAAGGGCGAGGACAGCGGCTACGGCCAGGTCGGCGAGGCGCTGATCGCGGCCGGGGCCGACCCGAGCGACGCCCGAGAGCTGCAGCTCATCCAGATCGCAGCCTGGTGCAGCGCCCACGGCGTCGCCGAGATGGTCGGCTTCAAGGAGTTCGAGCCTCTGAAGGAGGCGATGGGCGGCGAGGAGGCCTTCGTCAGGGCGATCCTCCGCCATACCGGGACATTCGGTCACCGCCACAGGGCCTGACCAGGTCGGCCCGACCCCGCCCGCCGGTGGGCGCAAAGCTTTTCGTCACCCGGTTCGCCCCTTCGCCGACGGGGCGCCTCCATCGCGGCCACGCCTTCTCCGCCCTGACGGCCTTCGCCGCGGCGCGAGACGCCGGGGGCCGGTTCCTGCTCAGACTCGAGGACATCGACGCCGGTCGCTGCCGCCCCGAGTTCGAGACGGCCATTTTCGAAGACCTGGCCTGGCTCGGCCTGACGTGGGCGGCGCCGGTCGTTCGACAGTCGGAGCGATCGGGCGTCTACGCCCGAGCCCTCGAAAGCCTGCGGGGGCGGGGATTGCTCTATCGCTGCTTTCGCACCCGCAAGGAAACCCTCGCGGACATCGGACGCGCGCCGCACGGCGGGGCGCAAGCGGCGTCGCCGGGGCCCCACCCCCCCGACGAAGAACAACGACTGCTGGCCGAGGGCCGTCCGTTCGCCTGGCGCCTGTCCCTGGCCGGCGCCGCGCGCGCCGTCGGCGGATGGTCCGCGCTGACCTTCCAGGAAGAGGGCGGCGGGCCGGCGGGCGAGCGCGGGACCATCGCGGCCCAGCCCGAGCTCGGCGGCGACGTCATCCTGGCTCGCAAGGACCTGGGCGTCAGCTATCACCTGGCGGTGGTGGTCGACGACGCCTGGCAGGGCGTCACCCATGTGATCCGAGGATGCGATCTGTTCGCCGCCGCGCACACCCACCGCCTGATCCAGGCGCTGCTGGGCCTGCCGACCCCAATCTACCGCCACCACCCGCTGCTGCTGCGCCCGGACGGCAAGCGTTTCGCCAAGCGCGACACGGTCGAGACCCTCGCCGACCTCAGGGCGCGCGGCGTCACGGCGACCGCCCTGCGCGCCGAACTGGGTTTCTGAGCCGTTGCCCGGGCGCTCGGGCCCACTATCTTTGCCGGCATGACGAGCAAAGACGACTGGCGGACGACGGGCGTGCGGGTGATCCCGGGCGACCAGCTCGACGTCAACACCGCCCAGACGCCCGGCATGAGCCGCGCGGCGGCGATCAACTTCGCCCGGGTGGGCGCGGAGAAGCTGTGGGCGGGCACGGTGCACATCCATGCCGGCGCCAAGACCGGCGCCCACCACCATGGCGAGCTGGAAAGCGTGATCTATGTGCTCAAGGGCAAGGCGCGCATGCGCTGGGGGGAGCGGCTCGAATTCACCGCCGAGGCGGGGCCCGGCGACTTCATCTACGTGCCGCCCTACGTGCCCCACCAGGAGATCAACGCCTCCGACGACGAGGCCCTGGAGTGCGTCCTGGTGCGCAGTGGCGGCGAGGCGGTGGTGGTGAACCTGGACATCGCCCCAGTCGAGGCGCCGACGACGGTGGCCTGGGTCGATTCCATCCACAAGGCGCCCTAGAACAGGTTGATTTTAGGCGGTCACCAGGCTCCAGGGTCTCTTCACTTTGAAGAGCGGGATGACCCGCCGCGCGCCCGGCGTCGCCCGCGCAGGAACGCCCCGACGCATGCGAAGCCGAGCACGACCATCGCCCAGACCGACGCTTCGGGGGCGCCGGTGTTGAAGGCAATGCTGCGGGCCTCCATCGGCGCGGTCCCGAGATCGCGGCTGGTGCAGAGCGCCGAGACATTGTCGAGGTCCAGGGTGACAGCCGCGCTCAACGCCATCGGCCGCCCGCAAAGGATGCTCGCGCCGGTGTCCTGGGCGTAGGCGGTCTGCGGACGATCCAAGACAATGATATCGGCGGTCCTGGCGAGCCCGGGCGCGGCGTGCGCGCCCGGGCCGAGACCGAGAACGAGGACGAGCGACACAAGTGCCGACAACGGGCCGCCGTCCCGTTGTCCTATCTGTCTGGTTCTCATAGCGCTGAGCCTTCCCGATCCCAGGATCGGCTCAAGAGTGGTCGCCCCCTTACGCCCTCAAACCGCGCAAATGTAGGGCGTTTGACAGAACGCATTCAAGTCACGTTGTCGTGTCCCAAATGCGTTCTTCTGGCCCGACGGCCGTCCGGCGCGCCTTTCTCGTGTATCCAGTCGTTAATTTTTGGCGCCGGTGGGTAGAACTTTAACCACCCGATCGCCCTATGACGTTGAGCCTCGCCCGGGAGACCTTTCGCTTACGATGGCGCGCCAGAGGCGGGCCTGCTCCAGTACTGGTAGCGATAGGCCTCCCGGAACCCCGCCGCTTGGTAGAGCGCGATGGCGCCGGTGTTGACGGCCTCCACCTGCAGCCACGCCCGGTTGGCCCCGGCGCCGGCGGCGAAGGCCATCAGGGAAGCCAGGATGCGCCGGGCGAGCCCCTGGCGGCGGAAGCGCGGGTCGGTGCGCATGGCGAAGACGCCGGCCCAGTCGCCCTCGGCGGCGCCGGCCCCGATCGCCGCCGGCGAACCCTCGGCGTAGAGCCGGGCGAAGGCCCGGGGCCTGGGAACGCGCTCCAGGGTCTCCAGGCGCTCGCGCGCATCGCCGGGACCATGGGCGGTGGCCGCAAAAACCGCCGCGAAATCCGGCTCGACCACATCGCCCAGGATGACCGCCGGATCGCCGAGGCCCGCCACCGGACCGGTCATCATGATCGTTTCGGTATGGGACCGATAGCGACGGGCGGCGAGGCGCTCTGGAAGACCGGGCGGCGCGCAGGCCGCGTCGACGATCTTGTAGAGGCTGGGCAGGCCATGGCTCTCGTACCAGGCCTCCGCGCGCGCGATCGCGTCATCGAGCGCGAGCTCCGGGTCCCCCAGCGGCCAGCAGGCGTTGGTGCGGCCGGAGAACCCCGCCGAGGCGTGCAGCCGCCAGCCGCCGAGCCCCATGGTCCGCGCCGCCGGCCAGGCCCGGGCGGAGATGGTCTCGAGGTCGAGGATCTCGGGCGCGGAGAGCGTCATTTCCCGGCCAGCAGCAGGTCCATCACCGCATGGGCCTGCGGGCTGGACCAGTCGGCCCCGCCGGCGAGGCGGGCGCGCTCCACCCCCTTGGCGTCGTAGAGGATGGTGGTCGGCATGCCGTCCACCGCCGGCTTGAACGCAAAGGCGAGGGCGTAGGTGGGCTCGGTGTAGAAGGTGAGCGGCGGGTTGCGGTCGATGAAGGCGTGGCCCGTGGTCTCGTCCTCGGCCTTGCCGACGCTCACCGGGACGACCACCAGGGGCTTGCCGGCATAGGCGGCCTGCAGGCGGGCGAGGCTCGGGATCTCCGCCTTGCAGGGCGCACACCAGTTGGCCCAGACGTTGACCACGGCCACGCGCCCCTTGAATTCCGAGATCGTGTGGGGCTTGCCCGCCGCATCGTGGAACACCGTGCCCGGGGCGGCCGCGGGCTTGTCGCTCACGACCAGCTTGGCCATCGGTCCCTGGGCGAGCGACTTCAGGTCGGCCGGCGGGTTGGAACAGCCGGCCAGGGCGTATAACAGGACGACGCTCGCCGTTCCCCCAAGCACGTGGCGGGCGAGAACGCCCCACATGAGATCCGGGGGGGCGAGCGGATGGCGCGCCGGCTCGAGGACTGGGTTCATATGAGCGACGACTCCGGAAAGGCTGGCCACTCTCTATGGGGCGGCCGCTTCTCCGCCAAGCCCGCCGACCTGATGCGGCGGATCAACGCCTCGATCGACGTCGACCGGCGCCTGGCGGCGGAGGACCTGGCCGGCTCGCGGGCGCATGCGGCCATGCTCGCCGCCACCGGGGTCATCGACGACGCCGGCGAACAGGCGATCCAGGGCGGCCTCACCCGGATCGAGGCGGAGATCGCCTCGGGCGTCTTCCCCTTCCGGGAAGACCTCGAAGACATCCACATGAACATCGAGGCGCGGCTCGCCGAGCTGATCGGGGCGGACGCCGGACGCCTGCACACGGCCCGTTCGCGCAACGACCAGGTGGCGCTCGATTTCCGCCTGTGGGTGCGCGAGGCCTGCGCCCGCTCCGCGTCCCAGCTGCGCGACCTGCAACGCGCCTTGCTGCGCCGGGCCGAGGAGTCCGCCGAGGCGCTCATGCCGGGCTTCACCCACCTGCAGCCCGCCCAGCCGGTGACCTTCGGCCACCACCTGATGGCCTATGTGGAGATGTTCGGCCGCGACGCCGGCCGCTTCGACGACGCCGGGCTGAGGATGAACGAATGCCCGCTGGGGGCCGCGGCCCTGGCGGGAACCTCCTTCCCCATCGACCGCGAGGCGACGGCGCGGGCCCTGGGGTTCGCCCGCCCCACGGCCAATTCCCTCGACAGCGTCTCCGCGCGCGACTTCGCCCTGGAGGCGCTGGCGGCGGGCGCGATCTGCGCCACTCACCTCTCCCGCCTCGCCGAGGAGATCGTGTTGTGGATGACGCCGGGCTTCGGGTTCATCGCCCTCAGCGACGCCTTCACCACCGGCTCGTCGATCATGCCGCAGAAGCGCAATCCGGACGCGGCCGAGCTGGTCCGCGCCAAGGCCGGGCGCATCCTCGGCGCGCTGGTCAGCCTCTCCGTGGTGATGAAGGGCCTGCCGCTGGCCTACGGCAAGGACATGCAGGAGGACAAGGCGCCCACCTTCGAGGCCTTCGACGCCCTGGAGCTGTCCCTGCTGGCGATGACGGGCATGGTGGACGACCTGACGCCGAACCTGGCGGCCATGGCCGCGGCGGCCGGCGCCGGCTACGCCACCGCCACCGACCTCGCCGACTGGCTGGTGCGGCGCCTGGGCCTGCCGTTCCGGGAGGCCCACCACGTGACCGGCCAGGCCGTCGCCAAGGCGGAGGCCGGCGGGCTGGACCTCGCCGCCCTGCCGCTCGAGGCGCTGCGGTCGCTGGAGCCACGCATCACCGCCGACGTTTACGAGGTGCTGAGCCCTGCCGCTTCCGTGGCCAGCCGGGTCAGCTACGGAGGAACGGCGCCGTCCCAGGTCCGAGCCCAGATCGCCCGTTGGAAGGAAATCCTCGCATGATCCGCGCACCGCTTCTGGCCCTGGGCGTCGCCGCCCTGGCCCTCGCCGCCTGCGGACGGGTGGGGCCCCTCGATCAGCCGGCGCCGCTCTACGGCGCCAAGGCCAAGGCCGACTATCGAGCGAAGAAGGCGGCGGAGGCGGCCGCCAAGTCCGAGAAGGACCAGGACAAGCCCGAGCCCCTGGCCCCCGACACCCCCGGCCTCGACAGTCCGGGCGCCGCGGTGCCGACACTTCGAGAGGACCCGGCCCCTGGGGCGCGCCCGCTGCCGAACGCGCCGGCGCCGCCGGGCGTGCTCCCCGACCCCTTCAACCGCCCGCAATGAACCACTTCGAGTCGCGCGAGGGCGAGCTCTGGTGCGAGGAGGTCCCTCTCACGGCGCTGGCGGAGGCGGTGGGAACACCGCTCTATGTCTATTCGACCGCCACCCTGGAGCGCCACCACCGGGTGTTCCGCGAGGCCCTCGACGCCTTTCCCCGGCTGGGCGCGCCGCTGATCGCCTATGCGGTCAAGGCCAATTCCAACCTGTCGGTGCTGGCGACGCTGGGACGGCTGGGAGCCGGCGCGGACACCGTCTCGGAAGGTGAGATCCGCCGCGCCCTGGCGGCGGGGATACCGCCCTCTCGCATCGTCTATTCCGGGGTCGGCAAGACCGCCGGCGAGCTGGCCTTCGCGCTCGATTCCGGGGTCGCCCAGATCAACGTCGAGTCGGAGCCGGAGCTGCGGCTCCTCGGCGCATTGGCCCGTGCGCGGGGACTGCGCCCCGACGTGGTCGTCAGGGTCAATCCCGATGTCGAGGCGGGTGGCCACGCCAAGATCTCGACCGGCGCGCGCGAGAGCAAGTTCGGCGTTTCCCTGACCGAGGCGGAGCGCCTCTACGCCATGGCGGTGGCCGACGCCCACTTCAACCCGGTGGGCGTGGCGTGCCACATCGGCAGCCAGATCACCGATCTGGCCCCCCTCGCCCGCGCCTTCGCGCTTATGCGCCACCTCGTCGAACGGCTGCGCGCCGGCGGCCTCGCCGTCGAACGCCTCGACCTCGGCGGCGGCCTGGGGGTGCCGTATTTCAACCAGCCCGACCCGCCGACGCCGCGGGACTTCGCGGCCATGGCCGACCAGGTGGTGGGCGACCTCGACATCGACCTGGCGTTCGAGCCCGGGCGCGCGATCGCCGCCAACGCCGGCGTTCTGGTCTCCCGGGTGATCCATGTCCACGAGCGCCCTGAGGGCCGACGTTTCCTGGTGCTGGACGCGGCGATGAACGACCTGATCCGGCCGGCGATGTACGACGCCTACCACGACATCCGGCCGGTGCGGCCGCGCCCGGGGCCGCTCGCGCCCTACGACGTGGTGGGGCCGGTGTGCGAGACCGGCGACACCTTCACCCGCGACCGCCGGCTGCCGCCGTTGGCGAGCGGCGATCTGGTGGCGTTCATGAGCGCCGGCGCCTACGGGGCGGTGATGGCGAGCGAATACAACAGCCGCCCGCTGGTCCCCGAGGTGCTGGTGAAGGGCGACGCCTGGGCCGTGGTGCGCCCGCGGCCGACCTACGAGGAGATGCTGGGCCGCGATTCGATCGCGCCCTGGCTTTCCAGCTCGGTGAGCGCCGCAACGTAGGGCAGGCCGCGGTAGGCGCCGCCGAAGTCCATGCCGTAGCCGACCAGGAAACGGCCGGGGGCCTCCCAGGCCACGTAGTCGGGCGTCACCGCGCGCGGGCGGGGCCAGGGCTTGCGCGCGAAGACCGCGGTCCTCACCGAGGCCGCGCCGGCGGCGCGGATGTGGCTGACCGCCTCGCCGAGGGAGAGACCGGTGTCGAAGACGTCGTCGATGATGAGGGTCGGGCGTCCGGCCACGGATCGCTGCAATCCGGCGCGCACTTCGCACCGTCC
>Ga0070730_10003965_pt1 | contig 13132 bp, 10 predicted proteins | sample Coa_R1_3_FD_66447 | JGI IMG/M metagenome (GOLD analysis project Ga0070730, IMG submission 66447) | Surface soil microbial communities from Centralia Pennsylvania, which are recovering from an underground coalmine fire - Coalmine... | ecosystem: Environmental > Terrestrial > Soil > Unclassified ...
TAGAGCACGCGCGTGGTCGAGACGGAGCGTACGCGGTCAATCGCCGTCTCGGCGGCGCGTTCACGGGCAAAATCCTGAACATCGTGCATCTGCTGGATTGACGGCTCCCCGCGGCATCGGGGCGGTCGAAGCTGCTTCGGCAGCATAAAGGGAGGGTAGCGACATGGCGACGAACCACGACCCGATCACCGGATGGCTCGCCATCAACGACAGCAGCGAGACCCCTGACGCCCCGGCTCCGAATGTCAACGCGCCGGTCGGGAATGGGATCGGGGATGGCAAGCCGGTCTTTTTCAGCGGACCGGAGACCGTGCATCTGACCGAGGCGCAGGATCTTTCGTCGGGCAGTCTGACGGCCACCGGTGACCTGTTCTTTAAGGACACCAGTCGGCCCGATAACCTCAGCTTGTCGACCACCGTTACGGCGTCGCTCTCCGATGGCCGCACGGTGCCGTTGTCCGACGCAACCTTGCTGGCGGCGCTGACCACTTCGCTCAAGGAAAACCCCGGCGACGTTCGGGGCGAGATCGATTGGAACTTCTCCCTACCCAACGGCGCCGTGAACTTCCTCAACGCCGGCGAGACACTGACGCTGACCTACGACATCAGCGTGACCGATCCGGCCAACGGTACGGCGACGCAGGCCGTGACCGTGACGGTCCTCGGCGTCAATCATCCCCCGGTTTTCACCAGCGGTCCGGAATCGGCTTCGGTTGCTGAACTCGCGGACACCACCGGCTCGCCCACGCTCGACACGACACCGACCGGGACATTGACGTTCACCGACCAGGACATCTCCAATACGCATACGGTCGCAGTTTCCGTCGCCTCGGAGACCTGGAGCGGCGGTTCGAACATTCCGGCGGCGGCGCTCGCCGATCTGACGAATGCGCTGGCCACAACGCTCAACGATTCGACGGGCACCGGCTCCGGCAGCGTGAACTGGACGTTCAGCATCCCGGATAGCGATCTCGACTTTCTCGCCCAGGGCGAAACCTTGACGACCGTCTACGACATCAAGGTTTCGGACGGGAGCGCGACCGCCGACCAGCTCGTCACGATCACCGCGGTCGGGGCCAACGATCCCGTGACGATAACCAGCGGCGCCGAGTCCGGGACCGTGGCGGAGCAACCCAACGCGACGGGATCGTCGACATCCGATACGTCGGCTCCGGGAACGCTGACTTTCACCGACGCCGATCTGAGCGACACCCACACGGTCGCCGTAAACCTCGATTCAGCAGTGTGGTCGGTCAATCCGTTCGTTCTGCCGTTCCAAACGCTGACGGATTTGCAGTCGGCCTTGGCGACCACGCTGAACGATTCGACCGGCACCGGTTCGGGCAGCGTCAACTGGAGCTTTAGTATCCCCGACATGGATCTCGACTTCCTCGGCGCCGGTGAAACATTGACGGCGACCTACGACGTCACGGTCTCGGACGCGGCGGGGAGCACTTCGACCCAAAATGTGGTCATCACGATGACCGGCGCGACAGACCCGCTGGTCGTGAACCCGGCCACCAACTCGGTTTCCGATACCGCGGCTACCGACGCCGGCTCCGTCCTTGGCGCTAGGAACCTGATGACTGACGGCTTCGTCAGCACCGCCGACCTGAGCACGTCGATCAGCGTAACGGCGGTCGACGGCCAAGCCGGCAATGTCGACAATTTTGTTGCCGGAACCTACGGCGATCTGTTCGTCGACGCGAGCGGTTCCTATTTCTATGTCGCCAACTCTGCCGTCGACGCCTTGCAAATCGGCGACAATGTGACCGACCAGTTCAATTTCACGGTCACCGACAGCTTGGGCCGCACCGAGACGACGACGCTCACCTTCGATATCGCCGGTGCCGACGACGCGCCGGTCATTACATCGGCGGACGCCGTCGGTGCGATGACCAAGGACGCCGGACCGAGCACAATTGTCAACGGCGGATTTGAAACCGGTACTCTTTCCGGGTGGAGCGCCAGCAGTTCGGTCAGTGCCGCCGAATTCTTCCTCGGCGGCGAGTTCGGCAATTGGGTTGCTTTGCTGGGGCCAGGCAGTTCGCAGTCGCTGTCGCAGGCCGTCGCGACAACTCCCGGACAACAATACACGCTGAGTTTCGTCGTCGACGGCGATCCGGATGCGTCCTCGAGCCCGCTGACCGTCACGTGGGACGGCACCACTATCCTCTCGCTCGACCAGGTCCCGCTCGGCTTCACCCAATACACGTTCACCGTCACCGGCGATGCGTCCGCAGCAACGACGGCGCTCGGTTTCAACTATAGCGACGACGGCAGCGGGATTCTGCTTGATCAGGTGGCGGTCAATCCCGACACCAACCCGGCAACCGAAAGCGCGCAAGGAGCCATCAATTTTACCGACGCCGAGACCGGCGACACCCATGTGGCAAGCTTCCAGCCCAACGCCGACGGCTACGTGGGCACGTTCTCGCTCGATCCCGTGAGCGAGGTGCCGGGCACCGGTTCGCTCGAATGGCACTTCACGGTCGATAATTCGGCGCTCAGTTTCCTATCGCAGGGCCAGACGCTGACCCAAGACTACTTGGTCACGATCACCGACGAGCACGGCGCCTCGGTTACCCAGGACGTGACCATCGTCATCAATGGTGCCGGTGATCCGCCGGCCTCGTCCTCGTTTATGGTATCCGATCCGGGCCCGTCCTCGTCGATGGCATCGCAGCCAGCGCCGTCGTCGTTCATGGTGTCGGACCCGGGGCCGTCCTCGTTGATGGCATCGCAGCCAGCGCCCTCGTCGTTCATGGCGTCGGACCCAGGGCCGTCCTCATTCATGGCATCCGATCCGGGGCCGTCCTCGTTCATGGCGTCCGACCCAGGACCGTCCTCGTTCATGGCATCCGATCCGGGGCCGTCCTCGTACATGGCATCCGATCCGGGGCCGTCCTCGTACATGGCATCCGATCCGGTCGGGGCGGGCAACTGGCTGACGCAGGCCATGCAAGCGCCCCCGAGCGGCGGGGCAGGCTGGCTGACACAGGCCATGCCAGCGAGCGGCGCGGCAGGCTGGCTGACGCAGGCTATGCCAGCGAGCGGCGCGCTGGCGACTGGTTCGGGCCCGGTCTTCGGCATCGAAAGCGAACCCATCGGCGGGACGACGTCGGTTGCGCCCTTGGCAATGCCGAATCTTCAGACCCACACAGCCTGAGAAGCGAGAGATTAGCTCCGCCCCTGCTCCTTGGCGATCATCCAAAAAATGGGTGCCTCGATTTTCGGGCGCACCCCATTTTTTGATTTATGATCTAAACGACCCGTGACCCAGGATAAATGCGGCAGCTTCGGGCAGCGATTCCGCCACCTTGTCGGGAAAGTTTGCGCCATCCTGTTTGTAGCCGTAATCGATGAAAATGGTCGAGCACCCGGCCGCACGGCCAGCCGCGACATCGCGCCAGCGGTCCCCGATCACAAAGCTCCGCGCCAGATCGATGCCATGTTCGGCGGCTGCCGCGAGGATAAGACCTGGCTTCGGCTTGCGGCACTCGCAGCCGGCCGCGTCGTTATGGAAGCAGGTCTTGATATCGTCGACCGGCAGCCGCGCGCGGACGATGTCGTGCATGGCTTCAACCGTGGCGCGCTCGGTCAAACCGTTGGCGACATCCGGCTGGTTGGTGATCACGACGACCAGGTAGCCGTGCTCCTTGAGCTGCCGCACCGCATGCTCGACACCGGGTAAAATGCGAAACTCGGTAAGGGTCGTGGGCGCCACCGGACGGCCATCGCGCTCCAGATTGGCGTTGATGACGCCGTCACGATCGAGGAAAACAGCGCGCCGCACCTGCGATCGATCCTCGGCGAAGATGTGTGAAGCGTCTGCGCCACGGCGCCTGCTGAAGCGCTGGTTATCCGCTTGCTTTGTCGGCCCGTAGCTCTTGCGGCGGCGGCTTGTGGCCGCCGAGCAGGTTGCCGGTCCAATTATCGAGGCGATCGATCAGATTGTAGTAGGTGTATTCGGGCGAGTGACGGATCAGCAGGCCGTCCTTGATCTCTTCGTTGTACTCGTACTGCGCCCAGCCGTTGCAGCCCTTGCAGAACGGCACCTTATCCCACTGGGCGGTCTCGTGGTAATAGCGCGCCTTAGCGAACTCCTCGCCGTGCCAAACGGCTTCGACGCCGTTCTCGAATACGTTGCCCATGTCGGTGGCGCGCACGCCGTCGAGGCAGCACAGCCGGACGCTGCCGTCATTGTGCACCGGCATGGTCTTGTAGATGACCGCGCAGGGCACGCGCTTCTCCGGCTCGATCATGTCCGGGAACGTGCCGTTCTCGAACACGATGCCCATGCGCACCACGTCGACCACGCCGACCCAGCGGTCGACGAACGCCTGCTCCTCGTGGCGATTGGTCCCCTGCGCCGTAAATGAGACGCCGACCCGCGGGTGCTCGCGGTCGCCGCGCACGCGCAGCATGCGGAATACCGCGGCCTCGATCTTGGCCAGCTTGTCGACGCCGCGCACCTTCTTCAATGTTTCCGGCGTGGTCGAATCCAGGCTGAACATGATGGAATCGACCTTGATCTGGCAGAAGAATTCCGCGAGGTCTTCGGTCAGTGTCAGGCCGTTGGTGTTCATCGCGATGGCGATGCCGCGCCGCTTCATGTCGGCCAGCACCTCGCGCAGGTTCGGAATGAGCAATGGCTCGCCGTAGATGCTCGGCGCCACCATCGGCTGTCTGGTGGTAAACTCGTCGAGCATCTTGCGGGCGGCATCGAGATTCATGATGCCTTTGAGCGGATCGATCTGATCGTCGTCCTCGAGGCCCCATACCGGGCACATGTGGCAGCGCAGATTGCAGCGGGTGGCGAAATCGATCAGCAGGCGGTCCGGCATGTCGGGAACCGGCAGCGGCTGCCAATTGTATTTGGGATCGACCCAGTCAGCCTTGGACCAATCGCGCATCGGTTACCTGTCTCGCGCCGTTTTGCGCCGATTCGCTGAAAAAACTGTCAAGCTTGCACCGCCTTTATAGCGGGGCACGGAGGAGTGGCAAGCGCTTTAGGCGGCAAAGGGGCCTCATGCGCGCCGCGACCGATTGGTTCCGCAGGCCTAGTCGAGCTCGAAAGCGTCCTTGTAATCCAGTTTCAGCGCCGGGTTCTGCTCGTGCTTCTCAAGCAGACAGTTGCCGACCACCAGCGTCTCGATCTCGGTGCCCATGAAGCAGCGGAACGCATCATTGACGTTGCAGACGATCGGCTCACCGCGCACGTTGAAGCTTGTGTTGACCAGAACCGGGCAGCCGGAAAGCTCCTTGAAGCGGCGAAGGAGCGCGTGGAAGCGCGGATTGGTTTCCTGATGCACGGTCTGCACGCGCGCCGAATAGTCGACGTGCGTGACCGCCGGAATATCGGAGCGTTGTACATTCAGCTTGTCGATGCCGAACAATGCTTGCTCCTCCTCAGTCATGGTCCGGCGGTGCTCTTTGCGCACGTTCGCCACCAGCAGCATATAGGGCGAATCGCAGTCGAGCTCGAACCAGTCCGCTACGTCCTCGCGCAGCACGGCAGGCGCAAACGGACGGAAGCTTTCCCGGTACTTCACTTTCAGATTCAGCACTTTCTGCATGGCGGGCGAACGCGCATCGCCGAGTATGGAACGATTACCCAACGCGCGCGGCCCGAATTCCATCCGACCCTGCATCCAGCCGACGGCCTTGCCGTCGCTCAGCGATTGCGCGGTGCGCTCGATAAGCTCGTCGTCCGGCAGCGTGATGAAGCGGGCACCCTCCGCCTCGAGGTCCCGTTGCACCTGGACGTGGTCATAGCCTGGGCCAAGATAACTGCCCTGCATACCGTCGAGCCGATTGGCGCCGATTACTCGCTCGGCCTTTTGATGCAGATAATAGGCCGCCAGCGCCGCGCCGATCGCGCCGCCGGCATCGCCGGCGGCCGGCTGGATCCAAATGTCCTGATAGATTCCCGCCGCTTGAATCTTGCCGTTGGCGACGCAGTTCAGTGCGACGCCGCCGGCAAGGCACAGATGCTTCATGCCGGTCTCGGCGCGGATCGAACGGGCAAGCCGCAGCATCGCCTCTTCGGTCACCGCCTGAACGGACGCGGCGATGTCCATATGAAACGGCGTCAGCAGTTGCTCGGGACGGCGCGCCGGCGCTCCGAACAGCGCGTCGAAGCGCGCGTTGGTCATCGTCAGGCCGGTGCAGTAATCGAAATAATCCTGGTTCAGGCGAAACGTGCCGTCCGGGCGCAGATCGATCACCTTGTCCAGAATCGTTTTGACGTATTTTGGCTCGCCATACGGCGCCAAGCCCATCACCTTGTACTCGCCGGAATTGACCTTGAAGCCGGTGTAATAGGTGAAGGCCGAATAGAGCAGGCCGAGCGAGTGGGGAAAATGCAGCTCTTTATGGATCTTGAGATCGTTGCCCTTGCCGACGGCGCATGACGTTGTGGTCCATTCGCCGACGCCGTCCAAGGTCAAAACCGCCGCTTCCTCGAACGGCGAGGGAAAGAACGCCGATGCCGCATGAGCCAGATGATGCTCGGTGAACAGCAGATTTGAGTTATTGTAGCTCGGCGCGATTTCGCGCAGCGCCTTGGTCAGCAAGCTCTTCTGAAAAAGCTTTTCACGCAGCCAAAGCGGAATTGCCATATTGAACGACTTGAGGCCCTTCGGCGCAAACGCCAGATAGGTTTCGAGCAGTCGTTCGAATTTGATGAACGGCTTGTCGTAAAAGACGACGAAATCAACCGCGTCGAGCGAGCACTTGGCCTCTGCCAAACAATATTCGATGGCGTGGCGCGGAAAGCCGGAATCGTGCTTCTTGCGGGTAAAACGCTCTTCCTGCGCGGCCGCGATAATTTCGCCATCGGCGACGAGCGCGGCCGCACTGTCATGATAGAACGCGGATATGCCGAGAATACGCATCAGGCACTGTGCTCGAAGCCAACTGTTCTCGACGTCCGCATGGATCAAAACTGCTCGCGCATGCTTTCGCCGGACGGCCCCGGCGGCTCGCGCACGATCCAGTACGAATCGCCGTTGCGGGGGCCGTGCCGCCGCAGCGTGTCTTTGCCGGTAAGACGCATCAGCAGTCCGACCGGGGTGACGACCAGAAAGAACAGCAGCGCCATGACGATGGGGGTGACGATGGCGCCGAGCAGGAAGCCAAGCTTGGTCCAGGCGCGATTGGGCCAATGCAGAAGCGTCGGCCTCAATAGCGCGGCCGCCAAAAACACGGCGGCGATCACAAGTTCCAGCGGCCACGCGCGGCCGGCACGCCACCAATTATGCAGCGCCAACAGGGCAAAGAATCCGGCGAAGACCAGACCAAACGAGCGATCGCTCGAGCTTGCCGCCGGTTCGTGGTGGGATCGGCGGAACTCGTGATGGTCGCCGATACGGTCCATCCCAGGCCCCCTTTGACCTCTCCTCCGCTTCCGTAACATTGCAGGTTTGGCGAGGCAAACGATTTGGCTGCAGCTACTTCGAAACTGGCAGAGCCGGTACGTACCAGAATGCTGCAGATGCCCAATGCCTGGGGAACCGGCCCGGCCAATGCCAACGACCGGCTGGAGCGCAACTGGCGTGGAGGTCGAAATATTCGCCGGCGGTGAACAGCGGGGCGGCGTCAGCGTCGAATGAAATTGCGGCGCGCCCGGTTCCAACGACCATAGGCGAGACCCAATCGCCATTGGGCCCGGAATGCCCGATCACCGCATAGGATGACCCTCCTGTATCGCCTTCAATCTGGTGGCTGACAGCAACGCGGCGAAGGTAGAAATTGCCTTCGGGGAACTTTCCGGCGCCGGGCGCGGCAAATCCCGGCGCCATTTTCCAGTCGCGGTTGGCGTCGAACGGAAGCAGCTGATCCTTGCCGTCGCAGGAGACGCTCAGCGACTGGTAGCCGAAACTCTTGAGGGCACTAGTGCTTTGGCCATGGGCGGGTATGAGCGAGATCAGCAACAGGAGAATGAAATAAGCGGTCAATCGGGTCACGTCAGCTCACCGAAATCTAACGCGGCACCGCCGAGACGGAAGATGCCGGGACAGCCGCGGCACGCCCCGGCGGAACGACCGGCACCGCCTGCTCGCCGTCGTGGGTGCGGATGCGTTCGAGTTCATCAATAATCTGATGCGCCATCAAGGCATAACCGCGCGGGTTGAAATGTCCCCATTGTCCGCGCACTGGGAAGTACTGCGCAGGATTGCCGCCGGACCGCAATGCGGCGTCGACGTCCACGATCGGCAATCCAATTTGCCGCACCGCCTCGAGCACGCGCAGGCGCCAAGGCGGAATGCGTCCGTTGTAGTCATCCCAGTTCGGAATCATGACGAAGACAATGCGGCCGCCCCAGGCGGCGACGCGGCGTTTGGCGATCTCCATGACCTGCCCAAAAATGCCGATGTCGTCCTCGTCGGTCTTGAGCGAGAAGAGGTCGGCGCCCAAGAGTTTGCGGACCAGCGGCAGGTTCTCATCGAGCTTGCCTTGCCACGCGTCTTGAAGATCCGGCCTGGTTTCGAATTCACGCTGCGGACCGACCCAGGCTTGCGACTTCCAGAACGCGTCGACCTCGGCCTGGCGATTTATAAGGTTCTGCGAAAAATCATCATTCAAATACTGCAGCAGGAACGCGCTGCGCAGCTCCTTGTCTCTGAGATCCGAGATATCGTTGCCGTCGAAATAGAGCCACAGCACGATTTTCGGTTTGAATTGCTCGCCGTATTCCTTGAGGGTCGCCAGCGCCAGTATCGGTCCGTTGCCGCCGTTGCCGACGGTGCTCGTCGGATATCCGGCGCGCCGCAAGACCGCGGCCACGTTCTCGCTTTGATGGACGCACGAGCCGTGGGCAAACGAGTCGCCGACGATAAGGATGCGATCAGGATAGGCGTAGATCGTGTCGTCGTTATTGAAGCCGTAGCGGTCGGTATGCAAGATCGGATAATCGCGCTGATCGCCTTCGTTGCAGCCGAGCGTGACCGCTCGCGATTTGCTGCCTAAGGGCAGGAACGGCGGGAGACTGCCGTTTCCGATCAGCGGTAGGAGCGGCGGCGGATTGTACATCGTCGCGATGCCAATCCCTGTCGCGGCAATCGCGGCGGCGACCTCATTGCCATCGCGACCGTCCGGTGGGCGCGGCGACGTAAACCCGGCCTCCTGCGCGGCGGACGCGCGCGGCGCTTGGGCTTGCTGGCGAAACAATTTGGTTTCGAGGATGGCCGCAAAACTGCGGCCGCTGAGCTTGAGCGCATAATTGCCGGCAACGAAGCTCAAGCAGATGGCGGCGGCCAGCAACGCGACGTTCCGCCTGACCTCGAAGGTCGCCACCAGGCTCATCGCCAGCGCCGCCGCCGCGGCTGTGATGATGCCGACGATGACGGCGCCCGCGTCGAACCGGTAGCCGACCTTATGAAGGTAGTGCCCGCCGGCATAGAGCAGCGCGGCCGCGCCTATAACGATCACCGCGTTGACGGCGCGAGAGGCCAGGGCCGCAGGTGCGATTGCAGGCTTCATTCGAGGCGCTGATTGATTGATCGCCCGGACCGGTAACACGCAGGGTTCTGCGAGGCAAATCGCGCCGGCTGGCTGCTTTTATTGTTCCGACATCGCTGCGCCGTTGCGCCAGCAGTTGCCGGAACCATTGCGCGACGTTAAGAGATGAGCGCCTGCGGCGGATGAAAAGTGCGGCCTTATCGGGAGGGGAATGCCGATGTCGATTGTGATCGAGTTGTGGCGCTTCATGCGCGTACGCAAGCGATATTGGCTGTTGCCGGTATTGATCATGATGTGCGTGTTCGGCGGCTTGATCGTGTTGACACAAGGCAGCGCCGTGGCACCGTTCATCTATACGCTATTCTGAGATCGCCGTTAGCGGCGCCGTCGCGGCTTCGAGCCAGGCGCGTGTCGGCGCGTCGACGAGCGGCGTCAGTACCGTACGCACGCGGGCGTGGTAGGCGTCCAGCCACGCGGTTTCTTCGGTGTCCAACATCGCCGGCTCGATCAGGCGGCGGTCGATCGGCGCCAAGGTCAAGGTCTCGAAGCCATTGAGCGGCTTTTGGGCGTCTGCCGCCGCCGCGGTTTCGCCGACCAGCACCAGATTTTCGATGCGGATGCCGTAGGCGCCGGTGCGGTAGTAACCGGGCTCGTTGGACAGAATCATGCCGCGCTTGAGCGGCGCCGAGCCGAGCTTGGCGATGCGTGCCGGCCCTTCGTGTACCGATAGATACGAGCCGACGCCGTGGCCGGTGCCGTGGTCGTAATCGAGCCCGGCGCGCCATAAAAATTGCCGGGCGAACGAATCGAGCTGCGCGCCGGTGACTCCGTCGGGAAACACCGCCCGCGCAATGGCGATGTGGCCCTTGAGCACGAGCGTGAATTTTTCCCGCACGCCGGCGTCGTTCGGCGCGCCGACCGCGACCGTGCGGGTGACGTCGGTGGTGCCGTCTTCGTATTGGGCGCCGGAATCGACCAGAAAAATCTCGCCGGGCGCGATGCGGCGGTTGCTGTTGCGGCTGACGCGGTAATGCACGATGGCGCCGTTCGGCCCGGCACCCGCGATGGTCGGGAACGATACGTCCTTGAGCAGGCCGGTGTCGCGGCGAAAGCTCTCCAGCGCCTCGACCGCGTCGATCTCGGTCAGGCGTCCGGCCGGCGCTTCGGCGTCGAACCAGGCGAGAAAGCGGACGAGCGCCGCGCCGTCGCGCTCGTGCGCGGCGCGCGCGCCGGCGATCTCGGTTGCGTTCTTCACCGCCTTCATGGGCGCGATCGGATCTGAGCCGCGCAACACTTTGCCACCGGCGTCGGCAACGCGCCGCGCGATCGCCTCCGGGCAACTCGCCGGATCGAGCAGCACCGTGCGTTTCTCAACGCCGAGCGCAGCGAGATCGCGCTCGAATTCGGCCGGCGCGCGCAGGTCGGCAAGCGCCCGTAGCCGCGCACTCACGCCATCGCCGAGCTTGCGCGCATCGACATAAAGCGCCGGCTGCCCGTCTTTGCGTACCAGCGCGGACGCGAGCACCACAGGCGTATGCAAAACGTCACTGCCGCGGATGTTGAACAGCCAGCAGACGTTTTGCGGATCCGGCACCGCCAGCGCATCGGCTTTGACTTTTTGCAGCTCGGCGCGCACGCGCGCGAGTTTTTGTTGGCTCTCTTCGCCGGCATATTTCAGTTCGTGCAGCTCGACCGCGCCGAGCGGCGCCGGCGGCCGGTCGGTCCAGATCGTGTCGATCGGGTTGTCGGCGACCGGCACGAGGCTGGCGCCGGCCGCCGCGCAGGCTTTGGCAAGCCGCTCGGCGCCGTCGACGGTGTGCAGCCACGGCGAATAGCCGAGTTTTTGGCCCCCTCGTAGATTGGCTTCGAGCCAGGCCGGCGGCAGCCGCTCGATCAAATGCTCGATCGTGAAGATTGCGCCGTCGACTTCCTCGGCCGCCTGCAGCTGATAGCGGCCGTCGACGAACAACACCGCGCGTTCGGCGAGCACGACGGCGAGACCGGCCGAGCCGGAAAAGCCGGTGATGAAGGCAAGCCGCTCGGCGCAGGGTGGCACGTATTCGTTCTGATAGCGGTCGGTGCGCGGCACAACGAAACCGTCGAGCCCGCGCCGGATCAGTTCGGCGCGCAACGCCGCCACCCGCGGCGCGCTGGCGCCGCGCTCGGAGCGGTCGTCGAACGATTGAAAGCGTGCTTCGAACATGGCTCGCAATGTAGCAATACCATCATCGGGAAGGGAGGGTTGCCGGCCGCGCGAACACCAGCGTGGTCCAGCCGTCGCAATCCATGCGCCGCTGCAGTGTGAGGCGATGATAGGCGGCGATAATGGCGCCGGCCTGCGCCGGCAGGATGCCGGAAAGGACGACATCTGCACCAGGCGCGAGGCATTGCGTCAGCGCCGCGGCAAAGCGCTGCAGCGGCGCCAGCAGGACATTGGCGAAGACGAGATCGAACGGCCCGCGGCGATGGAGGCGGCTAACGCCGTCGGCGCGCACCACTTCGATCATCGCACCGACGCCGTTCCTTCGCGCATTGGCGCGCGCCGCATGTACGGCCTGCGGGTCGATGTCGGTCGCCAGCACGTGCCGGCGCAGCGATCGGGCGGCGGCAATAGCGAGCACGCCCGAGCCGGTGCCGAGGTCGAGAATGCGGCGAATATGGGGACGCTTGCCTTGCGTGCTGCAAATCCGATCGAGCGCCAAGAGGCAGCCGCGGGTGGTGCCATGGTGGCCGGTGCCGAAGGCGAGCGCCGCCTCGATCTCGATGCCGATCCGGTTCGGCGCGACCCGCGCGCGGTCGTGGGCGCCGTGCACGACAAAGCGGCCGGCCGCGACCGGCTTGAGCCCGACGAGGCTCTGCTTGACCCAATCGGCAGCGACAATCCGGCTGAAGCGGAGTTCTGACGCAGCGATGCGGGCTGTCACGGCGACGTCACGCACTGCGTCGGCATCGACCGAGTGGCTCAAATAAAACGTCACCTGCCAGCGACCGTTGGCGGCATCCGCGATGCTCACGGCGGCTTCGCCGCCGAAGCGCTCGGCGAATGCGTCGGCAAGCCGATGCGCGGTGCGTTCACTGGTTTCGACGCTGGCCGTCAACTGGGTCGGCAAAGGTGATTGTCTCGACGAAGCCATTGGTAAGACAAGTTAGTTTCAGCTTATGCACCCAGTCCACAGGGCGTTTTTCTTTGCGGGATGTGGCAAGCCCGCAGGCCTTTCGTGCACTTCCATCCACGGCCTTATCCGCTGCTTTTCCACAAACTTTGCGCCGATGAGTCACGAGGTTGTCAACGGCGTGCGGGCCGGATTGGGCTAGCATGAAACCGAGCGCAGTGCTGGAGAGAATAATGAGCGGTATGCAGCGACGGGCGATTTTAGCAACGACTTTGGCCGCTGGCTTCGCGGCCGGCGGCTGGCTGGCTTTGCCCGGCGGCGCGTGGGCGCAAGGGGCGGCGCCGGATTACGCCAAACTCCTTGCCGCGCCGGACCGCAGCGACGCCGACCGCAAGGCCGACCAGCGCCGCGACCCGGTGCCGTTCCTGACATTGGCCGGCGTGCGTCCCGGCATGAAGGTGCTCGATATGGGCGCCGGCGGCGGCTACTCGACCGAGCTGATGGCGCGCGCGGTGGCGCCGAACGGCGTGGTCTACGGCCAGAACCCGGCCGAC
>Ga0070730_10003966_pt1 | contig 13130 bp, 12 predicted proteins | sample Coa_R1_3_FD_66447 | JGI IMG/M metagenome (GOLD analysis project Ga0070730, IMG submission 66447) | Surface soil microbial communities from Centralia Pennsylvania, which are recovering from an underground coalmine fire - Coalmine... | ecosystem: Environmental > Terrestrial > Soil > Unclassified ...
TGTAGTCGGGGCCGTAGATGATGCCCAGGTACTCGCGCCCGCGACACTTGACCGCAGGCTGCGCGAGGCCGCGCGGCCCGCGCACGATGAAGTCCAGCGGCTTGACGACCATGCCCTCGCCGCCGCGCCCGGTCATCTCCAGCCACCAGTCGGTCGCCTCGGCGCAGGAGGCTTCATCCAGCACATCGACCACGAGATGATTGGTCGCTAGGAAGAGCGGGTCGGCTTCGGCCAGCCGCGCCAGTTCGGCCATATGCCAGAGGTGATCGCGGTCCAGGTGCGTGCGGCCCTCCGTCGCCAGCAGGTGGAACGGCGCGAGACACACGCCCTCCAGCCCGTTGGTTTCCCAGCAGTAGGCGCGATAGGCGGCGGCATAGAAGCCAAGCGCCTCTTTGCGCGCCCGCAGCCGCTCCAGCAGCGGCTCCAGCGCGATGCCACACGCCACCGCCGCTTCAGTGGCCGCAATCGCGCCGGACAGCGCCACCTCGCCCGCAGCGGCCACAGGCGCGTATTGGCCGCGAATCAAGCCCTGCGCTTTGGCGCTCCAGGGCAAGAGTTCGGCGTCCAGGCAGGCCCAATCCGTCTGGAAACGCTCCCAAAAGCCAGCGGCTCCCAGCGCCGCCGAGACGCGCGCGATCAGTTCTCGATCAAGGGCGTCATCATCGAAGAACCGGCGGCCTGTGCGTGTATAGCAGACGCCGATTGGCCCCTCTTCTGGCACGCCAAAGCGCCGCCGCGCTGCCTCAATGCTGCGGCAGACTACCAGCACTGCCCGGCTGCCCATGTGCTTTTCTTCGCAGACGACGTATTGCCCATGTGTGCTATGCTCTCCAGCAGGAGCAGAACTGGCGGAGGCTTCATCACGAGCTGCCCCTTATCCAGCACATCATGGGCGATCAACTCATCGGCAAAGGCGCTGTATTCCCCGACCCAGGCGGCGCGCTCCTCCGCAGGCAGGGCGTCGATCTGGGCCACGCTTTCGGGCAAGCCGTGCCTCATCTGGACGTTGTGGCCCTTCAGATGGCGCAGCAGCTTCATGTCGTGGTTGCCCGGCACACAGAGCGCCTGCCCGGCTTTGACCATGCGCAGAACCAGCCGCACGGTCTCGACGACCTTGGGACCGCGATCCACCAGATCGCCCAGAAAGATCACCTTGCGGCCATCAGGATGACGCAGCCCAGCCTGATCGTCCGGCTGGTAGCCAAGCCGCGTGAGCAGGTCGCGCAGTTCATCCAGGCAGCCATGCACATCGCCGATAATGTCGAATGGCCCCGTCTCGCCGCGTCGATCAGACCACAGCGGCGTGCGCTCGATGCGCGCCGCGTCGATAGCTTCCAGCGTACTCAACACATGGACGTAGCGGAAGCCCTCGCGCTCCAGGCCGCGCAGCCCGCTGTGCAGCGCCCTCAGATGGTTACATGCGGGCCAAACTGGCGTTTCTTCCAAATTGAAAGATTATCGCATTTTTCACCAGCTACATGTGTAGTCAGAGGAGATGAAAGTGTCTGTCTTAAACAGCAGTGGTTTCATGTAGCACTGGTGTTTTGTTCATATTCTGGTTAAAGGATATGAGGGTGGGTTGTATCAGGGTCAGCTTGTATCTCATTGCGAAGCATAACCCTGCTCATGTATCTGATAACTGGTAGTGCCCGCTCGCAACTATGGATGTCGGCAAGCTCATCTGCAACTAATGAGTCTCCAGTTGGATCCAGGTGAGCAACCGCATTACGAAGCAGGCTCCTTAATTGATCCAGTACCCTAGTAAACTTTTGACCAAGGTAAGGCTGGCAATCCTCTAGCGTCAGTGAATCAGAAAGGTGAATTGCTTTTTCATCTAACGGAATCTTCTCATCGGGAGGCTCAGTGTATGACCCTCCATCAGCTAGTATGGCCTGCCTGCGCTGAGTGCGTAGTTTATTGACCCCCTCAATCACCTTGTAAAAGCACAGCAGTTGGTAGAACACATTGGTTGCATTGGCTCCTTCCCGATAGGCAGCAAAGACCCGGCGATATTCAGGTTTTGAAAAGCCTCCAATGGCGAGGTCTAACACTTTGGCCTTTCCGATCACACCAAACACTGCTTTTCTGACCTCTGTTTTTTCTTCGTAGACCTCATAGCCAGTGATGTCTAGGGCAATATCATAGCGAAAACTCCACCAGCTAAGAATGGGCATGATTAAATTGTGTGCTTGGCTCTGAGCATCAAGAAAGGTGGAAGCAGTCACTCGGATTTGAGCGGTTGCGAGCGACATCTTTGCATTTGGCAGGAAAACTATTTCTGCCTCATCCTGATCATTACTTACCTTTACATTTAACCGACCCAGTCCTTGAGGGACGAGGAGTAACGATTCACCTGACTGCATGATCTTAGCCCAGTTGAGTTCAGTACGAAAATCCTCTTTGCCTGGAATTGTGAGAACAAAGGTAACACGATAGACCCCTGGGGAGCCTTCAGGAGAGCGAGGAATCGATGCCTTGGGATCTGATGGAGCGAAGTTGGGGACTACCACCAGAGACTCGCGCCGATTTGTATCTGGCCGCTCAAACTGTACTTGCAGGGTGGTAAGTGAGGAAGCGGTTACGCCAGACACCGCTGGACGACTTGATGGCTGAGAAGCAGTGTTTCTAGTTAGCACGCTGTTGTTAGTACGCTGCTTGCGAAGGCTTTTGTTAGAATGATGCTTGCGACTCAATTTTACTTTCCTCCACAACACCTTTTTAGATGAGCAAACTGTCAACATAGCCAACAACACTCATTGCGCTTTTAGTCGTTGAGGCGGTTTTCCTCCTGCTGCAAAGAGATACGAAAGCGCTCCATGAAGGCCAGGTATTCAGCGACTTGGGCTTCCAATCGGGCAATGGTTACTCCACAGTCCATATGTTCTTGAAGCAGCGCGTGGTAGCATTGGTGTGCTTGGTCACATGCGGCCAGGGCGGAGCGCAGTTCAGCTACGCCGTCTTGAGCGCCACGCTCGTCAGGCTGGAGGCGACATACAGGCGGTCGTTGACGTACTGCTCAAGCTGGGCGCCAACCGCCGGGCCGCGCACCAACCCGACCGGATCGATCTCCGTCAGGCAGGCGATGGTCAGGTGATCGTCGGCGACTTCGGGATAGAAGACCCAGACCTTCCCAGCGGAGAACTCGCGTTCAAAGACCGACTGCGGGTGCTTGCCCAGCAGAAAGCCAATCTCAGCGGCATTAGGCGCGTAGCAGGTCAGCGTAATGAGCATAGCATGCCCCCTATTCATCTCAAAAACGGGAACACATGCCTCTCATTGTCGCACGTCAGCCGCTGAGGTTCAAGGGCGAGATGAGGCTTGCTTCCTGCTCAGGAGTGCGGTTGATACTCCTGGGCGGCGCGCTTGCCCAGTTCGGTGAGCGGTGATTGCGTTATCGGTGTCTCGCTCTCCCGGCCCAGCCTGCGCTTCTGACCCATCCCGTCTGCGGGAGGCAGCAAGCGATTGACGATGCCCAGCGTCTGGGTTGTGATACCAGGGAAGAGGCCATGCAGCCGCGTCACGACCTGCGCCGACAAGCCCACCATCACTTCGGTATCGCCCCGGCGCGTGGCCTGCGCGATCTGGCGGGCAGCCCGGCGCGCGCTGATCGCCACAGGCGGCAAACTGGCCCCCAGACTGAACCACGTATACTCTTCCCGATGCCTGCCCTTAAAGATCGCGTTGACATGCGAGCCAGTGCGCATCAGCCCCGGCACGACAGTAACAACCTTGACGCCATCCTTCGCCAGTTCGGCATGCAGCCCCTCAGAGAAGCCAACCGCCGCAAACTTGGCGCTGGAATAGGAGAGCAGGTGCGGTACACTTACCTTGCCACCAATAGAGGTGATATTCACGATGCGCCCACTCTGGCGCATGCGCATCTGCGGCAAGACAGCCAGCGAGGTATAGACCGTGCCCCAGAACATTGTCCCCAGCGCCTCTTCAAAATCGTCCAGCGTCTGCGCCTCCTGCGGGCCAACCATGATCGTACCCGCGTTGTTCACCAGCACATCCACCTGCCCAAAGCGCGCCGTCGCCTGGTCGATCAGCCGCTCGGCCTGGGCGCGATCACGCACATCACAGGGCACAGCCAATACCTCAGCGCCCAGGTCGGCGATGGTATTCCGCGCAACCTGAAGGTCACGTTCATTGCGCGCGGACAGCGCGAGCTTTGCGCCCTGGCGCGCAAACTCCTGCGCCAGCGCGAAGCCCAGCCCACGCGAACTGCCGGTAATCACCACCACCTGCCCACGCAGGTCAATGGCCCGCAAGCGCCGCCAGAGCGCCCGGCCTGCCACGCCCAGCCCGACTCCGGCTGCGGCCCACGCTACAGGATTCCGTGTCAATATAGCAGACATCTCTCATCTCCTCTCATTGAAAACTCGCAGGCGGTGTATCCAGCCGTATCATCCGCCAGGAGTGGCGCCTGTACTGCCAGCCGCCATGCTGGCGAACGATTCTCCGCCCACCGTTCGCTGCCGGTGGCGGGCAGAGACAGCGGCAGTACAGGCGGAAGCCACATCTAGCAGAAAGGGGCGCATCACCCGCGCGCACTCTAGCGGCGCGCTGAACTGCGTGGTATGGGGCGCCCCCGGAATCACCACCAGCCGCCCATCCGGCAGCAGGCGCGTCGCCTCCTCGGCCCAGCGCTGCGGCGCAATGGGATCGCGTCCCCCGCGCACGATGAGCGTCGGCACGCGCGCGGCGGGCAGCTTCTCCTCGATATGGTCGGCCATCATGGAGCGCAGCGTCTGGATGGCTGGCAGCGGCCTCAGCCCTAGATAATCGCGCAGGAGCGTGAGCCGGAGCGCGAGCGGCTCCCGATGGCCGTCGAGCAGCCAGCGCCCCAGCAGGCGAATCAAGGGCCGCCCCTGCGGGTCCACTGTCGGCCCGATCAGCACAAGCCGCTCGACGCGCTCAGGATGCCGCGCGGCGCAGTCTACCGCAACCTGGCAGCCCATCGAATTGCCGATCAACACGGCGCGCTCCAGTCCAATTGCCTGCATCCACGCGACCAGCGCGTCGGCCAGTTCGGGTACGGTCAGCGCGTGCGCAGGCTTCTGGCTCTCCCCACAGCCGGGTAGGTCTGGCGCGTAGACAGGATAGGAACGCGCCAGGAGCCTGGCGGTGGGCAGCATCGTCAAGCTGGACACATTCAAGCCGTGAACAAAGATTAGCGCCGGATGTCCTGCCGACGCAGGCTCTGTGGAAACGCGCGCGTGGAGCATTCGCCCCTGCACGCGCGTCCAGCGGCTCTGAAAGTTTGCTACTGGCTGACTGATCGTCTGTCTCCTTCTTGTCCTATCTCCCTACAACAGGCGCTAGATTATCTCTCGCAGCCACATGAACCCTTGCCGCAGCAGCCCTCCTCTTCGCCTGGCTCGCAAGATGCGCTCCCGACGCGCCCTGGGGCGTAGCCACAGCCACCCAATAATTGCTGGAATCAAAGGGACGAGACCCCTGGTAATTTTGCGGCGCATACTTCCCCCTTTCGCTTCATACAATCCATTTCCTGATGTTCCGGCCAGTCCGCGACTTCTTCATCTGCCAGGAGAGGCGCCGTTGAGGAGTTTTTGCAGCCCTGGGGCGCAACCACAGCCAGCCCACAACCGCCGGGATGAGCGCCGCCATGCCTGCGGTTGCAGCGCGGCGCAGGCGTAGCTTGCCAGGCGAGAGCCAGCCGCCGGTCACGCTGTTCATCTCTGGCAGCGGCGTAAAGACATTGCCGGGCGTCGGTTCGGCGGGCTGATCCGTCAGGTGGGTTTTCTCCACCTGCCGCGCCATCACCCGCTCGGCCAATCCTGGTGAGAGGGTGCGCATGAACGTCAGCATCAGACCCCCGCCACCGACCACCACTTCTCGCTGGGGTTTTTGCGCGCACTTCACAATCGCCCTGGCAACCTGCTCGACCGGATAGACCGGCGGCATAGCCTGGACGGCGCGCCCGGTATAATTTGCCGCGTGCTGAAAAATCGGCGTATCAATGGTCGCGGGCAGAACCGTGCAGACGTGAATATCTTTGACATCCAGCAATTCCTCGCGCAGACTTTCAGACAGGCTGGCGATGCCGCTCTTGGTCAGGCTATAGGCGCTTGTATACGGCTGAGGAACCCTGGCGGATATCGATGACAGATTGATAAGCACACCGCTGCCCTGCTCGCGGAAATAGGGCAACACCGCCCGCGCTCCGTGAATCGCGCCGAACAGGTTCGTCTCAATCACCCGGCGATAGGCGTCCGGCGGCTCTTCGCCAAAGCGGCCAAAAAGCGTCACCGCCGCGTCGTTTACCCAGACATCGATGCGACCAAAATGCTCAATCGCCTGGCGCGCCAGGCGCTGCACCGCCTGCTCATCGGTCACATCGGTGGGCACATCCAGCGCCTGCGCGCCCAGCCGCTCGCACTCTGTCGCCACCTCGCGCACGGTGTGTTCGCTGCGCGCGGCCAGCACCACGCTGGCGCCGCGTCCGGCAAACTCCAAAGCGGTCGCCCGGCCTATCCCGCTGGACGCGCCGGTAATCACCACCACTGCATCCTGGAGCTTTCTGGGCATCTATCCCTCCTCAGTGATCATTTCATACGAAACCATCCTGGCTATTGGCTGCTTGTCTGGCTCTCAGGCGCAAAGAAGACGCCTGAGCCTCATCGTTCATTGCACCTACTAGGAGTGATGCAAGTTACATGCCCTTTGGAGACAGTGAGCCGCTTGCAGGCATGTGCTATAATGAAGTCATCCTGAGATCGAGGGCGCAGCAATGTTCATCTTCTCTTCCACACTACGCATGGTAATGCGGATGCGCGGGCTACCGCGCGGTCCATCGTCCATGCTGCTTGCTGCCTGATCGAAGCATACGAGCCGTCTTTTCAGGGCTGCCCAGCGTGGGTGGCCCTTTTTCTTTGTCCTGAAGCTCCCTTAGAAGGAGGCAACCATGACCATTCCCAGATTAGATGAACGGCATCCGCCCTGGTACGTCACGACCTCAATTCCTTACGTCAACGCCAGGCCGCATATTGGCTTTGCGCTGGAGGCCATTCTGACCGATGCCCTGGCGCGTTACCACCGGCTCAAGGGCGAAGATGCCTGGTTTCTTACCGGCACCGATGAGAACAGCTTGAAGAACGTGCAGGCGGCGGAGCGCGAGGGCCTGCCAACGCAGGCGCTGGTGGACCGCAACGCCGCACACTTTCGGGCGCTGCGCGAGCCGCTGAATCTTTCCAACGATGATTTCATTCGCACCAGCAACGACCCGCGCCATCTGGCCGGGGTACGCAAGCTCTGGGAAGCCTGCGCCGCCAGCGGCGACATCTATAAGCGCGCCTATCGCGGCCTCTACTGCGTGGGCTGCGAGCAGTTCTATACTGAAGATGAACTGGTTAACGGCCTCTGCCCGGTCCACCTGACGCCCCCGGAACTCGTTGAGGAAGAGAACTACTTCTTTCGCCTCTCGCGCTACGCCGACCGCCTACGCGACCTGATCGAGTCCGATCAACTGCGCATCGTGCCGCAGACGCGCAAGAACGAGGCGCTCAGCTTCATCCGCATGGGCCTGGAGGACTTCAGCATCTCGCGCTCGCGCTCGCGCGCCCACGAGTGGGGCGTGCTGGTGCCCGGCGACCCGCAGCAGGTGATGTACGTCTGGTTCGACGCGCTGGGCAACTATATCACCGCGCTGGGCTACGCCGACGATGGGCCGCTCTATCAACGCTATTGGGCGCAGAATCCGCATCGTGTGCATGTCATCGGCAAAGACATCCTGCGCTTTCATACGATCTACTGGCCCGCGATGCTGCTTTCGGCAAACGTGCCCTTGCCCACCAGCGTCTTCGTGCATGGCTTCATCACGCTGGAGGGCGGCAAGATCAGCAAATCGCGGGGCAACGTGATTGATCCGGTTGAGCTAACCGACCGCTACGGCACGGACGCGCTGCGCTACTATCTGCTCAGCCAGATTCACGCGACTGAAGATGGCGATTTCAGCCTGGAGCGTTTCATCCGCACCTATAACGTCGATCTGGCCGATCAGCTTGGCAACCTGCTCAACCGCGTCGTCAACATGGTCAGCCGCTACTATGATGGCGGCGTCCCCGCGCCCGGCGCGCTGGAGGAGATCGATCAACGGCTGGTGAGCCTTGCCGAAGGGCTGCGCGAGCGCGTAGACGCCGCAATGGCGCAATTTGCCCCGCACGAGGCGCTGGCAGCCATCTGGGAACTAGTGAGCGCGGCGAATAAATACGTGGCCGAGGTCGAACCCTGGACGCTGGCGAAGCGGCGCAAAGCTGGTCCAGAGAGCGCATCCGCCGAGCAGCGCCTGGCAACCACGCTCTATCATCTGGTCGAAACGCTGCGGCTGGTCGCGCACTACTGCGCGCCGTTCATCCCGGCTACCGCTGAAGGCATCGCCCGCCAGCTTGGTATCACGCTGGACGTGAGCAGCGCCTGGGCACAAGTCTCGCGCTGGGGCGGCTACCCGCCAGGCACGACCGTCCAGCCCGGCGGCGTCCTCTTCCCCAAGCTGGAGGCGCCAGTTGAGGCATAGCAGGACCATGCCGCCCTTGCATTCTGCCAGCCCAACCGTTATACTTGGCAGCGAACACCTCAGCAGACACCAGGAGCAGCGCGCATGATGCCATCCTCGCCCTATTGCCCCACCCGCGGCGCGGCCAACCCGCCGCAGGCCGCGTTTTGCTTTGCCTGTGGGCAGGCGCTGTCCACAGGCGCTGGCTTGCAAACCGGCCTCTTGCCCGCCAGCCAGTTGCTCCGGCAGCGCTACCGCATTCTGGCCCAGGTCGGCAAGGGCGGTTTCGGCGCGGTCTATCAGGCGGGAGATACGCAGTTCTGCGTCTATCGTGAACACAGCGGCGCGGTGCGCTCTCTGGCCTGGTCGCCCGATGGCACGCGCATCGCCTCCGGCGGGCTGGATAAGACCGTCCATGTCTGGCAGCCAACATGGTGAGAGCAGCCCACAAAATCGAAGATCGGCTGAACACTGTGTGTACCACCGCCCCTACTTAGCCAGCCAGGCGCGAATGGATGGGATATGCTCATCGTAGTGGCCGAAGGAATTGCCAGAAAGTATCTGCCAGGGAACCCAATCGGCGGGCATGTCCTTAAATTGCTGCGGGTCGGTGAAATCTTTGTCGGAGACGGCTTGCAGCGCTTCGAGCAGTTGCGTATAAACCTCCCGCTCTTCGTTCAGCACATCTTGCAGCGGGCGATGGCGGTTCTGCTCGAACACTGCCGCGTTGCGCTCATCCGTTGATACATTCCAGAGATCAGAGCCAACGAGCGCGCGGGCCTGTAAGACGCCAACCATCTCGTGTTCACCCCAGGCCACATGCGCAATAATATCTTTCACCGACCACTCGCCCGCTGCGCCCGGCTGGGTCGTGCGCGCCTCGCCAACTTCGGCCATCAACGCCTCCCATTCGGCGCGTTTGGCGCGCAGCGTCGCAAGGAATGTCGCCTTATCCATCCTCGTGTTCTCCTGAGATAAGGCTATGCAGTTTGCCGAGGAAATGCGTCCAGCCCTCGATATGCCCGGCGCGCTCTTCTTGATCTTCCCTGGTGTCTGCGTAGGGGCCGTGCGTGATGGTGAGCCGCGTGCCTCCCTCAGCCAATTTCTCAAAGAGAACGATGACATGCCTGATGGGCGTCAGTTCTGGCGCGCTATCCCACTTCCAGGTGAAGGCCAGGCTCTTGCCTCGCTCAATGGCGGTATAGTGGCCGCGCAGATGCCAACCCATGCCGGGCCAGGCCAGATGATACGCGCCATCGACGCGCAGGTCCATCTCGGCCTCTTGCGGCCACCAGCGCCTGAGCAGGTCCGGCTGCGTCCAGTAGTCGAAGAGCGCCGCTTGGGAATTGCCTGGGAACTCGCCCATCACGACCAGCCAATCGTTCTCTGAAGGAACCTGCCACACGGCGGGAGAAGAAGTGATCGTTTGATTGCTCATTCTGAATTGCTCCAGTTTCTTGTATACAGAGGCAGCGCGAGCCTGTTTGCTGCTCAATCTTTCTGCGCAAGCAGGAACGGGGCGCCCGGTCCTGTAAAGAGCCTGATGTGTTCCTCTGGCACGCCTGCCTGCCGCGCGAATGGCTCAAGGTCGCGCCGTACCACATCGACTCTCTCAAAGCCAGCCTCCAAGGCCAGTTGCCTGAGTTCGTCATCGGTGTAGAAGCGCAGCCGCGAGGCCATCGGTTCGGGGGCCGCTGGGGTTCCCCGCCACTGAGGATCGCTCCCCAGCGCGACAAGCCGACCGCCTTCTCGGAGTATCCGCTGGATTTCACGCAGCGCCGCAACCGGAGCAGGCAGGAATCCCAGAACACCCGTCATCGCAGCACAGGTGAAGGTCGCATCAGGAAATGGGAGGCGGTCAGCACTTGCTCGCCGGACGGTGAGACGACCCTGCGCCACCGCCTCGTGGTTGACCTCCTGGGCGAGTCGTACCATGTCTGGGCTATGGTCAACCGCTGCCGCGCGACATCCGCTTTTGAGCGCCTCCTTCAGCAGCGCGCCACCCCCGCAGCCTACTTCGATGAGATAATCGTCCGGGGTCAAGGCCAGTTCCGCAAGGATCACGAAGAAGTTGGGATAGTGGTAGAGCGGGTCACGATAAACGGCCCGCGCCTGGGCGCCTGATGGGCGACGAGCCTTTCGGTCGGTCAGCCAATTGCCCAAGCCTGCGGGAGCCGTCGCCTGGAGGAGCGGCACTGCGACGGCGCTGGCAAACCAGCCGACAAGCTCCGTGGGGGCGCCGATCAGGCCGCCCCAGCCGCGATGCTCCAGGGTCACCCGCGTGTTGACAGCACCCGGCTCAAAGTGCACCTCAACCCCCGTGACCTCTTCGCTCGCCCAATCGGCCTGTCGCCACCGGAGCCGGATCAATTTGCCAGGCTCCCACGCGACGACGTGGCCCACTTCGCGCTCACCCTGGACTACGCGCCCGTGCGGGCCTGCCTCGAAACCTATCCCGCCCTGGATAAGAGCAATGCCGAGTTCCTCGATAAGTACATCAAACGCCTCTGTGGGCGACAGTGCAAGGTCAATGCTGACACGCACAGCAGTTTGGGGGTCTTCCATCTGTTCTTTGCTCGCTTTTGATCAATATTCCTTGCTCAAGGAGAAAGCATTGTCCATAGGGCAAGTATACTTGAATATTTGTTCCACGTCAAGTCGCTGAAAGCCAGGCTGGAGCGCGCAGGTCTTCACTCTCCACGCCCCGCTGCGGTGAAGCTGCTGGTAAAGAGCGAGAGCAGTTGGCCGGGATCGGGCGCCTTCAACACCTCAATGTGGACGATCCATTTGATCCATTCCATGCCGCGATGGCCTGGGGCGACCAGGCGCAGAGGAAAGCCATGCGCGTAAGAGAGCGGCTCATCGTCGATGTGCGTCGCCAGCAGCGCTGCGCGCGCTTCATCTACTGGCAGGCTCCAGCGGTAACTGGTCACTGAGACGAAGCTGACATAGCGCGCATCCCCCTGGAGGCCAACGCGATCAAGGATGCGCCCGATACGGATGCCCCGCCAGCGTTGGACGCTGTAAAAGCCGCCTGTGCAGTCCAGCGTGGCTTCTAGTTCGTCGCCTAGCGCCAGTTCGTCATAGGTATAAGCGCGGGGAGCCTGGACGGCGCCGCCAATAGAAAGGCGCCAGGTCTGCGCATCGATTGGGCGCGGCTGGTCGGCTACCCAGCTTGAGGTGGGGAAGGCATTGCCGGTGTAGCTGCCCAGCTCGCGCGAGCCGGTGAAGCGCCGCTGGGCGCCAGAGAGGTTGAGCGCGTGTTCGATGGCTTGCTGCGCGGGCCAGAGCAGCGCGCCGCCTACCAGCAGCGCGCCGAACTGCACAAACCGCCGTCTGCCCAGCATATCGCGTTTGCGCAGGCGTTTGGCGCGAGCAAGCATATGGACCGCTATCGCCGCCGCGAGGACAAAGCCCAGAACAATATGCCAGTTCAACAGGTTGAAACCGGCGAAGTCCAGGTCGCCGCCTGCGGCCCACCAGATGCCCGACCCCAGCGTCACGACAACGAAGAGCGTCGCCAGCAGGCCAAAGGGGGTGCGGCGATTCCAGCGCCGGAGATGGACCAAGCGGGGCCAGACCCGCCGCAGCTTGCCCCACAGCAGGAGCAAGAGCCAGAGACCAGCCATGCCATGCAGCGCGAATATCAGCCAGTCTTCCGGGCGGCCACTAAACAGACTAATGACGCCAGTCGTGAGCGCGATCAGGGCGGCGCCCGCCAGGCTCCAGTCGGTGAGGCGCGGGGACATAGCAGACCATCCTTTGGCATGGAACGACAGACCCCCCAATGACCAACAGTCACTATACATTACGGTTGAAGGAACACTCCGCCTTTAAGGTCGGGATGCCAGCCGGGCCGTTTCCACAACCTCTTCCAGCGGAACCACTCTGCTCTCCTGCTCGGCGCGCAGCTTCCATTCAACCGCTCCTTTTGCCAGCGTGCGTTTGCTCACGACGATGCGGATGGGCAGACCGATCAGATCGGCGTCATTGAATTTGATGCCCGCCGATTCGGCGCGATCATCGTAGAGTACCTCCACGCCCGCTTTGCTGAGCGCCTCATAGAGAGCATCGGCGGCGCGGGTCACGTCGGCATCTCCGCTGCCCAGCGCACAGAGCGCCACGTGATATGGCGCGATGGACAGCGGCCAGCAGATGCCGCGCTCGTCATGCCGCTGCTCGACGGCCATTGCCAGCATGCGGCCCAGGCCAATGCCATAGCAGCCCATCAGCATCAGATGCTCCTGCCCATCTTCGCCCAGAAAGGTGGCGTTGAAGAGTTCGCTATACTTCGTCCCCAGCTTAAAGGCGTGCCCAAGCTCCGCGCCGCGCCGCACCGCCAGCACGCCGCCGCAGGGGGCGCAGGTTGCCCCCGCAAAAGCGGCGGCAATGTCCGCCCAGAGATCCACGCGAAAATCGCGCCCGGCGTTCACGTTGCGCAGGTGATAGTCCTCACGATTCGCTCCGGCTACAAAGTTCTTCCCCATCTGGAGCGAGGTATCAGCGACGATCAGCACCTGCTCGCCCTGGCCGACCGGCGAGGCGAAGCCAGCAACGACCGTTTCGGCTTGTTGCAACTCTTCCGGCGTCGCCAGATGCAGATCGGTGGCGTTCA
>Ga0070730_10003967_pt1 | contig 13126 bp, 11 predicted proteins | sample Coa_R1_3_FD_66447 | JGI IMG/M metagenome (GOLD analysis project Ga0070730, IMG submission 66447) | Surface soil microbial communities from Centralia Pennsylvania, which are recovering from an underground coalmine fire - Coalmine... | ecosystem: Environmental > Terrestrial > Soil > Unclassified ...
AGGCCGAGGGCGTGCTTGCACGGGAACTTGCGGGAGGGGCAGGTGCACTTCGTGGTCAGGTCGGTGAGGTCGACCTGGACCTGGTAGACGGCGGAGCCGGTGCAGAGGCCCCAGAGGGCGCGGTCGCTCTGGCCGAGGGAGGACCAGGGGCGGGGGGTGGCGAGCTTGCGCGCGGCGGCCGCGGCGCCGGGGTCCGGGGCAAGGGCGAGGACTTGGTCGGGGGTGAGAGAGGGCATGTGGCTGGCTGGTTACTTGGGTGGACCTGATCGGTCCGTCGGGCTCGTGTCGTGAAGACGTCTCGCAAACGATGGCTGTCGCCGCATCCACGCTCCCGCGAGCCCCGCTCCACAGGTCACATGTGGACACGCACCTCAACGCGCGCCCTTGCGCTCTCGCTCATGCTCCCAAGCGTCGAGGCGCCTTTGGGCATATCCCGAGATGGCCTTGTTTTCGCTGGCAGCAAGGCGCTCAAGTCGCCGTTTCGCATCGACCGTTCCGATGTCGGCGAGAGCCCAAATACACTTTCGCGCCAACCCGAGACAGTTGTCGTATTCGAGATAGTCGTGCTTCGCGAGCGCGGCCTCGAAAAGCGCGTCCACCGCTACGGGATCTCGCAGTTCCTGTAGGGCGCGCGCGACGTCCTCGTGACGTGCATGCCACGGCATCAACAATGCGCGAGCCAGGAGCGGCGCGAGATCCCCGGAGAGCCCCACTTCAAAGGCCGACGTCAGTGCCAACTCGAAGGCAAGGGGGTCACGAGCCGCCATCGCTTCGTCCAGTCTTGCCCTGGTGCTGTCCGGTGTAGCCATTCGCGCCCCCTCACGGCATGCGTTCGCTACGCCACCTGTCCCGCTCGGGCTCAGTCCCACCAGCAGTGGAGCGCGTCGCCGTCGGTCTCGGCCTCGTCCGCCGTCTCGCCCAGGCGCGCGAACGCCGCCCGCACCGCCTCGCGGCGGCTCGGAGCGACCTGGCCGAGGTCGACCGTCGGCCCTTCGACCGACACGCGGTAGTCGGAGCGCCCGGGGCTGACCGCGTAGCCGTACACGCGAGCCTCCGGGTACTCCTTCAGGAACGAGAGGAACTCGGCGATGGTCGGCGACTCGTTCTGCGCGCAGTCGGGGTCGTCGATGAGCGTGACGAGCCGGGACCCGTCGACGTCTTCGCAGCGGACGATCCCGTCCGAGGCGCGCTGGCCGGTGATCCTCACGAGCGCGTCGCGGCGCGCCACGTCGCGGTTCATGTCGCGAAGCATGCGGGCAGCGTATCCGTGCGTACGGTGCCTCGCCATGCCCCGGAGCTGCCCGAGCGGTCTCACGCGTCGCGCGTTCTAAGCACGCGCTCCAGACCGTGCACCGCGCGCCCGGGCGCCGCAGAGGCCCATGCATCGAGCGTCGGCGCAGGATCGACGTCGCGCACGGCCACGCCCATAGCGCGCGCGCTGGTCCACCCTTGAGGCGGCGCGTCGGCCCGAGTTCCTCCGTGCGCGTGCGGCACGCCCAGGCTGCACTGCTCGCAAAGCATGCGCACCTCGCCCCAGTCCTCGCTCGGCACGTCGAGCGCCCGGAGCCGCGTGCGCAGATCCTCCACGTCCTCGGGGCGCGGCGCCTCGACGGACGTGCTCCACGTCTCGTAGCGGGACGGCTCGAGCAGTACGAGCTCATCGAACACGGGGAGCTCGTGGCCGCCCAGGCGCCGGAACCCCTGCGGCTCGCCGTCGTGCAGGACGGGGTCACCGTACCGGCGAGCGGACGCCGGCAGCGGCACGCTGTCCAGCCGTGCGCGCGCCGGATCGATGCGCGTCGCCCACACGACCTCCGGCGCGCTGCGCGGGTTCAGGCGCACGGGTGTCGGCGACCGCCGCCCGAGGTCGATCGGCCCCTCGCCGTCCGGGATCGTCAGCCCGACCGCGCGCCATGCGCGCCGCGCTTTCGCCCACTCGCCCAGCGCCGTCGCCGCGACGCCGAGGTTCCAGTGCGCGCCCTCGCCGGCGCCTCGCGCGTCGATGGCGATCGCGCGCTCACACGCGTCGAGGCACGCCGCGAACTCACCGGTGTGCTTGTAGGCGATCCCGAGGTTGAACCAGGGATCGCACCACGACGGCGCGAGGCGCACGGCTTCGAGGTAGTGCGGCACCGCGTCTGCGTACCGGTCGTCCCTCGCAGCCGCCACGCCGCGCTCGTTCGCTGCACGCGCGCGCATCCTTTCGAGCATGACCGGGGCTCGAGCTTGTCACGCCCCGTGCGCATGCGCGACGTCCCCCGACAATCCGGGAGCGCCCGGCGGCCAGCGGCGCGCGCTCACGGCGTCGAACGCACGTCGCACCTCGGGCCGAGGGAACCCCATGCGCACGAGGCCCGTCGCCGCACGCTCGCAGCTCTCGGTCGCGTATCCGCGCTGGCGCGGATCGCGGCGCTCGCGGGTGCAGCTCGGGGGCGCCGAGGCTGACCGGGGCGCTGGGGCGCGTGGACGCGCTTCCTCCTCGACCGGGCAGCTCGGGTCGCCGAGTGACCGGCTCCGCTCGGCGAGCGAGCACCTCCGGTCGCCGAAGGATCCCACCCGCTCGTCGAGTGAGCGCGTCCCCCGGCGGAGCGAGCGCGCCCGGCGGCCGACCGACTGGCCCCGGTCGTCGAGCGGGCGCGGTCATGCCGTCGATGGACCGCGTCCGGTCGCCGAGCGAGCGGGGTTCATCCATGGAGCAACCGCGGTTGCTCGACGAGCGGGTGCGGTTGCTCGACGAGCGGACGCGGTTCCTCGGCGACCAGGCGCGCCCGGTCGGCCGGCGGACGCACTTCCGCGGCCGAGAGACGTCCTCGCTCCTCGGCCGGATGCGCCCGGTCGTCGAGGAAACGCGGTCATGCCATCGATGAACCGCGCTCGTTCGGCGAGCGGGCGCGGATCATCCACGGAGGATCCGCGGTTCCTCTTTGGACGGGCGCACTTCCTCGGCGACCGGACGCGGTTCCTCTTTGGGCGGACGCACTTCCTCATTGGGCCGACGCACTTCCTCGTCGGCCGGACGCACTTGCTCGGCGACCGAGCGCGCCCGCTCGGCCGAGGGACGCACCTCCTCGGCCGAGGGATGGCCTCACTCGGCAGCCGGAGCCTCCCCGGCCGGGACGCGGGAAATTCTCCGCCCGCCGCGAACCAACTCCGCTCCGGCCTCCTTCCGCGCCGCGATCTCGTTGAGATTTCCGCGCGCACGGCGCGTGCAATGGCCCTCGCCATGGCGGTCGGACGGCGGAGCGCGTGGCCACGAAGGGCGTCGCTCCTCGGCGTCGCGCTCGCGCTGGCGGCGACCACCGCGCACCCAGCGCGCGCGGAGACGACCGAGGTCGTGACCCTCGAGGACGGGACCTCGCTGCGCGGGGTCCTGCTCGAGCTGGTGGACGGCGATCACGTCACGCTCCGCTTGCCGTCGGGCGAGACGCGGCGCGTGGAGTGGGGCGACATCACCTTCTCCGCGCAGCTCCCGGGGGTCTTCGGCGCCGCGGCGATCACCTCGCCGCCGTGGTCGCCGCCTCGGGTGCCGCGGGAGCCTCCCCTGTCGGCGACCCCTCCGCACGCGCTCCCCGCGCCCGACGCGGAGACCGGCGCGGGCGCGGTCTACGCAGCGAGCGCCGAGGCGGAGCCGCGCGGCAAGCCCCCCATCATGTCGTCGCGGATCGCGCTCGGCGTGGACTCGGGCTACCGCGCGCCGCTCGGCCGCGTGGGCTTCGACGCCGCCTGGTATCCCATACGCTGGGTCGGCTTCGACTTCGGATACGGGCTCCCCGTGGACGGGCCGTCCACGACCGCGGAGAACCTCTTCGTCAGCTGGCCCCTCGTCGGGCCGCTCGAGATGGGCATCGGCGCGGGCTTCACGCAGAGCTTCGTCGCCGGCTCCAACGGCGGCCACTCGGGGGTCGTCAACGATCTGGACCTCGAGGCCGTGCATCTCAACCTGTTCGCGACGCGCGACTTCTCCGTCCGCACGGCGGTCGGCTACGCGTTCAACCTGAGCGGCGGCGACTATTGCGACGCGCACGCGAGCCTCTGCCCCGCGATCCGCACGCTCTACGCGACGGCGGGCCTCGCGTGGAACTTCGACCTCGGCGGGGGACGACGATGAGGCGCGCGGGACCGGTGGCCGTCGCGCGGACGGGTCTGCGATCGCTCGCCGGGATCGCGGCCCTCGGCGCAGCGTGCGCGGGCTCCGGCTGCACGGCGCCGTCCGACGGGCTCGTCGACGGCGCGGGGTGCGGCGATTGTACCGTCCTGGCGTCGGCGCAGCCCGCGCCCGCCGCCATCGTCGCGCAGGGGAGCGGCGTGTTCTGGATCGATCGCGGGGTCGCCACGGGGTCGAGCTACGAGTCGTACGGCGACTACGTCGGCGGCGCGATCCTCGCGGCGTCGTCGGACGGGCACGTGTCGGTCCTCGTCTCGTCGGTGGAGTCGAGCTTGCTCGCGGTCAGCGCGGCGGGCGTCTTCTTCGACGCGCGGGACCCGGCGACCGGCACGACGGCGAGCGTGCTGCGGATCGGGCAAGACGGCAGCGGCGCGGGGTACGTCGCGTCCGGGCTGTCGAAGCTCGTGCTCCTCGCGGCCGACGACACCAGCGTCTACTGGGTGGCCGACGCCCAGGCCTCCGGCGGCCGGTCGGCGACCGCGCCGACGCTGTTCCGCGCCGCGCCCGACGGCTCGAACGTCACGGTCCTCGCGAGTCTGTCGTCGCCCACGGCGCTCGCGGTGGACGACGCGGGCCTCTACCTGGTCGACGGCACGACGCTGGAACGGATGAACAAGGACGGGACGGGGACGACCCCGCTCGTCACCCTCGGCTCGCTCCAGGGCACCGCGGGCCTCGCGATCGACGGAACGTCCGTCTACTGGAGCGCGACGGGTTCGTCCTCGGGCGCCATCCTCGCAGCCGACGAGCAAGGCGGCGGAGTGCGCGTGGTCACGAGCGGCCTTCCCTCGTCCATGGCGGGCCTGGCCGTCCACGACGGCTCCCTGTACTTCTCCACCGTCAGCGCGAGCTTCGACAGCTCGAGCGACTCCGAGAAGGTGCTCGGACAGATCGACGCCGTCTCCGCGACGGGCGGCGCGCCCCGGCTGCTCGCGTCCTACGCGCTCTCCGCGGGCGCCTCCAGCAGCTGGGTGGTCGGGCTCGCCGCCGGCAGCTCGCGCGTGTTCGCGACCACGCTGGTGTCCGTCGCGTCGGGCGACCCCCAGGGAGCCGGCGACGTCGTGAGCGTCCCCGAGTAGGCCATCGGGGGTGTCCCTGATCCGGCGTCGGGCCCGCGGTATGCTCGGGTATGCGCCGCGCGGTCGCCAGCGCCCTGCTCGCCTCGGCCTGCGCGTGCGGGCGCCCCTTCGTCGCGCGCGACGGCACGCTCGTGTTCCCGGAGAAGGGCGCCCACGGCGCGTCGGTCTTGACCGCGAACGGCCTCGAGTTCCGTGACAGCATGGACATCCCGGCGCGGCTCGTCGTGCGCGATCCGTACGAGCCGTGGCGCGCGCCGGTGGGCTTCATCGTACCGGCGAGCGGGCGCTTCACGCAGACGAGCACCCCGGCGGTCGCGTCGCTGGAGGCGGCCCCGGGCCTGGTCGTCGCGATGCGGCCGAGCGACACGCGCGTGCCCTCGTGGGGCGGCGAGATGTTCGTGCGCGTCGACGTGGCCGCTCCCGCGGACGCCACGACGGCGGCGCGCTGGGGCGAGGATCTGGCGATCGTCGTCGACGGACGCGGGCGCGACACGCTCGCGCTCTGCGAGGCGGCGCTCGGCCAGCTCGCCGGGCGCGATCGCGTCGTCGTCGTGGACGCCGCGGGGGCGCACGTCGTCGTGCCCGCGATGCCCGCGTCGAACCGCTCGCTCGTCCTCGCCGCGATCGAGCGACGCCTCGCGGCCGCGCCCGCGGCGCCCTCCGGGCGGGCACGCGCCGTCGCGACGGCCCTCGCCGCGACGACCCGCGGCACGCTGCGCCGTGTGCTCGTGCTGAGCGACGCGGGCGACGCCGCGCGCGAGGAGGCCGTCGCGGGCCTCGGTGACGCGATGGTGCCGCTGGTGGCGGTGGCCACGCGCACGCGCACGCGCGGCGACCCCGCCGCGGATCTCGACGCGCGCCAGCGCGCCGTGCGCGACTTCGTCCCCGCCGCCGGGGCCCCCGCCTTCGGCGACGTCGTCCTCGCGTTCGACGGCACGCCCGCGCCGTCGCACGTGCTCGAGGCGTCCGGCGGCGACGCGCGCTGGGAGCTCGAGGGCGGCGAGCTCGGGCTCGGCGATCTGCGCGCCGGGGACGAGCGCACCGAGGTCGTGCGCGTCACGGTCCCGGCGTGGACGCCGGGCGAGGCCTTCACGCTGCACGCCACGGCGCGCTTCGCCGACCTCGCGCACGGCGGCGCGACGCGCGCGATGTCCGTCGCGATGCCCTGCGTCTACGACGACGACATCGAGCGCCTGGCCGAGTCGCGCAACGGCGACGTCATCGCGTACGCGTCTGCGCTCGCGACGGTGGCCCGCCTCGACGCCGCCTTCGCCGGCGCCGCGCCGACGCCGCTCGCGCTCCGTCCGCTCGCGCGCGTGCACGCCCGCTCGCTGGCCCTGCTGGCGCGCGACCGAAACGATCGCGCCGCCGCCGTGCAGGCTGCGCTGCTCGAGGCGCTGCTCGACGCGGAGCCGTGACGCCGAGCCTCGGCGCCGCCCGCGCACGCCGGGCTTGCGGAAGCCGACGGGCGTCGCGTCTCGAGACTCGATCCCGCGCTGGAGCCACCGCGCGAGTCAGCTATCTTCCCCGCCGTTGACCGCGACGTCGCTCCTCCTCTTCGCGGCGCCGTTCACCGTCGCCGCGCTGATCCCGGGCCCCGCGCAGACGGCGCTGGTCGCGCGCGTCCTGGCGCGAGGCGGGCGGGGGACCGCGCTGTTCGTGGCGGGTATGGTCCTCGGCAACGCCGTGTGGCTCGCGCTGGCGGCGTTCGGGCTGGGGGCGATCGCGGCGCGCCTCCACCCGCTGTTCGAGGCGATCAAGTGGGCGGGCGTCGCGTACCTCGTCTTCCTCGCGACGCGCCTCTGGCGCGCGCCCGTCGGGGCGCCGGTCGACGCGCCGCCGCCGCGCGACATCCGTGTGCCGGGGCTCGTCGCGGGGGCGCTCCTCACGCTCGGCAACCCCAAGGCGGTCGTGTTCTTCACGGCGGTCCTCCCCTCGGTCCTCGCGGTGGGCTCGCTCTCGATCCGCGACTACGTCGAGGTCGCCGCGGTGGGCCTGGCGATCGACGTCGCCGTACAGAGCGCGTACGCGGTCGCCGCGGTGCGCGCGCGCGGCCTCTTCCGCAGCCCGTCACGCCTGCGCGCGGCGAACCGCTCGGCGGCCGCCGTCCTCGTGGCGTCGGCCGCGGCGATCGCGGCGCGCGAGTGATCCCGAGTCACCCTGTCCGCGCCACCCTCCCGCCCTCCGCGCTGCCCTTCCTCCCATGGCCGACGAGCGTCCGCCCCGCGCGCTCTACGACGAGCTGCTCGCTCTGCCCAACGGTGACGCACCTGTCCCGGACAGCCCGCGATGCTGTCCGGGACAGGCTCGAGCGAGAAGGAAGAGGTCACCCGAGAGATGCGGAGCCGCTGGCTACGAGTGCGTCGCCGCTCCGCCCCCGTTCGTCGCGGGCGGCGCTGCCGGCGCGGGCGACGCGGCGGGGGCCGCGGTCGCCGACGCGGACGCGGTCGGAGCCGCCGCTGCCGCGGGTGCGCCGGCCGCCGCCGCAGGCTGCCCCGAGGGGATCGCCGCCGGCTTGCGCGGCTGGAGGAAGTTCGTCCCGGCCAGCTTCCCGCCGGCCACCGTGGTGATCGCCGTCTGCGCCTTCTTCATCGCCTTGACCTGCGTCTTCGTCGGCGAGCCCACGGGGGGCTTCGTCAGCGGGTGGCGGTAGGCGAGGAAGTCGGTGATGGGCTGCAGCGCGAGCTGCAGGTTGCCGTTCTGCACGGAGTAGCGCTTGAGCAGCTGGTAGTACTGCAGCGCCATGTTCCAGGCCTGGCTCTGGGACGCGAAGATCGTGTCGGTGACGACCTTCGTCAGGCTCGTGAGGTGATCGGCGAGCGGCTGGAGCACGCCCGCCTTGGCGAGCAGCATGAGCATCGTCGCCACCTGCATCGCAGGTGTCTCGAGGTCGTACTGCTGCGTGAGGCTGCCGATCTGGGCGACGTACTTCTCGCCGCCCTTGCGGAGCTTCGACGACCGACGCTTGTCCTGCGGCGTCAGCGTGGGATCCGCGAGGGCGACGGTGGAGTCGACCGTCGCGAGCAGGGCGACCGCCTGCGTGACGGCCGCCGCGAGGGCGGCGTTCGGATCGGGCGCCGGGGTCGGCGCGGGCTGCGGGGGCGGCGGCGCCGCCGCCGGCGGGGCGACGGCGGGCGTGGGGACGGGCGCGGGCGTAGCCGCGACCGGAGCGATGGAGGGCGTCGACGTCGAGACGGTGCTGCTCTTCTTGATGGTACGCATGATGGACGGGTCTCCTCGGAAACGCGGCGGCGCTCTGGCGCGCCGTCGACGTCTTGGACTCTGGACCCGATCGAGGCCTCGTTCCGTTTGCTCCAGCGGTTGCTCGTGGGGGTGATCCGGGCACCCGAGAGCAAACGGCGGAGCAAACGGTGAGCGTGCCGCCGCCTTCGGGGCAGCCGCGAACCTGGCCCGCTCGGCCGCGAGAGTCTCGCGGCAAGACCGGGAATCCAACGGGCAAGACGCGAGCGTCGTCGGGCAGGCCCCGCGAGAGACCTGGCACGAGCGCGAAGCCGCGCGCGCGGCCTCGGACGTGCCGAGGCAGGTCCGCGTCGTCTCCCGGCTTGCCTCTCTACGGACCGGGCTGGCCGGCGAATCGAGCCGGCAAGGTTGGCTCGTCGCGGCCCTGGTCTCCGTCCGGGCGGGTCACGACCCGCCCTTGCCCCAGGAGGTTACGCTCCAGCCTCCAGGCAACCGGGTCCGCCCCCGTCGGTCGAGCGACCGCGCAGTCGATGTTCGACTGTATCGGGGGAGCAGCCGCTCCCCTCACTCGCTTCGCTCGTGAGCCTCCCCACGTCGCCTTGCGGCGAACGACTTTGCTTCGCAAAGTCGCGGGGAGACAGCGTCTGCTCTCTTCGCGTCGTGCAAAGCACGACGTCGCCGAAGGCGTGCAGGGGAGGCTCGACGCGTAGCCGAAGGCGGAGCGGCGAGGGGGCTGCAAGCCCCACAAGAACGTTCCCTCCGTCGTCGCCGGCGAAGCCGACGAGGGACGGAGGCTAGTGCACTGAGGCCGCGATTCGCCTGCGAATCACGGACTCAGTGCACTAGGCGATGATCCCCTTCACCGTCAGCATCCACCCGCACCCGCGCACGAACTTCATCAGGCCATCTTCCTTCACGTCGAGCGGCACCTCTCTCCCCGCCGCCGCGAAGCTCTCGGCGATCCACTTCTTCACCTTGCGCGAGGTGTACCGCGTGCCGCCTTCGCTGCCGCGTGTGCCGCGGATCGCCTGGTCCGTCTCTCGCGTCTTCACGGCGAGCACGCCCTTGCTCTGCTGCTCGACGAGCACCTTGATCAGCACGTACCCGGTCTGCCCGAGCTTCCCGAGCTCCACCCCATCCAGCAGCACCCGCTCCCTCTTCGCATCCACCACCAGCCGCGCGTCTTCGCACACCAGGCGCTCCGGCGCGACCTTGTCCTCGATCCTCAGCTCCCTCACCGCGTCCGCCACCTTCCCCCGCCAGCTGTCCGCGCCGAGCTGCTCGCGCACGGTGAGCTCGATCTCCACGAAGTCGCGCCCGAGCTTGCGGCCCTTCGGGACGAACACCACCGCGCGCGCGAAGCTGGCGGCGCGCGTGATGGCGCGGCCGAGCGCCGCGCGGTCCTTGTCGTCCGCCGCGGCGCGCACGAGATAGAAGAAGCGCACGACGCCGCCCTCGACGGGCATCTCGCCGACCCAGAGCACCCCCTTCGGCAGTGACGGGCGCCGGCCGCGCGAGAGGCCCATCTCGGCGCGCACCTTGCGGAGCAGCGCCAGGAGATCGAGCCGCTGCATCGCCATCTCCTTCTGGGGCACGCTCACCGCGGCCTGCGCGAAGTCCTCGGGCACGACGTAGTAGCGGGTCAGCTCGACCATCGCCGCGTTGGCCTCCTCGACCGCGCGCACGAGGTCCTTCTCGACCGCCGGCGCGTCGGGATCGACTGCGCCCTTGCCGCCGGGGCGCGGCGTGACGGGCACGAAGAGCGGGTACGCGACCGCGCCCGGCCCGAGGCCGCGGTACGTCTCGCTCGACGCGCGGCGCGTGATCTTGCCCTCGACCTCCGTCAGCAGGTTCGCGACGCACATCGCGCCCCAGCCTTGCAGGCCGACGAGCTGCTGCCAGCGCCACTCGGGCTGGACGAGCGGGCGGAGCGTGGTGATGTCGTCGGCGATCGCGCCCGGCGACAGCAGGCCGAGCTTCGCGACGATCTCGCGCGCGATGCGCACCGGGCGCGCTCCGGCGCGGGCGACGCCGCCCCAGCCGACGTCGATGCGGTGCGGTGGCTGGATCACGCAGTCGACCGGCTCCTGCTCGCCGGCGACGTCGACGCGCAGCGTGGCGCGCGTGAGGTGACCGCCGTCGCGGAGCTGGCGGGCGATGCGCGCGAGCGCGTCGGGTCCCTCCGTCTCGTCGCGGTACCCCTCGCCCGCCTCCAGCCTGCACGCGACGACGCGCACGCGCGGCACCTCGCCGAGGAGCTTGCCGTGCTCGGTCGCGGCCGCGAGGCCCGCGGAGAGCAGCTCCTGCAGCGGCTTGAGCGTGACCGAGGGCGCGGCGAGGAAGAAGCGCGGGTCGTCGTAGAGCGCGGCGCCGAAGGCCTCGGCGTAGGCGCCGACGAGCTGCGGGCGTGACGGGGTGATCGCGAGGCGGCCCTCGGGGACGAAGAGGCGGAGCGCGTCGGCGCGGACCGCGGGGGCCGCGGGGCGGGTCGCCCGGCCGGCCGAGCGCGTGGGGCCCGCCGCGTCGTGGAGGACGACCGCGTGCACGTCGCCCGTCTCGTCGTCCACGTGGACCCACGCGTCCGCGGCGCCCGCGACCTTGCGCAGCGCCGCCGCGAGGGCGCGCGTCCGCCCTGCGCCGCCGGCGCTCGCCGGCACCCGCTTGCCCTCCAGCGCGCGCCGCTCGTAGGTGGCCCGCTCCGGCGGCAGCCGCAAGAGCCGCAGGTGCGCCCGCCAGAGCACGATGTTCTGCTGGATCGCGTCCGCGACGAGCCGCGCCGCCACGTTCGCGGGGTGCTCGTCTTCCCAGCCGCGGCAATCGACGTGCACGTCGCCCGCCGCCTCGACGAGCGCGGCGAGCCCCGCCTCCGTCCCGAGCCGCTCGATCGCGTCGAACCCCTGCGCCAGGTAGAGGGGCACCCGGAGCCCCCAGAGCGCGCGCGACGTGGCCGCGGGATCGTTCGTCACGAGCTTCGCCAGCTCCGGCGCGAAGCGCGACACCAGCAGCGCGCGCAGGTGCGCCGGTTCGATGGCGCGCGAGACCGCCGGCGAGAAGAGCGAGAGGCGCGTCGGGGGCGGGGGCAGCGGCGGGCGCGGCGCGGGCGGCATGCGCGCCAGGGTACGGCGTCCTTCGGTGGGTACACGCAGAACCATTTCCGGAGCTTCGTCGCGGCCCCACCGCACCCTCACATCATCGGGACCGAGAGCACGCCTGGCCCGGAGAGCCCTCGCGCCGCGAAAGCGGCGGCACAGGCTCGCGATGGTCGCCTGGAGGACCACGCCGGGAAGGGAACCGAGGATGCTTCGCACTTCGTCCTGCGTGCCGCCGAACTTCTTGACGACCGACGGCGCGTGGTACGTGACGGCCGTGACGTCGGGCGGATGTTCCGCGACGATCTCGAGTAGCAGGGGAATCTTCCCCGGCCACGGCGCGGCCGTGAGGGCCTTCAGGTGAGGGCAAGCCAGACTCTGGCGTGGTTCATCGAAGCTCCTTGGTCGCCTGTGCGGCCACGGGAGAGCGAGCCCACGTCTGAAAGCACCCTGATTTGCGAGCCGTCGCCCGGAAGCCGGCGCGTCCTACGCGCGCCGTCAGCGTTTCCTTCCTCCGAGCCATTTCCGATCGACCGGCTCTTGAATCGCACCTCGATGGGTGCGTCCATCCCGGCGGAGGCCGGGCATGACGCGACACTTCCTGCTGACGGGTGCCTTGATGGCTGCACTGGTGACGACGGGGTCCGCGGCGCGCGCCGACACGACGCCGACGGGCATCGAAGTGGGGCTGCGGACCGGGTACGCGCTGCCCTTCGGCAACGTCACGGGTAACCAGGGCGTGTATGGCCCTGGCTATACGCCCGCCCCGTCCACCAGCTTGAGCGATATCTTCAACGGCGTCCTGCCCATCTGGGTCGACGCCGGCTACAGGCTCAATCCGAGTCTCTTCATCGGGGCGTACTTCCAGTACGGCATAGCCTTCATCAACACATCGAAGGCGAGCGGCCCACAACAGGGCGGGTGCAACGCGAGCGGCGTGAGCTGCACGGGCAGCGACATGATGTTCGGCCTCCAGGCCCACTACCACTTGATGCCCGACGCCGCGTTCGACCCCTGGGCCGGCCTTGGCATCGGATACGAAATAGCGAACGTCAGTGTGTCGTCCGGCGGCGTTTCGGGGAACGTGTCGACCAGCGGCTTCCAGTTCTTCAATGTCCAGGCGGGCGGCGACTACAAGGCCACGCCCAACCTGGGCATCGGCCCGTTCGTCATGTTCAGCCTGGGGCAGTACAGCAACTGCTCGTACGGCGGCGCCTACTCGTCGCTCGGCAACGGCACCTGCACCATTTCGCAGACCGCGCTGCACGAGTGGCTGACCCTCGGCGTGCGCGGTGTGTACGACATCAACCTGTAGAGCCTGGGATCATCGTCCCCTCGGCCTGGGAAGGCGGGTGCGCCCTCCACCCCTCACAGCCCACCTCGCCCCGCGAACCACTCGCGGGCGAGCAGCGCGCGCGCAGGAGGTTTGCCGACGGTCCGTACGAACGTCTGCCACTGGGCGAGCGGCACGGCGTCCTCTGCGGACCATTCGAACTCGCGCAACGTGGGATGCGTCGCGAGCCGCTCGGCGTCTCCCGGAGCCGTGCGAACGGCACGGTAGAAGCGCAGCTCCTCGAGGGCGGGGGCGTCGA
>Ga0070730_10003968_pt1 | contig 13126 bp, 16 predicted proteins | sample Coa_R1_3_FD_66447 | JGI IMG/M metagenome (GOLD analysis project Ga0070730, IMG submission 66447) | Surface soil microbial communities from Centralia Pennsylvania, which are recovering from an underground coalmine fire - Coalmine... | ecosystem: Environmental > Terrestrial > Soil > Unclassified ...
CAGGGCGTCGGGTATGACCCGGCGAAGTTGATCGACTCGGTCCGGGGGAAGGTTGGACTCTTCTAGGTCATCCCTTGAGAATACGAATGGCGAGGTGCGCAGCGTTCTTCGCGTTGTCGATGCCCACGGTCGCCACAGGGACACCAGGCGGCACCTGCACTGTCGCGAGCAGCGCATCCAGGCCGTTCAGCGGCCCGACAGCGAACGGCACGCCAATCACGGGCAGGTCGGTGAGTGAGGCGCAGAATCCCGGCAACGCCGCGGACAGCCCGGCCCCGGCAATGACGACCTTGAACCCCTTCTTGCGGGCATTCTTCACGAGGTCGCCGGTTTGCTCCGGCTGGCGGTGCGCGGACGACGCGTAGAACTCGTACGAGAAGCCGGCCTTGGTGAGAATCTCGAAGGCCGGCTCGATGCGGGGTTTGTCGGACTCGGAGCCGACGAGGATCAAGACGTCGGGCACTAGGCGGCATCCTCGAGAATCGTGTAGTCCTGCCTGCGCTTCTTGGGCGCAAAGCCGGCGTCGGCGATGAGCCGCTGCATCTCGCTCAAGTTGGTGCGATAGGTCGTCCCAGCCGCCGACACCACGTTCTCTTCCATCATGAGCGAGCCGAAGTCGTTGGCGCCGAAGCGCAGCGCGACCTGGCCGATCTTCATGCCCATCGTCACCCAGGATGCCTGGATGTTCGGCACGTCCTCGAGGACGATGCGCGCGATCGCCTGTGTCTTGAGATAGGTGACGGCGTCGGTCTTCGGCAGATGCGCGAGCTCGGAGTTCTCGGGCTGCAGCGGCCAGCAAATGAATGCGGTGAAGCCGCGCGTCCGCCGCTGCACTTCGCGCACACGAAAGAGATGCTCGATGCGGTCGGCGTTCGATTCGCCGAGGCCGTACATCATCGTGACGGAGGTGCGGAGGCCGAGGCCGTGCGCGATCTCCATCACTTCGAGCCAGCGGTCGGCGCCGGCCTTCTTGCGCGCGACCTGGTCGCGGATGTTCTGGACGAGGATCTCGCCGCCGCCGCCCGGAATCGAATCGAGTCCCGCGGAGATCAACTCCTTGATCACGTCGGCGATCGTCAGGCCGAAGCGACCGGCAAAGAAGTCGATCTCCGACGGCGAGAAGCCGTGGATGTGAATGGGGTGATGGCGCTTGATGTAGCGCAGTAGATCGAGATACCACGCGAACGGGATGTACGGATTGTGCCCGCCCTGCATGAGGATCTGCACGCCGCCGAGCGACTTGAGCTCGTCGATCTTGCGGCCGATCTCCTCGAACGACAGCAGGTATCCCTCGGCGTGCTTCGGCCGGCGGTAGAACGCGCAGAACTTGCAGTCGGCGACGCAGACGTTGGTGTAGTTGATGTTCCGGTCGATGATGTAGGTGACGACGTTCTCCGGATGCAGCTTCCAGCGGACGTCGTCCGCCATGCGCCCCAGCTCGAGGAGCGACGCGCGCTCGTACAGGTCGAGAACGGACCGGAATTCGGCGCTCGCACGATCGATGCGATCCACCATCAGGCCACCTGCAGGAATTGCGGCACGCCGGCGCGGCGCAGGAAGTCACTCAGCGCCGCGCGATGCGTGTCGGTGAAGGCGTAATCGAGGCCGCTCAGGTACTCGCGGCAGGTCGCGATCGGCAGCGCGGTGAGCCGGGCCGTTTCCTGAGCGATCTCATCCAGATGCGCGAGCCCCCAGGCGCGCGATGCGAGCAGCGATTCATGCGCCTTGCGCACGCGACCGAGGTCGGCCGAGCGTCGCGATGCCCACACGGCGAACACGAATGGCTTGCCGGTCCAGCGCTTCCATGCTTCACCGAGGTCGTAGCGGTGCGGGTACGTTCCGGTGGCGGCGAGCTTGAGGGCCGCATCACCGATCACGAGCACCGCCTCGTGCGGCAATGCCGCCAGACTCTCGAGATCCTGCGCCTCAGCGCGAGCCTCCGCGAACCGTGGCTTGATGCGCCACAACTCCCGGCAGAGCAGCTCGAGCAGCGCGACGGACGTGCGTGAAGATGCGCTGAGGAGAATGGTGTGGTTACTCAGCTGCTGGATGGGCCGTTTTGCAAACACGGCAACACTGCGTACCGGCCCATCACAGGAAATAGCCAGATCGGCCAGAAGCAGGAGCTCTTTGGCGTGGCGCGCGTATTCGATCGCGCTGATCACGCTCACCTCCAGCTCGCCCGCCACGAGCAGATCGTTCAGCTCGGCGGGAGTTCCAGTGACGAGCTCATCGCCCTCGGGGAGCTCGACGCTGCCGCGGTCGATCGCGCCGTACACGGGAGCGCAGTTGATGTACCCGATCCGCCCGATTCTCACTCGGCACCGTCCACCGCTGTCGCCACTGGCTGCTTGCGCCGTGCCGACGCCGTGCCGCGGTGCTCGATCTGGAAGAGCGCGCCCTGCGGCGCCGGGCCTTCGGGCCGCACCGGCGCGCGATACGCGGGCTCGTAGCCCTCGAAGGTTCGCACCGTCTGGTAGAGCGAGTCGCGCTCGACCGGCTCCTTCCCCGCCCCGCGGATCAGCGTGACGATCTCGTCGTACGACAGCCACATCGGTGTCGGCGCGCCGGCCTCGTGATAGACGCGCTCGAACACAACGGTGCCCTCGAGGTCGTCGCACCCGAAGGTCAGCGCGATCTGCGAGATGAACGGCGTCACCATGGGCCAGTGCGTCTTCACGTGCGGGATGTTGTCGAGCAGGAGCCGGCCGACGGCGATGTTCTTGAGATCGTCGAAACCGCTCGTCGCGGTCCCTGTCCGGCCCAGCGTTTCGCCCAGCTCGTTGTGGTCGGGGTGATAGGCGAGCGGAATGTAGGTGAGGAAGCCCGAGGTCTCGTCCTGCAGCGCGCGCAGCGCGAGCAGGTGGTCGACGCGGTCCTCCATCGTTTCGACGTGACCGTACAGCATCGTGCAGTTCGACGGCATGCCGAGCTGATGAGCTTCGCGGTGGACGGCCAGCCATTCGTCGCCGGTGAGCTTGCGATCGGCGATCGTCGCGCGCGCGGCCGGTGAGAAGACTTCCGCCCCGCCGCCCGGGAGGGTGCTGACGCCTGCCTCTTTCATGGCGAGCAAGACGTCGCGCGTGCTCATGCCTTCGATCCGGGCGAGGTGCGCCACTTCGACCGCCGTGAGCGCTTTGATCATGACCTGCGGATGGCGTTCCTTGAGGCCGCGAAACATGTCCGTGTAGTACGACAGCTTCAGCTTGGGATGCAGGCCGCCCACGATATGGAATTCGCGCGTCGGGTTATCCCGCGCGGCGTCGGCTTCGGCGAACACTTCTTCCAAACTCCGCGTGTAGGCGCCGTCTTCCTTCGGCATGCGTGCGAAGGAGCAGAAGACGCAGGTGTTGCGCAGAATGCAGACGTTGGTCGGATTGATGTGCTGGTTCGCCGCGAAGTAGACGCGGTCGCCGTTCCTCCGCCGGTTGGCGAGATCGGCGAGGCGGCCGATCGTCAACAAGTCCGCAGATGCAAAAAGCGCGAGGCCATCCTCGCGCGTCAGTCGCTCGCCGCGTTCGACCTTGTCGGCGATAGGTCGGAGGTTCACGCGACCCTCTTGACCGCCAGCGTCACGTTGTGCCCGCCGAACCCGAAGGAGTTCGACAGCGCGACGTCGACCTGGCGCTGGACCGCGTGGTTCGGGGCCGAATCGAGATCGCAGGCGGGATCGGGAGTGAACTGATTGATCGTCGGCGGGATCACACCGTTTTTCAGCGCGAGCGCGCAGATCGCGAACTCGAACGCCCCGGCGGCGCCGAGCAGGTGCCCCGTCATGGATTTCGTCGAGCCAAAAATGAGCTTGCGCGCGTGGTCACCGAACACGGCCTTCACGGCGTTCGTCTCGGCCGCGTCGCCATGCGGCGTGGACGTGCCGTGCGCGTTGATGTAGCCCACCTGCTCGGGGCGGATACCGCCGCTCTGCATCGCCAGGCGCATCGCTTCCTGCGCCCCCGAGCCGTCGGGTGCGGGGGCGGTGATGTGATGCGCGTCGGCGGTCGCGCCGTAGCCGACGATCTCGGCAACGATGTTCGCGCCGCGCGCCTTGGCGCGCTCCCACTCCTCGAGGATCACGACCGCGGCGCCATCGCCCATCACAAACCCGTCGCGATCCTTGTCGAACGGCCGGCTCGCGGTCTGCGGGTCGTCGTTGCGCGTGGACAACGCTTTCATGTTGGCGAAGCTGGCGATCGACAGCGGCGTGATCGCCGCTTCGGACCCGCCGGCGACCATGACGTCGGCCTTCCCTTCCCGGATGAGATCGAACGCATCGCCGAGGGCATGCCCGGAGGAGGCGCACGCCGAGACCGTGCAATAGTTCGGTCCCTGGAAGCCGAAGCGCATCGAGACGATGGCGGACGCGACGTTGGCCATGAACATCGGCACGAAGAACGGCGAGACGCGGTCCGGCCCCTTCTCGATGTACATCCGCATGTTCTCTTCGAACGTCGCAATACCGCCGGTGCCCGTTCCGATAATCACCCCGATGCGCTTGGGATCGAGCGGGCTTTTCTCCAGACAGGCGTCGCGCACCGCCTGGACCGCGGCGCCCATTGCGAACTGGGAGAACAGGTCGTAGCGGCGGGCTTCCTTCTTCTCGATGTACTGCAGGGGGTCATACCCCTTCACTTCGCACGCGAAATGCACCGGCAGCTTTTCGGAATCGAACCGGGTGATCGGCCCTGCGCCCGATTGTCCGGCGACGAGGGCGGCCCAGGTGCTCGCGACGTCGCTTCCCACCGGCGTCACGAGTCCCATCCCCGTGACCGCCACCCGGCGCGTCACTATTTGCCTTTCCCCATCTTGTCATGGAGATAGCTCATCGCCGCCCCGACGGTGCGCAGCTTCTCGGCCTCTTCGTCCGGGATGTCGATGTCGAATTCCTTCTCGAAGGCCATGACCAGCTCGACCGTGTCGAGGCTGTCGGCCCCGAGGTCTTCCATGAAGCTCGCGTCGTTGGTGAGCTTGTCGCGCTCGACCCCAAGCTCCTCGACGATAATGTCTTTGACCTTCTCTTCGAGCTGCTTCATGTCCATTGCCATGGGTAACCCTCAGCGAAGGTAAGAGAGCTCACATCACCATCCCGCCGTCGACGACCAGAACCTGACCCGTAATGTAGCTGGCTAAGTCGGAGGCGAGAAAGAGGACGGCGGCGGCGATGTCGGAGCCATGCCCAAACCGTCCCAGCGGAATGTTGTCCTGGAAGTACTTCTTGGTTTCCGGGGTAACCGCCGCGGTCAGCTCCGTCTCGATGTAGCCGGGCGCAATGGCGTTCACGAGCACGTTGCGCGAGGCCAACTCCTTTGCCACCGATTTTGTAAAGCCGATGATTCCCGCCTTGGACGCGGAGTAGTTCGATTGCCCCTTGTTGCCGTTCAGTCCGACCACACTCGTAATGTTGATGACCCGGCCCCAGCGCCGCTTGATCATGCCTCGGGCGGCGTACTTGGTCATCAGAAACGTCCCCTTCAGGTTCGTATCCACAACCGAATCCCAATCCGCTTCGCTCAGCAGAAACAGCAGATTGTCCTTGGTGAAGCCGGCATTGTTCACCAGCACGTCGATCTGGCCGAAATCCTTCTCGACCGCCTTGGCGAACGCTTCGACCTGGCTGCTCACGCCGACGTCGCACGCGTAGCCGCGCGTGCCCTCGCCGAACGCGCTGGCCGTCTGCTCCGCCGCCGTGCCGTCGCGGGAGCAGAGCGCGACTTTGGCTCCCGCGTCGATGAAGGCACGGCAGATGTCGTGTCCAATCCCGCGCGTCCCGCCGGTGACGAGGGCCACCTTTCCCGTCAGATCGAACTGCATTCGCGTCCCGCTCTGCGCCGCGGGGTCTGCTTCTCCCCGTCGAGCTGTGGTCATATGGTCATGCTGCTTCCATGAACGTGGTCACCTCATCCGCCGTGCCAAGGCTGACCACGTTCGCTTCAGGTACGATTCGCTTCAAGAGGCCCGCGAGCACGGCGCCTGGGCCGATTTCGATGAAGCGCGCGCTTTCGCCTCCGAGACGCGCCGCGTGCTGCATGCATTCTACCCACCGAACCGGCGCCGTGAGCTGGTCCGACAGGAGCCGCCGCGCCCGGCCCGCGTCCTTGACCGCCTCGGCGGTGGCGTTCGCGACCACCGGGAACGCCGGATCGGAGAACGCGGCGCGCTCGAGCGCCAGCTGGAGGTGATTGCGCGCGGGGCCCATCAGCGGCGAGTGAAACGCGCCGCTCACCTTGAGCGGAATGACGCGTTTGGCGCCGCGCTTCTTGCAGGCCTCACCCGCGCGCGTGACGGCCTCCGGGTCGCCGGAGATGACGGTCTGGTCGGGCGCGTTGATGTTCGCGGCGACCGCGACGCTGGCTTGCTGCGATGCCTGCTCGCACGCGGCTTCGACGTCCTCGGTGGCGAGCCCGAGGACGGCCGCCATGGTGCCGGGCCGCTCCTCGCTCGCCTTCTGCATCAGCTCGCCGCGACGGCGCACGAGCTTGGCCGCCTCGGGCGCCGTGAGCGCCGCGGCGGTCACGTACGCGGAGTACTCGCCGAGCGAGTGTCCGGCCGCGGCCGCCGCGGCACCGACCTTTTTGCCGACGACGGCGAACACGGCGGCGCTGTGCGCGAGAATCGCCGGCTGGGTGTTCTGGGTGGCGGTGAGCGTGTCGTCGGGGCCGTCGAACATGGTCTTCGACAGTGGGGCGCCGAGTGCTTCGTCGATCGCGTCGAAGACGGCGCGCGCCGCCGGGAATCGCTCCGCCAGATCTTTGCCCATGCCGACTTTTTGCGCGCCCTGGCCCGGGCAGAGCCAGATGGTGGCTACCACCGTACGACCATGCTACCCCAAGTGAAGCCGGCCCCAAACGCGCAAAACATGACCGTCATGCCGGGCTTGAGCCGGCCGCACTTCACCGCCTCGTCGAGCGCGATCGCGATCGATGCGGCCGACGTGTTGCCGAAGCGGTCGACATTGACGTAGACCTTGTCCATCGGCATCCCGGCGTGCTTGGCGGTCGCTTCGATGATGCGGATGTTGGCCTGATGGGGGATGAGCAGATCGATGTCGGCGGCCTGCAACCCGGCGCGCTCGAGCGCGTGGTCGCACGCGTCCGCCATCGACAGCACGGCGGCCTTGAAGACCTCGCGGCCCGCCATCTTGATGTAGTAGCTGTGGTCCTTGAGCAGCTCTTCGCTCGGCGGATGCGTGGCGCCGCCACCCGGCCGGTAGAGCAGCTCGGCGAGGGTGCCGTCGGTTTTCAGGTAGCCCGACAAGATGCCGCGGCCGTTCGTGCTCTTGCGCACCATCGTCGCGCCCGCGCCGTCCCCGAACAGCACCGCGGTCGTGCGATCGCTCCAGTCCATGATGCTGGTGAGCTTTTCAGCCGCGATCACGAGGATGTGCTCGGCCTGCTCCGCCGCGATGATGCCCTCGGCGGTGCTCAGGGCGAAGATAAAGCCGGAGCACGCCGCGCCGACGTCGAATGCCGCCGCGTTCTTGGCGCCGAGGATCGCCTGCAGGTCGCACGCCTGAGACGGCAGCAGCCGGTCGGGCGACGCGGTTGCATAGACGATCGCGTCGATGTCGAGCGGCGTGAGCCCCGTCTGTTCGAGGACCTGAAGCGCGGCGGCTTTACCCATGCATGCGTTCGTCTCGTCTTTCGTCGAGATGCGCCGTTCCTTGATGCCGGTGCGCTCCTGGATCCATTGATCCGACGTCTCGAGGAACTTCGAAAACTCCTCGTTCTTCATGACCCGCGGCGGCGCGTAGCTGCCGGTGCCCCACAGCTCGGCAAAGGGACGTTTCACGCGGGGATTTTCCCGTCTTGAGCGAATTCGCTGGCGATGTCTTCAGACAGGTGGCTCCGCACCGCCTGGACCGCGACGCGAATCGCGTTCTTGATCGCCTTGGCGGGTGAGGCGCCGTGACAGATGATCACGACTCCCTGGACGCCGAGCAATGGCGCGCCGCCGTAGGTCGCATAATCGAGCACGCGGAGAACGCTCGTCATCTCGGGGCGCTGCAGCACGTCCGGGGCTTCGCGCTTGATCAGCGAAACGAAGACGCGCCCGGCGGATTCGTAGAACTTGAGAACGACGTTCCCGACGAATCCATCACAGGCGACGACGTCCAAACGCTGGCCACGCGCTTCCCCCACCGGGATATCGCGGCCTTCGACGTTACCGATGTAGTGGAGTCCCGCAGTTTGCTTGAGGAGTTGATGGGCTTCTTTGACGACGGCATTTCCCTTCTCGTCTTCTTCACCGATGTTCAGCAGGCCGACGGTGGGACTGGGTCGGTCCAGCACGTCGCGCGCGTACACGGAGCCGAGATGCGCGAATCCGACCAGCTCGCGGGCGTCGCAGTCGATGTTGGCGCCGGAATCGACCACCAGGACGGGCTGACCGGCGCTGGGAAAGAGCGCGCCGATCGCGGCGCGCTGGACGCCGGGATGGAGTCGCAGCAGGAGCGTGCTTGCGGCCATCACGGCGCCGGTATTGCCGGCGGAGATGAACGCGTCCGACTTGCCCTTCTTTTGCAGGCCGAGCCCCACCGCGATCGAAGATTTCGGCTTGCCGCGGATTGCCGCGAGCGGCTTGTCGCCCATGCCGACGACATCGGGGGCGTCGACGATCTCGACGCGGCTGCGATCGAGCTCGCCGACGCGCCCCATGGCGGCCTCGATGTCGGTCTTGCGTCCCACGAGCTGCAGGTGGAATTCGGGCGGCAGCTCCTTGAGCGCCTGCGCCGCACCCTCCACCTCGACCTGGGGGGCTTTGTCACTACCCATCGCGTCCAACGCGATGCGGATCATCAGTCCTCGACGGTGACTCGCTGTTCACCGTTGTAATAGCCACAGGTCGGGCAAACGCGATGGGGCTGTTTCATATCCCCGCAGCGGGGACAGGGCTGCAGGGTCGGCCGCACGGCCTTGTAGTGGGTGCGGCGCGCGCGCTTCTTGCGCTTCGAGGTTCTGCGCTTCGGTACGGCCATGACAATCGGTCCTTAGGTTAAGAGCGGAGCTTGTCCTTGAGTGCCTTCAACGGCTGCCAGCGAGTATCGCTGAACGGCTTGCAGTCGCAGGGGCCGGCGTTCAAGTCCCTGCCACATTGCGGGCAGATCCCTTTGCAGTCCTCACGGCACACCGCGTACCGGGGAGCGGCCAGCACGAGCTCCTCACGTACGGCCGGAGTCACGTCGATTTCGGTCGCATCGGGCGCCACCGGATAGGCGTCCGGGTCGTCCGCGGCCTCCCCGTCCTGGGTGAACAACGCCCCGAGCTGCAGATCCAGGGGCGTAGCGACCGTCGTCAGACAGCGCCTGCACTCGCTTTCGACGACCGTGTGGGCCGTGCCCTGCCAATAAAACCGATCATGGCCGATGGCCTGCAGCCGGCCGTTGACGACCACGGGCCGCTGCAATCTGATGTCCGTGCCCTCGAGCGCCGGGTCGCCCTGCTTGAGCTCGCCCCGGGTCTCTACGGCCCCCTTCTGGGCCAACTCTCGCAGATCGACCCGCAGCATGGTCAGCGAAGCTAAACCCTTGTGGTACTTGCGTCAACGGCACTACAGCTAACGTCGTGCAGGAAAGAAAAAGGCCACTTCGCGTGCGGCGTTTTCCGGCGAATCGGACGCGTGAATCGCGTTTCGCTCCTTGGACTGGGCGTACAGCTTGCGAATCGTGCCCGGCTCGGCCTGCGCCGGGTCGGTGGCGCCAATGACTTTCCGCAGGTGCGCGACCGCGTTGTCACGCTCGAGCGCCAGCGCCAGCGCCGGTCCGGACGTCATGAACGAGACGAGGGGCCGAAAGAAGGGACGCTCCCTGTGGACCTCGTAGAACGACTCGGCGCGCTCCTTCGTAAGCCGAACCATTTGGGCGTCGCGAATCTGAAAACCTTCGGCCTCGAGGTGGGCAATGATTTTTCCGGTATGCCGTGCCGTCACGGCATCGGGCTTGATGATGGCTAAGGTGAGCATGGAATCCTTGAATGCGTGCAAGTGCGTGTAATCGCGTTTACAGGCGTTCTTTCAGTAAGGGGACGACATCCGCAGGCCGCTTCATCACGCTGATTCCTGCCGCTTTCAGTGCAGCCATCTTTTCTGCGGCCGTACCCGATGATCCGGAAATGATCGCGCCGGCGTGACCCATGCGGCGGCCCGGCGGCGCGGTCTGGCCGGCGATGAAGCCGACCACCGGCTTCTTCATCTCGTCTTTCACGAAGTCGGCGGCTTGTTGCTCGTCGGTGCCGCCGATTTCGCCGATCAGCACGACGGCGGCGGTCTCGGGATCGGCCTCGAACGCAGTAAGGCAGTGGATGAAGTTCGTGCCGATCAGCGGATCGCCCCCGATGCCGACGCAGGTCGACTGCCCGAACCCCTGCGTCGACAGCTGATGGATGATCTCGTAGGTCAGCGTGCCGCTCCGCGACACCACGCCGATCTTGCCGGGCTTACAGATGCTGCCGGGGATGATGCCGACCTTGCTCTTCCCGGGGGAGATGAGGCCGGGGCAATTGGGACCGATGAGCCGCGCGCCGCGCTCGTGCACGTACGGGAGCGCGCGCGTCATGTCGAGCACGGGAAGACCTTCGGTGATGCAGACGATCAGCTCGATGCCGGAATCGGCGGCTTCGTAGATCGCCGACGCCGCGACCGCGGCCGGCACATAGATGACCGCGGTATTCGCCTTGGTCTCATGCACCGCCTCGGCGACGGTATTGAAGACCGGGACGGTCTCCTCGAACCGCTGGCCGCCTTTGCCGGGCGTCACGCCGGCGACGACCTGGGTGCCGTAAGCCATCATCTGCTTCGCGTGAAACGACCCGTCTCGTCCGGTGATTCCCTGCACTACGAGGCGCGTGGATTCATCGATGAAGATGCTCACGCGGCTCTTCCTTTCGTCTTGGCGACGGCCTGCTTCACCGCTTCGTCCATGTCGGTCAGCGCGGAGAATCCCGCTTTGGTCAGGATGTCGACCGCGAGCTTCTCGTTCGTGCCGATGAGGCGAATGACCATCGGAACTTTCAGCGCGAACTCGCGCGTCGCCTGCACGATGCCGTTCGCGACGTCGTCGGCGCGGGTGATGCCGCCGAAGATGTTGAACAGGATCACCTTCACGCTGGGATCGGAGGTGATGATGCGGAGCGCGCTCACGACCTTTTGGGGATTGGAGCTGCCGCCGATGTCGAGGAAGTTCGCGGGCGCGCCGCCGTAGTACTTCACGAGATCCATCGTGGCCATGGCGAGGCCGGCGCCGTTTACGCAGCAGCCGACGTTGCCTTCGAGCTTGATGAACGTGAGTCCCGCTTCGCGCGCGGCCACTTCTTCCGGCGCCTCCGCGGAGGCGTCGCGCAGCGCCGCGATGTCGGGCCGCCGCTCGAGCTCGTTGTCGTCGACCACGATCTTTGCGTCGAGCGCCTGCACGCTGCCGTCCGGAGTCGTGACGAGCGGATTGATCTCTGCCAGCGATGCGCCGACGGCGTAGAACGCGCCGTAGAGCTTCTGCATGATGTCCGCGGCCGCGCGCGCCTGCTTGACGTCCCGATAGAGCTTGAATCCCAAGGCCAATGCCTGGTGCGGCAGCAGTCCATAACGTGGATCGACCGCGAGACGATGGATTTTCTCGGGTGTGTTGGCGGCGACGTCCTCGATGTCGATGCCACCGGCCGGGCTTACCATGAGCACCGGCCGCTGCGAACCGCGATCGACGATGATGCCGACGTAGCTCTCCGACGCGATGTCGGCGGCGGGCGCGACGAGCACCTTGTGCACCGTGAGCCCTTTGATCGTCATGCCGAGAATCGCCTTCGCGTACGCTTCAGCCTCGGCCGCAGTATTGGCGAGCTTCACGCCACCGGCCTTGCCGCGCCCGCCGGCGTGCACTTGCGCTTTCACCACGACCCTGCCGCCGAGCCGTTCCGCGATCGCGCGGGCCTCCGCGGGCGTCGCGGCGACCTCGCCCGGCGGTACCGGGATGCCGTGGCGGCGCAAAATGTCGCGCGCCTGATATTCGTGCAGGTTCACGCGTGCTCCTTCGCTATTGTCGTCCCCGCTTCGCCCCGCAGCGCCGCGAGCCCTTCGGCCAGCTCGGCGATGATCGCGCGTTCGCCGCCCGTGCGCACGAATTCCGCGGATGCTTCGACCTTGGGTCGCATGCTGCCGGTGCCCAGCTCCTTCCCCGCGAGCAGGTGATCGGCTTGCGCCAACGTCAGACGCCGGATCGCTTCCTGACGCGGCGTCCCAAAGCCGCGATAGACCGCGTTGACGTTCGTCAGGATCAACAGGACTTGCGCGCCGATATCCCGCCCCAAGATCGCCGCGACACGATCTTTGTCGGCCACCGCGTCGATGCCTTCGAGCCCCAGCTTGGGATCGCGATACACCGGAGGCCCGCCGCCGCCGCCGGCAATGACGATGTGACCCGTGCGCACCAGATCGCGCACCATCGTGCGCTCCACGATCCCGATCGGTTTTGGACTCGGCGCGAGCCGCCGGCCGTCGCGCACGGGGATCCCGCGAGCGACGAGCCGCGCCTCACGCGTGGCATCGAGCTTGTGGCCCACCGGTTTCGTGGGATTGCGCAGGTCGGGATCGTCGGCGTGGCAGAGTGTCTGCGTAATCATCGTGACGACGGATCGCTGGACGCCGGCCCGCTCGAGCGCGTTCTGGAGGGACTGCTGAATCATGTAGCCCATCCAGCCGGCCGTGCCGGCGACAAGCACGCCGAGGGGCAGCGGTTCCACCTGGTCCGCGGCGAGCTCATTGCGGGCGAGCTCGTCGCCGACCTGCGGCCCATTGCCGTGGACGAGCACGATGTTCCACCCCGCCGCCGCGAGATCGACGATCGGCACGAGGCTCGCGCGTGTATGGCGAAACTGATTGCTGATCGTGGGACGCTCGTTGGGCGGCGCAACGGCATTGCCGCCAAGCGCGACGACGATCGTTCCCGGCGCCGGGGGTGTCACGGCGGCGCAACCTAGTGGGGCCGGTGGAGTGGAGCAAGCTCGTTCAAGATCTGGCGCCACAAGGTGGCGAATCCCTCGAGATCGCCGGCTCCGAGCGCCGAATTGGCTTGCACTGCCAGGCGGCGCACGCGCTCCCAACGAGTCGCGAGGGTGGTATCGGTGACGATCTGCTCGCCACCGAGGAG